>Ga0209113_1000018_pt1 | contig 42451 bp, 31 predicted proteins | sample TexAe_RefH0_O1_FD_187951 | JGI IMG/M metagenome (GOLD analysis project Ga0209113, IMG submission 187951) | Forest soil microbial communities from Davy Crockett National Forest, Groveton, Texas, USA - Texas A ecozone_RefH0_O1 (SPAdes) (version 2) | ecosystem: Environmental > Terrestrial > Soil >... | reverse complement strand
TCACTGCCGACCGCAGCTTGGACTGGCACGTCGTCAGTCCCGCGGAAGCGCACAGCGGAGTCGAACATGGCAAGTACTACTTCATGGTCGAGCTGCCACCGGATTTCAGTGCGGCGATCGCTTCGCCGGTGACCGGGCAACCGAAAAAGGCCAACCTGATCGCCGTGTACAACGACGCCAACAACTACATCTCGACGAGTATCGGCCGTACCGCGATCGACCAGGTGCTCAACGCCGTCTCGTCCCGGATCTCCGGGCAGGCGGTCAATCAGATGCTCTCCGTGGTGGTTTCGTCCGGTGCAGGCATCAAACAGGCCGCCGACGGGGCCGCCCAACTCGCCGACGGCACCAGTCAGCTGGCGGCCGGTCTGGACACCGCCCGGTCGGGCTCGGCGACGCTTGCCACCGGCGCTCAGCAGCTCTCCGATGGGATCAACTCGGCCACCGAACCCCTGCTCGCGGTGACCAAGGCGCTGTCCCAAGTCGGTGGCAGCACCGACCAGTTGCAACAGGGCGCGACCGCGCTACAGCAGGCCAATGATCAGATCGGCGGCATCGCCACGGCGCAGGACAATGCCGCCAGTGCACTTTCGCCGGTGATCGACCAGCTGTCCGCCAGACAGGACCCGTTGGCAAACACGCTGCGCGGCGTGCAGGACCAACTCCGACAGCACGCGTTCACGCCGCAAATCCGGCAGCGCCTCACCGACGCGCAAAACGCCGCAATCGCCATGACATCGGGACTGCGCGCACCCGGCAGTCCGCTGGCCTCGGCCCTCGACCAGGTCGGCAACAAAGGGCAGGACCTGACCAGCAAGCTCACCCAACTGCGCGACGGAGCCAAGCAGGTTGCCTCCGGTAACACCCAGTTAGCAAGCGGCATAGCCAAACTCGACGATGGCGCACAGCAGCTCAAATCCGGCTCTGCCGAGCTCGCGACCAAACTCAGCGACGGCGCCAAGCAGGCGCCCCACTGGACGAACCAGCAGAAGGATGCCATCGCGGATACCATCGGCGGCCCGGTTCAGCTCGAGACCTCACACGAGAATGCCGCGCCGAACTTCGGCACCGGCATGGCTCCGTTCTTCCTGACGCTGGCGCTGTTTTTCGGCGCACTGGTGCTCTGGATGGTATTGCGGCCCTTGCAAAGCCGCGCGATCGCTGCCGAAGTACTTCCCATTCGAGTCGCACTGTCGAGCTATCTTCCTGCGGCGGTCATCGCGATGTTCCAGGCGGTCATCCTGTATTGCGTGGTGCGGTTCGGCCTCGGCATGCACGTCGTCCACCCCGCCTCGATGCTCGGCTTCATGATCCTTATTTCGTTCGCGTTCGTGGCCGCAACACAGGCGATCAATGCGCTCGTCGGCCCGGCGGTGGGCCGGGTGCTCATCATGGCGCTGCTCATGCTGCAACTGGTCAGCGCCGGGGGCATGTACCCCGTGGAAACCACCTCGAAGCCTTTCCAGTTCCTGCACCGCTTCGACCCGATGACCTATGGCGTCAACGGACTTCGGCAGCTGATACTCGGCGGAATCGACGGCCGGCTGTGGCAGGCGGTCGTGGTGCTGATCGGCATCTGGGCTTTCGCCATGCTGATCTCGTGCCTATCTGCCCGGCGAGATCAGCTCTGGAACCTCGACAGGCTGATACCGGCGATCAAGATGTAGCGCAGGTAGGCGCAGTCCGGAAACCTGTTTGTTGCGAGCCCGTTGGCTGTCGTCGCGCGACGGCATCGCTCGTTCGTCGCGAGTACGTGAGCTGGCGTTAACCTGACGGACTTCATTTTTGCGCCCAGTGTGCAGACGTCGCTGCCACAATGACGACCTGGGCACCGCGGCAAAGGCCCGTGCGTATTGAGCCGATCGAGGGAACAGGACTCACGATGACCGATGTCGACCAGACACCCAGTGGCGTCCGCGCCGACCTCAACGAGCATTCGCGCACCGGGATGGGCGCGCACGCACTGCAGCGGGCGATCACTGATCACCTCCGCTACTCGATCGGCCGTCCGGCCGCTGCGCTGAAGCCCGAGCACTACTACCGGGCGCTGGCACTGGCCGTGCGCGACCGCATGCAGGACCGCCGCGTGGCGTCGACACAGACCTCGCTTGACCTAGGCCGCAAGGTCACCTGCTACCTGTCCGCCGAGTTCTTGATGGGCCCACAGCTCGGTAACAACCTGCTGAACCTACGCCTGGAGCAGGCGGCAAAAACCGCCCTGGCGGCGATGGGTCAAGACCTCGACGAGGTCCTGGCGTGCGAGGCGGAGCCCGGGCTGGGCAACGGCGGCCTCGGCCGGCTCGCCGCGTGCTACCTGGACTCGCTGGCAACCCTCGAACGTCCGGCGATCGGCTACGGCATCCGCTACGAGTTCGGCATCTTCAACCAGGAGATCCGCGACGGATGGCAGGTCGAGAAGACCGACAACTGGCTGGTCAACGGAAATGCTTGGGAGATCGCCAAACCCGACGTGAACTATCTGGTGAAGTGGGGCGGCTACGCCGAGCACTACACCGACGACGCCGGCCACGAACGCGTCCGGTGGGTGCCCGGGCGTCTGCTGAAGGGGGTCGCCTACGACACCCCCATCCAGGGCTACGGCGTCAACACCTGCAACGTGCTGACGCTGTGGAGTGCGCGGGCGGTCGAGTCCTTTGCACTGGAAGCCTTCAACACCGGTGACTACTACAAGGCCGTCGAAGACGAGGTGACCTCCGAAACCGTCACCAAGGTGCTCTACCCCAACGACGAGCCGGACGCCGGCAAGCGGCTGCGCCTGCTGCAGCAGTACTTCTTCGTGTCCTGCTCGCTGCAGCACGTGCTGCACATCATGGACGACCTCGCCGACGCCGGGGTCCGTGAGCTTCCGCAACGATTCGCTTTGCAGCTCAACGACACCCACCCGTCCATCGGCGTCGCCGAGCTGATGCGGTTGCTGGTCGACGAGCGCGACCTGGACTGGGACGACGCGTGGGAGATCACCGTCGCGACGTTCGGCTACACCAACCACACCCTGCTGCCGGAGGCGCTGGAGAAGTGGCCGCTGGAGCTGTTCTCCGAGTCACTGCCTCGCCACTTGGAAATCATCTACGAGATCAATCGCCGATTCCTCGACGAGGTGCGCTCGCGGTTCCCCGGCGACGAGGACCGCGTTCGCCGCATGTCGCTGATCGGCGAGGACGGCGGCAAGAACGTCCGCATGGCGCACCTGGCGACCGTCGGCAGCCACGCCATCAACGGCGTCGCGGCGCTGCACTCGGAATTGCTGAAAGAAAGCGTGCTCAAGGACTTCTACGAGTTGTGGCCGGAGCGGTTCAGCAACAAGACCAATGGCGTAACGCCCCGGCGCTTCCTGGCGCTGGCCAACCCGGGTCTGCGCGAATTGCTGGACCGCACCATCGGGGACGGCTGGCTGAGGGACCTGGACCGCCTGCGTGGGCTGGAGCCATTTGTCGAGGACGCCTCTTTCCGCGCGCAATGGCGCGACATCAAGCGCGGCAACAAGGCGCGCCTGGCCAAGTATTTGCGCACGGCGACCGGCATCGAGCTCAACCCGGACTGGATGTTCGACATTCAGGTCAAGCGGATCCACGAGTACAAGCGCCAGCACCTCAGCGTGTTGCACATCATCGCGCTGTACCACCGCCTCAAGCAGAACCCTGGGTTGTCGATTCCGCAGCGCGCCTTCGTGTTCGGCGGCAAGGCGGCGCCCGGATATTTCATGGCCAAACGAATCATCAAGCTGATCAACGCCGTTGGCGAGACGATCAACAACGATTCCGAGGTCAACAAATTCCTCAAGGTCGCGTTTGTGCCGAACTTCAGCGTCAAGAACGCCCAGCTGATCTACCCGGCCGCTGACCTGTCCGAGCAGATCTCCACCGCGGGCAAGGAAGCCTCCGGGACCGGGAACATGAAGTTCATGATCAACGGCGCCCTGACCATCGGCACGCTCGACGGCGCCAACGTCGAGATGCGCGAGGAGGTCGGCGCCGAGAACTTCTTCCTGTTCGGTCTGACCGAGTCCGAGGTCGAAGCCGTCAAGGCGAAGGGATATCGCCCGGAGGACTACATCGAGAGCAACGACGAGCTGCGATCGGTGCTGAATCTCATTAGCTGCGGCCAGTTCTCGCACGGCGACACCGAGGTGTTCAAGCCGCTGGTGGACAACCTGCGGTACGACGACCCGTTCCTGGTATGCGCTGACTTCGCGTCCTATGTGGCCGCGCAGGAGCAGGTGGGCGCGGCCTGGCTGGATAAGGATGCGTGGACGAAGATGTCCATACTCAACACCGCCCGCAGCGGAAAGTTCTCGTCGGACCGCGCTATCGCCGAGTACTGCGACGAGATCTGGAATGTGTGGCCACTGACCGTGACGATGTGATCTGGCGACTCCCCGTCACCGTGCTGGGTACCGAGGACAGATCGCGGACCACTCGGGAGTAGAGGCCGCCGGGGGTTTGCGTGTCGGGGTCACGACGACTGCAAGACCACGGCCGAGCGCGGCCCCACCGTAAGCTCCTGCACGACCGTAATCTTTCGCGCAGGGTCGAAGCTGTCGCAGGCAATGTCCCAGCGTCTGCCGCGCAGATCGTCTGGCACAGTGAAGGTCAATGGCTCCCACCATCCGTTGAGCAGGACGTAAAAGTCGTCATCGATCATCGGCATTCCGTCGGGACCCTCATCCGGATCCGTTGAGCCGTCGATGAACAACGCGACACTGCGAGCAATCGGGTCTGGCCACTCTTCGGCAGTCATCTCCGCACCTGAGTTCGTGAACCAGCGCAGGTCTGACGCCGCCGTGCCGGTGTCGTAGCGCCGCCTGCGGAACGCCGGATGACGCCGACGCAATGCGATGAGTTCCGTTGTGAAATCTAGCAGTTCACCGTCGACTGTCGTCCAGTCGAACCAGGTGATCTCGTTGTCCTGGCAGTAGGCATTGTTGTTGCCCCGCTGGGTGCGCCCGCGCTCGTCGCCCCCCAACAGCAGCGGTACCCCTGCCGAGAGCAACAGCGTCACAAGGAACGCCCGCTTTTGCCGAGCACGGAGGGCCACTACAGCTGGATCATCGGTTGTGCCCTCGGCTCCGCAGTTCCATGAGCGGTTGTCGTCGGTGCCGTCGCGGTTGCCCTCACCATTGGCATCGTTGTGTTTGTTGTTGTACGAGACCAGGTCGGTCAGCGGAAAGCCGTCGTGCACGGTGACGAAGTTGACCGACGCGCTGGGGCGGCGTCCCTCATCGGGGCGGTCGTAGATGTCAGCCGAACCGCACAGGCGGGTAGCGAAATCCGACAACAGCCCGTCGTGGCTGCGCCACCAGTCGCGCACAGTGTCGCGGAAGCGTCCATTCCATTCACTCCACAGCGGCGGGAAGCGACCGATGTCGTAACTGTCCATGCTGCCGACATCCCACGGCTCAGCGATGAGCTTGACCTGTGAGATGACCGGATCCTGGCTTACCACGTCGAAGAACGCCGAGAATGGGTCGAAGGCGCCGTCAGCTCGTCCGAGGGTCGGAGCGAGGTCGAAACGAAAGCCGTCGACGCCCATTGTCGACACCCAGTAGCGCAGCGAATCCGTGATCATCCGCAGCGTGATCGGATTCGCCATATTCAGCGAATTGCCCGTGCCGGTCGTGTCGATGTAGCGACTCGGGTCGCTCGGGTCAAGGCGGTAGTAGCCGGCGTTGTCGAGACCGCGGTGAGACAGCGTTGGACCCCCAGGCCCACCCTCGGCGGTGTGGTTGTACACGACGTCGAGCAGCACCTCCAACCCTGCCGCGTGGAGGGCATCGACCATTCCCCGGAATTCCGCCACCTGGCCACCGCGACGGCCCGCCCGTACCGCAGCCGAGTACGCCGCGTGCGGCGCAAAGAAGCCGATGGTGTTGTAGCCCCAGTAGTTCGTCAGCCCCCGCTCGACGAGGAATGACTCGGGCACGTTGTGGTGAACGGGCAGCAGCTCGACAGTGGTGACGCCGAGATGGACGAGGTAGTCGAGCGCCGCCTCGTGCGCCAAGCCGGCGTAGGTGCCGCGCAGCTCGGGTGGCACATCGGGATGCGTTGCGGTGAATCCACGGACGTGCACCTCGTAGATGATCGTGTCGGCGAGCGGATGTCCCGGTCCGGGCATGGGCGGAATCGGCGGCAGCGGCGCCGTCACCAGGCTGCGCGGCATGTGGCCGGCTGAATCCAGCGGGCTGGGAGCCGCGGTGTTATCCGTTGCATAGTCGAATAATTCGGGCCCGAACCGGCATTCACCATCGATCGCGCGGGAATAGGGGTCAAGGAGCAGCTTGGCGGGGTTGTAGCGCAGGCCCCGGGAGCGGTCGTAGGCGCCACCGACCCGAAAACCGTAGGCCTGGCCCTCCCCCACGCCGGGCACGAAGCCATGCCAGATGTCGCCGTCTCGTTCCGGCAGCGCCAGTCGGGTCTCGGCTCCGTTGTCGTCGAACAAGCAAAGCTGCACCTGTTCGCCTTGCGATGACACGGCGAAGTTCGTCCCGTCCGGCCCGCACGTCGCGCCCAGCGGAGCGGGTCTGCCGGGCAAGATTGGCGTGGTCATCGGCAACTCCTCAACCTCGACAAGCGGCTGAACCACCTCCGACACAGTGGGGCATGCACTGAATCGTGCCGCTCAGACCTTTCAATGTCATTGTGAGTGCCGACAATATTGGCCGCTCGTTCGGGATGGCGCGGAGCGTCGGACGCGGGTGGCAGCAGAGGTGAAAACTACCTTCGCCAGCCAGTACACGCAGACAATCACACCGGCTGACCTGCTTGAACCCCAGGTCCTCCAAGCGATTTCACGGAGGGGCGCCGGAGACCGGTATCTGGTCGTTCCCACGCAGACCTAACAGGAACGTCAGGCCGCTGACCGCAATCGATCACACGCCCGCCGGCTCGTCTGCACGGGTAAAGGCGGGGACGACGAAGCGACGCAGTATGGACCGGTAGCGCCTCACGTCGCCGTCACCGTCCTCGAGGCCGCGCATCACGATCTTCGTAACGTTGCCGAGCCACAAGTGGATATCCGAGCGGGTCAGCCCCGGCGGTAGATCATTGTTGGCGACAGCGGCGTCGAGAACGGGATCCCACATCTCGGCTCTGCACCTCTCCGTTACTCCCGAGGCGACCATTCGTTTGCCAAGGCTCGTGCCATCGGGGTCGAGGACGTGCCTTGTCAGGGGATCGCGGCGAGCGTGTTCTGCGGTATAGAGGACGGTTTCGACGATCTGATCCGGAAGGCTGCTCCGACCGGAGATCGATTTGTGCGCCCGGGCGAGCAATGCTCGCGCGTGCCGGGTGATCAATTCGATCAGCAGATCGTCGCGGTCAGCGAAATAGCGGTACACGCTCGGCCGCGACAACCCGACCTCATTGGCAACGTCGTCCATCGTGGTTTTGCGGATCCCGTGGCGATCAATGCAGCGTTCAGCGGCGGCCAGGATGCGCTCGCGCGCGTCGTCAGTGCTCGTAGGTGCGGCTAGCTGACCGGTCGATCGTCGCGGCATAGCCGACATATTACTAGATACGTCAGCAGTCTGATGTTATCAACTCGACCTGTTTTACAAAGTGGCCCAGGTTGACACGTTCCAACCGACCGGCGCATACTGACTGCTGACATTTTTCGTTTTTTGTCAGCAGGAGTGTGAAGATGCCCATGGGACTGCCGCACCGGATCGCGATAGTCGGCGCTGGATTGATCGGGTCGGCGTTGGCCGGCCACCTGATCCTGGCCGGAAACAAGGTCATCATCGGAGCGCGACGCCCCGACGCGTTCAGTCCGCCCGCATATCAGCGGGAAGACATCGACTACAGGGTCCGCACGGTTGAGGAAGCAGTCGACGGGGCGGAAGTGGCGATCCTGGCGATCCCGAACGCGGCCGTCGCGCCGTTCGCCGAGGTTTATCGCGATCGGTTGGCCGGCGCGGTCGTCATCGACCCTTCGAATCCGTTCCTCTGGCACGACGACGGTGTGATGACCATCAAGGATCTCGGTGGCAAAACCTCGGGGATGGTGACGGCTGAGCTGTTCCCGAAATCATCGGTGGCACGTGCTTTCTCACACCAGCTCGCCGAAACGTTGTGGCTGCGAGGCCGCCGGGAACCTGGTCGATGGGGTATCGGCTATGCGGCCGACGACAACGATACGGCCTGGATCACCGCCGAAATCATCACCCAAACCGGATTCGCGCCGATCCGAGTCGGCACGCTGGCCCACTCGGCGCCCATTGATCCCGGCGGAGTGCTATTCCCCGGCCTCTTGGGACTCTTCAGCCCAGAGGGGATGCGAACGACCCTCGATACGGGACCATTCACATTCGAGGCGGAGCGGATGTCCCGGGCGATCGACCGAGTGTCATGACGCGAAGCGGTCTGGTCGCGCACTGCTGGCGCGCGCGGATCACGTTGGGGCCGACATCGTTTCGTCTCCGACACCATGCAAAGCATCCGAAGGGATGATCTGTGAGGTTTACGGCCCGGCGGGCACGGTGGCTGCCGGAGCTCTTCCGTGCAGGTCAGACCTGACGAGTGGTGCTGGCGACGGCTCCGTCACTGAGCGAAAGGTGCTGAGGTGAAGGCTATTCCAGTTACGGGCGTAGCTGCACGAGCATGGATACCGTTGGTGGTCGTGGTGGTGCTGGCCGTCTCGGGATTGATCGTTGTGCGGCTGCACAAAGTCTTTGCCTCCCAGGACCTCAATGCCAATGCCGGTGCTGGTATCGAGATCGTGCAGTTCAACCCGAAGGTTGTGGTCTATGACGTGTTAGGGCCGCCAGGATCCACCGCCACCATCGACTACTTCGACGCGGACGCCAACACCCACGAAGTCCATGCGGCCCTGCCGTGGTCGACCACGATATCAACGACCCTACCCGCGGTCAGCGCCAACATCATGGCGCAGGGCGACGGTGATCACATCGGCTGTCGCGTCACCGTGGACGGGGTGGTTCGGGACCAAAAAAGCACCGATGGCCGCAACGCGCAGACCTTTTGTCTGGTGAAGTCCGCATGACCGACACGAGCACCAAGCACACTATGCCGCAGCCTGATCGGCCGTTCATCGCGCGCACCATCCGCGTGTTGGCGGTTCCGGTCATTCTGTTCTGGGTGTTCGTCGCCGTCATCGTGAATACCATCGCCCCCCGATTGGAAGTGGTCGGGGAGGCGCATGCTTCGCCGATGACTCCCGTGGACGCACCGTCGATGAAGGCGATGAGCCTGATGGGGCACAACTTCAAAGAATTCAATTCCAACAGCACGGTGATGATCGTCATCGAAAGCCGGCAGAAGTTCGGCGACGACGCTCACCGCTACTACGCCAGCATCGTCGGACAGTTGAAGCGGGATCCCCAACATATCCAACACATTCAGGATTTCTGGGGAGAGCCGTTTACCGCAGCGGGCGTCCAGAGCAGCGACGCCAAGGGCGCGTATGTGATGTTGAATCTCGCGGGTGATCAAGGCACGACATTAGCGAATCAATCCGTCGACGCTGTCCGCAAGGTGGTGGAACACACCCCGGCGCCGGCAGGGGTGAAGGCCTATGTCACCGGCCCGGCGGCGCTCACCGATGATTTGCACGTCATCGGCAACGCCAGCCTGGCCAAGATCACGGTGATGACTCTCGGCGCGATCGCGATCATGCTGCTGATCGTCTACCGCTCTGTGGTCACCACGCTGGTCCAGCTGTTCTTGACCGGGATCGGGTTGGGATCGTCTCGCGGAGTCGTCGCGGTTCTGGGAATCCATGACGTCTTTGGACTCACCACGTTCGTATCGAACATCCTGACAATGCTAGGAATTGCGGCGGCGACCGACTACGGGATATTCCTGTTCGGCCGTTATCGAGAGGCGCGCCAGGCCGGTGAAGATCGAGAATCCGCTTATTACACCACGTTTCGCTCCGTCACTCCTGTTGTGTTGGGTTCGGGGCTGACCATCGCCGGCGCGACCTACTGTCTGAGCTTCTGCCGGCTGCCGTATTTCCAAACGATGGGTGTGCCCGTCGCCACCGGGATGCTGGTCGTGGTGGCCTGCGCGCTCACGCTGGGGCCGGCGGTACTTTCCATCGGCAGCCGTTTCGGATGGTTCGAAGCCAAACGCGCGGCGGGCCAGCGCGGGCTGTGGCGGCGGGTGGGCACCGCGGTGGTCCGCTGGCCCGCGCCGATCCTTGTTGCCAGTGCGGTGGTGGTGCTCATCGGCATGGTCGCGCTGCCCGGATATGTGACGAACTACAACGACCGGTTCTATATGCCCGCTGGTGCGCCAGCCAATGTGGGATACGCGGCCGCCGACCGGCATTTCTCGCCGGCCCGGATGAATCCGGACATCCTGATGGTCGACGCCGACCACGACATGCGCAATCCGGCCGACATGCTCGTTTTGGACAGGGTCGCCTACAACGTGCTGCGCGTCGACGGCATCGCGATGGTGCAAGACATCACCCGGCCCCTGGGAATTCCGATTCAACACAGCTCGATACCGTTTCAAAACAGCATGCAAGGTCAGACCAACAATCAGAACCTGCCGTTCTTGCGGGGCACCTTGGCCGACATGCTCAAGATGTCGGATGAAATGCAGCTCACGATCAACAACATGGAGCGCCTGTATGGCGTCATGCAGCGGCTCACCGCCACTACCCATCATATGGTCGGCACCACGAAGGAAATGACGGCGATCACTGACGAATTGCGCGACCACATAGCGGATTTCGATGATTTTTGGCGGCCTATCCGCAGCTACTTCTACTGGGAGAAGCATTGCTTCGATATTCCGATCTGCTGGTCGCTGCGGTCGCTGTTTGACGCATTGGACGGTATCGACGGGATTTCGGAAAAGCTGCACGACCTTGTAAAAGACTTGGACACAATGGATTCGCTCATGCCGCAAATGCTCGCGCTGATGCCACCAATGATCAGCAGCATGAAGACCATGCGCGGGCTGTCGCTGACGACGTATCAAACCATGTCGGCGACGATCAACCAGATGGCAGCCATGAACGACACCGCGATCGTGATGGGGCAAAGCTTCGACACCGCCAAAAACGATGCCCTGTTCTACCTGCCTCCCGAGGCATTCCAGAACCCGGAGTTCCAGCGCGGTCTCGCGATGTTCTTATCACCGGACGGCAAATCCGCTCGTTATTTCATCACCCACCAAGAGGATCCCATGACTCCGGCGGGGATCGCGCGGGTCGGTGCGGAGCGAACGGCCGCGCAGGCAGGCCTGAAGATGTCCTCCCTCTCGGACGCCAAGGTTTATCTTGGCGGTACGGCCGCGACCTTCAAGGACATGGCCGACGGCACGAAATACGACCTCATGATCGCGGTCGTGTCCGCGCTCACGCTGATCTTCCTGATCATGCTGATCCTCACCCGTGCTCTGGTGGCCGCGCTGGTGATCGTGGGCACCGCGGGCAGTTCCATTGCCGCGTCCTTCGGGCTGTCCGTGCTGATCTGGCAAGATGCGTTCGGCATCAACATCCACTGGCTGGTGATGTTGATGTCCGTCATGATCCTGTTAGCTGTTGGCGCTGACTACAACCTCCTTTTGGTCTCCCGCTTCAAGGAGGAGATCCACGCAGGATTGAAGACCGGATATGTCCGTGCCATGGCCGGCACGGGTGGCGTGGTGACCGCTGCGGGCCTGGTGTTTGCCGTCACCATGGCCTCGATGCTCGGCAGCAGTCTGCGCATCATCGCGCAGCTGGGTTCCACCATCGCCATCGGACTATTGTTGGACACGCTGATCGTGCGCACGTTGCTCATGCCGTCGATCGCCACGTTGCTGGGACGGTGGTTCTGGTGGCCGCAAGTCATCTACCCCCGCGGCGACCGCAACCTGCCCCGGGTTCAGCGCCCGACCGAAGAACCTACTGCTCCAATTCTGCTGGGGCAGCAGCAATGACGCGACGTATGTTGCTGCTTACTTTGCCGCATCGCGTAGCGGCGGGATCGGCAACCGCGCGCTTTCGTCGAGGTCGACGTCGAGCGCGTTGAGCATCAGCGCCAGGCCCGCGTAGCGGCTGATCACCATCAGAACCTCCACCGTTGCTTCAGAACCCAGAGCTGTGTGCACCTGTTCGAACACTTCGGCCGAGACGCTGCGTGTGGTGACCAATTCGGTTGTCAGCTGCAGCAACGCAAGTTCGACTGGGCTGAAATTGGCTGTTTGCCAGCTTGATTCGGAAGTGACGGCCTCGATCTCATCGGCGTTGACTCCGGCCGTCCGGGCCACGTCCCTATGCTGGCCGAGCTCGTAGGGGCAGTCCATCAGATAAGCGGTGCGCAGGGTGACGAGTTCGCGCAGCCGGATGGGCAACACCGGGCTGGTGAGGATGGCCTGGCCGGCCAGCATCCAGCCGGTGAAGACCTTCTCAGCGTTGGCCAGAGCACGGTAGACGTTGAGATTGCCCCGCTGCAAGGTCAATTCGCGGGCCTGATCGGTCATCTCTTCAGGTCGACGATAGGCGATTCGAGTCATCTGAATTCTCCTGTCAGAGTTGGAATCTGTCGGTGGCGTCGACGTCGAGGTCCGCCGCGTTGAGCACCAGTGCCAGCCCGTAGTAGCAGCTGATGATCATCAGCAATTCGGTGAGCGCCTCGTCGCCGAAAGCGGCGTGCGCCGCGGCGAAGGTGTCATCACGCAACCGGTGAGTGGTGCACAGCTCGGTGGTGATGTCGAGCGCGGTGCGTTCGGTGCGGCTGAAGTTGACCGCGTCGAGGTCGCCGTTCTCGAGGATCGCGTCGATCTGCTGCTCGGTCAGCCCGGCGGTGCGGGCGATCCCGACGTGCTGGCCGAGCTCATAGGGTGAGCCCTGTAGATGGGCCACCCGCAGGATGACCACCTCGCGCATTCGCGGACTGAAGGTAGGGCTGGCGAACAACTCGTCGACCATGCGCGTCCAGCCGGGAAAGACGTGCGGAGCGTTGGCGAGTAATCGGAACACGTTGAGGTTGCCGCGACGCGCCATCCACTGGCGGACAGGTTCGGTTTGGTCTTCGATGCTGGTGAGCGGTATACGTGGCATTGGTGTTTTCCCTTGGCTATTCGGCGGCGAGGGTGAAGGTCCAGTCCAGGGTGACGAACGGTTCATCGACCGTCGTTCCGTCTGGAGCGGTGCCTGGCTCGTGCCGTACAAAATCTGCCATCAGTGATTGCTGGTCCGCAAAGACGGCGTCGCGGCCGATGTAGGGATCGTCTCGCCAAAACAGCTGAGTGATCAGCGGCTGGTAGCCCTTGGCCTTGAACCAGAAGTGCACGTGCTGTGGGCGCATGGGCGATCGGTTTGCGGCGCGCAGGATCTCACCGCATGGCCCGTCGGTGGGCACCGGGTAGTAGCGCGGCGTGATGGACCGATACCAGAATCGTCCGTCCTCGTCAGTGGTCAGGAGTGCCCGCATGGCGAGCTCGTTGTGCAGCTTTTCGGTCTGCTGAACGTCGTAGAATCCCTCGCCGTCGCTGTGCCAGGTGTCGACGTGGGCCCCGGCGACGGGCTTGCCGTGCTCGTCGACGACCCGGCCGGTGACGAACATCGGTGTGCCCGTTACGCCGTCGGAGATGTCGGCTCCGTTGTCGACGGTAGGGCGTCCCTCGACGTAGAAGGGGCCAAGCAAAGCTGAGTCAGTGGTCGATGACTCGGCGTGCTGGTTGATCTTGTCCAGCAGCATGCTCAGGCCAAGGATGTCGGAAAGCAGCACAAACTCCTGACGGGTCGGCGTCGATATTTTGCCGACCCGCTCGAGGAAATCCATTGCGGTGAACCATTCGTCGCCGGTCAGGCGGACCTCGCGAGCGAAATCGTGGATGTGTTGCACCAGGCAGGTGAACACCTGGCGGAAGCGCTCGTCGGTGGAGTCAGCGAAGGTCTGCCGCACGGCCTCGGTGATGGTTTGCTCGGTCAGGTCGGATGACATTGTCTTTGCCTCTCTGTGAGATTGGGTCGTCAGGGCCGGATGACGACGCGGCCGGCCGTGTGGTCGGCGACCGCCTGATACGCCGCGGCCGCATCGTCGAGCGAATAGGTGGCGGCGATGGGAAGGGGCCGGAATTCGCCGGATTCGAAGTGGGGCGCCATCTGCTGCAGGCGCCGCGCGGAGTCGACGACAGTGAGCTTGGTGCTGTCGATGCCGAGGATTCGAGTTTCGTTGTGATACAGGTCTAATAGATCGATTTCGACCACACGGGAACCGACCACGCTGATCACCACCAGCCTGCCGCGCCGGGCAAGCGCGGCCAGTGCGGCCGGTGTGGTCACGCCACCCACGGCGTCGTAGACCACGTCGACGCCGCGACCGGCGGTGAGCCGCTTGATCTCGGCGCCGACGTCAGCCGTCGGGTCGAACGCAACGAAGTGGTCGATGACGGACGCGGCGGCTGTCTCCGAACCGGGCCGGCGGCGGTCCACTCCAATGACTTTGGCGCCGATCGCGCGGGCGATCTGCGCCACCGCTCCCCCCACGCCACCGGAAACCCCGAAGACCGCGATGGTTTCGCCGGCGGCAAGTTGCGCCGTTTCTACCGCCCCGTACCAAGCGACGACGAAGTTGACCCCGACGGTGGAGGCCTCGTCGAAGCTGAGCGGTTCGGGTTTGCGCACCAGCGCTTCCACCGGCACCGACATCAATTCAGCGTGCGACCCGTCACGGATGAAGCCGGTGTCTCCCCCGGTGCCCCAGACCGCCGCTCCTTGCCACTCGGGCGGTCCGCTGATCACGACGCCGGCGAAATCACGCCCAGGCGTGCGCGGCAGTACCGTCCAATCCATCGCGCCGGCAACATTTTTCACGTCGGACGGGTTGACCGAGGCCGCCTGCACCCGGATAACCGCTTCAGCCGCCGTTCCAGTCAGATCCGGTAGGTCCGTCACGTGCAACACACCGGGGTCGCCGAATTCGGTAAAGCGCAAGGCCCGCATGAGTCCGTTCCTCCTGAGCTGATGTTCTGCTGACTACACCGTCTAGCCAACACCCCCAGCAGTCATCTCGTCCAACGAAGAAAAACGAACATTGCAATCGCGATTCGCGATAGAATGATATCCGTGGAGCTGCGCCACCTGGAGTACTTCGTCGCAGTGGCCGCGGAGTTGAACTTTTCCCGGGCGGCCCAGCGTATCCACGTGGTGCAGTCTGCCCTATCGGCGTCGGTCAGTAGATTGGAAAAGGAACTTGGCGTCGAACTGTTCGACCGTTCCAAACGCCAAATCACGCTGACGGCGGCCGGCGAGGTCTTCCTCGAGCACGCGCGCGAAGTGATCCACGCGGCTCACCGGGCTCGGACGTCGGTGGATGCATTCCGCGATCAACTCACTGGCACCGTCACGCTGGGCACCCTGATGTCATGGGGAACATTGGATCTGCCCGCCGCGCTTGAGGAGTTCCGCCGCTCCAATCCGTTGATCACCGTTCGCCTGCGGCAAAGTCTGACCGGCTCAGCCGGACATCTGACCGCCATCGTCGACGGCCAAATGGACATGGCTCTCGTGTCGATCACATCGCCGGGGTCCCAGCTGGTCGCGATGCGTGAGCTGATGAGCGAGCCAATGGTCTTCGTCTGCGAATCCAGCCACGTGCTGGCAGATCGGCGAAAGGTCGCACTCGGCGACCTCGCCGGACACGACTTCATCAACTTCCCCCTCGGATGGGGAATACGACACCGCCTCGACGCCGGATTCGCCGCTGCCGGGGTCCAACCGGTCAGCGCCTATGAGGTCGCCGATTACGCGATCGCCGCTGAACTCATCCGGCACCGACTGGCAAGCGCCATCCTGCCCGCGAGCGCGGCCAACCGCTTCCCCGACCTACGCACAGTTCGCCTGCATCCATCCATCACATGGACGCTGTCCATCGCCTACGCCGCGTCCCAACGCGCCAGCCCGGCGATCAACGCGTTGATCGACACGCTGATCCGCCATGTCGACCCTTCAGCGTGACTCGGCGGCGAGGACGCGTTCGCGAAGTTCTGCGGAGTAAAGACAGTCGAAGGTGGCGGGTCGCGCTTCGCCGTCTTCGAGGGCGGCGAGTAACCCGTCGTGGACGACGATGGGTCCGCACCCGGCGTGCCGCTCTTCCTCGGTGTAGCACTGATACCACGGCAGAATGGGGACCGGCCAGTGCTCTTGGCGCAGATTCGGGTGGATGCGGGTTCCCAGCGCCCACAGCACATCTGAGGTGTTGGATGGGTCGATGTCGTCATCGAACACGTAGGTCACCGGACACATGTGACCGACCCGGTTGGCGCTCAACAGCTCCCCGATCCGGTGCACAAGTCCGGTCGAGGTGGCGGCCGGCAACCGGTCGCGCCAGGCGCGCGGCACGGTGATGATCATCCAGTGGCACGCGGTGTCCACCAGCAGCCAAGCCATCGTGACGGGGATGCCGGCGTGACGTAGCAGCGCCAGCACTTCAGCCGATACCCCCAATGCCGGTGCGATTTGCGAATCATCGGGTGGGCGGCCGGTGGCACTGATCGGCCAGATTGGGTTGTCGCGGTAGGTAATCGCCTCGATCGTGTACACCGGCTCCGGGGAAGTCTCCGGAAGCGCATACCCATGGAATTCCGCGTAGGGACCCTCCGTGGCATCGCGGGTGATCGAAACATGGCCCTCGATGACCACTTCTGCGCCTGCGGGCACCTCGAGATCGTTTGTCTCACACTTGACGACCTCGACCGGTTCGCCGTAGAGCGTGCCCAGGAAAGTCCCCTCGTCCACCCCCTCCGGAATCGGCATCCCACCGATCATCGGCACACCGGGGTCACCGCCTTGCACCACCGCGAAAGGCATTGGCTTACCGATCTTTTCCCACTCCGCCCAGATCATCCCGATATGCTGCTGAGGCAGGAACAAGCCGGTCATGTGGCGATCGTCGATCATCATGATCCGCGAGATCGACCAGTTCGTCCAACGCCCATCGGGAGTTTGGGCGACAATGATGCCCCAGGTGTTCGGGTAGCGGCCGCCATCATCGGGATGTATCTGTGGGACCGGAAAGCGATCCAGGGTGGCGTCATCGCCGACCAGAATGTTCTGCTTGCATGGCGCCGAATCCGAGGAAATCAACTCCGGCGGAACCGGCGCCTTTTTATGCACCGCCGCCAGATGCTCGACCAAGTCTTGTGCCGTCGCGTCGTGTGCAAGACCGAGCGAAAGCGCAACGCGCGCCAACCGATGCCGGGGATCGCTGGCCAAGGCACCCGGTGCTCCGAGCAAACGGAATCCGGTGGGCGCACCTTCGACGTTGTCGAACAATGGAGCCGGTCGCCCCTGTTCTGTCGACCGCCGCGTGATCGCCGCCGCCTCCAACGCCGCGCTGACGGGACGGTCGATATGCTCAACGTCCCCAAGGGATTCCAACACGCGCAGATAGTCGCGGAGATCGCGGATCCTGGCCATCAGCGATGCACCACCTTCAAACTCGCAGCCTTCGCGCCTGCTACACCAGTCCACCGTTTGGCGGTGGGTGATTCGATGTCGAACTGGTCCAAGATCCGGGTCACGATGTGATCGACGATGTCGTCCACAGACGCCGGATGGTTGTAAAAGGCCGGCATCGGCGGCACGATGCTGGCACCCATGCGCGCCAACGCCAACATGTTCTCCAGATGAATCTGACTCAGCGGCGTCTCACGCGGTACCAGCACCAGCCTCCGGTTTTCCTTCAACGTCACATCGGCTGCCCGGGCGATCAACCCGTCGGCGTAACCCGTCCGGATCGCCGCGAGTGTCTTCATGCTGCACGGCGCGATCACCATACCGTCGAGCCGGAAAGAACCCGAGGAGATCGCGGCTGTCTGGTCGTCCCACGAATAGACGGCGTCGGCCAAGGACTCGACATCACGCCCGGACAACTCCGTCTCCAAATGGATAGTGGCGCGCGCCCATCGCGACAGCACCAGGTGCGTCTCCACATCGGCGCACTGTTGCAGTTGACGGAGCAGCTCGATACCGAGCACCGCGCCGGTTGCTCCCGTCATCCCCAACACGATCCGCTTCATCCAGCCCACTCCTGCGACTCGGTCCAGTTACTGGCTGCGCAAACGCTGCACTTACGAACGCCTTTACGATCGTGGAGCAAACCGGCACTGTTGTCGCTGTCTCCACCAACAGTCCGGGGCCTCTGTGAATGTTGCGCGGAACAACCTTCGCCAACCCAGGCGGTCGAGGCGCTTTGACTATCCGCCAGCCGAATCGGAGGTGTCGACTGAGCGGGTGGTCCGCCGGACGGCACCCCACAGCCCGGTGCCGACACCGATGACGGCGCCGCCCAGGCCAATCAGTTGCTGCGAGCGTTTCATCTCGTGATGCACGCTCATTCCGCCGAGCAGGTCGGCGGCGTCGGCGCCCGCCGACGCCAGGAACCAGCCGCGAGTGTTCCTGCCGCGCACCGCCGCCGTCGCCAGCAGGCCCCCGATCAACGCGTCGCGGTACCCCATCGACCGCAGCAGTAGTTGCGCGGTCGGCGTGGGCTCGTCCGGATCACCCCAGAGCCGGTTCGCGCGCAGGGGGTCGACGAGAAACGAGATGCCCGAGGCAAGTCGGATGCTGCCCGCGGCCAGCGCCATACGGTCGATTGTCATGAACTCCGAGCCTAGGAGGTGATCGGCCGAGCGGGAGCCAAAGCCGCGGATGTCGCCATTGTTGATGCCTTCTATCGCACCCCTCGCTACTCTCACTGCGGCGCTATGCGGGCGCTGTCGCAGCGGGTAGAAGGGCTGGGCGGATATGCCGGATCCGGGAGCCGAGGTGTCGTCGGCACCCTCAGCACCAAGGTTCGAACCTGACGAGGGGTGGGTGCCGGCCGACGAGCGATTATTCGGTCTGGACCGACGCACCCTGCGCCCAACGCTGGCGGTATTCGCACTGGTATTCATCATGTCGGTGGTGTTGCCGGTGATCAATGCAACAGTGCCTTACCACGACATCGTCAGAGCCGGCGACGTCTTGGAGCTCGAGGGCAACGTGACATTCGTTCCGGAAGCCGGCTGGGGCATCACTTCTGGTCTCCGCGAGGGCCACGGCCCGATATCCGGTCAATACCCCGCGACCGCGAGCATCGAGCACGGAGCGCTGAAGTTCACCGTCCGCACCGGGCCGTTCCACGGCGACGCCGGCCAACTGCTCGATCAGATCGAGGCCACCACCGATGCGCTCAACCAGGGCCGCGGAGTCCATATCACCGGTGCGCCGGCCACGATCGTCACCGCTGCGGGCAAGCAAGGCGCGACAGTTCGCGTCACCGGACCGCACACCGGCGGCCTGATCGCCGCGTTCGTATTCGGCGACCGAGGAGTCAAAGCAGTCGCGACGGGACCGACCGACGCCGGCGCGGAACCGAGCGCCGCGGTGTTGCGGATGATCGGCAGCATCAGCCAATCCGGGCAGGAAAAGCGATGACGACGACGCTGACCGATCTCGATCGTGCACGCGATGTCGCGCTCGACCTTTCCGGCTGGGGCCGGCGGTTCGTCTTCTACCAACCGCGCAACTTCGCATTCTGGGGATACCTGACGCTGGTCGGAATCGGCGTGCTGACTTTCTTTTCCACGCTCGCGCGTGAGTACAACGCGTACGGCGAAGCGATCGGGCTGGCGGTCACGTCCTTTGCCATCTACGCCGCGTTGTTCTGGTGGTTCACCGACCGCATCGACCACTACGCGAAGCTCCCCCACAAGCTGATGGTCGTCGCGTTCGTGTGGGGCGGCTTCGCCGCAACCGGGGCGATGGCCGCCAACGCCAACGACGCCATACTCGCCATGTACGGAAAGACTTTCGGTCAGGCGTGGGCGCTGAACTGGGGCGCCGGGCTGGCCGCCCCGTTCACCGAGGAACTGGCCAAGGGTTCGGGTCTGCTACTGCTCATCGCGTTGGCGCAGCGACACGTGCGGACCGCATTCGACGGGTTCATTCTGGGCGCGTTCATCGGCCTGGGCTTCCAGATTGTCGAGGACATCCTCTACGCCATGACGTCGGCCGGAACCCAGTTCGGCGCCAACCAAATTGGGGCCTCGGTGGGCACCATCATCCTTCGCATGCTCACCGGGGTGGCCGCTCATATCCTCTATAGCGCAATCTTCTGCGCCGGTGTGGTCTACCTTTTGGGCCGTCCCGCTGAACCCCGCAAAATTGGGCGGGGTTTGCTGCTGATTGCGATACCGATGCTGCTGCACGGAATGTGGGACTCGGTGGCCGCCATCGCCGGCCAGAATGCGCTGGCGTTGATCGGACTGTTGATCGGAACGGTTGTCGTCGCGCTGATTATCGTTGCGCAAGTTTACAAGTTGACCGTGGCCAGGGAACGCGGCTTCGTCCGCGACGTCATGGCGCCCGAGCAGGCCCGCAGCGTGATCAGCCCGATCGAACTGGACGCGATGGCCGGTAACCGCAAGGCCCGCAAGGCTTACCGCAAAGCGGGTCGCAACCGTCAGGAACGCCGGCGTGCCCGCTACATCCTCAACGCCGCCTATTCGCTCGCCGACGAGTTGGCCGCTGCGCGCGGTGCCGACACTGACCGGGTGCGCTTTGCCCGCTCCGAGGTGTCCCGGATTCGCGCGGGCCTACCGTCGCCGTGGTGACTCGGCGCTGTCCGCGGCGACGGCTCACATGGCGAATCGGACGACGATGACGAGTGCGGCGCCAAGGACGGCGAAAGTGAACAGTGTCATCGCGGTCTTCACGCCAGTGCCGGGCTGATGTGGACTCAAGCCCGCTGACGATTGAGCCGACATCGCGCCCATCGAGTGGGCTTCCGTTGCGGGCTCAGCGCGAACCGTCATCATCCCGTGCTTCATGTGATTGGCGACGAGCCACCAGTTGATCGGGTACGCGCACACGAATCCGACAGTCAGCGCCATCGACATGATGAACCAGAACTGAGGACGCATCGGGTCGTCAGCCCCGGCCGTGCTTCGCATTGCGAAGCGCGACGTGATGATCATCCCCGTCATGAGAAGGTTCATCGACAGCAACTCAGGCAGAAACGTCATCTTCAGGGACTTCGCATATGACCCGCCTGCTGCGTCGCGCATCGCGAAAGCCTGGAAGAAGGCCCATCCGAACCCGAAACCCAGTAGGTACTCGAGCAGAAAGTCGGGCCAAAACGACATCGCCAGTACACCGCCGATCGCGGCCCCGACGACGATGCCTATCCCGTCGCCGGCGACGCAATGCATCGTCGAGCCGAGCACTTGGCGCCAACGGGCCGCGACATATTGTTCGTGGTTGCCCCGCAACGGTTCCCGACAGCCCAGCACGTAGAAGAATGCCCCAAGCGGCCCGGTAAATGCGGTGAGGATTACGAAGGCCCACTTGAGGACCGCTGATTCGGGGGTGGTCCGCCAGATGTCGATGACGACGAACAGGAACGACGGAATCGTGAGGATCCACCACAGCAGCATTACGCCTTCGAGCATGAGGAACAGGTTATCGGCCTATTCGGCACGCCGTGGTCCGAACAATGCGCTGGCGGTTTCCCGCGGCACCGCTCTATCTGACGACCGAATCATCGGGCACGCGCGGCGATTCGTCGGGCGTCCAGGCGAACGGCTGACCGGGTTGACCGGGAAACAGGTAGTCGATGAACGCCGCCGCGGTGGGTTGTGGTTCGTGGTTGGCCAGGCCAGGTCGTTCGTTGGCTTCGATAAAGGCGTACTCCTCGCCAGTGACATCGGGGACGAGCAGGTCGATGCCGGTCACTGGGATGCCGATCGCTTCGGCGGCCGTCACGGCGACCCGGCACAGCTCAGGATTCACGTCGGGGGTGACATCGTGAATCGTGCCGCCCTGGTGCAGGTTGGCGTTGTGGCGAACTCGCAACCGATTACCTTGGGGCAGAACATCATCCAGCTGCCAGCCGCCTTCGACGACCGTCGCCTCGGTGACAGCGTCCAGCGGGATTTTCGATTCACCACCAGTGGCCGCCGAGCGCCGCCGGCTCTCCGCCACAATCAAGTCCCGGACGGTGTGCTCGCCGGTACCGATGACCTCGGGCGGTAGCCGCAACGCCGCGGCGACAACCCGGCCGTCGATGACCACGAGGCGAAGGTCGTCACCGGCAACCCGCTGTTCGATCAGCACCTCGGGGTATTGCTCGCGCGCCCGAGCCACTGCCGCGGTGAGGTCGCCGGGCCCGTTCTCGGCGGTAATACCGACCGTGATGCCCTTGCCTTGCTCTCCTCGAGTGGGTTTGACGACAACCTCGCCCACCTCTTGCAAGAACGCGTAGTCGTCGTCGTCGAAGGTCGCCAGGCGAGCGCGCGGCACGCTGATGCCTGCGTCCGAAACCAGCCGGCGGGTCAGTCTTTTGTCGTCGCAACGGCCCGCCGCGACCGCGGAGGTGAACTCCGACAGCGATTCTCGGGTGATCACGCTGCGGCCGCCGTGGCTGAGACGCATCTCGCCGGTCTCGGCGTCGAGGACCTCCACCCAGATGCCGCGACGCAACGCCTCGTCAGCGATGATTCGCGCATACGGGTTTAGGTCGTCGACGGTCTCCGGCGGCGGGCTGAACAACGGCTGGTTGATCGCATTTTTGCGCTTGATCACCAACACCGGGACGCGGCGAAAACCCAGCTTCTCGTACAGCCGGATCGCGGCCGAATTGTCGTGGGTCACTGACAGATCCATGTAGTAGCGACCCGCACGACGGAAGTGGGAGGCCAACTTCTTGGTCAGCGCGATACCGATTCCGGGGATCCCGGCACCCGGATCTACTGCCAGCGTCCACAAACTCGAGCCGCGCTCGGGATCGTTGAACAGCAGTTCGTGATCGACACCGGTCACCGTGCCGACCACGGCGCCGTCGTCCTCGCGTATCGCGAGCAGGTAGGTGACGGCGGGCTGATGCAGGTTGTTCTCCCAGATCGTCTCGACCGGCGAGGGAACCATTCCGCAGCGGACGAAGACCCGGTTCATGGCGTCTGCGTCGGCCGAGTCGTTCAGCGGGCGCACCAGGACACCCACCGGCAGCGGCGCCGTCTGGTCTTCGTCGGGGTCTTCAGTGAAACGCAGCCGGTAGGTATGGCTGGGGTCGATGAACAGCTCGGAAGGCGCTCCGGCGACGACGACCTGGGACTCGCGGGCATAGATACAGATGTCACGCCGGCCGGGCGCTTCCCGCCGGAGTGCCTCGGCCAGCGTGCCGGCATCGGCGAAAGTCTGACCGAAAATGAGTCGGCCCCAACCTAATTCAAGTTCGACGTCTTTGGCCATCGCGTCGACCATGTGCGGCGGTGACGCGTCGTGCAGCCCGAGCGTAATAGCCTCGGGATGGTCCGCTGACGGACCGATGGCGGTCATGCCGCCGGCCCGGTCACACCATGACGTTGTAACCAGAGCTCGAGCAGGGCGATCTGCCAGAGCTCGTTACCGCGTAGCGGGGTCAGCCGCCCATTGGGGTCGGCCAACAAGGCGTCGACCGCGTCGGTGTCAAACAGCCCCCGCTCTTTGGCGACCGGCGCATACAGAGCGTCGCGGACCATATCGAGGTACGGCCCTTCGAGGTGGGTCAGCGCGGGAACTGGGAAATAGCCTTTGGGACGGTCGATGACTTCGGACGGAATAACCCGTCGCGCAGCCTCTTTGAGCACACCCTTGCCGCCGTGTGCGACCTTCAGCTCGGGAGGGCAGGTGGCCGCGAGCTCGACCAGTTCATGGTCGAGGAACGGAACGCGGCCCTCCAACCCCCAGGCCATCGTCATGTTGTCGACCCGCTTGACCGGGTCGTCGACCAACATCACCATCGTGTCGAGCCGCAGCGCGCGATCGATGCCGGTTTCGGCGCCGGCATGCGCGAAGTGCTCGGTGACGAAACGCTGGCTGGGATCGCCCGGGACGAGGTAACCCTCGGCGAGGAGAGCGGAAAGGCCGGCCTCGTCGCGGTCGAAGAAAGCAGCCCGGTACTCGGCGACCGAACCCTCGACGGTGGCGGCGGCCGGCGCACCCATCGGCGGATACCAGTGGTAGCCCGCGAACACTTCGTCGGCGCCCTGACCCGATTGCACAACCTTCACGTGGCGCGCGACTTCCTGGCTGAGCAGATAAAAGGCGACGCAGTCGTGGCTGACCATCGGCTCGCTCATCGCCCCGATCGCGCCGTCCAGCGCGGGCAGCATCCGCTCGGTGCCGATGCGGATCTGGTGATGATCGGTCTCGAAGCGTTTGGCCACGATGTCGGAGTACTGGAATTCATCGCCTTGCACACCGCCGGCCGACTCGAAGCCGATCGAGAACGTCGACAGCCCGTGCTGACCTGCCTCGGCGAGCAGGCCGACGATCAGGCTGGAATCCACACCGCCCGAGAGCAGGCATCCGACCGGAACGTCGGCGACCAGCCGGCGCTCAACGGCGGTCCGCAGCGAAGAAAGCACGGCGTCTTCCCAGTCGCGCTCGGACCAGTCAGAGCGGTCGTCGCGTCGGCTGAAGTCCGGCGACCAATAGGTGGTGGCGACCCGGCGGCCATCGGGCTCGATCGCGAGCAGTGATGCCGGCGGGATCTTACGCACGCCGCGCAGGATGGTGGCGGGCGCGGGAACGACCGAGTGGAACGTCATGTAGTGGTGCAGCGCGACGTGATCGATGCGGGTGTCGACGCCACCACCGGCCAGCAGCGCCGGCAGCGTCGAGGCGAACCTGATCCGGTGGTTGTCTTCGGTCACGTAGAGCGGCTTGATGCCGAGCCGGTCGCGACCCAGCAACACCCGGCCGCTGTCGCGTTCGACGATGGCGAAAGCGAACATGCCTTTGAAGTGGCTGACGAAGTCGTCGCCCCAGCGGTGGTAGGCCTTGAGCAGAACCTCGCTGTCGCTGTGCGAGAAGAAGCGGTAGCCGTAGCCCTGAAGCTCGGTCCGCAGTTCCTTGTAGTTGTAAATGCAACCGTTCCAGACGATGGTCAGACCCAGTTCGGAATCGACCATCGGTTGAGCGCCGGCTTCAGTTAGGTCAATGATTTTGAGACGACGGTGACCGAGGGCGACTCGACCCTGCGACCAGACGCCCGCTCCATCCGGTCCTCGCGGCGTCATCACGGCGGTCATCGCTGCCACGGCCGCTACGTCAGGCGGTCGACCGTCGAGTCGCACCTCACCGGTGGCTCCACACACTTGATTAACCCTACAGAGGTGGATTCCGGGGCGCGCACCGCTGACCCGCCATTGCAACATTCATGAGTCGCGAATTATCCGTTCGTTCCACGTCGGGGATCACTTTCGGTCCGTCTCGTCGTCTTGACCACAGCACCGCGGGATCCGGTGCAATTTGTCGGCGTCTTCGTTCTTCACCTGCAAATAACGCCGTCCGTCGGCGGCGGTCGCAACACTGGTCGCCGGCCCTTCACCGCTGACGCTGTCCGGTTCCATGAGCAGCTGGAGTTCGCCGGAGTCGACGTACAACATGGCGTCATCGTGGGACAGCTTCCAGGGCCGGCCATCGGTGGGCCAGCGACCGCCAACGAGCCGAATGTCGGATTCGCGGTTGTCGTCTTCCTCGTCCTCGAGCGATGCGCAACCGATCCATAACTTCGCCGGCAGCGGACGGAAGTACACCGCAAGCCGCTGCCGGTTGAAGTCCACCTCGATCGGTATACCGATCGGCGGCAGCGATGTCCCTTCCGGACGATCGTTCAGCGACTGTTTGACTTGCCGCGATCCGAGTCCGACGCCGAACCAGTCGATGGTCAGCACGGTAGTGAGGTACTGCACGATGGCCAGGGTCAGCAGACCGCCCGCGCCGGCGGCCCCGACCCCGGCCGCCCCCGCGACCCACGTCACCGGCAGCGCAAGCAGCCCGACGGTAGCCGCGGCGCCGGCAGCCGCGGCTACCTTGCCGGCCACCGTCAGGCTGAAGTCCGGGTTCACCTCGGCCTCGGGCGGATTCTGGGTCGGTCGCACGCCCACGGTCTTGGGAAGGTCATCGAGCCGCTCGCGGACTCTCTTGACTTCCCTCTCGTAGTCCTCGGTGCTCAACTGCCCGGCGCGCTTTTTGACGCCTGCCGCGCTCAGCGCCTGCTCGAGACTTTCGATGGTCTCCAGGTCGGCTCGTCGGGTCTCTGACCCATCCGGATCGCGCGGTATGTCGTCGAGCCCCATCTCATAGGTCACCTTGAAGCTGGCGTTGAAGTCGTACAGGGTGGTTTCGGCACTCACGGTGCCGTCGACAATCAGCCGGCCGTCGTGCGTCCGTGGCACGACGTCGGCGTCGAGGGCTTCCAAGCGGCGGTCTTGCCCGCCGATAGTGATGGTCTTCGGACCTGCCAGCAGGCACGGCGCATCAGGGTCGAAGTCGCTGTCGTCGAGGTCGAAGGTGTTCTTCACGGTGTCCCGGACCTGCCGAAGAATGCTCCAACCCGTGACGGCTAATCCGGTTCTCTCGTAAGGGTTTTCGGCCAGGATCGATGCGGGCAGCTCCTCACCGGGCGGCAGTTCACGCAGCGTTTGCAGCTGAACCACCATCGATTCGTGGGTGACTCCGCCGACGTCGAAGCGTTGCACGACGGCATCGAGCGCCTTCACCGTGCTGTCGTCGCGCGATTCGGGCTCGACCTCCATCGCGGACGGCAGCAGGTCCATCACGCCGTCGATACCCATCTCGGCGAGTTTGGGACGGATAGCGTCGGAGATCTGGGCGGCCAGCGAATCGAGCACTCTGATTCGGGCTTCGTCGTCGGAGAGGCTGGGGTGCTGCAGCTTCTCGAGATTGACCAGCAACTCCCCCGCGATGCAGTGCGTGATCCAGTACGCCTCGGCGTAGTCGAGTTCCCAGCTGACGCGCGGGTCTTGGCCCATGAACGCGACGCCGCCGTCGGGGCGGCGATCGATATGCGCCCCGAACAACCGAGGGCCGTGGTCGTCGGCTGGCGAATTGGCAAGCAGCACAGGGGCATCCTGTGTGGTGAAGTCCAGCGCTATCGTCTGCTTGCCCGGTTCGGTCTGCCGGGGTTCGAGCTGGTCATGAATCGTCAACCGCCCGAACAGCGGGATCTCGTTGTACGCGATCTCGCACGACTCCTCCGCGCGCGGGCCGTCCGGGACCGTGATCGTTGCGGGTGGCAATGACACCAGCGGGATGCAGGTCACCGAATCGATGACGATCCTCGAATCGAAGATCGCCAGGTCGATCGCGAAATGCCTTAGCGGATCGTGGAATTCACCTTCCGCTCGCTCCTGCCACAGCCGCTGCTGTGCATCCAAGACGAACCAGACCCGGTCCAGCGTCAGATCCAGAGTGGCCGTTGCGGAGTAGCCGGGTCCGTCGACAGACTCGGTGTACTTGTCACCGCCGAACATCTCGACGGTCTGATCCTGGATGCGTTCGCGGTGGATCTCGATGATCGTGTCGGGGCGCTGCATGCCGATCCTGTACCCACAACCCGCGCTCTTGGAACAGACCGGTCAGCCCGCGGCCCCTGCGATGGATCGAGTCACGTTCGGTGGCTGGGTCGCGACGGCTGATCACTCGGCCAACCAGCGGGCCAGGAAGGCGAAGTTGACAGCCGTGAAGACTGCCCGTTTATGCGTCTGGCGATTCCACATAACCGCCAGCCTCAGGCTTTCTTGCCGTCAGCGCCGAGCCGTCAGCCCCGGGTGAGCACTGCGCGTTACCGCAGCCGCCAGCGCCGAGCAGTAAGTCTGAAAGCACCGTATTTCGCGTCGCCATGACGAATAATTCGTGGACTCCATCCCAGCGAAGGGAGCGGCGTGACTACGGCGATGCACGACAAGACGGTGTTCACCGCGATGAAGCGGTGGATGCGGCGCACAGGAGTGGCGGCGACGGCGCTGGCCGGCGCATTGTCGGTCGCGATGACGGTTCCGCACGCCGGCGCCGACAGTTCGTACCAGCCTGCGCTCGACCAGCTTCTCGACGCTATGCAGCAGGCGGCGAACTACGACGCGGCACTGCCATTTGCGACGCCGGACAGCGACGCCATGCTGCTGACCGGTCTGCAGAACACGAATTATGAATTGCTATCCGCGGGGCTGTCCAGGGTCACTGAGCTTTTCAACGGGGTCTTCTTCCAATCACCCGAAGCCGTGGCCGGCGATGCCGCCGATTCCCGTCAATACTTCCAGTTCTTCACCCCGGACATCTACTACCACGCGACCGCTGGCTTGGCTCCCGGTGCGACCTACGAGCTCACTGGCACCCTCGGCAAAGGAACCGAAGCCCTCGCCATCGCGACCGAGGCAATCACCGGCTCAACGGCAGTCAGCAAGGAGAGTCTAGAGCTCGATCACGGCCTGGTCGTCAATCCGGATGGCACTTTCACCGTCGACATCGGCCCCACAGAGCCAAGCGGCGCAGTCAATTTCATCAACGACACGGATGCCACCACCAATGGCGATGCCTCGCTACTGATTCGAGACGTGCTGGGCGACTGGGCCCAGGGCCCGGGCAGCATCAGCATTCACTGCGTCTCCGACTGTCCGGCGTTCTTCGCCATACCGAGCACGGGGATCTTTCCCAGCGACGACGGGGCAGCGGCCGAAATCGGCTCCCTGGCAGGGACCTCCACACCTCAAGTCACCTCCGTCGACTCGCTGTTGACCACGTTGTTCACCGCCTTCAGCAACATCGTCGGACCCTTCAACCAAGAAAACATGAACTTGGCCCAAGTTGCCGGCATCGAGCTGCCGCCCAATACGATGAGCTCGCTGGCCACCGAAACAAGCGTGTTTGCAACAGGACTGCCCAGTGCGGACGTCTCCGGCGGTAACTTCGACCTGAATCCCGACCAAGCGCTGATCGTGCAGGTACCGGACGTGCCATCCGCCTACAGCGGGATCGAGCTGATGAACGTCTTCGGCGCGGCGCTGCCGTACACCCTGGCCCAGACCACTTTGAACAACACCACGGCCTTCGCTGATCCCGACGGATACACCTATTACGTGGTCAGCGCGACCAACCCAGGTGTGGCGAATTGGCTTGACAGCAACGGGGTTAGCAGCGGCGAGATCTTCGCCCGGTTCGAGAATCTCCCCGACGGCACAGACCCGACGGGCCTACCGGTGACCACTGAGGTGGTGCCGGTGGCCGATGTGGCCAGCTATCTGCCCGCGGACACACCGACCGTCAGCCCCGCGGAATATGCCGCCGACATGTCACAGCGCGTCTTGTCCTACGACTACGCCTTGGACCTGTCCCGCGAGAATGCCCAACCTGATTGGGTGCTGCAGGAATTGATACTTCACGGGCTGCAGGGGGTGATGGGCGACGACAACTTCGCCGCAGTGTTCGGCAGCGACCCGTCGACTCCCCTCGAGCTGAGGTTCACCCCGGCCTTGTCGCCTGACTGGACCACCGTCGACCACGACCTGCTCACCAATCCGATCGGCAGCTTGGAGGCGATTTTCAACAATCTGCCCCTGGCCGCCAGCGACATCAACTTGCCCACCGAATTGGCGCTGGGCCAGACGGTGCTATCGCTGCTGCTACCCCAGCAACTCGGATCGCTGTTCAACGACACGGTCCTCGACCCGAACACCGGGATCATCGCCGGCTTCCTCAATGCCCGCGACGACCTGGCGACCGCGGTGTTGACCGCCAACAACGACTTCCCCACCGAGCTTGGCAGTGTGGCAACAGCGGAGTGGGCGAACATGCCCGAGTTGCTCCAGTCGACCGGAAGCGCCCTGCTGGCCGAGCTTGGGACGCTGCTCAACCCGTAACTCGTTCAGGGGCGGCGAAGAGTCACAAAAGTGATGTCGTCGTGGGTGTCGCCCCACTAGGGGTGTTTATCCAAACTGTGATGTGGGAATTACACGGGTGTGATTAACCGTTATAACCACTAAAGCAGCTCCGCCTGGAACCGAAAGGGACCACCCACATGAATACGATCCTCTATTTCAGCCCTGAAGGTGTCGTCTATGAAACGCGCGCGTACAGCAACGCCGACATCGTCGGGCTTGTTCACGACTACGGCCTCGAGAGTTTGACCAGCGACGATCGGCAGTTCGACTTCTGGTTCACTCCAACGACGCGTCGCTGCCGCCGGAAGCTCAACCGCAGCGCGACGGAAATGCTGCTGGCAACGACGCGGTTCACCGCAAAAACAGTGCCACTTCTTTATGGCGCAGTTGTGGTCGCCACCCACGACTCCGTCGGCGATCTTGATGGGCTCAGCTGGCAACAATTGGCCCTTTTGTCTCAGCGCAGCAACACCCTGACGCGACGCGACGACCGGGTGCTCAGCCGCCGGATCAAGCGTGAAGCCCGACGTCTCGAGAATTCTGCCTCCGCCAACGTCGTGACCGGGCGCTACGTTGAGCAGCGCATCATCACTGGGCTTTGATCGGTCGGGTGCGTAACGGACCACAGCTGCGAATCGGGTTTGTACCGTGAGCCCATGGATCTCGCCCGTGGTTCCGTCAATCGCCGCCAGTTGCTTCGGCTAGCGGGCGGCGTCGGTGTGGCGTCAATAGTGAGCGCCTGCGGCAGTGACACCCGCACGACCAGAACCCGCCTCACCGCTTCCACCGCGGCACAGTTGATATGCCGAGACGCGTGGGGCGCGCGACCTCCGCGCGCCGGCGGCAAGCGTCACACCATCACCCGGATGACCCTGCACCACGAGGCAGTTGCGCTCGGCGACAACCGAAATGCACCGGGACGCCTGCGCCAGGATCAGCGCTACCACCAAGACCAGCACGGATGGATCGACATCGCCTACCACGTCGGCGTCGACCGCAACGGCAACCTCTACGAGCTGCGAAGCACCGAGATCGCCGGTGACACCGCCACGGACTACGACACCACCGGCCATTTCCTCGTCCTCTGCGAAGGAGACTTCGACCAGGAGGCCGTGTCGGAAGCGCAACTTCACGCAACCGCTCTCGCATTCGCCTGGGCCGCCCAGAACTTCCGTATCGCGAGCACTACCTTGGCGGGGCACCGCGACTTCGCTCAGACCTCATGCCCGGGCGCGAACCTCTACGCCCACCTGTCCTCCGGTGACCTCAAACGCCGCATCGACGGTCTGCTTGCCTCCGGTGGAGTGGATCTCCAGCGCTTCTGCGGACCGGACGCCACCGCACGAGTGGCAGCTATCGAGGCGGGCCACTAGTCCTGGTCCGAGTTAATTCAGCGCCGACCGATGTCATCGCGCAGTGAAACTAAGGCTTAACGCCTCGTGCATGCGCCGCGACTCGCGTTCCGGTGAAGCGAAACACGGTGGCTTCCAAGGTATCTTGAGCTCGTGCCGGCTGCCGCAGAGTACGCCCCCACGGTAGAAGATTCTGAAGACGCGGCACCCCGAGAGGCGAAGCGACCGCCCGACAGGCTCTTGCGCAAAGTTGCCCCGGTCCGTCTGGCGGACCCCGAGAGACTGAAACCAATCGTGCTGCTCGGTCTTGTGGTGGGCTTGCAAAGCGCCGACGGCGGCACAGTGGGGGCGCTCGTCGTCTCGCTCAAACAGGCATTGCACATCAACGACATTCAGGTTGGTCTGCTCGTCACGGTGTCGACCGGTGTTGGCGCTCTGGCCACGCTGGTGGCCGGGGTGCTTGCCGACCGCACTGTGCGCATTCGCATGCTCTGGATGGCGCTGCTGGTGTGCTCGGCCGCAATGGCCCTGAGTGCCATCGCCCCCGACTACGGATGGTTGCTCGCTTGCCGGGTGTGCCTTGGGGCCGGGATGGCGGTCTCCGGGCCAGTTGTCGCCTCGCTGATCGGCGACTACTTTCGGCCCCTCGAGCGCGGTCGGGTGTATGGGCTCGTGCTTGCCGGCGAGGGCATCTGCACCGCCCTCGGGCTGCTGGTGGCGGGGGAACTCGGCGCGCTCAGCTGGCGGCTGGGTTTCTGCTGGCTGGCGGTGGTCGGGTTCGCACTGGCCGTCGCCGTGGCGACGATGCTCCGCGAACCCCGTCGCGGAGGGCTCGGCGACGCGTCATGCGATGCGTACGCGACGGCGGCCCTTGAGCACGCTCGCCGTCGCACCGCCTGGGGGGACCTTCGTGCGGTGCTCTCGATCCGTACGAATGCCGTTCTGATTGCCGGGTCTTCGTTCGGCTACTTCTTCTCGACCGGGCTGAGCACCTTCGGGGTCGCGCTACTCTGTGGCCGCTTTCAAATCGGCCAGGCGATGGCGACCGTGCTTATCCCAGCCCTCGGCGTCGGCGCGCTAATCGGCATGCTGAGCAGTGGACGCATCGCCGACCGGCTGACAAGCCGGGGCCACATCAGTGCGCGAATTGTAATGGGCGGCATGGCATTTCTTGCAGCGGCAGTGTTGATCATTCCAACACTACTCACGACCAGCCTGCCGGTGGCGCTGGTGTTCGCGTTTCTTGCCGGCATTGCGTTGGGCAGCGTGAACCCGCCCCTCAACGCGGCGAGGCTGGACATCGTGCACCCCCAGTTGTGGGGAACGGCGGAGGCCGTGCGGAGCACGCTCGTATCGATATCCACCGGCGTGGCGCCGCTGATATTCGGCGCGGTGTCCACGGCACTCAATCGAGAGGCTGCTCCGAACGCAGCAATGGCGTTGGACCGCACCTTCCTCATCATGCTGGCGACCCTCGTCATCGCCTCGGCACTCCTTCTGTGCTGGGGACGCCGCACCTACCCGCGCGACGTCGCAGCCGCGATGGCAACCGAGTTGCTGGCCGGAGCGGAAGCCGCCCCACTGCTGCCAGGCCCGGCCCGCTAGCCCCGGCAGATTTGCCTGGGCCCTGATCATGACGCCTCAGGCGTCTCACCAGACGTGATCAGCCCAATGGGCTTCGAAGACGAGGTCGGGCCGATAATGTCTTGTTGTCGTTAACCGACTGATGGAGGCGATATGAGCTATCGGACAATCGTCGTCGGCACGGACGGCTCGGAGTCGTCATTGCGGGCAGTCGACCGCGCAGCCGCGATCGCGGCGCAAGAGAAGGCGAAGCTGGTCATCGCGAGCGCGCATCTCGACACCTCGGAGAAGGGCGGCTGGTCACGGCCACCCTCCCCCGACCGTTTGATGGACGGCAGGGCCGCCGACAGCCTCGGGGGCGAGAGTTACCGGATGCACGGGAGCGCGTCGGTGTACGCGATCCTTCAGGACGCCCGCGAACGAGCGAAGGCCGCCGGCGCCCATGACATCGAAGAGCAGGCGGTTGTCGGCGCGCCGGTCAACGCGTTGCTGCATCTGGCCGAGGAGGTCAAGGCGGACCTGCTCGTCGTCGGCAACTTGGGGGTTGGCACGGTTGCCGGCCGTCTCTTGGGCTCCGTGCCCGACACGGTTGCCCGCAAAGCCAAAGTCGACATCCTCATCGTCCACACCGTCGGATAGCCGCGCGCGGCAGCGCTTTTCAAGCAGGAAGCCGCGAAAGATGTTGGCGGCCTGCATATCCGGCGTCAGATCGTGCCGATGCCGTCAGGTCAAAGCGCCGCTCCGATCAGCGCGAGAGGCAATATTCCCAGGTCGGCAGCGAGCGGGATACCAATCGCGTCCACGGGGTTTCCGGCCGCGAGTTCGGTGGTGAAGACGTTGTAGTCGATTTCGGGAAGTGTGATGAACAACGCGGTGGCCACGTCCAAAGGCGGGAAGCCGGTGTGGGGCGGGAAGGTACCGAAAAGATCCTGCAAGGTCGTGGGAACGATTGAGAGAACCGATAATTGGGTGCCCGGGATGACATTTTCCAGTGCCGTGCCTAATTCGTCGGCCCACGACGGCAACGAGTAAACGTAGTTATTCGGATCGGTTAGATCCTTGATGGCATCGGTGATCCCCTGCTGCAAGCCGTTGGCCAAAGCTTGCGGGACCTGCTCGAGGACACTGGAATCCGGCAGAAATCCTAACGGTGTGGCCACGTCAGCATCGCCCTGACTCCAGCCACCCAAATAGCTGTCGTCGACGTTGCCGTAGCCGAGGTTCACCAACACCGACAAGTCCGGGTTCAGCAGATCGGCCAGCGGGTTGCCGATGAAGGGAATCAGTTGCAATGGCTCCAGCAGCGGCAGCGTGGTGACGGGAATCTCGTAGTAATTGGTCAGGGTGTCTGCCGCCGATGTCGGTAGCTGAATAGCGTCCCCGATCTGCTCGGCCGTCAGGCCCGGATACGAGACGTGCTCGAACACGATGCCCAGCACGGCGTTGATATCGGAAAGGAAGTTGACCGGGTACTGCGGAAAGTCGGCGAAACCGTCGTATTCGTGCGTGTAAACGTCAGTCGGGAAGAGATCGGACGCTTCCGGCCCGCTGAACGTCAGGCCCAGGCTCGGGATGCTCGGCTGGGTGCCGGCCGGCAAGTCGAAGCGTTCCAGTATGCCGCCGTTGGGGGCACTTTCATCACCGAGCAACACGAAATGCACGTCATCACTGGGCACGCCCTGGCTCGCAAGCTCCGGCTGTACCAGCGACGAGATCACCGCACTCTGCGACCAACCGGAGACCACGACGGGGTTCGCGGCGTCCACATGGCCGGTGCCGATTTGGTTCAGGATCGCGGCGTCCAGCAGCTGTTGCCCCTCGGCCTCGGACTTGTCGAACGTCTCGGTGAAGGGACCGAGGAAGGGATAGAGCGCCTCGGGTGTGGTCAGGACCTGCGTGGTGCCGGTGAAGTCGCGCGGCGCGAGGTACTCCGCGTCAATGGCATTCGCGTAGGTCTGACCAGGCGTCTCGAGGCCACTGCCGCCCATGATGAGCGCGGTGCCATCGCCGAGCGGGGAATCTGCGGTGTCGCCGCTGGTGAGCCGCACCGTGCGCTGCTGCACGCCGGGTGATGTCGGGACCAGCAGTGGGGCCGCGATCAGGCCGGCGCCTACGAGGGCAACACCGACGGTGCCGTGCAGACCAAGCATCGGGGGCCTCTCCCTTGGGGTGCGCAGCCAGCTGCCAGCGCACCGAGCAACGGTGAGCAGAATTACAGCACGGCAGCTAACCACTGCGGGGCGCGATCGCCGAAAAGCTCGGCCACGCGCCGCAGCTACCAATTGCTCGGCGCGTAATCCTTGAGGAAGCAGCCGTACAGATCTTCGCCGGACTCCCCGCGGACGATTGGGTCGTAAACCCGAGCGGCACCGTCGACGAGGTCGAGCGGAGCATGGAAGCCCTCGTCGGCGAGCCGCAGCTTTGTCGGGTGTGGACGCTCGTCGGTGATCCAGCCCGTATCGACGGCGGTCATCAGAATGCCGTCCTGCTGCAGCATCTCAGCGGCGCTGGTGCGGGTGAGCATGTTCAGCGCGGCCTTCGCCATGTTGGTGTGCGGATGACCCGGGCCCTTGTATGCGCGGCTGAACTGCCCCTCCATTGCAGACACATTCACCACGTATTTGCGACGAGACGATGCAGCGGCCATCGCAGGGCGCAGCCGGCTCACCAGAATGAACGGCGCGGTCTGGTTGCACAGCTGGACCTCGAGCAGTTCCATCGCGTCGACCTCGTGCACGCGTTGGGTCCAGCTGTTGATGGGTGCGGTATCGGGCAGCAGACCACCCGCGTCTATCGCGGTGCCCGCGGCGATCCGGTCCGGAGACGCGCTTCGGGCGGCGAGGGCGAGTTCGGTTACGGCGTGCGGACTTTGGTGCTCGGCGAGGCTTCCGGCAAGTGCGGCGGGATGGGCGTCGCTGACGCGGTCGAACGTGACCACGTCGACAAGTTCCGGCGCCGGGGTCCGCTCCGCCTCGACGAGCGCAGCGTACGAGCCGGGGGCTCGCCGCACCGTCTGGGCGGCGTTGTTGATCAGAATGTCCAGCGGGCCCTGTGCGGCCACCGAGTCTGCAAGCGCGACGACCTGCGCGGGGTCGCGAAGGTCGATCCCGACGATGCGTAACCGGTGCAGCCAGTCCCCGCTGTCGGGCATCGCGGCGAAGCGGCGCACGGCATCGTTCGGAAAGCGGGTGGTGATCGTCGTGTGGGCGCCATCGCGGAGCAGTCGCAGCGCGATATACATGCCGATTTTGGCGCGGCCACCGGTGAGCAGGGCGCTCCTGGCGGTGAGGTCGGTGCGGGCGTCGCGCTTGGCGCGATTGAGCGCCGCACACTCCGGGCAGAGTTGATGATAGAAGGCGTCGACCACCGTGTAGCGGTTCTTACACATGTAGCAGGCGCGTGACCGCAGCAAAGTGCCTGCGGTGGCGCCGACCGCAGTCGATACCAATGGCAGGCCCGCGGTTTCGTCGTCGATGCGGCCGGGCGCACCGGTGGCGGTGGCTGCGGTGACGGCGTGATCTGCAGCTGACACCGCGTCCCGCTTGGCGTGGCGGCGGGCTTTCTTCACCGCCTTGAAGATGCCCGCGGTGGCCCGACGCACCGCCACGGCATCGGGGTGCTCGGGCGGCAAAGATTCGACGTCGGCCAGCACCATTAGGCACGTGTTGAGCTTGTCTGGGTCGATCGCGTTCACCGTCGAAGAGTACGGGTTTATTCACGTCCGGGTAGCGACGCGGCGCCCGCGGGTTAGGCCCAGGATCCCGGCCGCCACAAACGGCACCGGGGAAAGCGTGGCGATCAGTGCGCTTTTGGCACCGACTAGCGGCTTGCTGCGAAGCCCAGTAACAAGGTCGGCCCCATCGCTAGTGAGTCCAACCGTTGCCCACCGTTGCAATTCGCCTTCTTCTCCGCGCACCCAGGCCGCGCAGGCGCCCGAGCCGAGAACCACATCTCGGATCCCAATGGTTCGCATGAGCAGTGTCTCGGTCCCGGATCCTGGCGAGAAGATCCGGCTCGGCGCCAGGATCATCGTCGCTCCCACGGCGACGCGGGCCGCCGCGACGATTGCCAAAATCGAGGTCGATGCCTGGGTCTTCTCGCGCACCACGCGCTCGACCCTACTCACGTTGTCCTGCGCTCAGGGCATCTTCGAACGGCTCCGCATGCAGTGAAGGTGTTCACGTCTACCGGTTTTTGGACATGTAGAGCAGGATTTCGGCGGTGTAACCCCAGAGTCGGGCGCCGCCGTCGAGGAACGTGGCGGGTCCGGACCAGTCGTTGCACTGGTATTGGTACCAGCGATCTGGATTGTCCAGATCGCGCAGCGCCACGGCGAGTACCCGGTGCGTTTCTGCGGGGTTGACCGGATAGACGGGGCCGGGTTGACGCCAGTGGGCGACGACTCCGGTGACATCGAAGCCCGAGACGCCGATATGACGGCGCGGAAGGGTGAGCAGCGCGTCGACGCTGCTGGGGTCGAGGCCAATTTCTTCGGCTCCTTCCCGCAGGGCAGTGGCGGCGGGATTGCGGTCGGTGGGCTCCCGGGAGCCGCCGGGGAACGCGATCTCGCCTGGATGGTCCCGAAGCATAGAGCTGCGTTGCAGCAGAACCACTTCGGGACCGTCGGTGGTGTCGCTGAGAAGTACGAGGACGGCCGCCTGCCGGTCAGCGATATGCGTCGCAACAGGATCGTTGGTGTTGAGTTCGCCCGGTGGGGCGGTGCTGAGCGCGGTGACGAGTCGAACAAGTCGGCCGGGAATACTCGCGGCGTCATTCTTTGGTCCGGCCGCGGCCAGCCAGTCGTCCGCGGTGTATGTCGGCGCGGCGGTCGGATCGGGATCTGGCACAGATCAGTTCACCACGTTGGCCGCCGATTGTGTGGGCAGGTTGGCGTCGTGGGAATAACATGACATGTCACGCGTTGGGTTGATTCAACGAAGCCGACGAGACTGGAGTGGATCAAATGACGAAGATTGCGCGGTTCGCCGAATACGGTGACCCCGACGACGTGCTGCAGGTGATCGACGCGCCAGCCGCGACCGCCGGTCCGGGGCAGGTTCGAGTTGTCGTACGGGCTGCGGGAATCAATCCCATCGACGCGAAGACGGTCGAGGGTCTCATGCGCAATGTGATACCGCTGACCCTTCCCGCGGGAGTGGGCACCGATGTATCCGGCGTGGTCGACCAGGTGGGTCCCGGCGTCAGCGAATTCGCTGTGGGTGATGAAGTTTTGGGCAGCGCGGTCACGCCATCATTTGCGGAATACGCACTCGCCGAGCCGGCGAGCCTGATCCGCAAACCCCACGATATTCCCTGGGAGACAGCAGGATCGCTCGCGGGAGCAGGCGGGACGGCATACGCGGTGCTGAAGAAGCTTCACCTCAAAGCCGGCGAGACGCTTCTCATCCACGGGGCAGCCGGCGGGGTAGGCACCTTCGCCGTACAACTCGCTGCCGCACGCGGCGTGACGGTCATCGGAACCGCCAGCGAGCGCAATCATGACTATCTACGGTCGATCGGCGCGACACCAGTTACCTATGGCGACGGACTGCTGGAACGGGTTCGATCCCTCGCACCGCAGGGCGTCGATGCGGTCCTCGACGCCTCGGGTCGCGGCGAGATTCCCGTATCGCTCGAGCTGACCGGTACACCCGAACGCGTGCTAACGCTAGTCGCCTTCGACGCCGCTGACACCGGCATCCAGATTCATGTCGACGGTGGGGGCAGCGACCTCGGCGACGGTCTTCGTGGAATCGTCGAACTCATCGAGCAACGACGGCTCAGCGTCTCGATCTCGCGAACCTTTCCCCTCGCCGAGGTTGGCTCGGCACTCAAGACCAGCGGCGCAGGCCACGTCACCGGCAAGATTGTGATACTGCCCTAAAGACACCGCTCAAACCTGAGTCGGAACACCAGTCGGTGGCTCCTGAATGCGATGGCCGCGCGAATCATGGATGGGTCCGGAAGCCCTAGAAACGCATATGACCGCGGTGAATAGCGCTGCTCTTTGCTGTTGAACAACCTATTGTTCGCAGTTGTAATAGTCGGGACTCCCGGATCGGTGGTGGTCGGGTGACGGTGAGCGTGGCGTGTGGGTCATGCGGCACCGGCTTGCGCGAAAAGGCCAAGTTCTGCGACGAGTGCGGTGCCGCGACTGCGGCTTCGCGCGATACGGCGAAGTATAAGCAGGTGACGGTGCTCTTCGCCGATGTGGTGCACTCGATGGACCTCGCCGGCGCACTCGAGATGGAGCGGTATCGCGAGGTGATGACCGAGTTGGTGGGGCGCTCGGCGGCGGTGGTGCAGCGCTACGGCGGCGGGACGGTGGAGTCCACCGGCGACGGGGTGATGGGGATCTTCGGTGCCCCGATCGCGTTGGAGGATCACGCTTTTCGAGGCTGCCTGGCCGCACTGGCCATCCAGGAGGAGGCGACTCGTTTGGGGGCCGACGTACGCCGCCGTGACGGTGTCGATCTTCGCGTGCGGGTGGGCCTGAATTCAGGTCGGGTGATTGCCGGTGAGATCGGTTCGGGGTCACTGGGATACACCGCGACCGGCGAGTCGGTCGGCTTTGCCCAGCGGATGGAATCGGTGGCACCCCCGGGCGGGGTGATGGTCTCGGAGTCGACCGCGCGGCTGGTCGAGCACACCGTGATGCTGGCCGAGCCGGAGTGGGTGCGCATCAAAGGGGCCGACGAACCGGTGCGCGCGCGCCGGCTGGTGGGGATCGGCCCGCGCCATGGTCTAGTCGGGCGCGCCGAGGCCAGCCTGGTCGGACGACGCTGGGAGATGGCGGCCATCGACGCCATGGTGGACCGCGCCATCGGCGGTCGCGGTGGTGTGGTGAATGTCGTGGGACCCCCGGGCATCGGCAAAAGCCGGGCGGCACGAGAGGCCGCGGCGCTGGCCAACGAGCGCGGGGTCGAGGTGTTCTGGGCCTTCTGCGAGTCACACGCCCGCGACGTACCGTTCCACGCCGTCATGCGGCTGCTGCGTGCGCGCATGGGCGTCACTGACGTCGACAGCTTCGCCGCGCGCGCTCTGGTCCGGAAACAGCTTCCCGAGGCCGACGCGCAGGATCTATTGCTGTTGGATGATCTGCTCGGGATCGCCGACCCTGAGGTGCCGCTGCCCCAGATTGACCCCGAGGCGCGGCGGCGTCGGTTGATCGCACTGATCAACCGCGCGACTCTGGCACGCAGCGAACCAGTGCTGTACATCATCGAGGATGCGCACTGGATCGATGGGGTCAGCGAGTCGATGCTGGCCGATTTCCTCACCGTCATTGCGCGTACCCCGACGATGGTGCTGGTCACGTCGCGCCTCGAATACAAGGGAGACCTGACGCGGGTGGCCGGCGAGCAGACGATAGCGCTTGCGCCACTGGGTGATTCGGATACCGCAGCCTTGCTTGATGAGCTGATGGGTTCGGACCCCTCGGTCGGCAAGCTGGCGGCGATCATCGCCGAGCGCGCCGCCGGCAACCCGTTTTTCGCCGAGGAGATGGTGCGCGAACTGGTGCAACGCGGGTTGCTGGCCGGCGACCGCGGTGACTATATCTGTCACACAGACCTCGAAGAGATCGACGTGCCGGCCACCGTGCAAGCAGCCATCGAGGCGCGCATCGACCGGCTCAGCACCCCGGCCAAGCGGACGTTGAGCGCGGCGTCGGTGATCGGTGCCCGCTTCGACAAAGAGCTGCTGATCGCCCTGGGCGGCGAAGGGGCAATCGATGAGTTATTGAGCGCGGAGCTGATCGATCAGGTGGGCTTCATCCCGCACCCCGAATACGCCTTCTGCCATCCACTGATCCGTGCAGTGGCCTACGAATCACAACTCAAATCCGACCGCGCCCAGTGGCACCGGCTCGTCGCAGCCGCAATCGAAGCAGGTGATGAGGCCGCGGCTGATGAGAATGCGGCCCTGATTGCCGAACACGTCGAGGCCGCCGGCGACCTGCACACCGCGTACATGTGGCATGTTCGCGCCGCGACATGGGCGACCCACCGAGACATCGCCGCGGCGCAACGAGGTTGGGAGCGCGCACGCCGCATCGCCGACGCCGTGCCCGACGACGACCCCGACCGGACAGCAATGCGCATCGCACCCCGCACCATGCTGTGCGGCATCGCCTGGCGAGTTCAAGTCAGCGTGGCCGGCGATCGCTTTGAGGAATTGCGGGAGTTGTGCGCGGCCGCTGGGGATCAGGCGTCGCTGGCCACCGGCATGGCGGGACTGGTGTTTGATCACGCGTTGCGGGGCCGGATCCGTGAGGCGTCGCGGCTGGCAGCGGAAGCCTGGGCCCTGATCGAGTCGATCGGCGATCCAACGTTAACGGTGGGGTTGTCTTTCCCGGTGATCTATGCGGAGGGTCAAGCCGGCGAGTGGTCAGGCGCATTGCGGTGCTCCCAGCGGGCCATCGACATGGCTGACGACGATCCGTCGAAAGGGAACTTCATCGTCGGGTCACCGTTGGCGCTCGCCTTGACATCACGGGCTATCGCCGGGTACTTCCTGGGTCGTCCCGGATGGCCCGATGACCTGCGCCACGGCTTGGCCATGGCCCGAAGCGCCGACCCGTTGTCTTACGCCACCGCGATCACATATGTCTACTTCCCGGGAATAGCATTTGGCGTGCTTGCGGCCGATGATCCGGCGATGCGCGAGATCGAAGATGCGGTACGGATTGCCGAGCGATCAGCTGACGATCTGGCGTTGGTTTTGGCGCGGGCGACTCTGGGCATCGCGCTGGTGCACCGCTCCACGGGTGCGGAGCGCTCCAGCGGACAGAAGCTGCTGGCCGAGACAAGCGAAGCATTTCTGAGCCGGGGACAGTTTCTGTCCGAGTTACCGTTCGTCAATGCGTCCTTGGCACATGAGAGGGCTCGGCGCGGAGATCGCGATGAGGCGATATCGGTCATGCTCGCCGCCGTCGATCATCGGGTTCACGAGGGACAGCTGCTGGCGTGGGGCTACGCCATTCCTGCCACCGGCGTTCTGGTGGAAACCCTGCTGGAGTGTGGGACCGACGCGGACGTCGCCGCAGCCGAGGCCACGATCGAGCAATTGGCCACCGCGCCAGCCGATCACGAGTTGGCTATCCGCGACATCTGGCTGCTGCGGCTGCGCGCGCTGCTGGCCCGTGCCCGTGGCGACGACGTCGCGTACCGCGAGTTGGTGAGCTGCTACCGCGCGATGGCCAAATCGCTTGGCTTCCAAGGACACATCGCGTGGGCTGCGGCCATGATCGCAGGCGAGGACTAGTGCCGATGACGATGGGTATGACGTGTGGGTCGTGCGGCACCGGCTTGCGCGAAAAGGCCAAGTTCTGCGACGAATGCGGTGCCCCGACTACGGCTTCGAGCGATACGGCGCAGTACAAGCAGGTGACGGTGCTCTTCGCCGATGTGGTGCGCTCAATGGACCTCGCTGCCGCGCTGGAGATGGAGCGGTATCGCGAGGTCATGACCGAGTTGGTGGAGCGCTCGGCGACGGTGGTTCAGCGCTACGGCGGCGGGACGGTGGAGTCCACCGGAGATGGGGTGATGGGAATCTTCGGTGCCCCGATCGCGTTGGAGGATCATGCTTTTCGGGGATGCCTGGCTGCATTGGCCATCCAGGACGAGGCGAACCGGTTGGCGGCCGAAGTACAGCGCCGCGACGGTGTCGACCTTCGCGTGCGGGTGGGCCTGAATTCGGGTCGGGTGATTGCCGGTGAGATCGGTTCGGGATCGCTGGGCTACGCCGCGACCGGCGAATCGGTCGGGTTTGCCCAGCGGATGGAGTCGGTGGCGCCCCCCGGCGGGGTGATGCTGTCGGAGTCGACCGCGC
>Ga0209113_1000017_pt1 | contig 42664 bp, 45 predicted proteins | sample TexAe_RefH0_O1_FD_187951 | JGI IMG/M metagenome (GOLD analysis project Ga0209113, IMG submission 187951) | Forest soil microbial communities from Davy Crockett National Forest, Groveton, Texas, USA - Texas A ecozone_RefH0_O1 (SPAdes) (version 2) | ecosystem: Environmental > Terrestrial > Soil >... | reverse complement strand
CTCGGTGCAGTGAGTGGCGATCCGGCAGATCGAGCCGCCGTTGTTCTGCGCCTCTTTGATGTCTTCCTTGGTGCCGACGCCGGGCAGCATCAGGAAGGCGATCTTGGCCTCTTTGGCGGTCTCAGCGGCGAGCTTGATCAGCTCCTGCTCGGGCGTCTTGGAGAACCCGTAGTTGAAGCTCGAGCCACCCAGCCCGTCGCCGTGCGTCACCTCGATGACCGGCACGCCCGCGTTGTCGAGCGCGGCCACGATGGCGCCGACCTCGTCCTTGGTGAACTGGTGACGCTTGTGGTGAGAGCCGTCGCGTAGGGACGTGTCGGTCATCCGGACGTCCCAGATTGGGTTGAAAAAGATGTCAGTACTCATGCCTGTGCTCCTTGCGCTGTCGCCGACAACGACTCCTTCGCAATTTCCTCGCCGACCTTGGTCGCCGCCGCGGTCATGATGTCGAGGTTGCCCGCATAAGGCGGCAGGTAATCGCCGGCGCCTTCGACCTCGACGAACGTGGTGACCAGAGCCTGACCTCCCGAGTGGACCGACGGGTCGTCGAACTGCGGCTCGTTGAGCAGCCGGTAGCCCGGGACGTAGGTCTGCACTTCGGCGACGACGTCGTGGATGGACCGGGCGATCGCGTCGCGGTCGGCATCCTCGGGGATCGCGCAGAAGATGGTGTCGCGCATGATCATCGGCGGTTCGGCCGGGTTCAAAATGATGATGGCCTTACCGCGGTTGGCACCGCCGATGGTCTCGACGCCGCGGGACGTGGTCTTGGTGAACTCGTCGATGTTGGCCCGGGTTCCCGGCCCGGCCGACGACGAGGACACCGACGCGACGATCTCCGCGTAAGGCACCTCAACGGTGCGCGCAACGGCGTAGACGATCGGAATGGTCGCCTGTCCCCCGCAGGTGATCATGTTGACGTTCGGCGCGTCGAGGTGCTCGCGCAAATTCGCCGGCGGGATCACCGCCGGGCCGACCGCGGCCGGCGTCAGGTCGATGGCCCGGATGCCGGCGGCTTCATACTTCGGCGCCGCGTCCCGGTGGACGTAGGCGCTGGTCGCCTCGAACACCATGTCGGGCTTCTCGGACTGGGCCAGCAGCCAGTCGACACCTTCGTGGGTGGTCTCCAGTCCCAGCTTGCGAGCCCGCGCCAAACCTTCGCTCTCCGGGTCGATGCCCACCATCCAGCGCGGTTCCAGCCACTCCGAGCGCAGCAGCTTGTAGAGCAAATCGGTGCTGATGTTGCCCGATCCGACGATGGCCACACTCATCTTCGACGGCATGGACGCTCCTTTACTCGAAAGACAACCGGACGGACCCAAGGCCGTCGAAATCTGCGACGAAGTTGTCGCCAGGGCGAGCGTCGATGGCTCGGGTACACGAACCGGGCAACACGATGTCGCCGGCCCGAAGCCGCACCCCAAAGCTTTCCACCTTGCGGGCCAGCCACGCCACTGCTGTCACCGGGTTTCCCAGCACCGCGTCGCTACGACCCTCGGCCACCTTCTCGCCGTTCGACGTCAGGACCGCGTCGATCGCCTTGATATCGATGTCGGCCGGCGCCACCCGCGCCGCGCCCAGCACGAAACCCGCGGACGACGCGTTGTCGGCGATGGTGTCGCAGAGTGCGATCTTCCAATCGGTGATCCTGGTGTCGATCAATTCGATGGACGGCACGAACGCTTCGGTCGCGGCCAGCACATCGTCTTCGGTGCAGTTCGCGCCCGGCAGGTCGTGGGCCAGGATGAAGCCGACTTCGACTTCCACCCGGGGGTAGAGGTACTGGTTCGCCTTGACTGGGACGTCCTCGAAGACCTGCATCTCGTCAAGCAGGTGCCCGTAGTCCGGCTCGTCGACACCCATCATCTGCTGCATCGCCAGCGACGACAGGCCCACTTTGTGGCCCACCACCCGGGCGCCTTCGGCGACCCGCTGCCGGATGTTGATCAGCTGGATCTCGTAGGCGTCGACGACGTCGATCTCGGGGTGCCCGGTGGTCAGCGGCGCGATCGGTTGGCGGCTCCGCTCGGCCTGCGCGAGGTCGGCGGCCAACTCATCACGGGCGGCTACCGAGATCATTTCGCCGAAGTCCCCTCACTCGTTTGACCGGGGCAGTAGCGCCCGGCCCCGGCAATTCTATAACGTGTTCTACATGACAGCTCAGGAGTTCGACGTCGTCGTGGTCGGGAGCGGCGGCGCCGGCATGGTGGCTGCCCTTGCTGCCGCCCACCGGGGTCTCTCGACAATAGTCATCGAGAAGGCCGCCCACTACGGCGGCTCCACCGCACGCTCCGGCGGCGGCGTGTGGATCCCCAACAACGAAATCCTGCAGCGCGACGGCGTCAAGGACACCGCGCAAGCGGCCCGCACCTACCTGCACGGAATCATCGGCGACGTAGTCGAGGCGCATCGGATCGACACTTACCTCGAGCGCGGCCCCGAGATGCTGTCGTTCGTGCTCAAGCACTCGCCGCTGAAGATGTGCTGGGTGCCGCAATACGCCGACTACTACCCCGAAGCCCCGGGTGGTCGGGCCGGCGGCCGTTCCATCGAGCCGAAGCCGTTCAACGCCAAAAAGCTCGGTGCTGATCTGCCCGGGCTGGAACCGCCGTACGGCAAGGTCCCGCTCAATGTCGTTGTGATGCAACAGGACTACGTGCGACTGAACCAGCTGAAGCGTCACCCGCGCGGCGTGCTGCGCAGCCTCAAGGTCGGTGCACGCACCATGTGGGCCAAGGCGACCGGTCAGGCCCTGGTCGGTATGGGACGCGCTCTGATCGGGCCACTTCGGATCGGTCTCCAAAAGGCCGGTGTCCCGGTACAGCTCAACACCGCGCTGACCGACCTCTACGTCGAGGACGGGGCAGTCCGCGGCGTCTACGTTCGCGACACTGAAAAGTCAGAAGCCGCTGAGCCACAACTGATTCGAGCCCGAAAGGCCGTGATTCTCGGCAGCGGCGGGTTCGAGCACAACGAGCAGATGCGGGTCAAGTACCAGCGTGCGCCGATCACCACCGAGTGGACGGTCGGCGCGAAAGCCAACACCGGCGACGGAATTCTCGCCGCCGAAAAGCTCGGCGCCGCACTCGACATCATGGAGGACGCCTGGTGGGGTCCGACCGTGCCACTGGTCGGTGCGCCGTGGTTCGCATTGTCGGAGCGCAACTCTCCCGGCTCGATCATCGTCAACATGTCCGGCCAGCGATTCATGAACGAATCCATGCCGTACGTCGAAGCGTGCCACCACATGTATGGCGGTGAGTACGGCCAGGGGCCCGGACCGGGTGAGAACATCCCCGCGTGGCTGGTGTTCGACCAGCAGTACCGCGATCGCTATATTTTCGCCGGATTGCAACCAGGACAACGTATTCCACGTAAGTGGACGGAGTCGGGTGTGATCGTTCAGGCGGACACGCTTGAAGAGCTGGCAGCCAAAGCCGGCCTGCCGGTCGAGGAGTTCAACGCGACGGTCCAGCGTTTCAACGGCTTCGCGCGATCGGGCGTCGATTCCGATTATCACCGCGGCGAGAGTGCCTACGACAGGTACTACGGCGACCCGACGAACAAGCCGAACCCGAACCTCGGCGAGATCAGCCATCCGCCGTACTACGCCGCCAAGATGGTTCCGGGCGACCTGGGCACCAAGGGCGGCATCCGCACCGACGTGCACGGCCGCGCGCTTCGCGACGACGGCAGCGTGATCGACGGGTTGTACGCGGCGGGCAACGTGAGCGCTCCGGTGATGGGGCACACCTACCCCGGGCCGGGCGGCACCATCGGCCCCGCCATGACCTTCGGCTATCTGGCCGCCCTGCACATCGCCGGAGAGCGCTGACATGCCGATCGATCCCGACGTCGCGCTGGCCGCCGAGCTCGAGCCGATCGAATTCGCTTGGAGCAGCAGCGATATTCAGCTCTATCACCTCGGACTCGGCGCCGGCGCCGATCCGATGGATGCCCGCGAGCTGCGCTACCTGATCGACGACACACCGCAGGTGCTGCCGACATTCGGCAACGTGGCCGCGACCTTCCATGCCACCAAGCCGCCAACCGTGCAGTTTCCCGGTATCGACATCGAGCTGAGCAAAGTTCTGCACGCCAGCGAGCAGGTCACCGCGCCGGCGCCGTTGCCGCCGTCGGGCTCGGCGAAGGCCGTCACCCGCTTCACCGACATCTGGGACAAGGGCAAGGCTGCGGTGATCTGGTCCGAGACGCGAGTGACCGCACCGGACGGGACGCTGCTGTGGACGCAGCGTCGTTCGATCTTCGCTCGCGGCGAAGGCGGATTCGGTGGCGACCGCGGGTCGTCCACGTCGACGGCCGCACCGGACCGGGCGCCGGACGTGGAGCTCGACATCCCGGTGCTGCCGCAGCAGGCGCTGCTCTACCGGCTCTGCGGCGATCGCAATCCGCTGCATTCCGATCCCGAATTCGCCGCTGCGGCAGGGTTTCCGCGGCCGATCCTGCACGGTTTGTGCACTTACGGCATGACCTGCAAGGCGCTCACCGACGCGCTGCTCGACGGTGATGCGGGCGCCGTCGGCTCCTATGGTGCACGGTTCACCGGCGTCGCGTACCCGGGCGAGACGCTGAAGTCCTCCGTCTGGAAAGAGGACGGGCGACTGCTGGCCACCGTCACCGCGCCCGCTCGCGAGGACGCCGTCGTGCTCACCGGGGTGGAGCTGGTCCCGGCCTAGGGGTCTTTGCGTTTGCGCCTCGAGTGTGACGCCACAGTCACGGTCGAGCTCGACGATGACTGCAGTGTCACAGTCGCCGGGCTCGCGCAGCGCGAACGCGCCGCACAATCTCGGCAGGCCGGTCCCCTGCGACCACGCGTACGACGATCCAGCCGCGACGCTCAATGATTTCCGAACGCCGGACGTCCCAGGTGTATTGCCTTCGATCAGTGCGATGCTGTTCGCCGTCGTACTCGACAGCGACTTTGACGTTCTCCCAGCCCATGTCGAGGTAAGCGAGCGCATCACCGAAGTCATCGCAAACAGGAATTTGAGTCTCTGGCCGCGGCAGTCCCGCCTGCACCAGCACCAACCGCAGCCACGTCTCCTTTGGTGACTGCGCGCCCGCGTCGACAAGATCCAGCGAGGTGCGAGCACGCTCGATGCCACGTCGCCCGCGATAACGAGCGATTAACAACTCCACGTCAGGCATTTTCACATTGGTCGCACGGGTGAGGTCGTCAAGCGCGGCGACCGCAGTTGTCGTCGGATACCAACAGGCGAGATCGAGGGCAGTTCGCGCCGGGGTTGTGACCGAAATGCCGTCGACAACGGTGATCTCGTCGCCCGCCAGGTTGTCGCTCCACACCTGCAACCCGGCGAGCGGGTGTCGATTGTCGTGGATGATGTCGACAGCCCGAGCGGCGTCAATCCATCGGCTGCCGTGCAAAGCTGCCGCCGAGAAACCGGCGACGACGCCGCGCCGGCGAGACCAGAGCCACGCCGCATGAGCTCGTAGCGCCGGCGTGAGTTCCGTGCCTTTGACTACGTAGATGTCTCGGAAGACGCGTGTGTAGCGACTCCGCAGTTGACTGTGACTCGTGATCCCCGCCGCAACCGCCTCGCTTCCGACGAACGGATCCACCATCACCGCAGCCTTGCACGGTCTATCCCATTCGCGACATCGGTCATCCCCAGCCATAACTCTTGTTTTCTGAGAAATTCTCAGGCAAGGTTAGACCGTCACTTTGTCCCGGGGGTCGCTATGCGACGTAACAGGTGTTGTTGCCGTTTCCTGACTATCGCGCTGTTCGCGTGTGCCGCAGCGACACTGATACCGACAGCTAACGCCCGGGCCGACGACTCCGCTGATCCGTTGAACGCATTGATGATGGGCGCCACCGGCATGCCGACGCCGAGCGAATTCTGGCAAGACACCATTGTCACCGACTACATCGACCCAGCCACCAACGCCGACTACACCCCGGTGACGGTCGCCACGCCCGCGTCATATGCCAGCACCTCGGCACCGATAGGCCTGGCGGATCTGCAGGCTGCGATGGCCGCCCAGCAACTGAACTACCCCGGCGATCCCTACCTGGTCGAGGGTTATTCGCAGAGCGCGCAGATTGTGGTCGCCGAGAAGATCGAGCTCATGGAGGCTGGGCAGCACCCCGACGTCACCTTCTTGATGCTCGGCGACCCCTACCGGCCCAACGGCGGCATGGTCGAGCGGCTCACCGGTTTGGTCGTTCCCGGGATCGGCCTTTTCAACGGCGAGAACCCAACCGACGCCGGTATTCCCACCATCGACATCGCTAACCAGTACGACGGATTCGCCGATTTCCCGCAGTTCCCGATCAACCCGATCGCCGACCTCAACGACCTCCTCGGCATCGTCTACGCCCACGCCGCCTACGGCGATGGCCCGCTGCCCGAGGAGATACCGTCGCTCTGGCCACCCTCGGAGCCGCTTTCCGGGCCGTACACCGACGAATATGTGCTTGGCTCAACCGAAGTCGTCAAACAGGTCGACGGCGACACCACGTTCTACTTCATTCCGACCACCGAGCTACCGCTGCTCGACCCATTGCGCAGCCTGGGCGTACCCGAACCGGTGCTCAACATCTTCCAGCCCGCGTTACAAGTCATCGTCGAAGCCGGCTACGACCGTTCCATCCCCTTCGGTGACCCGACACCTGCCGAGCTGATTCCCACCATCGACCCCGCAACGTTCACGCTCGAATTCGCCAACGGCGTCGTCCAGGGCGCCGACAACGCGTTCGCACTTTTTGGCGCGCAACTGCCCGACTTCACCCAAATAGAAAGTGATTTCGCATCCGCTGAGGCATGGACGGAAGCCAACATCGGCGTGCCCTACGATCAAGTCGTCAACGAACTCGACGCTGATTTCAACCCATTCACTGCCTTCTTCGACCTTGAGGCGCCACTGGGGCAAGGGCTGGACAGCCTCTTGGAGGCGACCGGCATCCAACAGTTCATCCTCGACCCCATCTTCGGCATTATCGGGCCGCTCGGCGGACTGTTCACCAGTTGAGCTAGCCGAGGATCAGGCCCGAGGTCGGCACGCCGGTGCCGGCCGTGACAAGCACATGCTCGACGTCGGGCACCGGGTTCACCGAGGTGCCGCGTAGTTGGCGCACTCCCTCGGCGATGCCGTTCATCCCGTGGATGTAGGCCTCACCGAGCTGGCCGCCGTGGGTGTTGATCGGGAGTCGACCACCGATCTCGATCGCACCATCGGCGATGAAATCTTTGGCCTCGCCCCACCCACAGAATCCCAACTCCTCCAACTGAATCAGGGTGAACGGCGTGAAGTGGTCGTAGAGGATCGCGGTCTGGATATCCGCTGGCTTCAGGCCGGACTGCGACCACAGCTGCTTACCCACCAGGCCCATCTCCGGCAGTCCGTCGAGCTCCGGCCGGTAGTAGCTGACCATCGAATACTGGTTCGGGCTCGAGCCTTGGGCCGCCCCCTCGATGATGGCGGGCCGATTCTTCAGATCCTTCGCCCGCTCTGCCGACGTGACGACGATCGCAACCGCGCCGTCAGTCTCCTGGCAGCAGTCCAGCAGCCGCAATGGCTCGGCGATCCACCGTGAATTCTGGTGGTCCTCAATCGTTATCGGCTTCTCGTAGAAGTACGCCTTGGGATTGTTGGCGGCGTGCTTGCGGTCGGCGACCGAGATGGCGCCGAAGTCCCGGCTGGTCGCACCCGACAGATGCATGTACCGCTTGGCGATCATGGCCACCTGCGCGGCAGGTGTCGACAGCCCGTGCGGGTACGAGAACGAGTTGTCGACGCCGGTGGAATCGGCGTTCTCCACCAACCGAAGCTGCACCTGACCGAACCGCTGACCAGAGCGTTCGTTGAAAGCACGGTATGCCACAACACAATCCGCGACACCGGTCGCCACCGCGATGGCCGCCTGTTGGACCGTCGCGCATGCCGCGCCGCCGCCGTGGTGGATCTTGGAGAAGAACTTCAGATCCCCGATGCCGGTAGCCCGCGCGATGGCGACCTCGGTGTTGGAGTCCATCGTGAAGGTGACCATGCCGTCGACGTCACCTGGTGTCAGACCGGCGTCGTCGAGCGCGTCCAGGACGGCTTCGGCAGCGAGCCGAAGCTCGCTGCGGCCGGAGTTTTTCGAGAAGTCGGTTGCACCGATGCCGACGATCGCTGCCTTGCCGGAAAGTTCACCGGGCATCAGAACCCCCGATGGTCAACGTCGCGTTCGCGATGACGTGATCGCCAAGGCTGTTGCTGCCAACGATTTTCAACGTGATCAACCCGTCATCGACCTCGGTGACTTCGCCCTTGAAGGTAACCGTGTCGTAGGCGTACCACGGCACACCCAGCCGCAGACCGATCGACTTGATGAACGCTGAAGGGCCGGCCCAGTCGGTGATGTAGCGCTGAACCAGGCCGGTGTCGGTGAGGATGTTGACGAAGATGTCCTTGGAACCTTTGGCCTGTGCCTTGTCCCGGTCGTGGTGGACGTCTTGATAGTCGCGGGTGGCGATCGCGGTCGAGATGATGAACGTCGGGTCGCCGTACAAGACCAGCTCCGGCAGCTTCGTGCCGACCTCTATTGTCGGGGCGCTCATGCGTCGGGCTCCCACGCGTACAGCGTCCAGGCCGGGCCGACGTCATTGGCGGGGAAGTCGATATATGTTGCCCTGACCGGCATTCCAACCTCCACGGTGGCGGGGTCGACGTTGCGTAGCTCGCCGAGCATCCGCACGCCCTCTTCCAACTGCACGAGCGCGATGACGAACGGCAGCGTGCGGCCGGGCACCTTCGGGGCATGATGCACCACGAAGCTGAACACCGTGCCGTTGCCGCCGGCCACCACGTAGTCAGTCGGAGTTTCCTTGTCCTGCCAGATGGCCGGCACCGGGGGGTGCTGCAGGCTGCCGTCGGGCCGCTTCTGGATCCGCAACTCGTGCGCCTTGACACCATCCCAGAAGAACTTTGTGTCCTTGGATTCCGAGGGCCGCATCATGGAGTCGGCGTCCAGGTCCTCGGGCACCGGAGTCTCCGGAGCGCCGTCAGCAGGCTTGAATTTGAGTATCCGCCATTCCATCTCGGCGACATCTTCGTCGCCGACGCGCCAGGTGATGTGCTGGTTGATGAACCAACCCTCGCCGAGACCGGTTTGCTTGGGTCCGACCACGTCGCCCATCTCCGAGGAGATGCTGACTTCCTCGCCGGGTCGCAGGTACCGGTGATACGTCTGCTCGCAGTTGGTTGCGACCACGCCGATGTAGCCGTTGTCGTCCATCAGCTTCATGATCGGGCCCATGGGATCATCAGTCGGACGTTCGCCGGCTAAGCCGAACATCGTCCACACCTGAATCATGGCCGGTGGGGCGACAATTCCGGGGTGACCGACCGCGCGGGCCGCGTCCTCATCCCGATAGATGGGGTTGGTGTCGCCGATGGCTTCGACCCAACTGTTGACCATCGGCTGGTTCACCGGGTCGCGGCCGACACGCGGCTTGGCGATAACGGTGGCTTTGATCTTCTCGAGGGCCTCGTGGATATCCGTCATCTGGGCACCCTCGGCACTTTGAGGCCGGACGCCGCGATCATCTCGCGCATCACTTCATTCACGCCTCCACCGAAGGTAATCACCAAATTGCGCTTGGTCTGCGAGTCGAGCCAGTCCAGCAGTTCCGCAGTGTCCGACTCAGCCGGATTGCCATACTTGCCGACGATCTCTTCGGCCAGCCGGCCGATGTACTGAATGCTCTCGGTGCCAAAGACTTTCGTCGACGCGGCGTCGGCCACGTTGATTTCTTCGCCTGCGGCAGCCACCTGCCAGTTGAGTAGCTCGTTGACCCGCCACATGGAATAGATCTCACCCAGCGCCCGCTTGACATCCTGGTGGTCGATGGGGGTGACACCGTCGCCGCCAGGCTTGGACGCCCAGTCGTGCAGCCGATCGTAGATGCCAGCGGTGCGGCCAGCCGGACCGAGCATCACCCGTTCGTTGTTGAGCTGGGTGGTGATCAGTCGCCATCCACCGTTCTCCTCGCCGACCAACATGTCGGCGGGAACCCGGACGTCGTTGTAGTAGGTGGCATTGGTGTGGTGGGCGCCGTCAGACAGAATGATCGGCGTCCAGGAGTACCCGGGGTCCTTGGTGTCGACGATCAGGATCGAGATGCCCTTGTGCTTCACGGCTTCCGGGTCGGTGCGACAAGCCAGCCAGATGTAGTCGGCGTCGTGAGCACCGGTGGTGAAAATCTTCTGCCCGTTGACGATGTACTCGTCGCCGTGGCGGATGGCGGTGGTGCGCAGCGACGCCAGGTCGGTGCCGGCCTCCGGCTCGGTGTAGCCGATTGCGAAGTGCACCTCGCCGGCCAGGATCGCCGGCAGGAACTTCTTTTTCTGCGCGTCGCTGCCGAACTGCTGCAGCACCGGACCGACGGTTTGCAGCGTCACCGCGGGTAGCGGCACATCGGCACGATGCGCCTCATTTACGAAGATCGACTGCTCGATCGGACCGAAGCCCAAGCCGCCGAACTCTTTTGGCCATCCGACGCCGAGCTTGCGATCCTGGCCCATCCGCCGGATCACGGCGCGGTATGCCTCGTTGTGCCGATCCTTCTCCATCGCTTTCATCTCGTCGGACGAGATGAGGTTGGAAAAGTATTGGCGCAGTTCGGCTTGCAGCTGACGCTGCTCTGGGGTCAGTTCGATGAACATTGCGCTCCAACCAGATCGAGACGATGCGACGGCCCGCCCAGCAGTCGGGTCAGGTCCTTGATCGTGGAGTAGTACCGGTGCATCGGGTAGGTGATGTCCATCCCCATGCCGCCGTGCAGGTGGTGGCAGATTTGCATCACCCGCGGCGCTTGCGAGGTAATCCAATAGCCGAGCACGTCCAGGTCTTCACTGGCGTCGCGGCCCTCGGCCAGCCGCCAGATCACCGACGTCGATGCCAAATCGATGGTCCGCGAAGCGATGTAGACCTCGGCGAGCTGAGCAGCGACGGTCTGAAAGGTCGACAGTGGCTTGCCGAACTGCTGGCGGTTCGCCACATAGTCGGCGGTCAACCGTAACGCGCCGGCGACCAGGCCGGCGGTGTAGGCACCGATCGCTGCCAGGGCGAGCTGATTCACCCGCTGCGCCGCCGCACCGGTGAGCACATCCTCGTCGGCCACCGCGACATCGGAGAACGTGACGACGTATTCGTCGGCCCCGTTGGATGTCGGGGTTTTCGCGATCTGCACGCCGTCGGCCTTGGGTGACACCACGACGACGGCGCTGTCGGCGGTGACCAGTATCCACTCAGTGCTTTCGGCATACCCGACACCGACTTTGGTTCCCGACAGCCGGCTGTGCACGAAGGTCGTCGCGGGCCGGTCCGGCAGCGCCGTGCCGGGCTCGTTCAGCGCTGCGGTTAGCACCGAGCCCTTGGCCAGGCCGCTGAGATAACGGTCCTGCTGGCCGTCAGAAGCCAAGTCCAGCAATGGAATCGCGCCCAACCCCAGCGATGCCAGCGCCGGGCTGATCAGGCCGTGGCGGCCGATCTCGGTCAGCGCCGTGGCGATCTCGGGTAAGCCGACACCGTCACCGCCGGCCCGTTCGGGCACCGGCAGAGCCGTCACACCACCGGCGACAAGCGCCGCCCAGGAGTTGTCCCGCTCGAGTACCGACGTGACGACGTCGGCGACAGCCTGCTGCTCAGGATCCGGCGTGAAATCCATCAGTTGGCGACCGCGCCTTTGCCGGAGTAGTCGACCTGCCAATGCTTGATGCCGTTGAGCCAGCCCGACCGCAGCCGCTCCGGCTCCGAGATGGGCTTCAGGTCCGGCATGTGATCGGCGACCGCGTTGAAGATCAGGTTGATGGTCATGCGGGCGAGGTTCGCGCCGATGCAGTAGTGCGCACCGGTGCCGCCGAAGCCGACGTGCGGGTTCGGGTCGCGCAGGATGTTGAAGGAGTCCGGATCCTCGAACACCTCCTCGTCGAAGTTGGCCGAGCGGTAGGACATCACCAGCCGCTGCCCCTTCTTGATCTGCACGCCACCCAACTCGAGATCCTCGTTGGCGGTGCGCTGGAACGCCGACACCGGTGTCGCCCAGCGGACGATCTCGTCCGCGGCGGTCGACGGGCGCTCCTTCTTGAACAGCTCCCACTGATCGGGGTTGTTCGCAAACGCGATCATTCCGTGGGTGATCGAGTTACGGGTGGTCTCGTTGCCCGCCACCGCCAGCATCACCACGAAGAAACCGAACTCGTCATCGGACAACTTCTCCCCGTCGAGGTCGGCCTCGATCAGCGTCGTAACGATGTCGTCGGTCGGGTTCTCGTTCCGCTCCGCGGCCATCGCCATCGCGTACATGATCAGTTCCATCGACGACTGCGCCGGATCGACATCGGCGAACTCCGGATCGGTGCCACCGGTCATCTCGTTGGACCAGCGGAACAGCTTGTCGCGATCGTCCTGAGGAACGCCCAGCAGGCCGGCGATGGCCTGCAACGGAAGTTCGCACGACACCTGCTCGACGAAGTCGCCACTACCTACGCTCGCCGCGTTCTTGGCGATGTTCTGGGCGCGCTGTGCCAGCTCTTCCTCCAGCCGACCGACCGCGCGGGGGGTGAAGCCCCGGGAGATGATCTTGCGCAACCGAGTGTGGTGCGGGGCATCCATGTTGAGCATGACGCTGCGCTGCAACTCGACCTGTTCCCGCGTCATCTCCGGTGGCCAGGTCGGGATCGCGCCGTTCTGCCAACTGGAGAAAACGTCACTGCGGCGCGACACCTCCTTGACATCGGCGTGCTTGGTGACGATCCAGTAGCCGTTGTCCTCGAAGCCACCGGTGCCGCCGGGCACATCGACCCAGTGGATCGGCTCGGACTCACGGAGCTCGGCGAGCTCCGTCACGGGAAGTCCGGCCAGGTTGACGTCGGGATCGAGGAAGTCGAAGTCGGCTGGAATGTTAGGGGGTGCCATTAAGTATCTCCTGAACTACAACGTGTTCTAGTGCCAGTAAAACATGCTCTCGCCGCAGACCAAAAGGTGTCGGAGCATCGTCGCTTGTCAGGGTAATGAAACGTGTTCTAGCCTGACCTCATGGGTAACCCGGTAATTGTTGAAGCCACCCGCAGCCCCATCGGCAAGCGTGCCGGGTGGTTGTCAGGACTGCACGCCACCGAGCTGCTGGGCGCCACGCAGAAGGCGCTCGTGGAGAAAGCCGGTATCGACGCGGGCGACGTCGAACAGATTGTCGGCGGCTGCGTGACGCAGTACGGCGAGCAGTCCAACAACATCACCCGCGTCGGGTGGCTTGTCGCCGGGCTTCCCGAGCACGTGGGCGCCATGACCGTGGACTGCCAGTGCGGTAGCGGCCAGCAGGCCAACGGCCTCGTGGCCGGCCTCATCGCCGCGGGGGCCATCGACATCGGCATCGCGTGTGGCATCGAGGCGATGAGCCGGGTCGGTCTGGGCGCCAACGCCGGTCCGGATCGCGGCATCTTGCGTCCTGCCTCGTGGGACATCGACCTGCCCGATCAGTTCACCGCCGCCGAGCGGATCGCCAAGCGCCGCGGCATCACCCGCGAGGAGATCGACCAGTTCGGGTTCGACTCGCAGCGCAAGGCCAAGCAGGCCTGGGCCGAAGGCCGCTTCGACCGCGAGATCAGCGGCATCGAGGCCCCGGTGCTCGACGAGAACAAGCAACCGACCAGTGACCGGCACGTCGTGACCAAGGACCAAGGACTGCGGGACACCACGTTGGAGGGCCTGAGCCAGCTCAAGCCGGTCCTCGAGGGCGGGATCCACACCGCGGGCACGTCGTCGCAGATCTCCGACGGCGCCGCCGCCGTGCTGTGGATGGACGAAGACAAGGCCAAGGCGCTCGGGCTGCGACCGCGGGCCCGCATCGTGAGCCAAGCGCTCGTCGGCGCCGAGCCGTACTACCACCTCGACGGCCCGGTGCAGTCGACGGCGAAGGTGCTCGAGAAGGCCGGCATGAAGATGGGCGACATCGACATCACCGAGATCAACGAGGCGTTCGCGTCGGTCGTGCTGTCCTGGGCGCGGGTGCACAACCCAGACATGGACAAGGTCAACGTCAACGGCGGCGCGATCGCATTGGGGCACCCGGTGGGTAGCACCGGCAGCCGGCTGATCACCACCGCGCTGCACGAGCTGGAGCGCACCGACCAGACCACCGCGCTGATCACGATGTGCGCCGGTGGAGCGCTATCGACCGGCACCATCATCGAGCGCATCTAGGTGGGGGTGTCCGACCAGGACCGCATCGCGGCGGCGCAGTCCTACATCGACGCGCTGGCCACTCACCAGGGTGACGAGGTCCCGTTCGCGCCGGACTGCGTTCGGATCGAGATGGGCATCAAGACCGGGTTTTCCGGAAACCACTTGCGGCGCAGCCTGAATCGCGGCCCGCAGTTTCGGATCATCGAAGCCTGCACGCCGCCGAAGTTCGAGGTCGACGGCGACCGGGTGCGGGCGCGGTTCGACGTGATCACCAAACCGTCGCTCGCCGGACGGCGAGTATGCACGCACGTCGACGAGACGTTTCTCATCGTGGACGGCAAGATCCGCCACATCAACGCCCAGATGCGCCCATTCATTCAGCGAACCTAGGATCGCTGTCATGGCCGAGAAACAACGTCCGCGCTACATGGACACACCGTTCGCCGACATCTTCATCAAGTGGATGTCCCGCCTCAACACCTTCATGTACCGCCGCAGCGGTGGCGAGGGACTGGGCAGCACCTTCCAGAACATTCCGGTCGCCCTGCTGACCACGACCGGGCGCAAGACCGGGCAACCCCGGGTGTCTCCGCTGTATTTCCTGCGGGACGGTGACCGGGTGATCGTCGCCGCATCGAAGGGCGGCGCCGTGAAGAACCCGATGTGGTACCTCAACCTCAAAGCCGATCCGAAGGTTTCGGTCCAGATCAAAAAAGAAGTGCTCGACTTGACCGCGCGCGACGCCACCGACGAGGAGCGCGCCCACTACTGGCCGCAACTGGTCAAGATGTACCCGTCGTACGACGACTACCAGTCCTGGACGGACCGGACGATCCCGATAGTCATCTGCGACCCCGCGCGCTGACGTGACCTGACCGGGAATGCCGTGAGGACGTCTCCCGGCGGGTTTCGCACGGGATTTTCGTACGGGAGGGTCTGATGAAGGTTCTGATCACGGGGGGCACTGGGTTCGTGGGTGCATGGACGGCGAAGGCCGTCCAGGATGGTGGACACCAAGTCAAATTTCTCGTGCGAAACCCCGATCGCCTGCACACCAGCGCTGCGCAAATCGGCGTCGATGTAGGCGACCACGTCGTCGGTGACATCGCCGACTCAGAGAGCACTGCCGCGGCGCTACGGGGTTGTGATGCCGTCATTCATTGCGCAGCAATGGTTTCCACCGACCCCGCCCGCAGCGAGGAGATGCTGCGCACCAACCTCGAAGGCGCCCGCAACGTGCTCGGAGGGGCAGCCGCAGCGAAGATGGATCCGATCATTCACGTCTCGAGTTTCTCGGCGCTGTTTCGCCCCGGTCTAGCGATGCTGCATGCGGAGCTGCCCGTGGTCGGCGGGTCCGACGGCTACGGCAAGTCCAAGGCCATCGTCGAGGCGTATGCGCGAGGGCTTCAGGACGCCGGCGCGCCAGTGAACATCAGTTATCCCGGCATGGTGCTGGGACCACCTGCGGGTGATCAGTTCGGTGAGGCAGCCGAGGGCGTGCAAGCGGCGCTCAAGATGCGCGGTGTGCCGGGGCGCAGCGCCGCCTGGATCGTGGTGGACGTCCGCGACCTCGCCGCCTTGCACGTCGCACTGTTGCAGCCGGGCCAGGGACCGCGCAGATACATGGCCGGCGGCCGACGTATCGCGGTGGATCGCCTCGCGTCGCTCATCGGTGCCGCCGCCCATCGCAACCTGGTGGCTTTTCCGGTCCCTGATGTCGGACTGCGCGCCCTGGGGCGCTTGTTCGACGTCATCGGCGATCATCTGCCGTTCGAGACGCCGATCAACTCCGCCGCGATGCAGTACTACACCCAGATGCCGCCCGCAGATGACAGCCCCGCCGAACGCGACCTCGGTATCACGCAACGGGATGTGGCGCAGACGCTCGCCGACACGATCGAAGGGCTGCAGGAGGTTGGCCGCATTTAGGTCCGCCCTACCGGAATTACCGCGAATCCACCGACCGGGCCATCGCGCTGGTGGTATGTGAACCGCCTTAAGCCAACCTGTGGTTTTGCTTAAACCATGCGGTTGGCTGCGGTAAATTGCTCGCTGCCACGCCCACGGCAGAGGGAGAAGCGATGAGCAACCGAAATCGGCTCCGCGTTATCAGCGTCGGACTGCTCTCGATTGCTCTGATGTCCATCGGACCGGCGCTAGCCTGGGCCGACGACGGGTCGATCATCATCGACTTTGTCCGGCACGGGGAGTCGATCGACAACAACGCGGGCATCATCGACACGAACCCACCCGGAACCGCACTCGACGCGACCGGCCAAGGTCAGGCGACCGACGTCGCGACCGCAATCCAGCACGAGTTCGGCACCAACATCGCCGGGGTCTTCGACTCGGAGGAGCTCAGGACCGCGCAGACGGCACAGCCGTTGCTGGATGCGCTGAGTACCGCGGCCGGCCATACAGTGGACGCCACGACATTGAGCGGACTCAACGAGATCCCGGCCGGTGCCTTCGAGGGCGACCCGACCAACGGCATCGAGGGCATCCTGTACTTGCTGGGCCCGCTTTCCTGGGCGTTCGGGGATGTATTGGTGCCGGACATCGGCGATCCCAGCGTGAACGGGGTGACGTTCGACCAAGACTTCGGTGGCGCCGTGCAAGACATCTTCACCACCACTGCAAGCGCCAGCGGTACCGCGAACGACGTCGCGTTCTCCAGCGAAGGCGCGATCGCCGTCTGGACGCTGATGAACGTCAAGAACCCGGACTTCTCCGTGCTCCTGCAGGAGGTGGAGCAAACTGAAGGTTTCCTGCCCAACACGGGCCAGGTCGTCATCGAAGGCCAGCCCGGGGATTGGACGCTGGTCAGCTATAACGGGGTCGACGTACCGCAGGATCCGGGGCTGGGCACCGAGCTTTTCGTCGACTTCCGCAACCTGATCGAGGCGCCGCAATTCGCCGGCTACGACATCTACGAGGCTCTGCTGACCGGTAATTCGGCGACGATCGACGCCGCGCTTCAGACCGGCCTCAGCCAAGTCGACGCGGCGCTGAGCCAATTCCCGGTCGACGTGTTCGACCAGATCGTGGCCGCCCTCGGCGGCAGCATCTGAGCCGGGCAGTGCTCAAGACCCTTGGCGTTGCTGTCGGCCTGCTGTCGGCGGCCCTGCAATCGATGGGGTCCGCCACGGCGTGGGCCGACGACGGGTCGATCGTGCTGGACTTCGTCCGGCACGGCGAGTCCGGCGACATGACCGCGATCAACACGCTGGTTCCCGGACCGGGCCTCACCGCTACCGGCGACCTACAGGCCGATGACCTCGTTAAAGTGCTGTCGGGCAGCGGAATCGACGACATCTACGCGTCGACGATGGTCAGGTCGCACGAGACCGCCGCGCCGCTGGCCGACGCGCTGGGTCTGCCGATCCATGATTTGGCCCAGCTCAATGAAATCGATGCCGGCATTTTCGAGGGCATGCCGGTGAATGTCGGCGACCTTCCGGTGGGCGGCGCCCTGTATCTGCTCGCGCCCGCGTTATGGACGCTCGGGCTGGACTTCGTGCCGGAGTTGGGCTCCACCGACGCCAACGGCGTCGTGTTCGACCAGCGCGTCGACGAGGCCGTCCAGACGATCTATGCCGGCAGCAGTGCGGGCGACACCGATGCGGTGTTCGCACACGAAGGCACGATCGCGATCTGGACGCTGATGAATGTCAACAACCCGGATTTCCCGCTCGTACTCAACGAGCTGTTCAGCACCGGCGAATTGTTGCCCTACACAGGCCAAGTCGTGGTCGACGGCTCACCAGGTGATTGGACGCTGGTCAGTTGGGACGGGACGCCGGTACCGCAGGATCCGGGCCTGACGACCGACCTGTTCGTCGACTTCCGCAACCTGATCGAGGCACCGCAATTCGCCGGCTACGACATCTACGAGGCCCTGCTCACCGGTAATTCGGCGACGATCGATGCCGCGCTTCAGACCGGCCTCGGCCAAGTCGACGCTGCGCTGGCGCAGTTCCCCGTCGCGGTGTTCGACGATATCATCACGGCCCTGGGCGGTACCTTCTGAGCCAATCTTGTTGGCGGCGGACGAATTCCGCATCCACAACGCAGCCGTGCCCCGGTACGTAGATGGCGTCGGATCCGCCGATCGCGAGAAGACGGTCGAGGGTGTTTGGCCACGCCGCCACATCGGAATCGACATCGATTGCCGGGTCGCCGGATTCCTCGATGAGATCACCGGCGAAGATCACGGTCCGCTCGCCGGCGACACCCGGAACTGAGACGACGAGATCCGCGTCGGTGTGGCCGCCCCCCGGCCGTGCGATGGTCACCTCGCGGTTCCCCAGGTCGACGATTGCGTCGTCGACGGCGTGCTGGGGCGCCCGCAGGGTGGCGATCGCATGGTCGATCTCAGCGGGGTCTGTCCCATAACTCAGCGCATCGTCGCGAAGCTGCGCGATATCGGTTGTGAGGTAGTCCAAAACTTCTGGTGCACAGAATATTTGAGCATCTGCAAATCCCCCGGAGCCCAGCACGTGATCGAAGTGCTTGTGGGTCAACACCACATGCGTCACGCCGCATCCGGCAATCACGCGTACGTCGGCGTCGATAGCGTGCGCTTCAGTCAGCGTGGTACCGGTGTCGACCAGCAACGCTCCGGCACTGCCCTGCACCAGACCGACGGTGACGTCGAGAAACGGCAGCCGACAACGATGCACGCTGTCGGTCAAGGACTCCCAGTCGAAGTGCACAAGTAGCCAGTGCAGGCCTGAAGATCAGGCCCCGTAAACCGGGACCGGTGGCCGCGACTTGGCCAGCAGGTCGGCGACGACGGGTCCCAACTCGGCGGGATCCCAGCGCGCGCCCTTGTCGATCTGCGGTCCGTGCGCCCAGCCCTCGGCGACCCGGATCTTGCCGCCCTCGATCTCGAACACCTTGCCAGTGATGTCACGAGATTCGTTGCTGCCCAACCACACCACCAACGGCGAGATGTTCTCCGGCGCCATCGCGTCGAAGTCGTCGTCCTGGGTGGCCATCATGTCCGCGAACACTGTCTCGGTCATCCGGGTCCGGGCTGACGGGGCGATCGCGTTGACTGTGACGCCGTAGCGGCCCATTTCAGCGGCGGCGACCAGCGTCATCGCCGCAATGCCCGCCTTGGCCGCGCTGTAGTTGCCCTGGCCCACACTGCCCTGCAGGCCCGCGCCGGAGCTGGTGTTAATGATCCGCGCGTCAACGGCTTTGCCCTCTTTGCTCAGCCCGCGCCAGTAGGAGGCCGCATGGCGCATGGCCGCGAAGTGGCCCTTGAGATGTACGGCGATGACGGCATCGAATTCCTCTTCGCTGGTGTTGGCCATCATCCGGTCGCGCACGATACCGGCGTTGTTGACCAGCACGTCCAGGCCACCGAAACTGTCGACGGCGGTCTGGACCAGAGCGGCGGCCTGATCCCAGTCCGCGATGTTGGAGCCGTTGGCGACGGCTTCACCTCCGGCAGCGGTGATCTCGTCGACGACACTCTGGGCCGCACTGCCACCACCGGCGGGCGATCCGTCCAGGCCCACACCGATGTCGTTGACCACAACGCGCGCGCCTTCTGCGGCGAAGGCCAAGGCGTGCGCGCGCCCGATACCGCCGCCCGCTCCGGTGACGATGACGACGCGGCCGTCGACTATTCCCATACCGGTGACTCCTCTACTTGATCGCGTTTGCGGTCGTGGTGGCCAGATAGTGCGGCGGTTCCCCGCCGCCGTGCACCTCCAACGAGGCACCGCTGATGTAGGCCGCCGCGTCCGAGGCCAGAAACGCTGCGGCCCAACCGACATCGGCAGGTGTGGCGAGCCGTCCGAGCGGCACGTTCTTCGAAATCGCGGCGATCGATTCGGCGTCGCCGTAGAACAGCTCCGATTGCTCGGTCTCGACCATGCCGACCACACAGGCGTTCACCCGCACCTTCGGGCCCCATTCCACCGCCAGCGTCTGAGTGAGACTTTCCAGACCCGCCTTGGCCGCCCCGTAGGCGCCGGTGCCCGGTGACGGCCGTCGGCCGCTGAGGCTGCAGATGTTGACGATCGACCCGCCACCTGGCTGGTTTTGCATCGTCTCGTTAGCGTGCTGGGAAACCGACAGTGCGCCAATCAGATTGAGCTCAATGATTTTGCGGTTGAACTTCGCACTGGACTCCGCCGTCAACACGAACGGCGACCCTCCGGCGTTGTTGACGACCACGTCGAGGCGGCCGTGCCGGTCGACGATCGCGTCAACCATCGCCTTGACCGCGTCGTCGTCGCGGATGTCGCAGGGGTGGAATTCGTAGGGCAGGCCTTCAACCTCTCGCCTAGCACAGGTGACGACGGTGGCACCTTGCTGGGCGAAAACGCTGCTGATCCCGGCACCTACCCCTCGAACGCCGCCGGTTACCAGCACGACCCGGCCGCTGAGCCCGAAGCTGAACGCGGGGCCTCCATCGGCGTGGGTCACTGTGCTAGCGTACCAAGCAAGTGCTTGCTTAGGTAATCGTCCCCCAAGGAAGTGGTCGAGGATCTCGATGACTATTACGTCGCGCACCGTCGAACCGGGGATAGTCGCGGTCACCGTCGACTTTCCCCCTGTCAACGCCATCCCGTCACGCGGCTGGTTCGAACTCGGCGAGGTGCTGACCTCCGCCGGCAACGACCAGACCACTCACGCAGTGATCCTGCGGGCCGAGGGCCGTGGGTTCAACGCCGGGGTCGACATCAAAGAGATGCAGCGCACCGAGGGCTTCACGGCGCTCATCGACGCCAACCGCGGCTGCTTCGCCGCCTTCCGCGCGGTCTACGAGTGCGCGGTCCCGGTGATCGCCGCGGTCAACGGATTCTGCGTCGGAGGCGGCATCGGTCTGGTGGGCAACGCCGACGTCATCGTGGCCTCCGAGGATGCGACGTTCGGGCTGCCGGAGGTCGAGCGCGGCGCGCTGGGCGCAGCGACCCACCTGTCCCGATTGGTGCCGCAACACATGATGCGGCGGCTGTTCTTCACCGCGGCCACTGTCGATGCCGCCACCCTGCATCACTTCGGTTCGGTGCACGAGGTGGTGCCGCGCGAGGAACTCGACGAAGCCGCCCTGCGGGTGGCGCGCGACATCGCCGCCAAGGACACTCGCGTCATCCGCGCGGCGAAAGAGGCGCTGAACCTGATCGACGTGCAGCGGGTTAACTCCAGTTACCGCATGGAGCAAGGCTTTACCTTCGAGCTCAACCTGGCTGGGGTGGCCGACGAGCACCGCGACGCGTTCGCCGGTACCGCGAAGGGCAAAAAAGAGTGAGCGACAAACGAACCACCCTCGACGACGCCGTGACGCAACTGCGCAGCGGCATGACGATCGGGATCGGCGGCTGGGGATCGCGGCGCAAGCCCATGGCGTTCGTCCGGGCCATGCTTCGCACCGACGTCAAGGACTTGACCGTAGTGACTTACGGCGGACCGGATTTGGGGCTGCTCTGCTCGGCCGGCAAAGTCAAACGGGTTTACTACGGGTTCGTCTCGCTGGACTCGCCACCGTTCTACGACCCGTGGTTTGCCAAGGCCCGCAGCGGTGGCACGCTTGAGGCACGCGAAATGGACGAGGGCATGCTGCGATGCGGTTTGCAGGCCGCGGCGCAGCGGCTGCCGTTCCTGCCGATTCGCGCGGGTCTGGGCAGTTCGGTCCTGGACTTCTGGGAAGGCGAACTGCAAACGGTGACCAGCCCCTACCCGGCGCCGGATGGCGGACACGAGACGCTGATCGCGATGCCTGCGCTGAACCTGGATGCCGCGTTCGTCCATCTCAACCTCGGCGACCAACGGGGCAACGCCGCCTACACCGGCATCGACCCCTACTTCGACGACCTGTTCTTGATGGCCGCCGAGCGGCGCTACCTTTCGGTGGATCGCCTCGTCTCGACCGACGAACTGGTCAAAGCCGTTCCGCCGCAGGCGTTGCTGGTGAACCGGATGATGGTCGACGGAGTCGTCGAAGCGCCTGGTGGCGCCCACTTCACCACTGCGGCACCGGATTATGGCCGCGATGAGAAATTCCAACGGCACTACGCCGAAGCCGCGGCCACCGACGAGGGCTGGCAGACGTTCGTGCAGACCTATCTGTCCGGCGGCGAAGCCGAATACCAGGCGGCGGTGCGTAAGTTCGCAGAGGAGGCGTCGTCGTGACCGACACCGCGAGCACCCGAGCCGAGGTGTGCGCAGTCGCCTGCGCCGACTTGTTCCGCGACGCGGGCGAGATCATGGTCAGCCCAATGACGAACATGGCGTCGGTCGGGGCGCGACTGGCCCGGCTGACGTTCTCCCCGGACATCTTGCTGACCGACGGCGAGGCGCAACTGCTGGCCGACACCCCGGCACTCGGCAAGACCGGACCCGTCGAAGGCTGGATGCCGTTCGGCCGGGTGTTCGAGACGCTGGCCTGGGGACGACGACACGTGGTGATGGGCGCCAATCAGGTTGACCGCCACGGCAATCAGAACATCTCCGCGTTCGGGCCGCTGCAGCAGCCGAAGCGACAGATGTTCGGTGTCCGCGGCGCACCGGGTAACGCCATCAACCATGCGACGAGCTACTGGGTGGGTAACCACTCCAAGCGGGTGTTCTGTGAAACCGTCGACGTGGTCTGCGGGGTCGGGTGGGACAACGTGGACATCGACAATCCGGCGTTCCGGTTCGCCAACACGTATCGGGTGGTCTCCAACCTCGGCGTGTTCGACTTCGGTGGGCCGGAGCGCACGATGCGGGCGCTGTCGCTGCACCCCGGCGTCGCGGCCGACGAGGTTCGCGAGAACACCTCGTTCGAAATACACGGTCTTGACGGGGCGGACGAGTCACGGCTGCCGACCGACGATGAGTTGGGGCTGATACGCGAGGTCATCGACCCTAAAGCATTGCGAGACCGAGAGATACGTTGATGAAACTGCGCACGCCTCTGACCGAGCTGATCGGTATCGAGCACCCGGTGGTGCAAACCGGGATGGGCTGGGTGGCCGGCGCGCGTCTGGTGGCGGCGACTTCCAACGCGGGCGGACTGGGCATTCTGGCCTCGGCCACCATGACGCTCGACGAGCTGGCCGTCGCGATCGGGAAGGTCAAAGCGGCCACCGACAAACCGTTCGGTGTCAACATTCGCGCCGACGCCGGTGATGCCGGCAACCGGGTGGACCTGATGATCCGCGAGGGCGTCAAGGTCGCATCGTTCGCATTGGCACCCAAGCAGGAGTTGATCAGCAAGCTCAAAGACGCCGGCTCAGTGGTTATTCCGTCGGTGGGCCTGGCCAAGCACGCCCGCAAGGTGGCCTCCTGGGGTGCCGACGCGGTGATCGTCCAGGGCGGCGAAGGGGGCGGGCACACCGGGCCGATCGCCACGACGCTGCTGCTGCCCTCGGTTCTCGATGCCGTCAGCATTCCGGTGATCGCCGCGGGTGGCTTCTTCGATGGCCGCGGGCTCGCGGCGGCGTTGTCGTACGGCGCCGCCGGCGTGGCGATGGGCACCCGCTTCTTGCTTACCTCGGATTCCACCGTGCCCGACGCGGTCAAGCAGCGTTATCTGCAGTCCGCACTCGACGGCACCGTCGTCACCACGCGGGTCGACGGCATGCCGCACCGCGTGCTGCGCACCGGCCTCGTCGAGAAGCTGGAAAGCGGCTCTCGAGCACGCGGTTTCACCGCTGCCATCGGCAACGCCGCGAAGTTCAAGAAGATGTCGCAGATGACGTGGGCCTCGATGATTCGCGACGGCCTGGCGATGCGGCACGGCAAGGACCTGTCCTGGTCGCAGGTGGTGATGGCGGCCAACACGCCGATGTTGCTCAAAGCCGGCCTGGTTGAGGGCAACACCGACGCCGGGGTGCTGGCGTCCGGCCAAGTGGCCGGCATCGTCGAGGACCTGCCGTCCTGTGCCGAGCTGATCGATGCGATCGTCACCGATGCCGTCAAGCATCTGCAGTCGGCGGCCGCCTTCGTGCAGTGACCTCAGGACTCCACGACGAGCAGGGTGTGCCCGGTCGGGTCACGAAACCAGAACATCGGTGGAACCGGCTCGCCCGCTCGTGCCACCTGCGCATCGACGTCGACGCCGAGTTCCTTCATCTTCGCGTGCGTCGCGTCGATATCGTTGGTGGTCAGCGTGATACCGGTGTTGGTCGGCTGCACCGGCCCGTAGTCCGGCGGAGGTGGAGCAAGGGCGATTCCGGTCGTGCCCTCGGGTGGGTAGACCTCGATCCAGCGGTAGCCGCCGCCGAACGGCTGGTCCGTTCTCTTCTCGAACCCGAGTGACTCGTAGAACGCAACCGCCTTGTCCTGCTCGACCGTCGGTACGCACACCAGGCTGATAGTCGTCAGGCCAGTCGTCGTGATGGTCATTTTGCTCCTCCGGGTTGGTTGGTGTCTGCCATGCCAGCACCGTATGTGCGGGCGATGTCTTGCGATCCGGCCCAGCGGCTGTAGGTGGGTGACTGCGGCCAGCCCCCTGGAGAGTCCTGCCACTCCTCCTGACGGCCGTACGGCAGTAGATCGATCAACGCGAACGAGTGACTCAGCTGCTCGGTTCCGCGACCATCGGTGTGCCAGGTCCGGTAGACCTGATTCCCATCGCGCAGAAAGACATTCACCGCGAATCCGCCGCCGGGTGGGGCGCCGACATCGGCGCCGAACGAGCTGTTCGCGGTGGAGTACCAGGTCATCTTGTTGCCCACTCGTCGCTTGTAGGCGAGTGCCTCGTCGATGGGTCCTTGAGTAACGATCACGAACCGGGCGTCGTAGTTGTCCAGGAACTCCAGCCGGGTGAACTGTGAGGTGAAGCCGGTGCAACCCGGGCACTGCCACTCTTCATCGGGAAACCACATGTGGCTGTACACGATCAGCTGCGATTTGCCGTCGAAAATCTCGGCCAGCCGCACGGGTCCGTTCTCGCCTTCCAGGACGTAGTCCGGCATCGCCACCATCGGCAGCCGTCGTCGCTGCGCCGCGATGGCGTCAAGCTCACGGGTGGCGGCTTTTTCGCGGACACGCAGCGCTTCCAGTTCGCGCTGCCAGACTTGCTCGTCCACCACGGGCGGCAATCCTGCGGTTGTCACAACAATCCCCTCCGATACCGATGTTTACGCCGTCAACATGCTAATGTTCACACCGTACACTTCGGCTTCGAGGAGGGTCAAGAGTTGGCTACCTTGAAGACCGGTTACCACCACGGGGACCTGCGCACAGCATTGATCGACGCCGGCCTGGCCCTCACCCGGACCGGCGGGCCGGAAGCCCTCACCATCCGGCAAGCGACTCGGCAATCGGGGGTTTCACCCAACGCCGCCTATCGCCACTTCGCCGATCGTGAAGCCCTGCTAGGCGCGGTTGCCAGCGCAATCCAACATCGGATGGTGGCGCGGATGCAGAGCTCGTCGCGCCGGCGCGGCGCGGCGGATCAACTCCGCGCGGTCGGGATGGGTTACATCAAATTCGCGCTCGATGAGCCGGGGTGGTTCGCGGTGGCCTTTTTTGGGGCGGTCAACCCTGATGAAACTGCCGGTGCTCCACCGTATCTGGCGTTGGTCGATGCGCTGGACGCGATGGTGGCCGCGGGGGCACTTGCCCCCGAACGACGCGATGGCGCCGAATGGCCGTGCTGGTCTGCGGTGCACGGGTTCGCCGAACTTGCCCTGCGCGGTCCGTTGCGTCATGTGCCCCGCCGGCAAGTGGAGTTGCTTGCGGCCCGCACGGTCGACGACATCATTGCCGGGGTTACGCGGCCAGCGTGAAGCCAGTGCGAAAGGCGGCGTGAACGGGTTAGCTAAGCGGTAGCGTCAGTCGTTGGGTTGGGACAGGAGGCATCCATGAAGCGCTGCGTCGTCGGAGGCCTGGCTGCCCTGCTGATGGCCGGGGCGCTGATCGACGCAGCGCCGCCGGCCCGTGCCGGGTGCATCTACGGCGGGCCAGTGCTCAGCAAGTGCGATGGGCCGGTCCAGCCTGACGGCACCTGGCAGCGTTGTGTAGCAACTACTCACCTGTCTTACCAAGGCGCCAGCTCCTTCCTCATACCCGAAAAGAGCTGCGACTCCATGGGGCCCGATCTACATCCCGGCGGTTTCGGTTTCGCCGATCCACCGACGCACATCGACTGAGAATCTGACGACCAGACACGCCGCCGAAGCGTCGTCCACTTCACACTGGACCTCACGCGGCCATCCGGCGGCCTCGCATCGCTGCCTCCACACGAGCAATCAGGGTCCCCTGCCGATACCTGAGCAGCTCACTGGTCACCCGAACAATCACCCAGCCGAGGTCGTGTAGCGCGCTGTAGCGGTCTATGTCACGACCGCGCTGCTCGGCATTCGTCCAATGTTGAGGACCGTCGTACTCGATACCGACGCGCAGGTCTTCATAGCCCATGTCGATGCGCGCAACGAATTCGCCATACTCGTCGCGCACGACGATCTGCGTCTGCGGCTTGGGCAGTCCCGCCGCGATCAACGCCAGGCGGGTCCGTGTTTCCTGCGGAGACTCCGCGCCGCCGTCGACCAGTGGCAGAATTCGCCACAGCCGCGCGAGGCCGCGTACGCCGGGGTGTGCGGCGATCACCGCCTTGACGTCGGCGGCCGTGGCACCTGTCGCATTGGCCAACGCGTCGAGCAACTGCACCGTCGCCAGTTGAGGGCTCGCTCGTCGGCCGATGTCGAATGCCGTTCGCGCCGGGCACGTTACGGCGATACCGCCGGCATTGGACACTTCGTCGGCCAGCAACGTCTCGCTGCGTACCTTGATGCCGGCCGGTGGATGGCGATTGTCGTGGATCAACTCGGCGTCGACGGTTGGGTCCACCCACTTGGCGCCGAGCAGCGCAGCGGCCGACGTTCCTGCGACGACCGCCCTCCGCCGGGACCACAGCCAAGCCGCTTCCGCGCGCTGAGCAGCTGTCAATGTGATGCCCCACGGTGCGTAGACACCCGGATAGACGGGTTCGTACACCGAGCGCATCGCCCGCTCCGGCAGCGCCTTGGCGGCCAGCACTTCCGGGCCGAGAAACGGCCAACTTAGTTCCGTCACACGGAAATGCTGTCAGCGGGCACCGACAACCCAACGACTGTGAATCCTGCGACGCAACACCCCGCGAGGGCGTCGCGAGATTCACGCTCGCGCGTGGGACTACAGCCGCTCGATGATCGTGACGTTGGCGGTGCCGCCGCCTTCGCACATGGTCTGCAGGCCGTAACGACCGCCGGTGCGCTCCAGTTCGTTGAGCATGCTGGTGAAAAGCTTTGCACCGGTTGCGCCTAGCGGGTGGCCCAGTGCGATCGCACCCCCGTTGGGGTTGACCTTCTCCGGGTCGGCCTTGATCTCCTTGAGCCAGGCCAGCACGACCGGCGCAAACGCCTCGTTGATCTCGACGGTGTCGATGTCGTCGATGGACAGGCCGGTCTTCTCGAGCGCATAGCGGGTGGCCGGGATCGGGCCGGTAAGCATGAATACCGGGTCGGCGGCGCGGGCGCTGATGTGATGGATACGCGCCCGCGGTGTGAGCTTGTGGTCCTTGACCGCCTGCTCGGAAGCCAACAGCACCGCGCTGGCACCGTCGGAAATCTGACTGGCCATCGCGGCGGTCAGGCGGCCTCCTTCGACCAACGGCTTCAGGCCGGCCATCTTTTCCAGCGACGACTCGCGTGGACCCTCATCGACGCGAAACGCACCGTGTTCGGTTTCCACGGCGATGATCTCGTTGTCGAAGTGGCCGCCGCGGATCGCACCAAAGGCGCGCTCGTGGCTGGTCAGCGCGTACTGTTCCATCTCCTCGCGAGACAGATTCCACTTTTCGGCGATCAACTCCGAGCCACGGAACTGCGAGATTTCCTGATCGCCGTACCGGTGCAGCCACTGCTTGGATTCATTGGTCGGCGAGGTGAAGCCGAACTGCTCGCCGACGATCATTGCCGACGAGATCGGGATCTGGCTCATGTTCTGCACGCCGCCGGCCACGATCACGTCGGCAGTACCTGCCATGATCGCTTGCGCGCCAAAGGAAATGGCCTGCTGGCTCGATCCACACTGCCGATCGACGGTGACGCCGGGAACCTCTTCGGGATAACCTGCGGCCAGCCAGGAGAGCCGGGCGATGTTGCCGGCCTGCGCTCCGATGGCGTCGACGCAACCGGCGATCACGTCCTCGACAGCGGCGGGGTCGATGTCGACCCGGTCCAGCAGCCCACGCCAGCCGAGCGCGCCCAGATCGACGGGATGCACGCCGGCCAGCGACCCATTGCGCTTACCAACGGCAGTCCGCACAGCGTCAATGACATAAGCCTCGGGCATTTCAGACTCCTTCTTTGGTGATTCCACCTAGGACGATAGCGAGATACTGCTGACCCACCTGTTGCGCGGTGAGCGGTCCACCGGGCTGATACCAGCGCACCGACACCCAGGTGGTGTCACGGATGAATCGGTAAACCAGGTCGACATCGAGGTCGGGACGCAGATAACCCTCCTCGATGCCCTGGTGCAGCACGTCGACCCACATCTTGCGCTGCTGTTTGTTCAGGTCCTCGAGGTAAGAGAACCGGGGCTGGGGCAGCAACCGTTTGGCCTCGTCCTGATAGATCACGACCTGCGCATGCCGATGCTCGATGGCGTCGAAGGACGCCATGAACAGCCCCTTGAGTCGCTCTAGCGGATTCGAATGCGTGTCAACGATTTCCTGGTAACGAGCGAAGAGCCAGTCCATGAAGTTCCGCAGCACTTCGTCGACCATCTCTTCTTTGGAAGAGAAATGGTGGTACAGGCTCCCGGATAGGATGCCGGCGCTGTCGGCGATATCACGCACGGTGGTTGCGCGTAACCCGCGTTCGGCGAACATCTTCGCGGCGAGTTCCAATAACTCGTCGCGGCGGCTGTTCGGCGGGCTGACTTCGGTCATGGGTGCTGACTCGACACCGAAATCACTTCTCCAGTCAGGTAACTGGAGTATTCACTGGCCAGGAAGGCGATGGTGGCGGCCACTTCCCACGGCTCGGCAGCGCGGCCGAACGCCTCACCGGCCGACAGCTGATCGAGCAGTTCTGTCGAACTCGTCTTGTCGAGGAACTTGTGTCGGGCAATGCTGGGCGACACCGCGTTGATCCGCACCCCGTATTCGACGGCTTCGATTGCGCTGCAACGCGTCAACGCCATCACGCCGGCTTTGGCCGCCGCGTAGTGGGACTGCGAGTGCTGCGCCCGCCAACCCAGCACGCTGGCGTTGTTGACGATGACACCGCCGTGGTCAGCGTCGCGGAAATACCGTAGCGCTGCCCGGGTGGTCCGCAGAACCGACGTCAGGGTGACGTTCAGGACGCGGTCCCACTCGTCGTCGGTCATCTCGACGACCGGAGTCTGACCGCCCAGGCCGGCGTTGTTGACCAGCACGTCGATCCGGCCCAACCGTGCGGTGGTGGACGCGATCAGGGCGTCGACCTGCGCGGTGGACGTGACGTCACAGACCACGCTCTCGACCCGACCCAGTCCCAGCGCGGACAGCTCGTCACGGGTTTCGCTGAGCCGTCGTTCGTGATGATCTGAGACAACGACGTCGGCGCCCTCGGCGAGCGCGCGCCGGGCGGTCGCAGACCCGATTCCGGTGCCGGCCGCGGCCGTGACGATCACGACCTTGCCGTTCAGAAGTCCGTGTCCGGCGACTTCTTTCGGCGCAACGGCGAGCGTCATCGAGCCTCCCTCGGTAGACCGAGCACGCGCTCGGCGATGATGTTGCGCTGTATCTCGTTAGAGCCGCCGTAGATGGTGTCTGCGCGAGTGAACAGGTAGAGCCGCTGCCATTCGTCGAAGTCGCCGCCGGCCAGCACCAGGCCCGCCTTACCCTGCACGTCCATCGCGATCTCACCGAGATCACGATGCCAGTTGGCCCACAACAACTTCGAGACGTTGTCCTGGCCGGGCTGTTCGACGTCCATGGTCGCCAACGCGTAGGAACGCATCGCCCGCAAGCCGGCCCAAGACCGGGTCAGACGTTCGCGAATCAGCGGATCATCCGCGGCGCCAGTACTTTTGGCGAGCTCGACGAGGGCACTCAGCTCGCGGGCGTAGACGATCTGTTGGCCGAGCGTCGACACGCCGCGCTCGAAGGTCAGCGTTCCCATCGCGACCCGCCAGCCGTCGCCGGGTTGACCGACCACGAGATCGGCGTCGGTGCGGGCGTCGTCGAAGAAGACCTCGTTGAACTCGGAGTCACCGGTCAGCTGGACGATCGGGCGGACCTCGACCCCCGGCTGGTCGAGCGGGACGAGCAGATACGACAAGCCGGCGTGACGCTTGGAACCTTTTTCGCTGCGCGCCACCACGAAGCACCATTGCGCCCAGTGCGCCAGCGACGTCCACACCTTCTGGCCGTTGATGACCCACTCATCGTCGTCGAGCACCGCGGTGGTCGACACGTTGGCCAGGTCGCTGCCGGCACCGGGTTCGGAATAGCCCTGCGACCACAGTTCGGTGACGTCGAGAATCCGCGGCAGAAACCGCTGCTGCTGCTCGGGAGTGCCGAAGGCGATCAGCGTCGGGCCCAGCAGTTCTTCGCCGAAGTGATTGACCTTGGCGGGCGCGTTGGCGATCGCGTATTCCTCGTAGAACGCCACCCGATGAGCAACCGACAGACCGCGACCGCCGTGCTCGACCGGCCAGCCCAGACAGGTCAGGCCCGCCTGCGACAGGTGCTGGTTCCAGGCCCGCCGCTCCTCGAACGCCTCGTGCTCGCGACCGGGCCCGCCGAGCCCCTTGAGCGCGGCGAAGTCACCGACCAGGTTCTCGGCCAGCCAATCGCGGACCTCGGACCTGAACTCCTCGACGCCTTGCACCCTTGTAGGCTAACCTACCAAGCACTTGCTTTGTTAGGCCCCGGCGATGACGGGCCGTGCAGCGGCGTAGATCGGCCGGGCAATAAGCACCAAGGAGTTCGATGTCGAGCCATCCGCAGACCATTCCTGCGGCGCTGGACCACATCGCTCGCCAGCTTCCTGACCACAATGCGCTGGTCACACCGGATCGGACCCTCACCTTCGGCGAACTGCGGAACGAAGTGCGGTGCGCGGCGGCCGCGATGATCAGCCTCGGCGTGCAGACCGGTGATCGGGTGGCGATCTGGTCCCCCAACACCTGGCACTGGGTGATTGCCTGCCTGGCCACGCACTACGCCGGCGCCACCGTGGTACCGCTGAACACCCGCTATACCGCGGCCGAAGCCTCCGACATCCTGGCCCGCACCGGCGCGCCGTTGCTGGTGGCTATGGGCGAATTCCTCGGGGCGGACCGAGTCGCCGACCTCGACCGCGCCGCTTTGCCCGATCTGCGGCACATCGTGCGGGTGCCCATCGATGCCGACGACGGCACCTGGGACGAATTTGTGAGCCACGGAGCTGATGACCAGGCCCTCGAGGCGGCTGACGCCCGCGCGGCGGCGGTCCGTCCCGACGATGTCGCCGACGTCTTGTTCACCTCCGGCACCACCGGCCGCAGCAAAGGCGTGCTGTGCGCGCACCGGCAGTCACTGGCCGGTTCGGCGTCGTGGGCCGCCTGCGGCAAGATCACCAGCGACGACCGCTACCTCTGCATCAACCCGTTCTTTCACAACTTCGGCTACAAGGCCGGAATCCTGGCCTGCCTGCAGACCGGCGCCACGCTGATCCCGCAGCTGACCTTCGACGCCGAGCAGGCGTTGCGCGCCGTGGCCGACCACCGGATCACCGTGCTCCCCGGACCGCCGACCATCTACCAAACCCTGCTGGACCATCCCGCCCGTAACCGCTACGACCTGAGCTCGCTGCGGTTCGCGGTGACCGGCGCGGCGACGGTGCCGGTGGTGCTGATCGAGCGGATGCAGGCCGAACTCGACATCGACATCGTGCTGACCGCCTACGGCCTGACCGAGTCCAGCGGGATGGGCACCATGTGCCGCGCCGAAGACGACGCGGTCACGGTGGCCACCACCTGTGGGCGGCCGATCGCGGAATTCGAACTGCGTATCGGCGATCACGGCGAGGTGCTGCTGCGCGGGCCCAATGTGATGCTCGGCTACCTCGACGATCCGGACGCCACCGCGGCGACCGTGGACGCCGACGGCTGGCTGCACACCGGCGACATCGGAAAGCTTGATCCCGCAGGCAATCTCCAGATCACCGACCGGCTGAAGGATATGTACATCTGCGGCGGCTTCAACGTCTACCCCGCCGAGATCGAGCAAGTGCTGGCCCGGCTGGACGGTGTGCTGGACTGCGCGGTGATCGGCGTGCCCGACGAGCGACTCGGCGAAGTCGGCCGGGCGTTCCTGGTGACACGACCCGACTCCAGGCTCGACGAGAAAGCGGTGATCACTTACACCCGTGAGTACTTGGCGAATTTCAAAGCTCCACGTTCGGTGAGGTTTGTCGACACGCTGCCGCGCAACGCCGGCGGCAAAGTGGTCAAACCGCTACTGCGAGAGATGGCGTGATGGATCTGCAATTCGACGACGAGACGCTGACTTTTCAGCACGAAGTGCGCGACTTCCTGTTGTCGCACCGAGACGTGTTTCCGACGCGCTCGTATGACACAGCGGAAGGTTTTGAGCAGCACCGCCGTTGGGACAAGGTGCTTTTCGACGCGGGACTATCGGTGATCACCTGGCCGCAGAAGTACGGGGGCCGCGACGCGACGCTGCTGCAGTGGGTGGTCTACGAGGAGGAGTACTTCCGGGCCGGCGCGCCCGGCCGGGCCAGCGCCAACGGCACCTCGATGCTGGCGCCGACGTTGTTCGCGCACGGCACCGAAGAGCAGTTGGATCGGGTGCTGCCGAAAATGGCCAGCGGCGAAGAGATCTGGGCGCAGGCTTGGTCGGAGCCCGAGTCGGGCAGCGACCTGGCTTCATTGCGCTCGACGGCGACTCGCACCGACGGAGGGTGGCTGCTCAACGGCCAGAAGATCTGGAGCTCACGAGCACCATTCGGCGACAGGGCGTTTGGATTGTTCCGCTCCGATCCCGAAGCACAGCGCCACAGCGGGTTGACGTATTTCATGTTCGACCTGGAGGCAGATGGGATCACCGTGCGGCCGATCGCCCAACTCGGTGGTGATACCGGGTTCGGCGAGATTTTTCTCGACGACGTGTTCGTGCCCGATGCGGACGTGATCGGCCAGCCAAACGACGGCTGGCGGGCGGCGATGAGCACATCGAGCAACGAGCGCGGCATGTCGCTGCGCAGCCCGGCCCGCTTCCTTGCCTCCGCCGAGCGGCTGGCCAAACTATGGAAAGACTACGACGACAGCACCTTTGGCGATCAGGTTGCCGACTCCTGGATCAAGGCGCAGGCCTATCGCCTGCACACCTTCGGCACCGTCACCCGGCTGGCCGGCGGTGGCGAACTGGGCGCGGAGTCCTCGGTTACCAAGGTGTTCTGGTCCGACCTGGACGTGGCGCTGCACCAGACCGCATTGGAGATCCGCGGCGCCGACGGGGAACTGGCCAACACCTGGACGGACGGGTTGCTGTTCGCGTTGGGCGGCCCGATCTATGCGGGCACCAACGAGATTCAGCGCAACATCATCGCTGAGCGGCTGCTGGGACTGCCCCGGGAGAAGTCCAAATGAAATTCGATCTTGACGAACAGCAGCGTGACTTCGCCGCAAGCATCGACGCGGCGCTGGCGGCTGCCGACCTGCCAGGTGCGGTGCGCGCCTGGGCAGCCGGCGACACCGGGCCGGGCCGCAAGGTCTGGGCGCGGTTGGCCGACCTGGGCGTCACCGCGCTGGCGGTGCCGGAGCGGTTCGACGGCATCGACGCGCACCCGGTCGACTTGGTCGTCGCGTTCGAACGGCTGGGCCGTTGGTGCGTACCCGGGCCGGTCACCGAATCCATCGCGGTAGCGCCACTTTTGCTTGCCGAGGATGAACGGTGTGCCGCGCTGGCCACCGGCGAACTGATCGCCACCGTCGCGCTCCGGCCGCACGTGCCCCGGGCTGTGGACGCCGATGCTGCCGGACTCGTGCTAGCGGCCGAAGCCGAAGGGTGGGTCAGCGAAGCGCACGTGGGCGAACGGCGTGAGTCCGTCGATCCCAGCCGCCACCTGTTCGACGCCGACGCGGTATGCGAGGCGTGGCAAGCCGATGTGGCACGCGCGTACGAGTTCGGCGCGCTGGCCACCGCCGCCCAGCTGGTGGGGGCGGGACAGGCTCTGCTGGACGCCGCGGTGGACTACGCGAAGCAGCGCGCCCAGTTTGGCCGGGTCATCGGTTCGTATCAAGCGATCAAACACAAACTGGCCGATGTGCATATCGCGCTCGAGTTGGCCCGTCCGCTGGTGTACGGCGCCGCGCTGTCGCTGGCCGACCGGTCGCCCGACACGGCCCGCGACGTGAGTGCGGCCAAGGCGTCCGCGTCGGATGCCGCATTGTTGGCCGCGCGGTCGGCGCTGCAGACGCACGGCGCCATCGGTTTCACCGCCGAGCACGATCTGTCGCTGTGGCTGCTCAGGGTGCAGGCCCTGCGAGCGGCCTGGGGCGACCCGGCCACGCACCGGCGACGGGTTCTGGAGGCATTGTGAGTGACGAACGGGAACTGCTGCGCGACACCGTCGCGGCGCTGGTGGCCAAGCACGCCGCCCCCGCCGCGGTCCGTGAGGCGATGGACTCCGAACGTGGCTATGACGAATCACTGTGGCGGCTGCTCTGCGAGCAGGTCGGCGCCGGCGCTCTGGTAGTGCCCGAGGAATTCGGCGGCGCCGGCGGCACTCTCGGGGATGCCGCCGTCGTCCTCGAAGAACTCGGCAAGGGCCTGGTGCCCAGCCCGCTGCTCGGCACCACGCTGGCCGAACTGGCCCTGCTGGCCGCAGACCAGCCCGACGCCGACGCGCTGGGTTCGCTGGCCGAGGGTGCTGCGATCGGCACGGTGGTGTTCGACGCCGACTACGTCATCAACGGCGATGTCGCCGACATCGTCATCGCGGCCCACGAGGGCAAGCTGAACCGTTGGACAGAATTCAACGTCGAGGCGCTCCCGTCCATGGATCCCACCCGCCGACTGGCCCGGCTCACACCGAACAGCACTTCTCCGCTGGGCACGGATCCCGGTGTGGCCGATGCCGCGGCGATACTGCTGGCCGCCGAACAGATCGGCGCCGCCACTCGCTGCCTGGAACTTACCGTCGACTACACCAAGGAACGTCAGCAGTTCGGCCGGCCGATCGGCAGCTTCCAGGCCCTCAAGCACCGGATGGCCGATCTCTACGTCGCGGTGCAGGCGGCCCGCGCCGTGGTGAACGACGCCGCGGATGCCCCGTCACCGACGTCGGCGGCGCTGGCCCGCTTCGCCGCCACCGAGGCGTTCAGCACGGTGGCTGCCGAAGGCATTCAACTGCACGGCGGTATCGCGATCACCTGGGAACACGACATGCAGCTGTATTTCAAACGCGCGCACGGCAGTTCGCAATTGCTGGGCCCGGCCGGCGAGCACTTGCGCCGGCTGGAATCCGAAGTGTTCTAACGTTGACCGCATGACCGATCACGTCGCACTGCGCGCCGGGATCCCGCCGTTCTACGTGATGGACGTCTGGCTGTCCGCGGCCGAACGCCAGCGCAGCCACGGCGATCTGGTGAACCTGTCGGCAGGCCAGCCCAGCGCCGGGGCTCCCGAGCCGGTACGCGCCGCCGCCGCGTCCGCTTTGCATCTCAACCAGCTGGGCTACACCGTGGCGCTGGGCATTCCGGAGCTGCGGGCCGGAATCGCCGCGTCGTACCTCGACCGGTACGGCCTGCAGGTCGAAATGGACGACGTCGTGGTGACCACAGGATCTTCCGGTGGCTTTCTGCTGGCGTTCCTGTCCTGCTTCGACGTCGGCGACCGGGTGGCGGTCAGTAGCCCCGGCTATCCCTGCTACCGCAACATCCTGACCGCACTCGGGTGTGAGGTCGTGGTGATCGAATGCGGACCGGAGACCCGATTTCAGCCCACCGCGCAGATGCTCGCCGACCTCGACCCGCCCGTGCGGGGTGTTGTCGTCGCCAGCCCGGCCAACCCGACGGGTACCGTCATCCCGCCCGCGGAACTCGCGGCGATCGCCTCCTGGTGTGACGAATCGGGAGTGCGGCTGATCAGCGACGAGGTCTACCACGGGCTGGTCTACGACGGCGCCCCGCAGACCAGCTGCGCCTGGAGCACGTCCCGAAATGCATTCGTGGTCAACAGCTTTTCCAAGTACTTCGCGATGACAGGGTGGCGGCTGGGCTGGTTGCTGGTGCCGACCGCGCTGCGCCGGGCGGTAGACCGACTGACCGGAAACTTCACCATCTGCCCACCTGTGCTGTCGCAGCACGCCGCGGTCGCGGCGTTCACCCCGGAAGCCGTCGACGAAGCTAACGGGCATCTGCACCAATATGCCGTCAATCGCGCGATGCTGCTCGACGGCTTGCGCGGCATCGGTATCGACCGGCTGGCTCCCACCGACGGCGCGTTCTACGTTTACGCCGACGTCTCGGACTTCACCGATGATTCGATGGCTTTCTGCTCAAAGTTGTTGGCCGACACCGGTGTAGCGATTGCGCCCGGTATCGACTTCGATCCCGAGCGTGGCGGCTCCTACGTCCGGCTCTCCTTCGCCGGACCTGCCGGCGATATCGACGAGGCGCTGCGCCGAATGGGCAGCTGGCTGCCGGGCCGTTAGGACGTCAGCTCGTCGATTCGGGCTTCAAGCGCCGAGCGTTCGCCGGTGTCGGCCACGTTGATCCCGAACCGGTCGGTCAGCGTGTCGACCACCGCCGCGGCATCCGGCAGCACGATCTTCTCGGTCTTGCCGCCGTCGTGGATGGAGAGATGGCGATCCGAGAGGTTGCATCGCCCGTCGGCCGTCACCAGAGAGGCCATCAGGTTGGTTACGAAATGCGATGACGGGTGCGTGGAGACATACCAGCTCCCGACCTTCAAATCGATCGGCGGCGCTGTCCTGGTGGAGAATTCGTACAACGACTGCCACTCGTCGCGGATCAGCGCCTCCAGCACCAGAGCACCCCGGCGATCCTGGAGACGATAGGGCTCATGCGTTGTCTGCTGGACGCTGCCGGTCTCCAACCGAAGGGGCGACGTCGGCGTCTGACCGCCGAAACCCACGTCGACCAGCAACAGTTGCGGCGCCCCGGGGAGGGTTACCGCCAGGAGAGTGTGCGTTTGTGACGGTACCGGGGCGCCAGGTTGCATCGTCCAGACCACCCGGGCCTTGAACCGCCGCACCCCGAAGCCGACTGCTTCCAGCACGTGACCCATCAGGCCGTTGTGCTCGTAGCAATAGCCACCGCGGCGCCGGTGAACCAGCTTGTCGACCAAAGCTTCTGGGCTCAGGTCGTCGACCGGCACCCCCAGCAGCGGGTCAAGGTTCTCGAATGGAATCGTTCGGGTGTGCGCCGTCACCAATTCGTGCAGGACATCGAAGGTTGGGTCGGCCACGCCACGGTACCCGATCCGTTCGAAGTACCCATTGAGATCCAGCGTCATATGCCCCATTGTGACCAGCGACGGCCGGATCACACCACGCGGGCCTCCACCAGGCTCAACGGCGATGCGGTCGGGACCAACCGGGTCATCTGAAATCCAGCTTGGCTGAGTAGGTTTCGGTACTCCGCGGCGGTGCGTTCGCGGGCAGCCAAGTTCAGCAGCATCTCGAGGTCCGCCCATTTCCCCGGGAAGTCCCGATCGTGGTCGGGGATCACCAGTTCCACCAGCAAGATGGTGGCGTGGCGGCCGGCCGCAGCGCGAACATTGCGCAGGATCTGGACGGCCTTGTCGTCGGGCCAGTCGTGCATGATGTTCTTCAGCACATATGCGTCGCCACCGGCCGGAACACTGTCGAAGAACGATCCCGCTTCGATGCGAACACGGTCCGCCACATCTTTCTGGCACAAGATCTTTGGAGCGTCCGCCACGACCGCAGATAAGTCGTACAGCACACCTTGTGAGCGCGGCGTCGCGGCCAGGATGGTAGCCAGCAGCGGTCCGTGCCCGCCGCCGACGTCGACGATCGTGGGGTAGGCACCGAAGTCATAGCCGGCCGCCACCGAAGCATCGGTCAGCTCAGAGATGCTGGCCATGGTTCGGTTGAAGAGATCGGCGTGTAGCGGGTCCTCGGCGAAATAGTCGAAGCTCTCCTTGCCGTGCAACACCGGAACCACGGACCTTCCGGTCCGAATCGAATCCGCCAACATTGTCCAACGTTCGCGTTGCTCGCGCGACCCATAGAACCGGGCAGCCCAGACCATCGACGCCTCCCCGTCCGAACACAGTGTTCGGCCAAGGGAATTCAACTCGAATCGGCCGTCGCGGCGACGATGGAAGACGCCTCTACCGATCAATGCGCGCAGCAGCCGACGCAGTGCGTCCGAATCCGCGCGGACCTTCGCCGACAACTCGTCGATGGTCAACGGCCCATCGGCCAAGGCATCGGCGACACCCAGTTCGGCAGCGACGCTGATCGCCTGCGACACCCAGGTCGCGATGATCATCTCCATCATCGTCGCGGGCGCGGGCATCAACCGCTGGTTGAGTCGATACAACTGATGGCGCACCCACTCCACGACGCGGGCGGCCGCGGCAGGTGGCACTTTCGTGGTCGTCGACATCACCGCACCTCGGCGAGCGACCCGCGGCTGATCTCGGTCGAGATATCGCGATGGCTGACCCAACCGAGGAACCGTGTCAGCGCCCACGTCATCAAGCGGTCCGAGATGAGCGCGGCAGGCCGCAGCGCTGCCTCGCTGCGCGACACCTGCTGCATCGTCACCCAGGACACAGCTTTGACCTTGCGGCGCCGGGTTTTCTCGTACCTGCGCAGGGCGCTGCTGACATCGACGCCTTCGGGTAGATCTGACAGCGCTTTGCATAGCACCATCGTGTCCAGCAAAGCCTGATTGGTGCCCTGCGCGAGCGTGGGCGGCATCGTGTGCGCGGCATCGCCGAGCAATGTCACCGCACCGGTGCCGGCCCCGGGAATGGGGTGCCGAAAATGCGGAAACGGCGACGGGGCCAGATCGTCGTCGGTCAGAGTTGCGAGGACCTCATCGACCAGATCGGACCAGCCGGCGAAATGCGACCGGATCATTTCCATCGGTCGTTGCGGCCTGACAAAATCCGGCGACCAAGGCAGGTCGAACCACCACTGCAGAGCAGAACCGCCGGCGGGCCACAGGCCGAGATTTCCGTGCTCGCCGATCATCATCCTGGCGACATGCGGGTCGGGAATGCCGGGAAGGGTGACCAGGCCCTGCCAGCTGCACCATCCCGTCGACTTCGCAGCCGGCGCACCGACGACATTGCGGACAACCGAGTGCAAGCCGTCCGCGCCGATCAGCACATCCCCGTCGGCTGAGCTGCCGTCCTCGAAGTCGACCCGTACGCCGTTACCGTCATTCACGACCCGCGCGGCACGGGAATTGCAGCGGATGCGATCGACCGGAAAGCCGTTGAGCAGTCGTTCCAGCAGGATTCGACGCGGCACCATCCGAACCGACGCGCCCAGCCGGTTCACCATCGCGTCGAGGTCCATGGTGGCGAGCGGCCGGCCGGTGGATGTCATCACCCGCACGGCCGACAGCTGTTGACCGGCCCCGCTCATGTCGACACCGAGCTGGTCGAGAACCGTTGCGCCGTTGGACCAGATCGTCACGGCGCCGCCCCCGGCGGTCACGTTCGGGCGTTGGTCAAAGACGGTGACATCGTGTCCGTCGCGCAGCAATCCGCGGGCGACCGAAATGCCGCTCACACCCGCGCCGACAACCAGGATCCGGGATTTCAATAGACGGCCCGCCCTAGTCCTCTGCATGCCGCTCGTAGTCCCACCGCTCCAACCAGGCCTGGAGTCTCACCAGGCCGTACCCGAAGACGGGGGTGGCGACCCAGAAGTAGACCATCACCAGCGGACTCATCTCAAAACCCTTCTCAATCCCTATGCTCCTACCACGCGATACTTCGACGAAAGGTTCACCGCGGCGCCTAGCATCCCGGCCATGACGGACTTCGCGAATCTGCCCCCCGACGACCAGCAGGCGATCGGTAAGACGTTACTGACGCTGCTGGCGGGCTTCCGGAACCGCGACGCGGAGGCGCTGCACGCGGTGTATACCGATGACGCCGACTGGGTGAACGCCTTCGGCACGGTCAAACGCGGCCGCGACGAGATCGTCGATTATCTCAAGGGCCTATTCGCCGACGACAACTTCAACCGGGGCGAACCCGCGGGTCCGCCCGAGACCAGTTTCCGCGTGTTGACACCCGAGAACGTTCTGGTGTCTGCGCACCTGCGGATCAATGGTCAGGGGCTGGTCGGCGGCGGCACGCTCGACCGGGACATCTTCTCGCTGCGCGCACTGCAACGACAAACCGATGGATCGTGGTTGATCGTCTCGGAGATGTTCCAGGATGCGAATACCGAAACGACCTACGCGCAATGAGAAACTGGGCCGGTGAGCCTGGTGATCTCCGACCACGAGCGGGCCGCGCTGGCTGAGCTGGCACGGTTCCCGCTGTTCGCCGCGCTGACCGGCCGGCGATCGCGCCGGTTTCCGGTCGGCGGCAGGATCCCCGCTGGAGCCCTGGCCTACACCAGCCGACGGCCAGTTCAGCCGCTGTCGGAAGTCGAACGGGCGCTTATTATTTCGGTGACGGGCGGGGTTACCGGCTGGAATTTCGGGATCACACACCATCCCGGCTATGCGCCGTCGTTCCCGAACTACTCGGGCAGCGCGACAGGCCGGACCTTCCCATCGGCCGCGGGCTTCCACACCAGCCAGCTGTTTTTCACCGATGACACCGGCACCTACCTGCTACCCAGCCGCGACCAGCCGCCGCGCGAATTCGACAGCATCGAAGCGTGGATCAGCCACACCGCGAACTCTTACGTGCAGCTCTCGGACACTCGCCTCGAACTGCCCCGCGAAGAGCCGTACATGGAGGGCCACAACACCTGGATCGGCAATCACCCGGGCAGCCTGCTGGCCTTCCCGGCAGCCGACCTCGCCGAACACCTGATGGAGAACCTGTGGTTCTTCGCGGCCAACGGCTACCCGATCACCGACGACATCAATAGCCGCAATATCCCTGATCTGGAACGCTTTTCATCGCTTTCACACGCCGACGACCCGCTTCCGCTGTCCTTCGTCGAGCAGTACACGATCACAGAGGCTAGTGCGGAACTTGCCATCGCAGCCAACAACGGGGTGCTGGCCTTGCAGGCGATGGGCCTCGGCGGGTGGACGTACGACGGGCTGGACCGGTTGTCCGTGCTGGGCGGATCCGGCGATCCGCGGGCGCCTGGGCTGGGTTTCGTCGCCGACAACGATGAGCGGTGGCCGTTCCCCAATGTCACCGGGTTACCCGGCTATTTCGAGACGCTCAGCCCGCCGCACGTGCCGTCGATCGCTGCGGGGGTGGAGAAGCTGGTGGCTCGAAAGTTCAATCCCGGCGGGCCATTTCACCCCGACACGCCAGGGCCGTGGTCAGATAGCAGGAAGGTGCGTGGGTCGGCCCTACCGCCGGAAGGAATCCAAGAATTGGTGACCGCCGAGGCGTCCTACATCTACGACACCTTCGGCAAGCTGCCGGGCACGATGCCGACCGTTCACGTCCTGATGTACCTGCAGGCGCAACATCTCGACACGGATTTCTACGACGAATTATTCGGCCCTGGCGCCTATTTGGGTACCCACGCCGACCACCAGACCCGCTGGCACTGACGCTAGACCGGACTGTCCGCGTTGAGCCTGGTGCCCGCGGGCGCGTAGGTGTCTGGGTCGGCGACCTCCCAGTCCGCCCGCCAACTGGCCGGCGCATGGTTGAGCAGCGCTCCGGGCTCGAGCCATTCGTAAAGCTCTGCATAGGAACGCTGTTCGGTGGGTGACACCCGCTTGCGCAGCATGTGCGGATTGAGCATGGACAGTTCTGAGACGCCCATCGAGGCCATCATCCGCATCGCCTGCGCGACGGTGGCGCGCTGGTAGTTGTACACCCGTTCGCTCTTGTCCGCGACGTCGAGAGCACGGGCCCGATACGGATCCTGGGTGGCCACCCCGACGGGGCAGTGGTTGGTGTGGCACCGCTGCGATTGGATGCAGCCCGCGGCCATCATCATCGACCGGGCCGAGTTGGTGTAGTCGGCGCCTTGGATCAGCCGCTTGATGATGTCGTTGCCGGAGGCGACCTTGCCGCCGGCCCCGATTCGGATCCGATCCCGCAAACCGGTTCCCACCAACGCGTTGTGCACGATCATCAGACCGTCGGTGAGCGGAAGTCCGATGTTGTCTTCGTACTCCAGGGGCGCGGCAGCCGTACCGCCCTCGGCGCCGTCGACGATGATGAAGTCGGGCGTCACCCCTTCGGCCAGCATCGCTTTGCACGTCGCCAGCACGTCGATCCGTGAGCCGACACACAGCTTGAAGCCAATCGGTTTGCCGTCGGCCAGTTCACGCAACCGCGCGACGAACCGGATCAGT
>Ga0209113_1000015_pt1 | contig 43390 bp, 43 predicted proteins | sample TexAe_RefH0_O1_FD_187951 | JGI IMG/M metagenome (GOLD analysis project Ga0209113, IMG submission 187951) | Forest soil microbial communities from Davy Crockett National Forest, Groveton, Texas, USA - Texas A ecozone_RefH0_O1 (SPAdes) (version 2) | ecosystem: Environmental > Terrestrial > Soil >... | reverse complement strand
GGTTCGTCGGCGATCAACAGCCGCGGTCTGCCGGCCAGCCCAATAGCGATCAGGGCGCGCTGACACATACCGCCGGACAATTGGTGCGGGTACTGTCGGGCCCGCAGCGCCGGATCGGACATGCCGGCGTCGGCGAGCAGCTGGACTGCGTGGCGATCGATATTGTTTGCGCGCAGCGCTTCTCGTACTTGAAAACCCACCTTCCACACCGGATTCAGGTTGGTCATCGGGTCCTGTGGCACGTAACCGATGCCGGTGCCCCGGATCGATCGCAGCTGACGCCGGCCGACCGCGGTGAGGTCGACCCCGTCAAACAGGATGCGGCCGGCGGTGATTTGCCCGCCCGGCGGCAGCAGACCAAGAATCGCCGCGGCGGTGGTGGACTTGCCCGAACCCGATTCGCCGACGATCGCCACCGTCTGCCCGCTGCGCACCTCAAGATCTACTCCCCGCACCGCCGGAACGTCGTCCTCGAACCTGACCTCCAGTCCGGCGACGTTCAGCAGCGGCGACTCAGGTGCCGTCATGGCCGCCTCGCCCGCGACGCCGGGTCCAAGGCGTCGCGCAGCACGTCGCCCATGATCAAGAACGCCAGCACGGTGATCGCCAGCGCACCAGCCGGATAGAACAAGATCGGCGATCCGGCCCGCAACCGGATTTGGTCCACGTTGATGTCGCCGCCCCAGGACACCACCGACGGCGGCAGTCCGACCCCGAGGTAGGACAGCGTGGCTTCGGTGACGATGAACATCCCGAGCGCGATCGTCGACATCGCGATGACCGGGCCGATGGCATTGGGCACCACGTGGCGTACCAATATCCCAAACCTGCTCAACCCCAGCGCTTTCGCCGCCAGTACGTAGTCGCTGGCGCGCACCGTGAGCACGGCGCCGCGGGCGATCCGGGCTATCTGCGGCCATCCGAACAGCGCCAGGATAGCGATCACCGTCCACACCGTGCGGTGATGCATGACCTGCATCAGCACAATCGCGGCCAGCAGCAACGGGATACCGAAGAACACGTCGGCGATCCGGGACACCACCGCGTCGATCCACCCGCCGTAAAAGCCGGCCACGGCTCCCAGCGCCCCACCGATGACGAACACCAACAGGGTGGCACCGAGACCGACGGTGATCGAGGCACGCGCGCCGTAGATGGTGCGGGCGTAGATGTCGTGGCCCTGCAGGTCGGTGCCGAACCAATGCGCGACCGACGGCCCCAGCAGACTCTGGTCCGGGTTGGCGTATCCGGGATCGGCACCGGTGAACAATGCCGGAAGCACCGCAACGACGACGACACAGGCGATCAGCGCCGCGCTGATGATGAATTTCGGGCGGCGACGCAGCCCGCGCCACGTATCACGCCAAAAACCCACGCCGGCAACCGTTTCAGCCATAGCGAATCCTGGGGTCCAGCGCCGCGTACAGCAGGTCCACCGCCAGATTGGTGACGAGGTAGACGACCACGAGCACCGTCACGATCGACACCACGGTCGGGGCTTCCTGACGGGTGACGGCCTGGTAGAGCACGCCGCCGACACCGTGGACGTTGAAGATGCCTTCGGTGACGATCGCGCCGCCCATCAGCGCGCCGAGATCTGCCCCCAGGAAAGTCACCACCGGGATCAGCGAATTGCGCAGGATGTGCACCGTCACCACCCGCGGCCGCGACAACCCTTTGGCGGTGGCGGTACGGACGTAGTCGGCGTGCGCGTTGTCGGCCACCGCGGAGCGGGTCAACCGCACCACGTAGGCGAATGACACTGCGCCCAAGACAATTCCGGGCAACAGCAGCCGGGCGAAGGTCGGCTGGTCGCCCACCGTCACTGCCGCGACGCCCAGCCGCACCCCGAAGACGAATTGCGCGAGGAACCCCAGTACGAAGATCGGCACCGCAATAAGGACCAGGCTGACGATCAGTACGGCGCCGTCGAAAACGCCACCCTGGCGCAATCCGGCGATCACCCCGAACCCGACGCCGAAGAGCGCCTCCACCGCCAGCGCGATCATTGCCAACTTGAAGGTCACCGGAAACGCCTGCGCCAGAACGCTGGTCACCGGCAAACCGGAGTACGCGTGACCGAGGTCGCCGTGCAAAATGCCACCGAGGTAATGCAGGTACTGCAACCAGAACGGGTCGTTGAGGTGATATTGCGCGCGCAGTTGTGCAGCCACCGCCGGGCTCAGCGGGCGATCGCCGCCCAGCGCCGCGATCGGGTCGCCGGGTAGCAAGAAGACCATTCCGTAAATCAGCAGTGTGGCCCCCAGGAAGACCGGGATCATGGCCGCGATTCGACGCGCGATGTACCACGTCATCTCAGGCCTTCACGATGTGTTCGTAGTCGGGCAGTCCGTTCCAGGTCAGCGCGACGTGGCTGACCGACGGTGACCGTCCCGCCACGGCGACGGTGTACCACAGCGGTACAGCCGGCATGTCGTGCAACAGGATTCGCTGTGCGTCATTGGCGAGCCGATATGACTGGGGCAAATCAGGCGCGGCTTCGGCGGCGGCGATCGCGGCATCGAACCGTGGATTGGAGTAGCCGACGTCGTTGGCGCCCGCGGCGGTGACGAACAACGGCTCTAAAAACTCCAGCATCGACGGGAAGTCGCCCTGCCACCCGGCACGGAACGCGGTGCCGATCGTATGGCTGGTGATCTGAGTGCGAAAACCGGCGAACGTGGGCTGAGGGGCGCCGACGGCGTCGATACCCAGCGTGTTCTTGATGCTGTTGGCTATTGCGTCGATCCATTCCTGATGTGAACCGTCGGCGTTGTAGGCGATGGCATACCGCCCAGTCCATTTCGAGATCGCATCAGCCTGCGCCCAGAGCCGGCGCGCACGATCCGGGTCGAAGTTCAGCGCGGCGCTGCCGTCGATGCCGGGGTCGTATCCGGGCAGCGAACTCGCGGTGAAATCGCGAGCCGGTGCTCGCGCACCGGAGAAGATCTTGCGACAGATCTGGTCGCGGTTGATCGCGGCCGATAGCGCGAGCCGGCGCAACCGCCCCTCGTCGCCGGAGAAGTGCGGCAGACGCAGCGGGGTGTCCAGCGTCTGGTTCGCCGCCGCGGGCGCGGTGACCGCGCGATCGCCGAGGTCTCGGCGGTAGACGGGCAGCACGCTGGGCGGAATCGTGTCCAGCACATCGAGATTGCTCGATAGCAAGTCGGCGTAAGCGGTGTCGAGGTTGGCATAGAAGACAAACCGCAGGCCCTTGTTCTGCGGCACTCGGTTGCCGTGATAGCCGGGGTTGGTGACCAGGTCGAGTTTGACGTTGTGCTGCCAGGCCGGATTGCCCGGCTCGTCGCCGAGTCGATACGGGCCATTGCCGACCGGATGTTGGCCAAACGCGGCCATGTCTTTCAGCGCAGCGGCGGGCAGCGGGTAGAAGGGCGAAAAACCAAGCCGCAGTGTGAAGTCGATCGTCGGACCCTTGAGCCGAACGGTGAACTCATGGTCATCGATCACCTGAAGCCCGGACATCGCGGTGGCCGTCGGAGTCGGCGCGGCGACCTCGTCGAAACCGGCGATCGGGCTGAAAAAACTCTGCTGCAGTTGAGCATTGGAGGACAGCGCACCGTAATTCCAGGCGTCGACGAACGAGTGCGCGGTGACCGGCGAGCCATCACTGAACGTCCAGCCAGCTTTGAGCGTGATCCGGTAGTTGACGTCGTCGGTGGTCTCGATCGACTGGGCCACCTCCGGCGTCGGCGCGCCCTTGGCGTCATACGACATCAGGCCGGCGAACAGCCGGTCGACGATCCGGCCACCGTTGGAGTCGTTGGTATTGGTCGGGATCAACGGATTCTGCGGCTCGCCCGCATTGACGATCACCACATCGGTTCGGACGGTGCGCACCTCACAGCCGGTCAGCAACGCGGCGGCCAGCAGCACGGCCAGCGCAACGACGCGAAACCGACGCAAGCCGTCCCTCCTCGGCGCGACTGGATTGTCTGCAGCCGCTCAAAAGTTAACTCAACCTGCCCCGGCCTCATTGTCCGGTTCCTCAACGGCCTGTCGGCCGCATTGTCACCGGACTACGCTCGTGCGCGTGACCGAGACGCACACCGAGGCACCGTCATCGTATGCACCGTCAACACAGTTCGTTGCGCAGGCCAACGCCGGCGATGACCTGTACCGAAAGGCCGAGCAGGACAGGCTGGCGTTCTGGGCCGAGCAGGCCAACCGACTCTCTTGGGCGACACCGTTTTCCCAGGTTTTGGACTGGTCGGCGGCGCCGTTTGCCAAATGGTTCACTGACGGCCAACTCAACGTCACCTACAACTGCGTGGACCGTCACGTCGAAGCCGGCAACGGCGATCGAGTCGCTATCCACTGGGAGGGCGATCGTGTCGGAGAAGACCGCACCCTGACCTACAGCGACCTGCTGACCGAGGTGAGCAAGGCGGCCAACGCGCTCGCCGGTCTGGGGCTGGTCGCAGGCGACCGCGTCGCGATCTACCTGCCGATGATTCCCGAAGCCATGATCGCGATGCTGGCGTGCGCGCGCCTGGGCGTGCTGCACAGCGTGGTGTTCGCCGGATTCACCGCGACCGCGCTGGGCGCCCGGATCGCCGACGCCGAGGCCAAAGTCCTGATCACCGCCGACGGGCAGTTCCGCCGCGGCAAGCCGGCGCCATTGAAGGAAGCCGCCGATCAGGCGGTCGCCGACACCAGCACGATCGAACACGTCCTGGTGGTCCGGCGCACCGGTGTCGACGTGCCCTGGACGCAGGGACGCGACGTGTGGTGGCACGACGTCGTCGACTCGGCATCACCCGAACACCATGCCGAGGCGTTCGACGCCGAGCATCCGCTGTTCCTGCTGTACACCTCGGGCACCACCGGTAAGCCCAAGGGCATCGTGCACACCAGCGGCGGCTATCTCACCCAGGCGTCCTTCACGCACTACAACGTCTTCGACATCAAGCCGGAAACCGACGTCTTCTGGTGCACCGCCGATATCGGCTGGGTCACCGGGCACACCTACAGCGTCTACGGACCGATGTCCAACGGCATAACCCAGATCATCTACGAGGGAACCCCGGATTCACCCGACCAGCATCGGCATTTTCAGATCATCGAAAAGTACGGCGCGACAATCTATTACACCGCCCCCACGATGATCCGCACGTTCATGAAGTGGGGTCGCGAGATCCCGGACGCGCACGACTTGTCCAGCTTGCGGCTGCTGGGCACGGTCGGCGAGCCGATCAACCCGGAGGCATGGCGCTGGTATCGCAAGGTCATCGGCGCCGACAGCACACCGGTGGTGGACACCTGGTGGCAGACCGAGACCGGTGCGGCGATGATCTCGCCGCTGCCGGGCATCGCTGCGGCCAAACCGGGTTCGGCGATGACGCCGCTGCCCGGCATCTCGGCGAGGATCGTCGACGACGAGGGCAACCAGCTTTCGCCGCCGTCGAGCGATGCGGGTGAGCACGTCAGCGGATACCTGGTGCTCGATCAGCCGTGGCCGTCGATGCTGCGCGGCATCTGGGGCGATCCGGACCGCTTCCGAGAGACGTACTGGTCGAAGTTCGCCAGCCAGGGCTGGTACTTCGCCGGCGACGGCGCTCGCTATGACTCTGGTGGGTCGATCTGGATCCTGGGCCGCATCGACGACGTGATGAACGTGTCGGGGCACCGCATCTCGACCGCGGAGGTGGAGTCGGCGCTGGTCGGCCACTCCGGGGTGGCCGAGGCCGCGGTGGTGGGCGCGACCGACGAGACCACCGGTCAGGCCATCTGCGCTTTCGTTGTCCTGCAGGCAAGTCACGCGCAGACGACAGGCGCGGAGATCATCGACGAGCTGCGTGCCGAGGTCGCTCGGGTGATTTCGCCGATCGCCCGGCCACGCGAACTGCATGTGGTGCCGGAATTACCGAAGACCCGCAGCGGCAAGATCATGCGACGCCTGCTGCGTGACATCGCCGAGAAGCGCGAACTCGGCGATACCTCCACGCTGCTCGATCCCGGTGTATTCGACGCGATTCGGGCGGCCCAGTAAATCTGGCCGGCCGACGATGCGGGCCGGAACGGCCCGAGGAGGAGCCGGCCGATAGATCTACGGGGAGACCGGGACGAATCCCGCGCCGGGACGATTCTTGGCCTGCAGATCGGCCAGATCGGCGTTGATCGACTGGACCACCGCCGGAGTGTGCAGCGGGATGTATTTGGTGACGCAGACCGGCAGGTTCTCGCTGAACGCGCCGTGGATCATCCCGACCAGTTGATCGTTAACGGTCACCGGGGCACCCGAATCACCGGGCTGGCCACACACCTGCATGAGGATCGTGCCCGGATCCTGACCCGGCCCCCAGGTGACACCACACGAGTTGCCGGTGGTGCGGCCCTGCTTGCAGGCAACCTGCCCGAAGGCCGGGTCGGGCCCGACGCCGTTGATCGCGAAACCGCCGAAGTTGGCTACCGGAGCAACCTTGGCCTTATCGAACTGGATGACCGCGTAGTCGAGGCCGTCGTTGCCGGCCACCATGGTTCCCATCGTGCCGCGGTCCTTTGCCGACTCGACGACCACCGGGGCGCCCGGGCCGCCGCAGTGCGCCGAGGTGAATCCGATCAACTCGCCCTTGGCGTCGGTGCCGATCGTGGTCAGGGTGCACAGAGTGTCGCCGTTGACGATGATCCCTGCCCCGCCGCCGAGCGGAACGCGGTCGTCAGCCCGTGCGAGCGCGCTGTGCAGGCCGGCCGGCCCGACCGCGCAGGCTGTCACCAAAGCCGCCGTGAGCCCAAGCAGCCGACGGCACCTGCTCTGCACAGCGATACTCCCGTCAACAAAAAATGGACGTTCACCATCGAACGGCCGCGCCAGTCTAACGTGATCAATGCCCACCAGCGGCGATCCTCGAACGGCTGGCAGTGCTCGGTGGCCTCGTCTGACATCGGGCTGCATGGCAACATGAACCGGACAATCATCCGCTCGGGAGGACCGTCAGTGAGCAAGTCAGATCGAACGAACACCGACCGCAAGGACGGGGTTCCCCGCACGCTGACCAGCATTCCGTTGACCGACCCGCATGCGCTGTCCGCCGAGCCGTCGATCGGTGAGCTGGTCAAGGACGCGACCGCGCAGATGTCGACACTGGTGCGCGCGGAAGTCGAGCTGGCCCGCGCGGAGATCACCCGTGACGTCAAGAAGGGCCTGACCGGCAGCGTCTTCTTCATTGCGGCGCTGGTGGTGTTGTTCTATTCGACGTTCTTTTTCTTCTTCTTCCTCGCCGAACTTCTCGACACCTGGATCTGGCGTTGGGCGGCCTTCCTCATCGTGTTCGGGATCATGGTGGTGGTGACGGTCGCGCTGGCGCTGTTCGGCTACCTCAAGGTCCGGCGCATCCGCGGCCCGCAGCAGACCATCGAATCGGTCAAGGAGACGCGGTCGGCGTTGACACCGGGTCAAGACAAGTCCTCGCCACCGGCGCTGCATTCGGCGCAGGGCGGGACGCCCGCCGATCCCTCGGGTTGGTAGATGGCCCCACCAGATCCGTCGGTCACCCGTATCGACGGTCCATGGCGCCATTTGGACGTGCACGCCAACGGCATTCGGTTTCATGTCGTCGAGGCGACATCGGACGGAAAGGACACCACCGCTCCGACGGCTCAACCGCTGGTGATCATGCTGCACGGCTTCGGCTCGTTCTGGTGGTCGTGGCGTCACCAGTTGCGTGGACTGACTGGAGCCCGCGTGGTCGCGGTGGATCTGCGCGGCTACGGCGGCAGCGACAAACCGCCTCGCGGCTATGACGGCTGGACGCTGGCCGGAGACACCGCCGGACTGATCCGCGCACTGGGGCACACGTCGGCAACGCTGGTCGGCCACGCCGACGGCGGCCTGGTGTGCTGGGCCACCTCGGTGTTGCACTCGCGACAGGTACGCGCGATCGCCGTGATCAGCTCGCCGCACCCAGCCGCGCTGCGGCGCTCGGCGCTGACCCGCCGCGATCAAGGCCGGGCTCTACTGCCCTCGCTGCTGCGCTACCAGGTGCCGATCTGGCCGGAGCGTGCGCTGACCCGGCACAACGGCATCGGGCTCGAGCGTCTGATACGCAGCCGCGCCGGTGCGAAATGGGTTGCATCCGAGGACTTTTCCGAATCGATCGGTCATCTGCGGCAAGCGATCCAGATTCGGTCAGCCGCACATTGTGCACTGGAATATCAGCGCTGGGCGGTACGCAGCCAACTCCGCGAAGAGGGCCGACGATTCATGAGATCGATGAGCCGACCGTTCGGAATCCCGATGCTGCACATTCACGGCGCCGCCGACCCCTACGTCCTGGACGATCCGGTCGAACGAACACAGCGCTACGCGCCGCACGGTCGCTACGTATCAATCTCTGGCGCAGGACATTTCAGTCATGAAGAGAAGCCGGACGAAGTCAACGCTCACCTGTCGCGTTTCCTCGAGCGGGTGTACCGGTCGCCACTCAACTGACGCACTCGCCGGTGGGCACCGGCGCAGTGTCACCGATATGTGCAAGCTGCGCGGCCACCTCTTTGGCGGTCAGCACAAACCCGGTGTCGTTGTCGTCGACCGCCGCACCGAAGACAACACCGATCACCTGGCCATCGAGGTCGATCAGCGGTCCGCCCGAATTACCTTGTTCCACATTGGCTCTGACGGTGTAGACCTCGCGGTTGATCGTCGCTTTCCGGTAGATGTCGGGCCCGTTGAGTTCGATCAGTTCCCGGATTCTGGCCGGCGTCGCCACGAATCCGCCGCCGCCCGGGTAGCCCATCACGATGCCCTCGGTGCCCGATGTCACCGGGGCGTTGGCGAACGCCAGCGGCCCCGCCGGCAGGTGCGGCACCGAGAGGATCGCGATGTCGACCGTCGGGTCGTAGGACACCACGGTGGCGTCGTAAGGATTGCCGCTGGCCTCCACGGTGACGTTGTTCGACCCCGCGACCACGTGCGCGTTGGTCATCACGCGGTCCGGTGACAGCACAAATCCGCTGCCCTCCAACACCTTCTGGCAGCCCGGAGCGATCGCGCGGATCTTCACCACGCTCGGTTCGGTGTTCGTGACGACGGGATTTTTGGCCAGCGTGGCGTCCGGGGCCGCCACCGCCACAACGGGCGTGCGACTGAACGGCTCCAGCACCTGCGGCAGGCCGGAGGTATCCAGCAGCGCGGACAACCGCTTGGGCACCGTCTTCAGCCATTCCGGCGCATAGTCGTTGACCTGAGCAAGTACCCGCGAACCACGCACTGCCGCAGCCAAACTCGGCTGGCCAGCCGAGGAGGTCAACGGCGTCGCCAGCATCCACGCCGCCACCAGAACCACCACCAGTTGCACGGCCACACCGATCAGCGAGTCGAAGAACCGAATTGAGCTGCTGTGGATGGCGCCGCGGACCGCGCGGCCCAACACCACACCGGCAACCTCGCCGACCACGACCAGCGCCAGGATCAAGAACAACGCGGCGAACAGCTTGGCTCGCGGTGCGGCGACATGCGCGACGAGGTGCGGAGCCAGCAGCACGCCGGCGATCGCGCCGAGCAGCACGCCGACGAACGACAGCAGCGAGCCGAGCGCACCCGAACGCCAACCGGAGACCGCGGCTATGAAAGCCACCGCCAGCACCGCGACGTCCAACCACTGTGAGGAGCTCATCAGGCCTCATCCTCGTCGCCGACCAGGGCCATCGCTTCGTCCAGCTCGCGAACATCACTGGCGTCCCAGGGCTTTGCCCAACCAGCGACATCCAACATTGCCGAAATCACCTGACCGGTGAAGCCCCAGACCAGCATCTCGTTCAACAGAAATGCCGGACCGGCGAAGCGGCGGCTGAAGGTGCGGCGATACACCATCAGCCGGTTGGCGGGATTGATAAAGGCCCGAACCGGAACTCGGGCCACCTTTGCCGTTTCAGCCCGATCCACGACGACCACCGGCCCTGGATCCGGCGAATACGCCAGCACCGGAACGACGTGAAAACCCGACGGCGCGATGAACGTTCGCTCCATCGTGACCAGCGGATGCAGTCTGCCGGTATCGATTCCGGTCTCCTCGCGCGCCTCGCGCAGCGCGGTCGCCACCGGCCCGTCGTCACCGGGATCGGATGCGCCCCCGGGAAACGCGGCCTGCCCGGCGTGGTGACGCAACGTGGCGGCCCGCACGATCAGCAGCAGGTCCGCGTCGTCGGGAAGGGAGTCGGGTGCGTCGGCGCTCGACTGCGGACCCGAAAACAGCACCAGCACTGCCGCTTCGCGTCCGCGGTCACCCGCCGCGGCCTTCGACTCGGTGACCATTGCCAGCACATCGGCGGGCAGGCGTCGGCGGTAGGCGTCGGGTATCCCACCGACGTTGTCGACCAACGGTTGCAACCAGGGTGGGCTGAGCTCAGGCGCCAAGACATCCGAACCAAGACGCTGGGGTGTGCCGCCTCCGCTCACCGGCGCCTCCCTCGTACATCCAACCGCCCGAATCTCCCCCGCAAGCGGGTGGGGGTACCCCCAGCCGCCCCGTGGCGAGGAGGCGTAACCCCACCCCGGGCCGCTCCGCGTTGCGCATCGGCGATCGGCGTCATCGTCTCTGAGCTCCGACCGCAGCCATGATCTCGTCGGCCGTGGCGAAAGCGCGTGGCAGCGTTTTCTCAACGCTACCGTCCGAGTCCAACACGACTGTCGCGGGCATCACATTGGGCACCCGCAGCGCCGCCGCCACCCGACGACTGCCGTCCTGCAGTGTCGGCAGCCGGACGCCCAGCTCCGCCAGCCGCAGCAAGCCGGCCGTCTCATTCTCGTCCTGGTGCACCGTCACCACGATCACGTCGGACCCGACCCGTCGTTGGTACTCCGCCATCGCCGGGAGTTCGGTCGCGCACGGTGCGCACCAGTACGCCCACAGGTTGAGCACGATGCGGTGGCCGGCCAACGCCGGGCCGACGTCGACCACCGAGCCGTCGGCGGCGCATTCGGCCGTCACGTCGCGCAACGCCGCTGCACCGGGCCGTCCATCCGGATGCGGACACGGGGCCAACTCGGCGCGCCGGCGCGGTCCGGCCAGCGCCGCCGCACTGTCGGCCTCGCGGTGCTCGCGCGCGGAAGCGGCCGACGGAGGGGTGGACGAGTGCGATCCGTCGCGCAGTTCCACCAGCAATGCGACGAGCAGCGCGGCCACGACCACCAATACCGCGACGGTCCAGCGGGTGGCTCGAGAGGTGAAGGTGATCAAGGGAACCCCGACGCAGCGCCGCCGCTACAGCCCGGCCATCGCCAGGAGATGTTCGGCTTCCGGTCCCTGCACCAGCGCGGCGGCGATCTCCGGCTCGGTCGGCCCCGTACCGAACGACGGGCAGTCCTTGGCCAGCACGCACACGCCGCAGGCCGGTTTGCGGGCGTGGCACACCCGGCGGCCGTGAAAGATCACCCGGTGACTGAGCAGCGTCCACTCCTTGCGTTCAATGAGTTCGCCGATGGCGTGCTCGACCTTGACCGGATCCTCCTCGGTCGTCCAGCCCCAACGCCGGACCAGGCGCCCGAGGTGGGTGTCGACGGTGATTCCAGGGACGCCGAACGCGTTGCCCAAGATGACGTTCGCGGTTTTGCGCCCCACACCGGGCAGCGTGACCAGCTCGTCCATGGTGTTGGGCAGCTCGCCGTCGAATCGCTCGATCAATGCCTGACCGAGGCCAATCAACGACGATGCTTTGTTGCGATAAAAACCGGTTGGGCGAATGAGAGTTTCGAGTTCTTCGCGATCGGCCTGCGCGTAATCCAGTGCGGTGCGATAACGGAGGAACAATGCAGGGGTGGTGAGATTTACCCGCTTGTCCGTGCTTTGCGCCGACAAAATCGTCGCCACCGCGAGTTCCAGCGGCGTGGTGAAGTCCAACTCGCAATGCGCATCGGGAAATGCCTGTGCGAGTTTGCGATTCATCCGGCGGGCCCGACGCACCAAGCCAGTTCGCGTCTCCGAGGACCAACGGCGGGCGACGGCGACGCCGGCCCCGGTAGAGGCTTTGCCGGCAGCGCGAGAAGGTTTGGCCGTTGTCACCTAGACAGGGTACTCATTCGTGATCCTGCTGAGACCTTGGCCGTGTTTACTAGCTGCTTGTGTCCTGGTTGCTCGTTGCACTCACCCCCGGGTTGCTGATGCTTGCAACTTTCGGGCTTCAACGGCTGGAATCCGGCTTGGAGAACGACACGCTCACGGCAAGTGACGTCGCGGAATTTCTCGAGCAGGCCGAGCCGGTTGATGTGCGCACATTGGCCCGGGAGGGAATGCCCGGGGCGCTGGATTCTCTGCACCGCAGGATCAACTACCAAACGGCACCGCTACCCAGCAGCGCGGAGCCCGATACCGATGAATGGTCGGCGGCCACCTTAATCTCCGCCCCTAATCAACCCGCCTCGCCCAGACATCAGCATCAGCATTCGCGGGCGAATCGGCAATTTGCGCCGCGTGAGCATGCCAATCGTGTGTAGCGTTGGCACGTCGAGTCGAAGGCTTACCTTCTAGACTGCGGAGGCCGGCCGGGTAATCGATCGAGAACAGCTACTAGTGACCTGAATAGCCAAAGGGGCAACGTGGACGAGATCCTGGCGAGGGCCGGAATCTTCCAGGGCGTGGAACCGAGCGCCGTCGCCGCCCTGACCAAGCAGCTGCAACCCGTCGACTTCCCGCGCGGGCACACAGTTTTCGCGGAGGGCGAGCCGGGTGATCGGCTCTACATCATCATTTCCGGCAAGGTCAAGATCGGCCGCCGTTCACCGGACGGCAGAGAAAATCTGCTGACCATCATGGGTCCGTCCGACATGTTCGGTGAATTGTCGATCTTCGACCCGGGACCGCGTACCTCCAGCGCGACGACTATCACCGAGGTTCGTGCGGTGTCGATGGACCGCGACGCGCTGCGGGCCTGGATCGCCGATCGACCCGAGATCGCCGAACAGCTGCTGCGCGTGCTGGCCCGCCGGCTGCGCCGCACCAACAACAACCTCGCCGACCTCATCTTCACCGACGTGCCCGGCCGGGTCGCCAAGCAGCTGCTGCAGCTCGCGCAGCGGTTCGGCACCCAGGAGGGCGGCGCGATGCGGGTGACTCACGACCTGACTCAGGAAGAGATCGCTCAGCTGGTCGGCGCCTCGCGTGAGACGGTGAACAAGGCGCTGGCGGACTTCGCCCACCGCGGCTGGATCCGCCTGGAGGGCAAGAGCGTGCTGATCTCGGACTCCGAGCGGCTGGCCCGGCGCGCGCGTTAGCTGTTTTGCATCGAGATCGACGTTGGCGACACAGTCTCTCGATCTTTCTCGCGCTGGCGTCGATCTCGATGCGCTAGCGACGCAGATAGTCCAGCTGCGCCTGCACCGACCACTCCGCTACATCCCACAGCTCCTCGTCGACGTCGACGTAGACGTGCTCGACGACCTGACGCGTGGTGGCCTCATCGCCGAGTGTGCGTAGCGCCGACCGGACCTGTTCCAGCCGCTGCTCCCGATGGGCCAGGTATCCCGCGGCCACCGCTTCCACGTTGGCCAGGTCGGGGCCATGTCCGGGCAGCACGGTGCGCTGCCCCAGCCCACGCAGCCGCTGTAGCGACTCCAGATAGTCCGCCAGGCTGCCGTCCTCGTTGTCGATGACGGTCGTTCCCCTGCCCAGCACGGTGTCCGCGGTCAGCACCGCATCGTCGAGAACGAACGACAACGAGTCGGCGGTGTGCCCGGGTGTCGCCCACACCGTGATGCGCAGGCCCGCGGCGTCGATCACCTCGCCGTCGGTGAGCTCGCCGGACAGACCACGCAGAAATCCGCTGCCCGCCGAGCGCACCGGTGCACCGGTCAGGTCGACCAGTTTGTCGATCGCATCGGTGTGGTCGCCGTGCCGATGGCTGATCAGGACCAGCGCGATGCGGCCCACCCCGGCCAGTTTCGCGATGTGCTCGTCGTCGTCGGGCCCGGGATCGACCACCACCACCTCGTCGCTGCCCGGACCACGCAGCACCCAGGTGTTGGTGCCCTCCAGCGTCATCAGGCCCGGATTGTTGGCCAGCAGCACCGACGCGGTATCGGTGACCGGCCGCAACTCGCCGTAAGCGGGATGCGTCAGCGGCTCAGCGGTTTCCGTCACGTCCGCTATCCGACCTCGACCACCAGTTCAACCTCGACCGGGGCGTCCAACGGCAATTCGGCGACGCCGACCGCCGAGCGCGCATGCACGCCGCTTTCGCCGAACACGTCGGCCAGCAGATCCGAGGCGCCGTTGATCACCCCCGGCTGACCGTTGAATCCCGGTCCGGACGCGACGAATCCGACCACCTTCACCACCTGGGTCACCGAGTCGATACCCACCAGAGAATGGATGGCAGCCAGGGCGTTGAGTGCGCAGATCCGCGCCAGTTCCTTGCCGTGTTCGGGGGCGACGTCGACGCCGACCTTGCCCGCCCGCACCAGCTTGCCGTCCTGCATGGGTAGCTGGCCCGAGGTGTAGACCAGCTTCCCGCTGCGCACCGCGGGGACATACGAGCCCAGCGGCTTCACGACGACCGGCAAGTCGACTCCGAGTTCGGCCAGTCGGGCCGACGCGCTCACTTCGGGCGCTTCAGGTATGCGACGTGCTGCTCACCGGTCGGGCCTTGCAGCACGGAGACCAGCTCCCATCCGTCGGCGCCCCACTGGTCGAGGATTTGCTTGGTGGCGTGGGTCAGCAGGGGGACGGTTGCGTACTCCCATGTTGTGGGTTGGCTCATATCCCGAGCTTATCGGCAGGCCGATCGCGCGATCTGGTTAGCATGCAGGGGTGGGGACCACATCGAGCGGCGGCAGCAACGTCGGCTGGCCATCGCGATTGTCCAAGGCCCGTCTGCATTTCGTGACCGGCAAAGGCGGCACCGGTAAATCCACGGTTGCGGCTGCGCTGGCGCTGACGCTGGCGTCCGGTGGGCGCAAGGTGTTGCTCGTCGAAGTCGAAGGGCGCCAAGGGATTGCGCAACTCTTCGATGTGCCGCCGCTGCCCTACAAAGAGCTCAAGATCGCGACGGCCGAGCACGGCGGCCAGGTCAACGCGCTGGCGATCGACATCGAGGCCGCCTTCCTGGAATACCTCGACATGTTTTACAACCTCGGCATCGCCGGCAAGGCGATGCGCCGCGTCGGCGCGATCGAGTTCGCGACGACGATCGCTCCGGGTCTGCGCGATGTCTTGCTCACCGGCAAGATCAAGGAGTCGGTAATCCGGACCGAAAAGGGGACCAAGAACCCGGTCTACGACGCAATTGTCGTCGACGCGCCGCCGACCGGTCGCATCGCGCGTTTCCTGGACGTCACCCGGGCGGTGTCCGACCTGGCCAAGGGCGGCCCGGTCTACTCACAGGCCGAGGGCGTGGTGAAGATCCTGCACTCCGACCAGACGGCGATCCACCTGGTCACCCTGCTGGAGGCGCTGCCGATGCAGGAGACCAAGGAAGCTATCGACGAGTTGCAGGGGATGGGGCTGCCGATCGGTTCGGTGATCGTCAACCGCAACATCCCCATCTATCTGCAGCCCGACGATCTGGCCAAAGCCGCCGACGGCTCTATCGATGCCGACGCGGTGCGGGGGGGTCTGGCCGCCGCCGGAATCAAGCTCAGCGACGACGACTTCGCGGGCTTGCTCACCGAGACCATCCAGCACGCCACCCGGATCGCCGCACGCGCATCGACCGCCGAGCAACTCGACGAGCTGAAGGTGTCACGGCTGGAGCTACCGACCATCGCCGACGGTGTCGACCTCGGCAGCCTCTACGAACTGTCGGAATCGCTTGCGCACCAGGGAGTTCGATGAGCACCACACCGCCGGTTCTGGATATCGCCGGCATACTCGAGGACACCTCCAACCGGGTCGTGGTGTGCTGCGGCGCGGGTGGGGTGGGTAAAACCACCACCGCGGCGGCAATGGCGTTGCGCGCGGCGGAGTACGGCCGCACGGTGGTTGTCCTGACGATCGACCCGGCCAAGCGGTTGGCGCAGGCGTTGGGCATCAGCGATCTCGGCAACTCGCCGCAGCGCGTGCCACTCGCCCCCGAGGTGCCCGGCCAGCTCTTCGCGATGATGCTCGACATGCGTCGCACGTTCGACGAGATGGTGATCCAGTACTCCGGATCCGATCGCGCACAAGCGATTCTGGACAACCAGTTCTACCAAACGGTGGCCACCTCGCTGGCCGGCACGCAGGAGTACATGGCGATGGAGAAGCTCGGCCAGTTGCTGGCCGAGGACCGGTGGGATCTGGTCGTTGTGGACACCCCGCCGTCGCGCAACGCGCTGGACTTCCTCGATGCACCCCAACGACTGGGCAGCTTCATGGACAGTCGGCTGTGGAAACTGCTGCTGGGGCCTGGGCGTGGGATCGGGCGACTGGTGACCGGCGCGGTCGGCTTGGCGATGAAGGCGCTGTCGACCGTCCTGGGTTCGCAGATGCTGTCCGACGCCGCGAGTTTCGTGCAGTCCCTGGACGCCACCTTCGGCGGCTTCCGCGAGAAGGCCGACCGTACCTACTCGCTGCTCAAGCGGCGGGGCACGCAATTCGTTGTGGTGTCGGCGGCCGCACCGGATGCGCTGCGCGAGGCGTCGTTCTTCGTGGACCGGCTTTCTGAGGAAAACATGCCGCTGGCCGGGCTGATCCTGAACCGCACGCATCCGATGTTGTGCTCGTTGCCGGTGGAACGCGCCATCGACGGTGCCGAGACGATCGAGAGCGACGGCGCGAACGCCTTGACCAAAGCCGTCTTGCAGATCCACGCCGACCGCGCTGCGACGTCGAAGCGAGAGATCCGGCTGCTGTCCCGATTCACCGGGGCCAACCCCCATGTGGCGATCGTCGGCGTGCCATCACTGCCGTTCGACGTCTCCGATCTGGAGGCGCTGCGTGCGATCGCCGACCAGATGACTTTGGCCGGTTGACAAGCGGTTTTAGCCGACGCTGCGGTGCTTGCGCTGGGTACTGAAGAACTCCGCCCAGGACACCACCTCGGGGTGCTGCTTGAGCAGCGCCCGACGCTGACGTTCGGTCATCCCACCCCAGACGCCGAACTCGACGCGGTTGTCCAGCGCGTCAGCGCCGCACTCCAACATCACCGGGCAGTGCCGGCAGATGACCGCGGCCTTGCGTTGTGCAGCCCCCCGCACAAACAGCTCGTCGGGGTCGGCAGCCCGGCACAGCGCTTTCGAAACCCAAGCGATCCTCGACTCCGCCTCAGCCCCAAACGGAATGGTGGCTGCAGGTGCTGCTGCGGTCGTCTTATGCGCCGCGGTCCGAATACCTGACACCAGCGATTCCCCTTCGCTCTTGCCACCGGTGTGGCAACCACTGCGTGATCCAGAAACCCGATGCGACCTGCGCCACACTGTGCTTGTCGGTGTTACCTGTATCTCATTGTGTGGATAAGCTACGTGGTCAGGTACCAATTACGCAACATTCTTTGACCCCCTTTTTTGGGACGACCGTGCAATCCGATCATGAAGGGGACTCCGGAACCGGCGAAAAAGGCGAGTAATAGCCTCCTGAGCTGCGGCTGAGAGAAACCTGAGGCGTGGCGGCCGGGAAAGAAATTCTCGCCGACCTCTCGCGCAGACTACCGTCGCAGCGCCGCTAGTGTAGTTGCCATGTCGGAGCGCCCCGCGACCGCGGTCACCATCGCCAAGCTCGCCGGGTGCTGCCTGCTCGCCAGCATCATCGTCGCCGCCCTGCTGTTCCCCGTCGCCGGTGGCATCGGGCTGGTGTCCAACCGGGCCTCCGAAGTCGTCGGCAACGCATCGGCGCAACTTCTGGAGGGCGACGTCCCGGCGGTGACCACGATGGTGGACGCAAAGGGCAACACCATCGCGTGGTTGTACTCGCAGCGCCGATTCGAGGTGCCCAGCGACAAGATCGCCAACACCATGAAGCTGGCCATCGTCTCGATCGAGGACAAGCGATTCGCCGAGCACAACGGCGTCGACTGGAAGGGCACGCTGACCGGCCTGGCCGGCTACGCCTCGGGCGACGCCGACACCCGCGGTGGCTCGACGATCGAGCAGCAGTATGTAAAGAACTACCAATTGCTGGTGATCGCACAGACCGATGCCGAAAAGCGTGCCGCGATCGAGACCACTCCGGCGCGCAAATTGCGCGAGATCCGGATGGCGCTCACTTTGGACAAGACCTTCACCAAGCCGGAGATCCTGACCCGTTACCTCAACCTGGTTTCGTTCGGTAACAACGCCTTCGGCGTGCAGGACGCCGCGCAGACGTATTTCGGCATCAACGCCTCGGACCTGAACTGGCAGCAGGCCGCGCTGCTCGCCGGACTCGTCCAGTCAACCAGTTCACTCAATCCCTACACCAACCCGGACGGCGCGCTGGCCCGGCGAAACCTGGTCCTGGACACCATGATCCAGAACATTCCCAACGAGGCCGACGCGATACGCGCCGCCAAGGCCGAGCCGCTGGGAATCTTGCCGCAGCCCAAGGAATTACCGCGTGGCTGCATAGCGGCGGGTGATCGCGCGTTCTTCTGCGACTACGTGCAGGCCTACCTGTCGCGCGCGGGAATCAATAAGGAACAGCTCGCTCGCGGCGGCTATCTGATCCGCACCAACCTGGATCCCGATGTGCAGGAACCGGTCAAACACGCGATCGACACCTATGCCAGCCCCACCCTCGAGGGCATTGCCAGCGTGATGAGCGTGATCCGGCCCGGTAAGAACTCGCACAAGGTTGTGGCGATGGCCAGCAACCGCACCTACGGATTGAACACCGAAGCCGGCGAGACCATGCGATCGCAGCCGTTCTCGCTCGTCGGCGACGGCGCCGGCTCGATCTTCAAGATCTTCACGACGGCCGCGGCGATGCAGATGGGAATGGGCATCAACACCCAACTCGAGGTTCCCGGCAGGTTCCAGACCAAGGGTATGGGCAACGGTGGCGCCAAGGGCTGCCCCAAGGAGACCTGGTGCGTGATCAACGCCGGCAACTATCGCGGGTCGATGAATGTGACCGACGCACTGGCCACCTCGCCCAACACCGCGTTCGCGCGGCTGATTCAACTCGTGGGTGTGCAGCGAACCGTCGACATGGCGGTCAAGCTCGGACTGCGGTCCTATGGCGAGCCAGGCAGTGCCCGCGACTACGACCAGGAGAGCAACGAGAGCCTGGCCGACTTCATCAAACGGCAGAACATCGGCTCGTTCACACTGGGGCCATTCGAGCTGAACGCGCTGGAGTTGTCGAACGTCGCGGCGACGCTGGCCTCGGGCGGCACCTGGTGCCCGCCCAACCCCATCGACAAGCTGATCGACCGCAACGGCAACCAGGTGGCCGTCACTACCGAAGCCTGCGACCAGGTGGTGCCCGAAGGGCTGGCCAACACGCTGGCCAATGCGATGAGCAAGGACGCGCTGGGCGGCGGCACCGCGGCGGGGTCCGCCGGGGCGGCGGGCTGGAGCCTGCCGGTGTCCGGAAAGACCGGGACCACCGAGGCGCACCGTTCGTCGGGCTTCGTCGGCTTCACCAACCAGCTGGCGGCGGCGAACTACATCTACGACGACTCCACGTCACCGTCCGACCTGTGCTCGTCGCCGCTGCGGCGTTGCGGCGACGGGAACCTGTACGGCGGCAACGAGCCGGCCCGCACCTGGTTCACCGCGATGAAGCCGATCGCCACCCTTTTCGGTGACGTGAAGATGCCGCCGACGGACCCCGAGTACGTCGAAGGCGGGCCCGGCTCCCGCGTGCCGAGCGTCGCGGGTCTCGACGTCGACGCCGCGCGTCAGCGCTTGAAGGATTCCGGCTTCCAGGTCGCCGAGCAACCCGCATCGATCAACAGCAGCGCGAAGTATGGCGAGGTGGTCGGGACCACACCCAACGGCCAGACAATCCCCGGTGCGGTCATCACCATCCAGACCAGTAACGGCATCGCGCCGGCGCCGCCGCCACCGCCGGAGGGCGCCCCAGGTGCTCCAGCGCCGGTGGGTTCGCAAGTGATCGAGATCCCGGGTCTTCCGCCGATCACCATTCCGATCCTGGCGCCGCCGCCTCCCTAGCAGGTCTGCTGGTGTGTGACACGCCGCTGCCCGGCCAGCGGCAGTACGCTGGCCTGCATGCCCTCCGCCATGACCGCTCTGAAAAGTACCGGTGCCGTCGCGCTTGGATCGGCTGTTGCCGGAATCGGCTACGCCTCGCTCATCGAGCGCAATGCATTCGTGCTGCGCGAACTGACCATCCCGGTGCTGGACCCGGGTTCATCGCCGTTGCGGGTGCTGCACATCAGCGATCTGCACATGCGACCCGGTCAGCGCCGCAAGCAGGCGTGGCTGCGTGAACTCGCCGGCCTAGAGCCCGACCTGGTCGTCAACACCGGCGACAACCTGGCACACCCCCGGGCCGTGCCGGCGGTCGTCCAGAGCCTGGGCAACCTGCTTTCGGTGCCCGGTGTATTCGTCTTCGGCAGCAACGACTACTTCGGTCCGCGGCCGAAGAACCCGCTGAACTACCTGACCAAGCCCGGCCACCGCGTGCACGGTCAGCCGCTGCCCTGGCAGGACCTGCGGGCGGCATTCACCGAGCGCGGCTGGTTGGACCTGACCCACAATCGTCGCGAATTCGAAGTCGGGGGCGTGCACATCGCGGCCGCGGGTGTGGACGATCCGCACATTGCCCGGGATCGCTACGACGCGATCGCCGGACCGGCTAGCCCGGCCGCCGACCTGCGGCTGGGGTTGACTCATTCGCCGGAGCCCCGGGTGCTGGACCGCTTCGCCGCCGACGGCTATCAAATGGTGATGGCCGGCCACACCCACGGCGGACAGCTGTGCCTGCCGTTCTACGGCGCTCTGGTGACCAACTCCGGCCTGGATCGGTCGCGGGCCAAAGGCCCGTCGCGCTGGGGCGCCAACATGCGCTTGCACGTGTCCGCTGGGATCGGCACATCTCCGTACGCTCCGGTGCGGTTTTGCTGCCGGCCCGAAGCGACCTTGCTGACGTTGATTGCGGCCCCCATCGGAGGGCGCGATGCGCAACATGATCGTGGCCGCTCGCAGCCCATCTACTCGGTGGGCTAAATCGCTATTCCTGCGACGAAGTGATCAGGATCCGAGAATTGGATTCCGCGCTCATTGAATCCCCGCGCCCAGTCCACTGGGATTGACTCCATGCCTGATCGATATCGCTATCGGGAGCGGTAACCAGCAGCCACAGCACCCCAAGGGCCAGGAATCCGCCGAACACCACGGCGCCTAACACCGTCATGATTTACCCGCTTCCGTCGCACATCGTGCTCTCTTAGTTTATGGAATGGCTCCGACATCTCGGTTATTCCACGCCGGACTGTGGCGCAAATCCCCGACCGGAACGGATGTGATCTGCGCAGCGGTCCCGGGCCGCTGCCGCCGGCCGCGGGGTCGCCGACGCAATGCGCTTTGGCGGGCTGCCCTGGCGGTGCGATACGCTGTCGTGGCTTCACGCGGGGTGTGGCGCAGCTTGGTAGCGCGCTTCGTTCGGGACGAAGAGGTCGTGGGTTCGAATCCCGCCACCCCGACAATGTTTAGCTGGTAGCAGGCCCGACGGCCTGCTGCCCAGATTCCGGCAGCATACCGGGTACGTTGTCTGCTTCAGTTTCACTGTTGCCGTTGACAATTGACGGTGGCAGTGCCGGCATACACATGCGTGGCCCCAATTCGCAGATGAAATCAGTAGGCCGGGTCTGCTGCGTACGCGGCTTGGGTACCGCTGCCCGGCGATCAGGCTGTCCCCGCTACTACCAGGATTCATTGGGACGGGTTGCTATTCCGTTTGCCGGAATTCGCAGCGCGCACAGTGCGCTAATGGTGGGCACAAGTATCGGTTCACACAGCGGCTCAGCCTTCGATGGAGAGGAATCAATATGCGTGCCATCCAGATTGACCAGTTCGGCGACCCCGCACAGGTGCTCCGCGTCGTCGACATCGAGGAGCCGCCGCCACCGGGTCCGCATGAGGTTCTCTTGAGCGTCGAGGTCTCGCCGTTGAACAAACACGACCTGCTGGTTGTCACCGGCATGCTGGCGCGACCACCCCTGCCCCACATACCAGGCGCAGAAGGGGTCGCCCGCGTACTTGCCACTGGCGCCGAGGTCGATGGACTTCAGGTCGGTGATCTTGTCGTGCTACCTCTGTATGCCGGTGCCTGGCGTGAGCGGCTCGTCGTGCCCGCCGACGGCCTGTTCGCACTCCCCGCCGGCGGCAACATCGAGCAGTACTCGATGCTGGGCAGCAACCCCCCGACGGCAGGGTTGATGCTCAGTGAAGTCACCCCCCTGCAGCCCGGTGACTGGGTGGTTCAGAACGCCGCGAACTCCGGTGTGGGACGGTCATTGATCGCGTTGGCCAAACTTCGTGGACTGAATACGATCAACCTGGCCCGTGACGACACAACGTTCGCCGAGCTCACAGCAGCCGGGGCCGACGTGGTCCACGTCGATGACCCCGATGCGGTCGGAAATGTCCGAGCAATCATCGGCGATGCGCGAGTGGCGCTGGCGGTGGAAGCCGTCGGTGGTCCCGGGGTGGCGCGGCTGCTCGAATTGCTGTCCGACGGCGGATGGTTGGTCAGCTATTCCTGGGCCAGGGACGAACCCATGTGGGTCGACACCTCGACACTGGTCGGCAAGCACCTCACCGTCCGCGGATTCTTTGTTGGCGAATACGACTACCGCGACAAGGTGATGCCAGTCATTCGTGAGGCGGCACCGCTGGTGGCCGACGGCACCCTCGTCGTCCCGGTCGCGGGCGTGTACCCCCTCGAGCACATTCAGGACGCGGCGCAGCATCTCCTCCGGGGCGGCAAGATCCTCCTGAAAGTGGCGTAGCGCACTAGCTTTCGTGGGCAGGATAGGCGTGGATCACCGCGGTGGTCAGCTTGGGCAGCGAGTGAATCAGGGCGTGTTCGGAGTCGTGGGCGATGCGGTGCGCGGCAGCCAAGCTCATCGTGGGGTCGACGTCGAGTTCGGCGTCCGCGTGGAGGCGGTGGCCGATCCAGCGCATCCGCACGCTGCGGACCGAATGCACCCCCGCCCGGCCGGCTAACACGGATTCGGCGGTGTCAACCATTTCAGGGTCAACCCCGTCGATGAGACGGCGGAACACGTCACGCACGGCAGTGCGCAGCACCGCGAGGATGGCAAAGGTAATGACCAGCCCGACGATGGGGTCGGCGAGCGGGAAACCCAGTGCGACACCGCCGGCACCGACGAGCACGGCCAACGAGGTGAACCCGTCGGTGCGGGCATGCAAGCCGTCGGCCACCAAAGCGGCGGAGCCGATCACCCTGCCGACTCTGATGCGGTACACCGCGACCCACTCATTACCGATGAACCCGGCCATCCCCGCGAGTGCGACCCAGCCGACATTCGCGATGGGTCGCGGGTGGATGAGGCGTTCGATGGCTTCATAGCCGGCGACAATGGCCGACAGGGTGATCATCGCGACGACAAACAATCCCGCCAGGTCTTCGACTTTGCCGAATCCGTAGGTGTAGCGACGGGTTGCGGCCCTCGTGCTGAGCGCGAACGCGATCCAGAGCGGTACGGCGGTCAGCGCATCGGAGAAATTGTGGATGGTGTCGGCGGCCAGTGCGATCGATCCGGACATGACCACAATGACGATTTGCGCGAGCGCCGTCGCGCCCAGCACCAGCAGGCTGAGTTTGACGGCCCGGATGCCCGCAACGCTGGATTCCAGCGCGCTGTCGAGACTGTCGGCGGCGGCGTGCGAGTGCGGCGCGAAAACTTCCTTGATCGCCCCGCGAAGCCCTGTCGGATGGTCGTGGTCGTGGTCGAGGTCGTGGTGGTGGTGGCCGTGACCATTCTGGACGTGTGTCATCGCTGAGTCGCCTTGCCGGCGCGACGATCGCTGGCGATGCCACGCACCGTGTCGTCGCCGCGGTGGTGGCGGGGCACCTCGGGGCCGGCGTGTTCGGCGTTGTACACCGCATCGACGACCAACTGGCTGACGTGTTCGTTTTCCAGGCTGTAGAAGATCGTGGTGCCCTCGCGGCGGGTGCGCACCAGCCGCGCCATCCGCAACTTGGCCAGATGCTGCGATACCGATGGCGCCGGCTTGCCCAGCTGTTCGGCGAGTTCGTTGACCGCCAACTCACCGCCGGTGAGTGCCCACAGCACCCTGATCCGGGTGGGGTCGGCCAGCATGCGAAACACTTCGACGACCAGGTCGACCTGGTCTTCGGGAATCACCGTTGGAACGTTATTATCTGCGTTCATACGCAGATAATAACTTATGCAGGAACCACCAGGCTATTCCTCGCGAGCGGCGCCCCGAAATAGGTGGCGTCCGGATCGACGACCACGGTCTTGGAGTCACCCTGCTTGGCCAGAACGTCGCGGGCCATCTGCTCGAACGTGATCTTGTCCGGCCCTCCGACGTTGTCGATGCCGTCGAATGGTTGAGCTTCGGCCACCCGGGCGATCTCGTCGGCAAGGGCTCGGGCGGAGATCGGCTGGATCAACGCGTCCGGAACACGGACCTCGTCGCCGACGGTCAGCGATGCCGTGATGGTGTCGGTGAATTCGACGAACTGAGTGGCGCGCACGATCGTGTAGGGAATCTCCGCCTGCTCGACGAGTTCCTCCTGGGCGACCTTCGCACGCATGTAGCCGCTCTCGGGCAACTGATCGCAGCCCACGATCGACACCGCGACGTAGTGCCCGACCCCCGCGCCCCTGGCCGCGGCGACCAGATTCTTCGTCGAGGTGGTGAAGAACTCCATCACCGGGCCGTCGTCGAAAGACGGCGCGTTGGATACGTCGACGACCACGTCGGCGCCCGTCAAAACATCGGCGAGACCTTCTCCGGTCAGCGCATTGACGCCGGTGGAACGCGACGCCGCGACCGTGTCATGGCCTCGGTCCCGCAGCGTCCCTACCACTTTCGATCCCAGGACACCCGTGCCGCCGATCACCACGATCCTCATAGCGGTATCAGCGCCGCCCGGCCACTTCAGATGCCGGGGTACCACACGTCGGGCGGCAACAGGTTAGCCAGATTCTCAACGGCCGCCAGCGCCGCTGACGTGTCAGCCAGCCCACTCCACATCAGGGAAGCATCGGTAGACCCGGGGGCTTCAAACCAGAGAGCTGAGCCAACCCCTGGGTCATCCACGGAAAGGTAGGTACCCGAGGCCGTGGTGAGGAGATTGTCCACTTCGCCGTTGCCGAACACCACGTGGATGTCATGGAGTGCGGCGGTGACGTCGGCCGGGGGCCACTGCTCGGTGGCGGCGTTGAAGCTGGGGTAGAACGCGGAATCGGTCACCGTCGCACCGGCCAGGCCACCGGGGTCGGTACCACTCGTGGCTGCGCCGAAGTTGTAGATCGACTCATCAGTCCACGGCGTTGCATAGTCAGACTCGAACACGTTATAACTGCCGACGGTCGTACCACCTATTTCCACATTGGTCGGCTGGTACTGCTGCCACTCGGTGAAAAATGGCTGGAACCCCACATACCCGTCTACGCCGAGTGCCGTATAGGGCACGTGTGGGCCAGCGGACACCAAGAGAAGGTCGTCCCAACCTCCGTCATCGGCGTGCGCGAGTGCGAGGGGGACGACCGCAGCAGCGGCCAGGCCGCCGGCGGCCGCGCCGATCGCCAACAGAAGACGACGTTGTTTCATCATGGGAGCCCCCCCTTTTGGTTGTTGCATTCATATGCAACAAGTCCGAATCCCGGAAGAGTACCTCCCGGATGATCTTGAAGCAGCCGGAATGAAAAATATTTGCTAGCACACAAGCTTCTCGTCACCAAAGTCTCAGTTTTCGTGCGAATGCCGCAGTTGGGTGCTAACTGTTTGCGCAGCGTGAAGGTAGCCACGGAGCGGGCGCAGCGACCCTGGACTGAGCAGATTTCGCCGGCTTGGACGCGCCCGCGGCACCTCCCGCCTGCCGGGGTTGTCGGCAGTGTGCAACAGTCGCACACACTTGCGTGTTCAAGATCAATCGCTTCACCCAAATCGACTGCGCGACTGCGGGAAACACTGGATGATCGCCGGGTGAAGGTCATCGTCACGGGCGGCAACAGCGGCGTCGGCGCGGCAACGGCAGCCACGCTCGCGGCTGCCGGGCACAGCGTCGTCATCGCCTGCCGCACCATCCCGAAAGCCGAGCAAGCCGCAGCTGGCATGACCGGCGACGTCGAGATAGCTCACCTCGATCTTGCCGATCTCGCGAGCGTGCGAAAGTTCGCCGACTCGGTTGACGGGGTCGATGTGCTGATCAATAACGCCGGGGTGATGGGCCTACCGCTGACGCGCACCGCCGACGGATTCGAGGCCCATATGGGCACCAACTACCTCGGCCACTTCGCGTTGACTTGCCTCCTCGGCGATCGGATCAAGGATCGGGTGATCTCGGTGGTCAGCTCGGCCTACGCGCTTAGTCGCCTACACATAGACGATTTGCACTGGCACCACCGCAAATACTCCAAATGGTCGGCCTACGGCGAATCGAAGTTGGCCGTCATGCTGTTCAATCACGAGCTGACCAGCCGCGGAGTGCTGACTTATATGACTGATCCGGGAGCGACGAATACCGACATCAGCCGGGACGCCACCGGCGTGGTGCCGTGGATTCGCGACCACACCTTCCGCGGCTTCCCAGCCCACAGCGCGGGCACCGGCGCGCGATCGACCATTCAGGCGGTGACCACCGATCTGCCCAGCGGCAGCTATCTTGCGCCGCGGTTCAATCAATGGGGCAAGCCGACGGTGACCAAGCCGCGTGCCAAAGCACGTGACGCCGCGATGGCCCGTCAGCTGTGGGACGTCTCTGTCGAGCTGACCGGGTGCGACTGGCCTGTTTGACGAGTGCCGATTCGCGGGTACACACCCGCGTGACTCACCTACAGGCAACGGTCGAACCTCCGCTGCCGGCTGCCCACGGGCCGTTGTCGCTGGCCGTGCGGCGCAACCTCACCGAGCCCGCGCCGCACGATCAGCTGACTCGCATAATCGCGTCTGTCGGCGAGCCGGATCCATACGGCCTGGATCTGCAACTGGCGCTGTACATGTGCTACGAACTCCACTACCGCGGATTCGCCGGTGTCGACCCGACCTGGGAATGGAATCCCGGGTTACTGCATCTGCGCGAACAATTGGAGCGCGTATTTCTGGCCGGTGTGAGTCGCGATGTGGGCCGGATCGAACCCGGCCGCACCGCCGATGCCGAAATGAGCGACCTGTCAATCGAATCCGCAGACGGGACCGGTCCGTCATATTGGCTACGCGATAATGGGACGTGGGAGCAGATGCGCGAATACTTCGTGCATCGATCGCTGTACCACCTCAAAGAGGGAGACCCGCACGCCTGGGCGATCCCCCGTCTGATTGGTCAGGCGAAAGCGTCTTTCGTCGCAGTCGAATTCGACGAATACGGAGCAGGACGGGGCGCCAAACTCCATCAGCAATTGTTCGCCGACCTGCTGACCGCGGCCGAACTGGATGCAACGTACCTTGCGTACCTGGAAAAGGTTCCCGCCGAGTCGCTGGCAGTGGTGAATCTGATGTCGTTGTTCGGCTTGCACCGCCAGTTCCGCGGGGCTGCCATCGGACATTTCGCGTCAACGGAGATCACCTCGTCGCCGGGGTCACGCCGGTTGGTGGAAGCGCTGCAACGGCTGAACGCTCCGCCGGAATGCGTTGCGTTCTATCGCGAACACGTCGAGGCCGACGCGGTGCACGAGCAGGTGGTGCGCGGCGACGTGGTCGGCGATCTCGTTGCACGAGAACCGCATCTGGAGCCCGATGTGGTCTTCGGGATTCGCGCGCATGCTGCGGTCGAAGACCGGCTGGCCGACGTCATCATGACGTCATGGAAGGCCGACGAGACCTCCCTATTACGACCGATTGGCTGACTTCGCCTGCGCTGCAGGCCGACAACGCCGATGGCTGGTATCGCACATGGGATAGTCCTTACTCCGGCGACACGTGCACACAGCTACCAAGAAGCGATCGGACTCGACGACGTCGCCGCCCGGTGTCTCGATGCGGACCGGCCCGGGTATCAACACCGGCCCGTTGGGTATCACCTGCACGCGCATCCGCCCGGTCACGGTTTGTCCGCCCGGATCACCACTAGCTTCTCCGTCCGGCAGCCCCGTTTGATCTGGCCGGTGGCGGTCAGCCAACCGGCCCGCGCCGAGAGCACCGGGCCGAATGTGATCACCTGGGAAGCAATCACTTCGGCTTCCAATCCAGTTGCACGCAACGAGTTCAGTGACTTGTCGACTCCGGACAGCGCGGACTGCACCAGCAACATCGAGCCGCCGGCGTCCAGCAGCCCGGCCGCCGACTCACACAACGGATCCAGGACCAACCGTCCGTCGACTCCGGCGTCCCAGGCCCGCGCGGGACCCGCGGTGATCGGGATGACGTCGATGTCGCCGGCCGGTGGTGTGGGCACGTAAGGCGGGTTCGACACGATGAGGTCGAACGGCGCGTAATCCAAAGCGCTGGAACAGGACCCTTCACGAACGTCGATCTCGACGCCTGCATACACGGCATTGTCCTGCGAGCAGCACACCGCGCGTGGGCAGATGTCCAGCGCGATCACGCTGGCGGCGCCGAGTTCGGCGGCGGCGATCGCGACGACGCCGCTTCCCGTGCAGAAATCCAGTACCCGGCGCCCCCGGGCTAATTCGGTCTGTTCCAGGCTGTCGATCAGCAATTGCGAGTCATGTTGCGGGGGGTAGACACCGTCGATATCGAGCGAACAGCTCCGTGCGGGAAAAGCGATGGTCACTTCGGCCTTTCGAGATCGTAACGGCCATGATGCTCACGGCTTGCGGTGACAAATGCCCACAATCCACGGTCTCGAAACCGGATTCGCCAGCGAAGTGTTCAGCTGCGCGCCGGAGCTTGCTCGAGCTGCTTGACGAGGGCAGCGCAGAACGCCGGCAGATCGGACGGCGACCGACTGGTGATCAGATTCCGATCGACGACCACCTCCTCGTCGACGACATTGCCGCCGGCATTTCGCAAGTCGGTGCGGATGCTCGGATACGAAGTCACCGTGCGCCCCGCCACCACACCGGCCTCCACAAGGGTCCAGGGCCCATGGCAGATGGCGGCGACGGGCTTACCAGAATTCACGAAGTCCCGCACAAAGGACACCGCCGTATCATCCAGTCGAAGCTTGTCCGGATTAACCGTCCCGCCGGGTAAAACCAGAGCGTCGAACTCGTCGATGGATACCTGCGATACCGCCTGATCGACTGGGAATGTTCCGGCCGGCTCCAAATCATGGTTGCGTGCTTGTATGTCATCGGTTTTCAGCGACAGCAGCTGAACCTGCGCGCCGTTCTCACTGAGCACCGAACGCGGCTGCTCAAGCTCGACTTTCTCCACACCGTCGGCAGCCAAGATCGCTACCTTCTTGCCTTGCAATGTGTTCGACATCTAACGGCCTCCTTCCGACCGAAGTGCCACCAACAGCGGCTCGGCGGCTTCCTTGAGGAATTCGTCTTGAGAATCGCCGCCGATCTGCAAGAGCGCGATGTCGGTGAAGCCCGCCTTCCAGTATGGGCGGACCGCGTCGACGATCGCATCCAGATCCGGGCCGCACGGAATGCTGTCGGCAACGTCCTCGGGGCGAACGAACTGCGTCGCCCCCGCAAAACCGGCGGGTGTGGGCAGATCGGCATTGACTTTCCATCCACCACCGAACCAACGGAATTGGTCGTGCGCGCGTTGAATGGCCGCATCCCGATCGGGATCCCAACAAATCGGGATCTGACCGACGATCCGGCCACCGCCGGCGAGCCCGTTGGCCTGGCGTGCGGAATGCCATTCGTGCACGAGGTCCCCGTCGGGTTCCACCGCGATCAGATGGTCGGCGAGAACGCCGAACTTGTCGACTGCCCTCTTTCCTCCCATCGCGACGCCGATGCCGACCGGGATATCGGGCAGATCCCACAGTCTGGCGGAGTCCACCTGGAAGTAGTCGCCTCGCCAGTCGACCAGATCGCCGCCGAACAGCGCGCGAATGATCTCGATCGCCTCGCGCAGCATGTCTTGCCGCTGCTTGATCGCCGGCCAGCCCTTACCGACCACGTGCTCGTTGAGGTTTTCGCCGCTGCCCAGACCCAGAGTGAATCGCCCGTCGGCGAGAATCTGAACGGTCGCCGCTTGCTGCGCGACGATCGCCGGGTGATAGCGCATAGTCGGGCAGGTCACGTAGGTGTAGAGATCGACGCGGTCGGTAGCCTGCGCTACAGCGCCCAGCACCGCCCACGCGTTGGGCGCGTGACCTTGCGATGCCAGCCATGGTGAAAAGTGATCGCTGGTGACCTCGAAGTCGAAACCTCGCTGCTCAGCCGATATCGCATACTGGACAAGGTCTTTGGGGCCGTTCTGCTCTGTCATCAAGGTATAGCCGAACCGTGTCATACGATCCGGATACCCGTGTGCCGTCCAGGCAAACGACCCGTCGGGCGTTAGAGCCGGTCTTTGACCGCCTTCGACAGCCGCGACCCGTCGGCCTTGCCGGCCGCCAGCGCAGTGGCCGCCTTCATCACCAGGCCCATCTGTTTCATGCCCGGCCGCTCGCCCAGCTCCTCGGCGACCTGCGCCAGTGCGGTGTCGGCGACGTCGGCCAACTCGGCGTCGGTCAGCGGGGTCGGTAGGTACTCGTCGATGACCCGGGCTTCGGCGTGCTCGTTGGCCGCGAGCTCGCCCCGGCCGTTCTGGGTGTAGATCTCCGCCGCCTCGCCACGCTTGCGGGCCTCCTTGGCCAGGACCTTGAGCACCTCGTCGTCGGAGAGTTCCCGGGCCTCCTTGCCGGAAACCTCCTCGGTCTGGATCGCGGCCAGCAGCATCCGCAGCGTCGCGGTGCGCAGCTTGTCTTTGGCCTTCATCGCATCGGTCAGATCCGCCCGCAATCGGGTCTTGAGTTCCGCCATGACGGAGACGCTACGCGCCGTGCCACCGTCGGACGCCAAGGCCCGCAAACACCGCGGCACGTTGAGAAATGCCCGGGTGGTCGACAGTATGGGAACCATGATCGACCTTGACGGCGGCTCCACCAGGTGAGCGCGCCGCCGCCGGATTACCCGTATAGCGGTTACCCGCCGATCGGCTACCCTCCCGCCGCGTACCCACAGCCGGGCTATCCGCCAATGAGCTATCCGGCACCGGGCCGCCACTGGCAACCCACGCCCGGCTACCCACCGCAACCCGGCTACCCGCCGCCGGGCTATCAACAGCCGGGCTATGGCTGGCAGCCCGCAGCCGGCTACCCGCCCCCGGGCTACCCGCAGCCCGGCTACCCTCCGCAGGTCCGCAGGGCGTGGGCGCCCGGGATCATCCCGTTGCGGCCGTTGAGCCTGAGCGACATCTACAACGGCGCGGCCGTCTACATCCGGGCCAACGCCAGAGTCACGTTGGGACTGACGGCTGTGGTCGTCGTGATCACGCAACTCTTGACCCTCGCCGCCACGCTCGGACCCCTGGCCGCGGCCAGCCGACTGAGCACCGCCCCGCCCGACGAACTCACCGGGGGCGACGTCGGGGCCTGGGCACTCGCGGGAAGTCTCAGCGGGCTGGTCGGGTGGTTATCCGGCACCCTGCTGACCGGCATGCTCGCGGTCATCGTCGGCCGCGCAGTGTTCGGCTCGACAATCGGCGCCGGCGAGACGTGGGCCAGGATTCGCGGACGGCTGCCCGCATTGATCGGGCTGGTGGCACTGGAGCTCGCCGGGTTGATACTGCTCTGCGGCAGCGTGGGCGTCATCGTGGGAGCCATCGCTGCCGCCGGTAACGCGGGAGCCACGGTCATCCTCGGCTTTCCGCTGGTGCTGATGTCGGTCGCGGCGCTGATTTATCTGTACACGGCGCTGTCATTCGCGCCGGTGCTGATCGTGTTGGAACGATTGCCGGTGACCGGTGCGATCAGGCGATCATTCACGTTGGTACACAACAGCTTTTGGCGAGTACTCAGTATTCGTGTGTTGACCTGGCTGGTGGTCACGTTGATCGCGGGCGCCATCGCCGTACCGTTCGAGCTCGTGGGTAATCTGCTCGACGGACCCACCGTCCCGGTGCTGCTCGGCTTGACGGTGGGGGCCGTCGGATCGGCGATCGGCCAAATCATCACCGCCCCGTTCAGCGCAGGTGTGGATGTCCTGCTCTACGCGGATCGCCGGATCCGCAGCGAGGCATTCGATCTGGTGCTTCAGACCGGCGCCGCCGGCGGGCCCGCGACAATCGGGTCGAGCGACTACCTCTGGCTATCCCGGCCGGTATAGGGACCACTCGAGGATGCCCGCTATCGACATCGGCCGCGACCCCGCGCACGAGGCTGCCCAGCGCGAACTCGACAAGCCGATCTACCCCAAAGGCTCGGTGGCGCAGCGGGTCCACGAGTGGATTCACGAGCTGTTGTACCGCTTGATCGAGAAAGGCTCGTCAATGCCCGGCGGGTGGTTCACCGTCAGCGTCCTGCTCACCCTGCTGATCGTCGCGATCGTGGTGGCCATTCGCATCGCGCAACGGACCATCCGTACCCATCGCGGTGGTGACTACCAAGTGTTTGACGCCGGTCAGCTCACGGCGGCTCAGCATCGCGCTATCGCCGAACAGTTTGCCGCCGAGCAAAATTGGACTGCGGCGATTCGTCATCGGCTGCGCGCAGTGGCTCGCGCTCTCGAGGAGAGCGGCACGTTGGACCCGGCTCCCGGTCGCACCGCCAATGAACTGGCCGAGGACGCCGCCGAACGCATACCTGCGTTGGCCGCCGAATTGTCGCAGTCGGCAACCGCATTCAACGACGTCACCTATGGCGAAAGGCCGGGCACGCCGGCCGCTTACCAGATGATCGTGGATCTCGACGACCACCTCCGATTCGGTCCGGCAGCAACCCGACCCGGGCCCGCCGGGCAACGCCCGGCCGACTCGTGGGCCCGAGTCCGGTGACGGTCGCTCAGGTACCACGCCCGATACGGCGCCGATCGTGGCGGTGGGTGTTACCCGCGCTGGTCGCGATCTGCGCCGTCGCCGCAATCGGCACGTCCCTGACCGCGCCGCGGCCGGGTGGGCAGATGGATCCCGAGTCGACGGGACCCGAAGGCGCGCACGCGCTGATAGCGCTGCTTCGGGAGCACGGCGTCACCGTCGTCGTGGCCAACAGCGTTGACGACGCCGCGAACGCGGCACGCCCAGGAACGCTGCTGTTGTTCGCGCAGACGCAGCGCGTCTCCACCGAGGAGTTACTGAAGAGGCTGGCCGACGCGCCAGGCGATTTGTTGTTGGTCGAACCGACCTCGCATGCCCGCGCAGCGCTCTCCCCAGGTATCCGCAGCGGGGGCGCCAGTACCTCGGATACCCAGCCGGATTGCGCTCTGCGAGAAGCGGATCAGGCGGGGGCGGTGGACTTCGGGCCGTCGAACACGTTCCGCGCCGTCGGCGACAAAACCGTGAGTAGCTGCTATGGCGGAGCGCTGGTCCGTTATCGCGACGGCGACCGCACGGTCACTGTCGTCGGCAGCACCGACTTTATGACCAACGGGAGTTTGTTGCGGGCAGGCAACGCCGCACTGGCGATGAACCTCGCCGGCCAGCATCCTCGCCTGGTGTGGTACGCACCGCAGCACATCGAGGGTGGAACATCTGGCAAGGGAAAGATTTTCGACCTGATCCCCGACAACGTGATCTGGATGGTCGCACAGCTGTGGCTGACGGTAGCGCTGATCGCATTATGGAAGAGCCGACGGATCGGGCCGCTGGTCGCTGAAAAGCTGCCCGTGGTCGTACGCGCGTCGGAGACGGTCGAAGGACGCGGTCGGCTGTATCGATCGCGGCGGGCCCGAGACCGGGCCGCGCAAGCACTGCGCAGCGCGGCACTACAGCGCATGCTCCCCCGACTCGGTCTGGGCGTGAACACTCCACCTCCGGCGGTGATACTCGCGATTGCTCAACACGGCAGATCGGACCCTGAATCACTGTGGCACATCCTGTTTGGCCCACCGCCGGCCACCGACTCCGACTTGATCCAGCTCACCCGCGCACTCGATGACATCGAAAGGCAGGTCACGCACCTATGAATCAACCGCCCAAAGGCGCCGCTCAGCCACCGCCGGCGCAGGCGGCCCGCCATGCGCTGCTCGCGCTACGAGCCGAGATCGGCAAAGCCGTCGTGGGGCAGGACGCGGTGATCACCGGGCTGGTGATCGCGCTGCTATGCCGCGGTCACGTTCTGCTCGAAGGTGTTCCGGGCGTGGCGAAGACGCTGTTGGTCCGGTCTCTTTCCGCGGCGTTGCAACTGGACTTCAAGCGTGTGCAGTTCACCCCGGACCTGATGCCGGGCGATGTCACCGGATCGCTGGTGTACGACACCCGCACCGCCGCGTTCACCTTTCGCAGCGGCCCGGTTTTCACCAATCTCCTGCTGGCGGACGAAATCAACCGCACACCACCGAAGACGCAAGCGGCACTGCTGGAGGCGATGGAAGAACGTCAGGTCACCGTCGACGGCGAACCCAGAGCACTACCCGATCCGTTTATCGTTGCCGCGACGCAAAATCCGATCGAATACGAGGGCACCTACCAGTTGCCCGAAGCACAGCTCGACCGGTTTCTGCTGAAGCTGGATGTGCCGCTGCCGCCGCGCGACGCCGAGATTGCCATCCTTGGCCGGCACGCACACGGCTTCGACCCGCGCGACCTGTCGGCGATCCGGCCGGTCGCCGGGCAGGCGGAGTTGGCCGCGGGTCGCGATGCGGTCCGCCGGGTACTGGTGGCCGACGAGGTGCTCGGCTACATCGTCGACATCGTCGGTGCGACTCGCCACTCACCCGCATTGCAGTTGGGCGTATCACCGCGCGGCGCAACCGCTTTGCTGGCCACGGCACGGTCGTGGTCCTGGCTGTCCGGACGCAACTACGTCACGCCCGACGACGTGAAGGCGATGGCCCGCCCGACGCTGAGACACCGGGTGATGCTCCGGCCGGAGGCGGAGTTGGAGGGCGCCAACACCGATGGCGTGCTCGATGGCATCTTGGCATCGGTTCCGGTGCCACGCTAGTGATTTTAACCGGGCGCACCGGCCTGATCGCACTGTTGTGCGTTCTGCCGATTGCGTTATCACCCAGGCCGGCCGCATATTTCGCAGTTCTGCTGGCACTGCTGGCGGCCGCGGTTATCGCGGACGTCGGCTTGGCAGCAAGCCCGTCCAGGCTCCTGTACACCCGCTTGCCGAACGGATCGGTTCGGCTTGGTGAATCAGTGAACCTCGGCCTGCTGATCCACAACGGCGGTCGACGACGATTTCGTGGCCGGGTTCGCGACGCCTGGCCGCCCAGCGCGCAGGCCGAACCGCCAACGCACGCTGTCGATATCGTTGCCGGTCAAGTCCAACGGATAGATACCTGCTTGCGGCCGATCCGCCGCGGCGATCAGCAATCGGCGGCAGTGACGGCGCGCTCGATCGGTCCACTGGGACTCGCGGGGCGGCAGAAATCGCGGCCGGTACCCGGTCGGGTGCGGGTGCTGCCGCCGTTCCTGTCCCGCAAGCACCTGCCGTCACGCCTGGCCAGGCTGCGGGAGATCGACGGTCTGCTGCCGACCCTCACCCGCGGCCAGGGAACCGAATTCGACTCGCTGCGTGAGTATGTGGTCGGCGACGATGTGCGTTCCATCGACTGGCGAGCGACCGCCCGGCGCGCCGACGTCGTGGTCCGGACCTGGCGGCCGGAGCGCGACCGGCGAGTGATCATCGTCCTCGACACCGGACGAACGTCCGCCGGTCGCGTCGGAGTCGACCCGACGGCCGCCGACCCCGGCGGCTGGCCCCGGTTGGACTGGTCCATGGATGCGGCGCTGCTGCTGGCGGCACTCGCCTCGCGAGCCGGCGACCACGTCGACTTCCTCGCCCACGACCGGACCACCCAGACCGGCGTATTCGGCGCGTCACGCACAGAACTGCTGGGCCGCCTGGTCGAGGCGATGGCGCCGCTCAATCCGGCGCTCATCGAATCCGACGCCACGGCAATGGTTTCCGCGGTCATGCGTCGCGCACGACGTCGAGCGTTGGTGGTGCTGATGACCGACCTCAACGCCAGCGCCCTCGACGAGGGTCTTCTGCCGGTACTTCCCCAGCTGTCGGCCAAGCACCACGTGATCGTCGCTGCAGTCACCGATCCACGCATCGACCAACTCGCCGCCGGACGTTCCGACGCGGCCGCCGTGTACGACGCGGCCGCGGCCGAACGCTCTCGTAACGAGCGGTGGGCGATAGCTTCTCGGCTGCGCCACAACGGGGTGGAGGTCGTCGACTCACTACCTACCGAACTCGCGCCGGCACTTGCCGACCGCTATCTGGCGATGAAAGCCACCGGGCGGCTGTAGCTCACCGGGTCGGCACCACGTCGGGCGCATCGGCAATGTCACCGGTGTCGCCGGCCCGCACCGCACGGCGGCCGAAATAAACGATGTAGGCCAAAAAGCCCACCTCAGCCAGCACTCCGATGCCGATACGCAGGAAGGTCGGCAACGAGGACGGGGTGACGAACGCCTCGATTGCACCCGAAACGAACAGCACCGCAACCAAACCCACCGCGACCGACATCACGGCTCGGCCCTGCTCGGCCAGCACCTGCCCACGCGGGCGATCGCCCGGCGAGATCACCGACCAGCCCAGCCGCATGCCGACCGCACCGGCCAGGAAGACCGCCGTCAGCTCCAACAAGCTATGCGGGAGGAGCAATCCCAACAACACGTCGGCCTTGCCGGCCTGAAGCATCAGACCGGCAACGACCCCGAGATTGGCGGCGTTGGCGAACAGCACGAACGGAATTGGCACGCCCAGCACGACGGAGAACGCGATGCACTTCGCCGCCACCCAAGAGTTGTTCACCCATACGTGCAATGCGAACGCGGCGGCCGCATGCTCGCTGTAGTACGAGGCGAAGTCGTGGTTCACCAATTCGTCGATTTCACTGGGTGTTCCGATGGTGGACTGCACTTCTGGGCTGCCCATGACCCACATGGCGATCACCGTCGCGACGGCGAAGAACACCACCGCCGTCGCCAGCCACCACCGCCACGCGCGGTACGCCACTACCGGAAACGACACCGTCCAGAACCGGGTGAACTCGCTCGACAGCGGCGCGTGAGCGCCGGTGACCGCGGCTCGGGCCCGCGCGACCAGACTCGAAAGCCTTCCGACCAGTGCCGAATCGGAGGACGCGGAGCGCAGCATCGACAGATGCGTCGAGGCCCGCTGGTAGAGCTCCACCAGTTCGTCAACCTCGGCACCGTCGAGCCGGCGACGGTTCTTCACCAGTTGCTCGAGCCGATCCCAGGTATCGCGATGTGCGAGCACGAACGCGTCGACGTCCACGGGGTAAACACTAGTCAAGCCGGGGTACCGTTCGCTGTATGTCGGAAGTGGTGACCGGGGACGCCGTGGTGCTCGACGTTCGGGTTGCGCAACTACCGGTGCGCGCGGTGAGTGCACTTATCGACATCGCCGTCATCCTGGTGGGCTACCTGGTGGCGTTGGTGTTGTGGGCGGGCGCGCTGACCCATTTCGACGACGCAGTGACCGCGGCGATCATGATCATCTTCACCGTACTGGTCTTCGTCGGGTATCCGCTGGTCTTCGAGACCGCCACACGCGGTCGAACACTCGGCAAAATGGCGATGGGTCTGCGCGTGGTGTCCGACGACGGCGGGCCGGAGCGCTTCCGTCAGGCCCTGTTTCGAGCGTTGGCATCGATCGTCGAGATATGGGGGTTGTTCGGCAGCCCCGCGGTCATCTGCAGCATGCTGTCACCAAAAGCCAAGCGGATCGGTGACATCTTTGCCGGCACAGTGGTGATCAGCGAGCGCGCGCCGAAGGCGGGCCCGCCACCCAGCATGCCGCCGCAGCTGGCCTGGTGGGCCACGTCGCTGCAGCTGTCCGGCCTGAGCGCTGAACAAGCTGAGATCGCGCGTCAATTCCTAACGCGGGCAATGCAACTCGACCCGCAGGTGCGCGACCAGATGGCCTACCGGATCGCCAGCGACGTGTTCAATCGGGTGGCTCCTCCGCCGCCGCCCGGGACTCCACCCCAACTGGCCCTGGCCGCCGTACTCGCGGAGCGACACCGCCGAGAACTCACCCGGTTGCGCCGCTTTTAGCTCCCGGCGCTACTGCGCGACTGTGGTGGCGAGGATAGCGACGTCGGCGATCAGCAGCGCGATCGCAATCACGGGAATCACGAATCCCCATCGGCGCTTGGCGGTGAAGAATGAGACCACGACCGCCACGGCCGCAACGACCGGTGCGCCGTAGAAGAGCATGTCGAAGCTGATCCCGTTCGGCCCCAGGTTGGGGCACGCCTTATCGCTGCAGGCGGCGGTGCTCATGACCGCACCCAACGCGAACACCATCACGACGCCCGCACCCACGACCGCGAGCAGCGCCAGCCCCCAGTTCACCCACAGCCGCACGCGCTTGTCGCGGTCGGTGCCACCTGGCTCGGCCAGTGCGTCGCGGCCACCGCCCATGTCGGCCTTTACGTGCACGTTTTCCTGGCTCATGGGTGAGGTGCTACCCCGCGGCTGGCGTCCGCAAACCGCCGACGGACGCGCCGGCTCGAAATTCAACCTTGCATAACGATAGCTTCCGATATATCGTCGTCGTATCGGTAGCGCATCCGGCGCTATCTTTCCAGAAACGAGAAAATCCCATGAGTAACCCATTTCCCCATGTGGGCGGGCCATTCGCGGGTGGGCCGGGGCCGTCGGGCTTCGGATTCGCACCCCAGGACCGCCGCGCATTCCACGAACAGCGCAGGCAAGCCCGTCGCGAGTTCCGGGACTTAGTCCGCGGTCACGACGCCGGTCATGACGGGCCGTTCGGGCCCGGCTTCGGCCGAGGGTTCGGACGCGGCTTCGGTGCCGGTGGCTTCGGCCCCGGTGGCTTCGGTCCCGGCTTCGGCCCGGCCGGACGCGGCGGACGACGCGGCGGCCACGGCCGGCGCGGCCGCCGTGGTGACGTTCGCGCCGCCATCCTGGTGCTGCTCGCCGAGCGGCCGATGCACGGCTACGAAATCATCCAGGAGGTCGCCGAGCGGAGCCAGGACCTGTGGAAGCCGAGCCCCGGCTCGGTCTACCCGACCCTGCAACTGCTGGTCGACGAGGGACTGATTGTCGCCTCGGAAAGCGAGGGCAGCAAGAAGCTGTTCCAGTTGACCGACGCCGGCAGAGAGGCCGCGGAGAAGGTCGCGACCCCGCCGTGGGACGAGATCGCCGACGGGGTAGACCCCGCGCATCTCAACCTGCGGGCAGCTGTCGGCCAATTGTTCGGGGCCGTAGCGCAATCCGCGCACGCCGCCAGCACCGAGCAGCAGCAGCGCATCATCGAGATCGTCAACAACGCTCGCCGCGAGATCTACACGATTCTCGCCGAAGACGACGACTGATCACACCGCGACGGTGGGGGCCGGCACTTGCCGGTCCCCACTGTTGGCGTCAGGACACTTCGACCCAGTCGAGGGTGCGCTGCACGGCTTTTCGCCATCCCGCATAGCCAGTCGAGCGCTGTTCATCGGTCCACTGCGGCGTCCACCGCTTGCCTTCGCGCCAGTTGGCCCGTAATTCGTTCGGGTCAGCCCAGAAGCCGACCGCCAGACCCGCCGCGTAGGCCGCTCCCAGTGCGGTCGTCTCGGCGACGACCGGACGCACCACGTCGACATTAAGGACGTCAGCCTGGATCTGCATGCACAGGTCGTTGGCGGTGATCCCGCCGTCGACCTTCAAAACCTCAAGGCGCACAGCCGAATCAGCCTGCATCGCGTCGACCACGTCGCGGCTCTGATAGCAGATCGACTCCAAGGTCGCGCGGGCCAAGTGCGCGTTGGTGTTGAACCTCGACAATCCAACGATCGCGCCGCGGGCATCGGAGCGCCAATACGGCGCGAACAATCCCGAGAATGCCGGAACGAAATACACCCCACCGTTGTCGTCGACCTGCCGGGCCAGCGCCTCACTCTGGGCCGCCCCGCTGATGATGCCCAGTTGATCCCGTAGCCATTGCACGGCCGACCCGGTGACAGCGATCGAACCTTCCAGGGCGTAAACAGGTTTCGCGTCGCCGAACTGATAGCACACGGTGGTCAGCAGACCATTTTGCGACCGGACGATCTGTTCGCCGGTGTTCAGCAGCAGGAAATTGCCTGTGCCGTAGGTATTTTTAGCCTCGCCGGGCCGCAGACAGACCTGGCCGACCATCGCTGCGTGCTGGTCCCCGAGAATTCCAGTGATCGGCACCTCGCCGCCGAGAGGCCCGTCGGGCGTCGTGACACCGTAGGGCTGACGCGGCGATGACGACGCGATGGACGGGAGCATCGTCCGCGGGATGCCGAAAAACGACAGCAGCTCGTCGTCCCAGTCCAAAGTCTCCAGGTCCATGAGCATGGTCCGGCTGGCATTGGTGACGTCGGTGACGTGTACCCCGCCACGGGAGCCACCGGTCAGATTCCACAACAGCCAGGTGTCGATGGTGCCGAAAACCGCGTCGCCGCTCTCGCCCGCGGCGCGCACACCCTCGACGTTGTCGAGAATCCACTGCAGTTTGCCGCCGGCAAAATAGGTCGCCGGCGGCAAGCCCGCTTTGTGCCTGATCACGTCGCCGCGACCATCGCGGTCCAGCGCCGACGCGATCCGGTCGGTGCGGGTGTCTTGCCAGACGATCGCGTTGTAGTACGGCCGGCCCGTGCGTCGATTCCAGACCAGCGTCGTCTCGCGCTGGTTCGTGATTCCCAGTGCAACAATGTCTTTGGACGACAGATTGGTCGCATTGAGCGTCGACATCAACACCGATGTCGTGCGCTCCCAGATCTCGATCGGATTGTGCTCGACCCATCCGGCCTGCGGCAGGACCTGCTCGTGCTCGAGTTGATGGCGGCCCACCTCGGCGCCGTCACAGTCGAAGATCATGCAGCGAGTGCTGGTGGTGCCCTGGTCGATCGAAGCGACGAACTCGGCCAATTGTTCTCCTCCCGCGATCGTGTCCATCATGGACTACGCGGGAAGCAGTCGGTTAGAGACTGTTTACGAGATCTAGTAGGCCGATGTCGGGAGCGAACGCGTCCACGGGAGCGAACGAGTCGATCGGCGTGATCACGCCGCCGACGTCGTCAAAGCCGACCTGCAATAGCGAGGGAATCGTGAACAGGACTTCGGATGTGTCCGATCCCGGGCCGGCGGAAAAGATGTCGAGGTCAAACGTCGTCGAATCGAAGGACCCGACGAGGTAGTTGTCGAACGCTCCGGCTGAGTCGAGGCTCAAGGTATCTGTGGACCCGCCGATCGCAAACGGTCCGATAGTGACGATGCCATCGGTGGAGGGCGCACCACCGAGGGTGACCAAGCCGGCGTCGGGACTGACGAAGTCGAACGGGTTGAACGAGTAGAACGGTGTGCTGGTTCCGTTGACATCATCGATACCACCCTGGAACAGCAGCGGAATCGTGAAGACGTACTCAGCGCTGTTCGATCCCATGGGGCCCTGATAGACGTCGAGATCGAACGGGCTCGAGCCGAGCGTCCCGGTGGTGTAGTTGTCGAACGCCAAGTTTGTTGAGTCGTAGGTGAGAGTGTCGTTATATCCGCCGATCGCGAACGGCCCGATGCCCACCAGGTCGTCGGCGCGCGCGACAGATCCGGCGCCCAGCGCGATCAACGGCGACGCCAGCAGGGCACCGAAAGCGACTCCAACCACGCTCGTCATGCGGCGATGCGTACGGCTCATCTTTCCCCCGGAATCTCCCTGTGAATCATGTAAGACTGAGCTGAGATTGTTGCAATTATCGGACACGCGCGTCAATAGCGCATGACAACTGATTCACGCGCTGTGCACGCATCGGCAATTGGGCAGCAGGTCAGTTCATTTGGCCGATCGGTTGCGGCGCGGTGCGTAAAACGGTTGCATCTGCGTAGTGGGCAAAGACGTCAAGCGCACCACCTACTCACGCGTCGACCGACAGCAGTACCGACGCAAGGTGCAACTGTGCCTCGATGTCTTCGAAACGATGCTCGCGCAGTCCAGCTTCGAGTTCGACCACCCGCTCACCGGGATGGAAATCGAATGCAATCTGGTCGATGACGGTTATCAGCCGGCGATGACCAACTCCGACGTCCTGGCTGCCATCGCCGACCCGGCGTATCAGACCGAATTAGGCGCGTACAACATCGAATTCAACGTCCCGCCCCGGCCGCTGGGCGGTCACGCCGGCGTGCAGCTGGAAGACGAGGTGCGCGCCAGTTTGAATGCCGCCGAGACCAAGGCCAGCGCCGGCGGAGCCCACATCGTCATGATCGGGATACTGCCCACCCTGATGCCCGAACACCTCGCCAGCGGATGGATGAGCGAGTCGTCCCGGTATGCGGCGCTCAACGACTCGATCTTCAACGCCCGTGGCGAAGACATGCAGATCGATATCGACGGACCCGAGCCGCTCAGCATCAACTCGACGTCGATCGCTCCCGAATCAGCTTGCACCAGTATGCAGTTGCACCTACAAGTGTCGCCCGAAGGGTTCGCCAGCAACTGGAACGCCGCGCAGGTGCTGGCCGGGCCGCAGCTGGCGCTGGGTGCCAACTCCCCGTATTTCTTCGCTCACCAGCTGTGGTCGGAGACCCGCATCGAACTGTTCGCCCAGTCCACCGACACCCGGCCGGACGAACTGAAAACCCAAGGGGTGCGGCCTCGGGTGTGGTTCGGCGAACGCTGGATCACCTCGATCTTCGATCTGTTCGAGGAGAACGTTCGCTACTTCCCGTCGCTGTTACCGGAGGTGTCCGATGAGGATCCGGTCGCCGAACTGGCGGCCGGGCGCACCCCGCAGCTGGCGGAACTGCGCCTGCACAACGGCACCGTCTATCGGTGGAACCGCCCGGTGTACGACGTCGTCGCGGGACGGCCTCACCTGCGGGTGGAGAACCGCGTGCTACCCGCCGGGCCGACGGTCGTCGACATGCTGGCCAACGCTGCCTTCTACTACGGCATGCTGCGCACGCTGACCGAAGATGATCGCCCGGTCTGGACGAAGATGAGATTCGATGCGGCTCAACATAATTTCCTCGAAGCGGCCCGCCATGGCATGCAGGCGAGCCTGTTCTGGCCTGGGCTGGGCACCGTCACCACCGAGGAGTTGGTGATCGGCAAGCTGCTGCCGATGGCACATCACGGGCTGGACAGCTGGGGTGTCGCCGCTGACGTGCGCGACCGGCTGCTCGGCGTGATCGAAGGCCGAGCCCGCGCGGGTCGCAACGGCGCGGGCTGGCAGGTATCGACCGTGCGCGCGCTGCAGCGACGCGGCTTGACCCGGCCTGCGGCGCTGGCCGAGATGCTGCGGCGGTACTGCGATCACATGCACACCAACGAGC
>Ga0209113_1000014_pt1 | contig 43411 bp, 45 predicted proteins | sample TexAe_RefH0_O1_FD_187951 | JGI IMG/M metagenome (GOLD analysis project Ga0209113, IMG submission 187951) | Forest soil microbial communities from Davy Crockett National Forest, Groveton, Texas, USA - Texas A ecozone_RefH0_O1 (SPAdes) (version 2) | ecosystem: Environmental > Terrestrial > Soil >... | reverse complement strand
CCCGCCACCGACAGCTTTCGCCGGCCGCCGGACCAGCAACACGCGACATACCTCGAACACATGTTTGATATCTTGCCGAAATCCGGCTACATTCGGCCATATGAGCGATAGCGATACACCGGACGCCGACTCCGACCGCCCCTCGCGATCTGCGGAATCAACACTGACACCGCGTCAACGCACCATTCTCGACGTGATTCGAGCGTCGGTCACCAGTCGCGGATATCCGCCGAGCATCCGTGAGATCGGCGATGCCGTCGGCCTGACGTCGACGTCCTCGGTGGCTCATCAACTGCGGACACTGGAGAAAAAGGGTTACCTCCGCCGGGACCCGAATCGCCCGCGCGCCGTCGATGTCCGATCATCCGACGACGCCTCGAAGCCGACGGTGCTCACCGACGTCGCCGGGTCGGACGCACTGCCGGAACCCACCTACGTGCCGGTGTTGGGACGCATCGCGGCCGGCGGCCCGATCCTGGCCGAGGAAGCCGTCGAAGACGTCTTCCCGCTACCGCGCGAACTCGTCGGCGAGGGTGCACTGTTCTTGCTCAAGGTGGTTGGTGAATCCATGGTCGACGCCGCGATCTGCGACGGCGACTGGGTGGTGGTCCGTCAGCAGAATGTTGCCGACAACGGCGACATCGTGGCGGCGATGATCGACGGCGAAGCCACCGTCAAGACGTTCAAGCGCACCGGCGGCCAGGTCTGGCTGATGCCACACAATCCCGCCTTCGACCCCATCCCGGGCAACGACGCTGCCGTGCTCGGCAAGGTCGTCACGGTGATCCGCAAGATCTGACGCCGCTGCGGCCCGGTCGGCTACCCGGCCCTGTGGAATCCGTTGGCCTGCGCGATTTCCTCGCTGGCGAACCAAATTTCGGCCATGGTCTCGTCGTACAGGGCGCTGTCAGGCATGTAGTAGAGGCCGGAGCTCGCATGTGCCTTGACCGGATATCCGTCGGGCACCTGATACGGGTCGTCCATCGGAAGATGGATTGCCAACTGCCCGGGTGCAATTCGCGGTATCGGCACGGCGTCGGTGACTTGAGCGTCATCGTCGTCGGCGTTGGACGCAGCGTGCCGGCCGCCTCGGCCGTCATCCACTAGCGGAATCCCGGTTGGATCCGTGTCTACGTTATCGGGATCCTCGTCGAAGTCCTCGTGGACGTCATGGCCATGTTCCTCGTGGACATCGTGGTCAACGTCCTCATGGACGTCCTGGCCATGTTCCTCGTGGACATCGTGGTCAACGTCCTCATGGACGTCCTGGCCGCGTTCCGCGTGGACATCGCGGCCGAAAGCGGCGAAACCGGAAACCTCGTCGGGAGTTTGGGTTTCGTCCTCGAGGAGCTCGTCCACCAAACTCTTGTGGTCCGGCGGCATCCATTCACTGCTCGGCTGACTGGGTATGCGCACGGTCCGACGTATCGGCCGGCGCTCCTCGGACAAGGTCGACGACGCCAGATCGGCATCTGCCTCCGGTGACCACCGCGCGACAGACTCGGTGGCGGGCTCGTAACTGGGTTCATCCGAGGCGCCGGCTTGGGCCGTGCGGTCGCGCTTAGCGGCACGGCGCAGACGCCACCATCGCGGCAAAAACGCCACCAAGCCGATCAACAAAAGCGCGCCAAGACCGGCCGGCAACCACCACCAATGCGCGGTCAGCCAATTAGCCTTACCTCCGGGCGACGCCGCGTTGGCCGGCGTCTTCTGACCCGGCACTTGCAAACCGGCCAACGCCGATGCCAAGTTCGCCGGTGCAGTCGTGAAGGAGTTCTTCGTCTTGTTCCAGGCGATCTGGCCACCGGCGAACTTCTGCGTGACGACGTCCTTGGAGACGGTCTGATCGCTGAGCGGCGCGCCCAGCTTGCCGGTCGCTCCGAGAAGCTTGTCCCACGCGGCTTTGATGGCCCCGCGGACAACGAATGCGCCGTGGTCGGCGGTCCAGAAGATCACCGGCTTGTCGACGGCGGAAAACGCGCTGATCTTGCTGGCCGTTTTGAGCCCGCCATCGGCCTCGTTGGCGATCGGGAAACCGAGGTCACCGCCCGGCCCACCGAGCGACTCGTATTTGGTCAGAATGTCGGCCTCGATGGCGTTGGCGCCGCTGGCGGGGCTGAAGAAGATCTTGCCTCCGGCGAAGTTCTGGGCCAGTCCGTCGTTACCCGCTGGATACTGATCGCCCTGTTTGGCGCCGAGCGGCCCAGATGGCCCGCCGGCCGCCCGCCAAGCCATGTTGATGTCCGCCGTCGGATCGACGGGTACCTGCAGGTCGGTGAGCTTGCTCGCCAGATCGGGCGGGACGGTGGTGAAGGCCTTGGTGAGCCGGTTCCAGGACACCTTGCCGCCGCTGAACGCCTGGGTGGCGAGTTCGCCGTCGAAGGTCTCGTCGCCGGTCGGCACGCCCAGGGCGCCACCGGAGCTGCCCAGTTTGTCCCATGCGGCGTTGATCGCACCGCGCACGACGAACGCGCCGTGATCGGCGGTCCAGTAGATCAGCGGCTTGTCGCTGGCCGAGAAGGTGCTGACCCGACTGTCGGGACCGGCCAGACCGCGGACTTCGTTAGCGGTCGGGAAGCCGAGATCCGAGGCCGCCGGGCCACCCAGGGCTTCGTATTTGTCCAGAACGGCGCCCATCATCGACCTGGGGCCGGTGGCCGGAGTGAAGAACATCTTGCCGTGCACGAAGTCCTGAGCAAATCCCTGACCAGCGACGTAGCAATCACCTTGCTTGGCGCCCAGATCCGAATTGTCGCCGCCGGCATCCTTCCAGGCCGCGGTGATCGCATTATCAGCGTCGCCGATCGGGGATGCCGCCGCGACGGGCGTCAGCAGCGCCATGCACGTCAATCCTGCGACCAGCGCCGCCAGACCACGCGCGGCGCGCGCGACGGCGCCCGATCGTGCTTGCTGCCTTGTCATCCCGCCCTCCCCGCGGCCGCCCAGTACGAAGCCTGGAACGCCAGTTTCAATCGCCCGGCGGGCCCGCCGCAACTCTGCTGTGGGCGACGACGCGTGCGAAGTCATACGAAGACACTACGGAATAGATATCCCGTCGACGCCGAATTATTCACCACAACGCAGGTGGTGTCGCATTCTGCTCGTTCAGTTTTAGGCTTCCGTGCCCCGATTTCGGTCGCTGGGAGCGAATCTTTCCGTGCCACGTCGGAAAGAAGCATTTATCGCTGGGTGGGGAGTTCGGCTTCTTTTCGACGACCCGGCGATCCGACACACACACGAATGCCGTCAAGCAATTACTACCGCGTAGCGACGCCCGAGAGCGAAACTACTTTGCTCCCGACGCACTGCCGCGGCTAGACGCCGAGGCTGCGGCCGATGATTTCCTTCATGATCTCGGTGGTGCCACCGTAGATCGTCTGCACCCGCGCGTCGAGATATGCACGTGCAACCGGGTATTCGCGCATGTACCCGTAACCGCCGTGGAGCTGCAGGCAGCGGTCGATCAAGTGCACCTGCTTCTCGGTGGCATACCACTTGGCCATCGCGGCCTGTTCGACGGTGAGTTTCTCCTCGAGGTGCAGCGCGACAAACTCATCGACCATGATCCGCACCACCGTGGCCTCAGTGGCCAATTCGGCGAGTAAAAACCGGCTGTTCTGGAAACTGCCGATGGGCTTGCCAAAGGCTTTGCGCTCCTTGGTGTATTGAATGGTCTGCTCCAGCACCTGCTCCATGGCAGCAGCGGCCATGATCGCGATCGAGATTCGCTCCTGTGGCAGATTCTGCATCAGGTAGATGAAGCCCTTGCCCTCGTCGCCCAGCAGGTTCTCGGCGGGCACTTCGACATCGGTGAAAGACAGTTCGGCGGTGTCCTGCGCATCCAGGCCGATCTTGTCCAAGTGCCGGCCCCGCTCGAATCCCTTCATGCCGCGTTCGACGGCCAACAGCGAAAAGCCTTGTGCACCTTTGTCGGGGTCGGTCTGAGCCACCACGATCACCAGGTCGGCGTTGATCCCGTTGGTGATGAACGTCTTTGAGCCGTTGAGGATGTAGTGGTCGCCCTGCTTGACCGCCCGGGTCTTGATGCCCTGCAGGTCGCTGCCGGTACCCGGCTCGGTCATCGCGATCGCGGTGATGATCTCGCCCGTGCAGAACTTGGGCAGCCAGCGCTGCTTCTGCTCCTCATTGGCCAGGCTCAGCAGGTAGGGCGCCACGATGTCGTTGTGCAGGCCGAATCCGATGCCGCTGAACCGGCCGTAGGTGGTCTCTTCGGTGATGATCGTGTTGTAGCGGAAGTCGGAGTTTCCGCCGCCGCCGTATTCCTCGGGAATCGACATTCCCAGGAACCCCTGCTTGCCGGCTTCCAGCCACACGCCTCGGTCGACGATCTTCGCCTTCTCCCACTCGTCGTGATACGGCGCGACGTGGCGTTCCAGGAATGACCGGTAGGACTCGCGGAACAAGTCGTGTTCGGGCTCGAACAGCGTGCGTTGGTATTTGACGGCGCTACCCATGATGACCTCCGGCGGGTTGGGAACACTGTCGCCCAAGATATACCAACCGGATGGTTGGTAGGCCCGTGGCGTCTCGTCGCGGCCTAGAGTCAGCGCATGGACGAGAGGATCCTGGTGCAGGAACTCGGACAGCTTCTCGAGTTCTCCTATACCGACATGCTGTGTTACGCCGGGCCGCACTCCCCGGCGGGCGTTGCCAGCGCATTCAAGGTGATGCAGCGCGCCTTCGCGGCGCTATCCGGAAACCAACCGCCGCAACGGCGGTCAATCGTCATCCGGACCGCCTTTGCGGGACCCGGGGCCCGCGACGGCTTCGAAGCCGTCACTCGTGCGGTGACCGACGGTCGTTACACCGTCGATCCGGCCCTGGCGCGGCCCGATCGCGGTCGGCTACTGCAGAGCTTCGTCTTCCAGGTCGTCCTCGGCGGCCGGGCGGCGACGCTGTTGCTGCGGCCCGGATTCATTACCGCCGAATTCTTCGAGCTGGCCGGCAAGGCCGAACGCAACCATGCCGAGGAGGCTCACCTCGACCAACTGAAAGCCCAACTCGCGCAGCGAATGCTGGAGACACCCGCCGAGGACGTCTACGAACTGGCGTAATCGTCCGAAATTCTGGATTAAATGTCTGGATAAGTGAGCGCTGAGTATTGTTACTGACGTTAAGTTAGTGAGGAAACGATTCCTCAAACACCTCCGGAAATCCCTTCCACCAGCATCAATAGACTATTGAAAAAAGTCCAAAAGTTTGTCGAGTATTTCCTTTACCCATCCAAACCATCGGCGGTAACTTAAATCCACCTGAGGACTCTCAGGTGTCCCAAGGGGAGGGCGGGGCCGTGGCCAGTCGGCGGAGCGGCGAAGCGTTGAGCCTCGCCCGCGGCGCTGGATTGACGTTCGGAATGACGCCCGTGGCAATCGCGCCGAAAGCCCAAATCAGTTCCGGGGAAAGGAAACCCATGCACGCCGCAACCAAGCGAACACTCGTCGCCGCAGCCGCGCTGGCGGCCGCAGGACTCTTCGGGTCGCTGCCGTATCACGGAACCGTTCAGGCGCAGGGCGTTCCGGTCCGGCACCACGACGTCGCGCTGGTTGACGCAAGCGACATTCTGACCCCCGAGACCACCTTCGACACCACGCTCTTCAATGAGCTGTTGGGGGCCAACGGACTCGAAGACCAGCTGTACACCTCGGTGCAAACGGCGCTCGGCACCACCGAAGCCAATCTGCTACTCGACACCGATGGTGCGATGCCCGTGTTCAGCGGCGTTTTCAATGGCGCAGAGAGCAGGTTCTCCGAGGCGCTGTTCATCGACGGCCTGGCCTCGGAAGACCAGCTGAACCAGCTGTTGGGTGTCAGCCAGTTGGCTTCGCAGACGGCGATTCTGGCCGACCTGACCGATAACCCTGGGCCTTCGATCCCCGCGGACTCCGGCGTCACACTGTCCGGGCTCGAAAGCGCCCTGGGTTCATCGACCTTCGATACGGACCTGACGTCCATCGCCAACGCGGACTACGCCTTCGCGGTGGGTGATTTCCAGGGTTACCTGGCCGACCTGACCACCAACCTGGGCAGCCTCGACTTGGGCAGCACCGACATCCTGACAACTCTGCTCGGCGACCTGACCGGCGGCACCGCCGGCGATGGCCTGAACCTCCTCACTGGAGACCTCGGCACGTTGGTCACCGATCTGCTCAGCGGTCTCCTCTAACAAAAGAACCAACAGAAGCGCCGGAGCTGGGGGCTCCGGCGCTTTCTGTTATTTCCGACAGCACGTCACAAACTTGATTTATTCTGCGAAAACCAGAAATTCAAGATCGATTTATTTTCAGCCTCAAAGAAACTTGTGAACAGCACTTCTACGCGCACAAAAAAGATTTCAAAATTTCGGCCGTTTCCGCGCTGGCTCAAACTCCAAGGGATAGCTTTATTACGCCTGAGAATGTTCAGGTGTCCGATGGGGAGGACGGGGGCCATGGCCGGTCGACGACGCAGCCTGAAGTTCATCACACGCTGCGGTGGCGCATTTGGGATGACTCCGGTGGCAATCACGCCGCCAGCCCACATCATTTAACGGGGAAGGGAACCATGCGCTCCGCAACCAAACGAACACTCATAGTGGCCGCCGGCCTCACGGCGGCAGCACTCTTCGGGTCGCTGGACTATCACGGGTCGTCGCAGGCCCAAGGCGCGCCCACCCAGCACCACGACGTCGCACTGGTCGCCGCGATCCACGCGACACTCTCGGCTTGACGAGAACCTTCGTCAGGTCGCCGAGAATTGGCGCAGGCTCGCGGCCAGCGCAACCGGCACCCGCGCTTTGATCCGGGTGCCGTCGCTGATGTGCTCGGTTTCCTGGACCCGGCCGTCGGCGTGCACGCGCGACACCAGATCGCCACGGTTGTAAGGAATCACGACGTCGACAGCGGTGTCGGTCGGTGCGGCCAGCTCGGCCATCCGACGGCGCAGCGCCTCGACACCGTCGCCGGTGCGAGCCGAGACGAACATCGCCCCGGGCAGCGCACGCCGCAACTTGGCCAGCCCCAGATCGCCGGCGGCATCGGTCTTGTTGACGACGATCAGTTCCGGCGCCGGGCCGCTGTCATGGTCGGCGAAAACCTCGGAGATCACCTGGCGCACCGCGCTGATCTGAGCCAGCGGGTTGACGTCGGAGCCGTCGACGACGTGCACCAGCAGATCCGCGCCGACCACTTCCTCAAGCGTCGAGCGGAACGCCTCGACGAGCTGGGTCGGCAGGTGCCGCACGAAACCGACGGTGTCGCTGACCACGAACGGCCGTCCGTCATCGAATTCGCCCCGGCGAGTCGTGGGTTCCAGGGTTGCGAACAGCGCGTCCTGCACCAGCACCCCGGCCCCGGTCAACGCGTTCAGCAGACTGGACTTGCCGGCGTTGGTGTAGCCGACGATCGCGATGGACGGTATGTCGCTGCGGACCCGGCGACTGCGCTGGGTGTCTCGGACCTGCTTCATATCCTTGATGTCGCGGCGCAGCTTGGACATTCGCTCGCGGATGCGTCGCCGGTCGGTTTCGATCTTGGTCTCACCGGGACCACGCAGACCCACACCGCCGCCGCTGCCGCCGGCACGACCACCGGCCTGCCGCGACATCGACTCACCCCAGCCGCGCAGTCGCGGCAGCATGTATTCCATCTGCGCCAGCGATACCTGCGCTTTGCCTTCCCGGCTGGTGGCGTGCTGGGCGAAGATGTCGAGGATCAGCGCGGTGCGATCGATGACCTTGACCTTGACCGCCTTTTCCAGCGCGTTCAGCTGCGCCGGGGACAGCTCGCCGTCGCAGATGACGGTGTCGGCGCCGGTCGCCGTCACCACGTCACGCAGTTCCGCCGCCTTGCCCGACCCGATGTAGGTCGAGGGATCGGGCTTACTGCGCCGCTGGACCATGCCCTCGAGCACCTCCGACCCTGCGGTCTCGGCGAGCGCCGCCAACTCGGCGAGGCTGGCATCGGCGTCGGCGGCGCTGCCGTCGGTCCACACGCCCACCAGCACCACCCGCTCGAGGCGCAGCTGTCGATACTCGACCTCGGAGATGTCGGCGAGTTCGGTGGATAGCCCGGCGACGCGGCGCAGTGCAGCGCGGTCATCCAGGTCGAGCTCTCCCGTACTGGGCAAGTCGTGTTCAGGCCAGTGGGATTTGGGTAAGTCGGGATATGTCATAGGCAATTACAAATGGTGCACGCCGAAGCCGCCGCGTGCATCCCATTTAACGCAGCGCGCTCCCCCACCATTCCTCGCTGAGTTCACCGCGGGCCACCAACACCGACGGTCCACGCAGGTAACTGGTGGCTTCGGTCACGGTGACGACGACATCGCCGCCGGGAACCCGCACGGTCAGGGTGCCGCTGGTCGCGCCGGCATGCGACAGCGCGGCGACGGCAGCGGCGACGGTTCCTGTTCCGCAGGAACGGGTTTCGCCCACTCCCCGCTCATGGACCCGCATGCTCACTGCGCCGTCGGCCGGGGCGGTCAACACCTCGACGTTCAGGCCGTCCGGGAACTGGCCGTGGTCGAAGCTGACCGGCGCCGCAACATCTAGCGCCGCCAGCGCCTCGAGCGTGAGCTCAGGGTCGACGCAGGCCAGATGCGGGTTGCCGACGTCGACCGCCAACCCGCTGAACGTGTGGCCGCCCACCACAGCCTGCCCGGGCCCGAGCAGGTTGACCTTGCCCATGTCGACGCTCACGTCGGCGTTGGTCGCATCGATGTGGTGCAAGACGACCGGGCGCGGCCCGGCCAGTGACCCGACGACGAATTCATCGCGGCTTTCCACCCCGCTGGCCCGCAGGTAGTGCGCGAACACCCGCACGCCGTTGCCGCACATCTGCGCGATCGAGCCGTCGGCGTTGCGGTAGTCCATGTACCAGTCGTCGGCGTGGACACCGTCGGGCGCCCGGTCGAACACGCCCGCGGCCAGCGCCGCCCCCGCCGTGGTGACTCGCAGCACGCCGTCGGCGCCAAGGCCGCGGCGCCGGTCGCATAACGCCGACACCACCGGCGGCGTCAGCGTCAGCGCGGCATCCAGGTCATCCAGCACGACGAAGTCGTTCTGGGTGCCATGCCCTTTGGCGAAGCGGATCACCTGCTCAGGATACGTGCCGCCACGCTCGTAACGCCGCGTCGGCGTTCCCGGCCGCGGTCGCATCCAGCCAGTGGATCCGGTGATCGCGGCGAAACCACGACCGCTGCCGTCGCACGTAGCGGCGTGTGCCGATGAACGTCGGCTCGCGGGCCGCGTCGCCGTCTCCGCCCGCATCGAGATCGGCGAGAACCTGCGCGTAGCCCAGCGCCCGGGACGCGGTGACGCCGTCGCGCAGGCCACGGCCGAGCAGTCTGGTCACCTCGTCGACCAGGCCTCCGGCGAACATCGAATCGGTGCGCTGCGCCAGTCGCTGGTCGAGAAGCTCTGTGTCGCAATCTAATCCGATGATCACGGTGTCCCAGCGGGGTGCGCCGATGACGGGTGCCGACGCCGCGAACGGTTGGCCGGTGAGCTCCACCACCTCCAGCGCCCGCACGATCCGTCGCCCGTCGGTGGACAGGATCGACGCGGCGGCCGCCGGGTCGCGATCGGCCAGTTCGGCGTGCAGGCCGCCGGTGCCGACCTCGGCAAGCCGCTGTTCCCATTTCGCGCGTACCGCGGGATCGGTCGCCGGGAACGACCATTCGTCGAGCAGCGATTGGATGTACAGCATCGACCCGCCCACCAGCACCGGAACGCTTCCCCGGTCGGCGATCGCCTGAATGTCGGCGGCGGCGGCCCGCTGGTAGCGCGCGACGGTCGCGGTCTCGGTGACGTCGAGGACATCGAGCTGGTGATGAGGGATGCCGCGGCGATGTGCGACGGGCAGTTTTGCGGTGCCGACGTTCATCCCGCGGTAGAACTGCATCGCGTCGGCGTTGACGATTTCCGCGCCGGTCTGTCCGCCGAGCCGCTCTGCGACCTCAAGGGCCAGCTGCGATTTGCCGGTACCGGTCGGCCCGACGATCGCCAATGGCCTCACGGCTGCCAGACGCCGGCGAAGTACCCGACGCCGTAAGGCTCCGAACGGTAGAGCTCCTTGGCCGATCGCGGTACCGGCTCAGCCAGACCGGCCAGCACGCCGAAGGCCACCCGTCCACGAACCTGCGCGGGCAGCCGGGTCAACGCGGCCAGATCGCCGCTGGCCAGGGCGTCGTCCAGGGCGCGCTGCACATCGACGTCGGCGGGCTGGTGACCGCCGGGGGCCGACGGGGTCAAGGTGTTTGCGCCGTCGGCGACGACCAGCACCCCGGTCGGCTCGGTGGTCTGGTCGATTTCGTTGCGCAACTGCCTGCCCAGGTCGACCGCGGTCGCGCTGTCGTGGCCCTCGGCGTAGACCCGGACCTGCACCGCTGTCTCCGGCTGAGCCTGAGCCCGAATCCAGCCGGCGATCAGCGCGCATAACGGCAGCTCGACCGGCTGCCCGGTGGCCTGCGGCGAAAGCCGTACCGGCACGTCGACACCGAATCCCGCGAACGTCCCGACGGCCTCCGGGCCGACCACGCCGTCAGAGCCGCCCACCCCGACCGCGATCCAGCGCGGCGGCAGCGTGGCGACGGCGGCGACCATGGCCGCCCGAAGCTCGGCGACCTCGTCCGCCGCAGCGCCGGCGAGCTCGGGCACCAGCACCGGCGCCGACGGGATGATCGCGATGGCGCTCAACACGCCATCAAACTAACGGGTCGCGGGCAAGGCGGCGAAAGAGTCGGTGTGGGCTTCCACCGTTTCGGCTTCTCCGCGGGCCAGTGCCGCGGTCGCGACCACCATCACGACGACCGCGGCGGCCAGGACGAACACCGTCTCGTCGCCCGGGTGCACCGTTTCGCCGAGCACACAAACACCCAGTAGCGCGCCGACCGTCGGCTTGGCCACCGTCATCGTCGGCATCGAGGCATTGAGCGGACCACCCCGATAGGCCGACTGCTGGAATACCATGCCGGCGATCGCGGCGCCGATGCAGGCATACAGCTCGGGAGCGGCCAGGACCGCGACGATGCCGCCCTTGGCCGCGTCGACGGCGCCCTTCACCAACACCGCGAACAGCGCCAGCGACGCACCGGACACCGCAGCCAGCAGCACCGCTGCGATCGCCCCATCCGGCCAGAGTCGCGCCCCCAACAGACACAAACCAACCAACGGCCCCGCGATAGCGGCAACCAACAGCCACGTGTGCAGCGGGGCCCGCGAATATCCTGCCACCGGATTGCCGACGGTGACGACGACGGCCAGCGCAGTGGCCAATATCGCCGCCCAACTCCAGTCCCACTTGGTCACCGGAGCCCCAGTCATCCGGGCGTAGAGCGGCAAAGCGAACAACAATGCCGTGACCTGCAGCCCGGTCACCAGGATCACCGATCCGAGGCTCAGCGCCCCGGCCTGTAGGCCGTAGTTGGCGACCGCCGCCACAGCTCCGAGCCGCCAATCGCGATTGCGCCACGACATGAAAAACAACGCGAGGTAGCCGACCCGTCCGTCGGTGACCTCGTGAGCGGACCGCTGCCTCGCCACGTTGCCGAGCGCCGATGCGAACGCGGCAGCCAGTGCCAGCAGCACAGCGAGATCCGACTTCGGCACGACCTACCCCTCCTTGCAGATATCTTCCACGCCACCGTACTGACGTGCGCTATGAAAACCCTTGCGCCGCGCGTCGCACCTAGCGATTCGGCACCGCTTCGTCACGCAGGACCACGTCTTGCCCAGCGCCGGCCGCCATGGTGGCCGCCTCGCCACGCGCCAGCGCAATGGTCGAGACGACAACCACCACCGCGGCGGCGATCAGCACAAACGATTCGGGGCCGTCGACGCGCAACGTCTCGCCGAGCACCAGCACCCCGAGCAGCGACGCCACCACCGGCTTGGCCACAGTCACTGTCGGCAGCGAGGCGGTCAGCGCACCGGCACGGAACGACGACTGCTGAAAGATCATCCCCGCCAACGCGGCCGGTATCAGAGCGTAGGCCTCGGGTGCTCGCAGCAATGCCCCGAAGCCGCCTTCGACCGCCTCGACGGCACCTTTGGTCAGCACCGCGAACAGCGCCAGCGACGAGCCAGCAACCGCCGCCAACAGCACCGGTGCGGCCGGTCCGCCCGACCAGAGCCGCGCACCGAGCACGCACAACACCAAGATCGGACCCAGCACTACGGCCACCGCCACCCAGGTCTGCAGCGAACCTCGGTCGATGCCGGCGCTCGGGTGACCGACAGTGACCAGGACCGCCAATGCGGCAGCCAGCAGCACCGCCCACACCCACTCCGACCGGGTGACCCGGTGATGAGCCAGCCGCGCGTAGATCGGCAATGCGAACAGCAGCGACGTCACCTGCAGCGCCGTCACCAGCATCACGGATCCCAGCGCCAACGCGCCGGCCTGCAGGCTGTAATTCGCGACCGCGCCGGCGGCGCCCAGCCACCACCGCCTGTCGCGCACCGACAAACGGAAGAGCTCCAGATGGCCGACCTCCTTGTCGGTGATCTCCTGGGCCGACCGCTGACGGATCACGTCGCCGATCGCGGACGCCAGAGCGGCGCACAGCGCGATCAGCGCCGCATAGTCCGCTTTCGACACCATTCACCGCCCGTTCACAACCAGTTGGTCTACAGCCTAGGGCGACTGGCAACCGGGCGTCGGTTACAGCTCAGCGGCCGGGCCGACCCCCTGGCCCACAGCGTCAGCGCCATGATTTGCCCGCTTCGAGCCACAAATTGTTTCACGAATGAGGGGTAATCGCGGCTCATGCCGAGGCCTGCGCTGCCAACTCGGGCCACGTCGTGGAACAAGCTGCTTCAATACTGGTTGAGGTGCTGACAGAAGCACCTCGTGTCGACGGCGCCGCAATGCGCGGCAGGTGCGCGGCCAATAACCGCGCGAAGGGTAGGTAACGGCAGCTCATGACCCCTGACGAGCCACACAACGAATCCCGGCCCACCCCGCGGCCCGGACCGCGGCCCGGTCCCAGACCGACGCCCCGCCCCAACCCGCACCCGGTTGCTTCGGCGCCCGCCAGTGACCCACACCGGTTCGGCCGCGTGGACGACGACGGAACGGTGTGGCTGATCAGCGCTGCCGGCGAGCGAACCATCGGATCCTGGCAGGCGGGCGACAACGAAGCGGCGTTCGCCCACTTCGGTCGCCGCTTCGACGACCTGAGCACCGAAATCGCGTTGCTGGAAGAGCGGTTGGCCGCCGGTACCGGCGATGCACGCAAGATCAAAGCCACCGCCGCGGGCCTGGCCGAAACATTGCCGAGCGCGAACGTGCTCGGAGACGTCGATGCGCTGGCCGCTCGGCTGGCCGGGATCGCCGAACATGCCGAAGCCACCGCCGCGGCCGACCGCACTCGTCGCGACGAGCATCGCGCTGCCCAAACCGCGCGTAAAGAAGCCCTCGCTGTCGAGGCCGAGGAGCTTGCCAACACGTCGACGCAATGGAAGGTCGCCGGCGACCGGTTGCGCTCGATCCTGGACGAGTGGAAGACAATTACGGGGCTCGATCGCAAAGCCGACGATGCGCTGTGGAAGCGCTATTCGGCGGCGCGAGAGACGTTCAACCGACGGCGCGGATCGCATTTCGCAGAACTGGATCGCGATCGGGCAGGTGCCCGCGAGGCCAAGGAACAGCTCTGCGTCAAAGCCGAAGAACTCGTCGACTCCACCGACTGGGGTGCGACCAGCGCCGAGTTCCGCAAGCTGCTGGTCGACTGGAAGGCGGCCGGACGCGCGGCCCGCGATGTCGACGACGCCCTGTGGCACCGCTTCAAAGCCGCCCAGGACACCTTCTTCAAGGCCCGCAACGCCGCGACCGCCGAGCGGGATGCCGAATTCGTCGCGAACGCCACCGCGAAGGAGGCGCTGCTGTCGGAGGCCGAAAAGCTCGACACCAGCAATCCCGAAGCAGCCAGGGCTGCCTTGCGGACGATCGGCGACAAGTGGGACGCGATCGGCAAGGTTCCCCGGGAGCGGTCGGCCGACCTCGAGCGTCGACTGCGTGCGGTCGAGAAGAAGGTGCGCGACGCCGCCGAGCCTTCCGGCCCGAACCCGCAAGCTCAGGCCCGCGCCGAGCAGTTCCGGGAGCGTGCCGAGCAATTCGAGCGCCAGGCCCAAAAAGCCGAGGCGGCAGGACGTTCCAAGGAAGCCGAAGAGGCCAAGGCCAACGCCGAACAGTGGCGGCAATGGGCCGAGGCCGCAGCCGATGCGCTGACCCGTAAGCGCTAGCCCGGCGGCTGCGCCGTGCCGTTGGGCTTCGGCGGCTCGGCACGGTCAGGGTCGTCGAAGGTTTCCAACAACGTTCGGGCCTGCAGATGCGCGGCGGCTCGACGGCGCTGTTCTTCGGCAGCGAGCTGAACGATCGTGCGCGACCAGACCACCCGCGCCCAGTGGAACGTCAACAAAATGATGGCGATCCAGGCCACGAAGAGCCCGATACCGGGGCCCGGGTGTCCAGAGGACACCGTCTGTCGTGACCACACGGCCAGCAGACCGGCGGCGCTGGCCACCGCGGATCCCGCCAGCGCGACCCAGGCCAGCGCCCACCGCCGGGTCAACAAGGCCAGCATCGAAAATCCAACACCGAAAACCAAGGCGAGCCAACTGAATACGCGTGACGGCAGCGCTATTGCCGCTTTTCCGGCGCCCCGAGTGGAGAACAACACATCCCATCCGCGGACATCGCCGGTGTGCGGCAGGACGAACGATCCGATCAGCACGAACACCAGAATGGCGACAACCAAAGCTCGTGCGCCCGGTTCTATTTCGCGGGCGATACGACGTTCGGCGGCTTCGATGTCGTCGCGAAAGGCGTCGAACTCGCCTCGCTTCGGCTCGTTCTGGCTCATCGAGTGCACCCCTGTGACTCTGGCGCCGCCGCGGGTTGCCCGACGCCCGGCATGCCCAGCCCGACTCCGGATGGACGTTGTGCCGCGGCGTCACCAGCACGGGTCCGGCGGTGGCTGATGACATCGCCGTCGGCGATCAGGTGATGCGGGGCGGCTCGGGTGATGGTGGTCGTGATGATGTCGCCCGCGCGCACCTGCTGATCGCCGGGTGTGAAATGCACCAGGCGACCGTCTCGTGCGCGCCCGCTCATCCGCGCGGTGCTGCTGTCCTTGCGGCCCTCGCCAGTGGCCACCAATAGTTCGACGGTCCGGCCGATCTGGTTGCGGTTCTCTTCCAGCGCGATCTGATCCTGGAGCGCTATCAGCCGCTCATAGCGTTCCTGGACAACGGCTTTCGGCAGCTGACCGTCCAGTTCGGCCGCGGGGGTGCCGGGACGTTTGGAGTACTGGAAAGTGAACGCGTTGGCGAACCGGGCCTGCCGAACGACATCCAAGGTAGCCGCGAAGTCGTCCTCGGTTTCACCGGGGAATCCGACGATCAGGTCGGTGGTGATCGCGGCGTGCGGCATCGCCGCGCGCACCCGATCGATGATGCCGAGGTAGCGCTCGGCCCGGTAGGACCGCCGCATGGCCCGCAACATTCGGTCCGACCCGGATTGCAGCGGCATGTGTAGCGCCGGGCAGACGTTCGGCGTCTGCGCCATCGCATCGATGACGTCGTCGGTGAACTCAGCCGGATGCGGCGAGGTGAACCGCACGCGCTCAAGGCCCTCGATGCGTCCGCATTCGGTCAGCAACTCGGCGAATGCGCCACGGTTGCGCGGTATCCGCGGGTCGGCAAACGACACCCCGTAGGCGTTGACGTTTTGGCCTAGCAGCGTGACTTCCAGCACTCCGTCGGCCACCAGCGAGCGCACTTCAGCCAGGATGTCGTTCGGGCTACGGTCGACTTCCTTGCCCCGCAACGCCGGAACGATGCAAAACGTGCAGCTGTTGTTGCAGCCCACTGAAATGGAAACCCAAGCGGCGTAGGCAGATTCGCGGGCAGCGGGCAATGCGGACGGAAACTCCTGCAACGCCTCGGCGATTTCAACCTGGGCAACCCTGTTGTGCCTGGCCCGTTCGAGCAACGTCGGCAACGAACCGATGTTGTGGGTGCCGAAGACGACGTCGACCCACGGCGCCTTGCGCAGCACGTCGTCCTTGTCTTTCTGAGCCAGGCAGCCACCGACCGCGATCTGCATGTCGGGGTTGCTCCGCTTACGCGGCGCCAGGTGGCTGATGTTGCCGTACAACTTGTTGTCGGCGTTCTCGCGGACCGCGCAGGTGTTGAAGACCACCACGTCGGCGTCGTCGCCGTCAGGCGCCCGCCGGTAGCCCGCCGCCTCGAGCAGGCCCGCCAGCCGCTCCGAGTCGTGGACGTTCATCTGACATCCGTAGGTGCGGACCTGGTAAGTGCGCTGCGACAACGACGGCGTCGCTGGGGGCGCCGTATCCGATGTCACCGTCGAAGTCACTGGGCCATGGTACGGCGAGCCGTGACCACCGGTGCTCGCGTGGTAGTCCGCTCCCCAACAAACCGCCCTGGTGTTCCTAGGGTTCGACGGCCCGAAGCAGGACGCAGCCGCCTTCGTCTGAGCTAGACGCGCCTGCGCTCCCGCTCGCCGGCCAACTCGACACTGACGACGTCGTAGGCCATCGACTGCGTGAAACCGCGACGTGCGAGCATCCCCACCAGTCGGCGGATCACCCGGGCATCGGCAGCTTCGTCACTGAGGTTTTCCCGCCGAAGCTTCTTGCGCACCAATTCTTCGGCGCGACCACGCTCGGCCGCGGGATTGATGCCGCCGAGCACCGAGGCGATCACGTCGTTGTCGACGCCCTTGGTTCGCAGCTCAGCAGCCAACGCGCGCTTGCCTTTCCCTGCGTTCGCCAGCCGCGAGTGCACCCACTGTTCGGCGAAGTCGGTGTCGTCGATCAATCCGACGTCGGCCAGTCGATCCAGCACCCTGGTGCTGACATCGTCGGGGTATCCGCGCTTGGCCAGCTGGCCGGCCAGCTCAGCACGGGTCCGCGCCGTCGCGGTGAGCAGGCGCAGGCACAGCGTCCGCGCCTGCTCTTCGCGAGATGGCTCAGAAGTCGACGGGAGCGGGCAAGACGCTGTCATTGGTCACGTCGTCAGTCACTACCGCACCGATGCCAAGCTTTTCCTTGATCTTCTTCTCGATCTCGTTGGCCACATCGGCGTTCTCCAGCAGGAAGTTGCGGGCGTTCTCCTTGCCCTGCCCCAGCTGTTCGCCCTCGTAGGTGAACCACGACCCGGACTTACGAACGAAGCCCTGGTCCACACCCATGTCGATCAGCGAGCCTTCCTTGCTGATGCCCTTGCCGTAGAGGATGTCGAACTCGGCCTGCTTGAACGGCGGCGACACCTTGTTCTTGACGACCTTGACCCGGGTGCGGTTACCGACCGCATCGGTACCGTCCTTGAGCGTCTCGATCCGTCGCACATCCAGACGCACCGACGAGTAGAACTTCAAAGCCTTTCCACCCGTCGTTGTTTCGGGCGAGCCGAACATCACCCCGATCTTCTCGCGAAGCTGGTTGATGAAGATCGCCGTAGTGCCCGAATTGCTCAGTGCGCCGGTTATTTTCCGCAGCGCCTGACTCATCAGCCGGGCCTGCAGTCCGACGTGGCTGTCGCCCATCTCTCCTTCGATCTCCGCGCGCGGCACTAGTGCGGCCACCGAGTCGATGACCAGGATGTCCAGCGCGCCCGAACGGATCAGCATGTCCGCGATCTCGAGCGCCTGCTCGCCGGTGTCCGGTTGGCTGACCAGCAGCGAATCGGTATCCACGCCCAGCTTGCTGGCGTAGTCGGGATCCAGCGCGTGCTCGGCGTCGATGAACGCCGCGATGCCGCCTGCGGCTTGGGCGTTGGCCACCGCGTGCAGTGCGACGGTGGTCTTACCCGAGGACTCCGGGCCGTAGATCTCTACGATCCGACCACGGGGCAGGCCGCCGATGCCCAGGGCAACATCCAGCGCGATCGATCCGGTCGGGATGACCGAGATCGGTTGGCGCACTTCGTCACCGAGCCGCATCACCGAACCTTTGCCGTGACTCTTCTCAATCTGGGCCATCGCCAGTTCGAGGGCCTTTTCGCGATCTGGGGCTTGTGCCATGGTGTGCTACCTCTCGGTGTAGTCGTCGTTCGGTTTGACCGGTCTCGGTCGGTTGGCCGTGACGTTAAAGCAGCCCTCCGACAAGTCGGGCCCGTCGAACGATCACCACAGTAGCGAACAGGTGTTCGAAAGCAAGGAGGCGCGCCGCCGGCGTGTCTAGGGTCCGATCACCACTGTTCGCGGGGGACGTCGAAGTCGACACACAGCGCGCGCCACACGTCGCGCGGGTCGATTCCGTCCTCGATCGCCTGTGCGGCGGTGCGCCCATCGAACGTGGTCAGCACGTGGTCAGCCAGCACCGATCCGCCATATGTCGCGCCGAACCGCAGGGTCACCCGATCGTGAAATTCCGTGAGCCGCACCCAGCCAAGCTACCTACCCGGCAGGCGCGAGCGCATGACGGCACACCTGCACCGGGTCGGTGACGTCGGCCGCGCCGGCGGCGGCGCGCTGCGCGGCGTCGCGGTAGCTCGGCGTCGCCAACACTTCGGCGGCGGCGCTGACCAGTGCCTCGTCTGTCAACGGCCGTACCAGGCGCCCACTGCCTTGGCGCACCACCCGGTTGGCGATCTCCCATTGGTCTCCCCCGCCGGGCACCACCACCAGCGGAACGCCGGCCAGCAGTGTCTTGGCCACCATGCCGTGTCCGCCGCCGCAGATCACCAGGTCGGCATGCGCGAGCAGGTCGTCTTGGCGGCCCAGCCCGGCCACCGCCCACGGCGGCAGCGTCAGATCCGGACCGTTCAGTCTCGACACGATCACCCGCGCACCGGCGGGCAGGCCAGATCCGGGCACCAGGCAGTCCAGGGCGGCCTGATCCAACCCTTTCGTTCCGGTCATCGCCGTCGACGGAGCGACCACCACCACCGGTCCCGAGCCCGGCGGGATGGACAGCAGCTGCTCGGTCGGCTCGAAGTGCAGCGGACCCACCACGACGGCTTCGGCCGGCCAGTCCGGACGCGGGACCTCCAAGGCAGGCAGCGTCGCGATCAGCCGGCGCAGTGGGCCGGAATCGGTTGCCGGCAAACCGATCTCGACGCGTACCTCCGCACGCTGGCGGGCGCCCGCCCGCACGGATCGCGCGGTCAGCGCGCGCATCGTGGCATCCCGCAACCGGCCGCGGATCCCGGTGCCCGGCGCCAGCCCGCTGCCGATCGGCGGCAGGCCTTTGGACGGCAGGTACAGCGGATGCGGATTCAGTTCGACCCACGGAATTCCCAGCAGCTCAGCCGACATCCCGCCGCAGGCGGTGATCACGTCGGACACCACCAGGTCCAGCCCCATGGCCTGGAGCTGAGGCACGTTCAGCACCGCCATCCGAGCCGCGCGCTGGTGGATCTTGGCACCGGCGTCGCCGTCGTCGTCGTCCGCGGTGGGGTCGAGCCCGGCCAATTCGACGGCATCGACACCGGCGGCGCGAGCGGTTTCCAGCCACTCGGCACCGGTCAGCAGGGTGGGGGTGTCGCCGGCGGCCACGAACCGCTGACACAACGCGATGGCCGGAAACGAGTGTCCGGGATCCGGCCCGGCCACCACGGCGACGCGCATCGCATTACCCTGCCACAGCGGCTCGCTAGGCTGGTGATCATGACCGAGCAGACTCTCGAAAACACCCGCACCGTCGAGGTCTTTCTGTATGCGCTGCAGGACGCCGACCTCGATACCGCCAGCGCCGCATTGGCCGAAGATCTGGTTTATCAGAACGTCGGTTTGCCCACGATCCATGGCCGCCGCAGGGCGATGAAACTGTTCAGCCCGCTCGGCGGAGCCAGCCGTTTCGAGGTGAAGATCCACCGCATCGCCGCCGACGGCGCCGCCGTACTCACCGAACGCACCGATGCACTGATCTTCGGTCCGCTGCGGCTGCAATTCTGGATCTGCGGCGTATTCGAAGTCCACAACGGACAGATCACGCTGTGGCGCGACTACTTCGATTTCTTCGACATGTTCAAGGCAACCCTGCGCGGCCTCGCCGGTCTGGTTGTGCCGGCGCTGCGGACGTCTTTCTAACTCCGATGTCCGAAAGCGCGGTACGGCCCAACGCGTTTCAGTTCATCCGGTACTGCTGCGGGGGGCAGCTGCCCGACTCGATGCGGGACTGGGTGCGCAACGATCTGACCAGCAAGGGTGCGACGGTCCGGATGATGCGCCGGGTGGCGGTGCCTGCGGTGCTGGTGCTTGCGCCGTTCTGGCTGATCCCGACGACGTGGGACGTCCACCTGAGCATGACGCTGCCCATTCTGATTCCGTTCGTGTACTTCTCCCACGCACTGAACAAGGTGTGGCGCCGGCACATGCTGCAAGTGCACGGCCTCGACCCGAATCTGGTCGACGCGCGCCGCAGTAAGCGCGAAGAACAGATGCGTCAGTCGTATATCGAGCGGTACGGCCCCAGGGACGAATCGACCAGCCACGGCCAAGACATCTGAGCTCTACGCCCGGCGGGGTAGCCCGCCGAGTTCGTCGAAGGCCCGCGACCAGCCGATCAGACGGTCGGTGGCTCCGGCCAGCTCGTCACGATAGCGCTGTCGCGACTCGACCAACGCGGCGCCGCGATCACCGTTCGCCGAAGACACCAATTGTGCTGCCGCGGTGACCATTTCGTTGTACTGACGCACCCCGGCGCTCAATTGCGCGGTGAACGCGTTGATGGTGGGCGCCAGATATGAGCGGGACTGTGGCGTGCCATTGGCCGCGCGCTCCATCGACACCACCTCGGCGGCCGTCGCCGCCATGGCAGCCGAGCTCTTTTTGGCCGCCGCGGTCAGCTCACTGATCTCGCTGTCGGGCAACATGTTGCCGCGCTCCATGACTCCGAGCAACGAGAAGAATCCCCGTTCGGAAGCGCCCAGCGCATACATCGCCGGGCGGGCCGCCGAACTCGGCGGCGGCAGGCGCCGAATGTTGGTGGGCCGCTGCGCGGGCAGCGGATCGGCTTTCATCCAGCGGTAGCGGATCAGCAGCAGCGTGGCGATCATCGCTTGCGCGACAGCGACGCCGCCGGTGATCTCCAGCAGTAGCGCGAACCAGCCCCATGCCGCCAGGATCGCCGTCACCACGCCCCAGAACACGCACCCCGCGCTGAAGATCAGACCCCAGCGCAGCGCGCGACGCCTACGACGCAGCTGTCGTTCCCGCGGATCGATCGCCGCGCTGATCTTCTGGACTAACAGCTCGGAAAGGTCGCTGGCCGTGTCGAGGCCGCGCATCAGCAATGTCCGCCACGCGGAATTGCGACCCGGCTGCACCGCCATCGAAGTGCTCGTCTCTTACTGACCGAGGGGTTTTTCGGTGGGCGCAGCCGTAGGCGCCGATGCCGGGGTGCTCGGCGCAGCCGCGGAACCGCTCGCCGCCCCGCCGGCCGGCAACGCGTCGCCGCGCATCGACGCCCGGATCTGCTCCAACCGCGAGTGGCCGGCCATCTCCACGCCGGCCTGCTCGACCTCGATCATCCGGCCCTGCACCGAGCTCTGCGCCAGTTCAGCCTGACCCAGCGCGTTGGCGTAGCGACGCTCGATCTTGTCGCGCACCTCGTCGAGGTTCGGGGTGGTACCGGGCGCCGCGATCTCGCTCATCGACCGCAACGACTTGCTGACCTGTTCCTGCATCTTGGCCTGCTCCAGCTGGCTGAGCAGCTTGGTGCGTTCGGCGATCTTCTGCTGCAGCACCATCGCGTTCTGCTCGACGGCCTTCTTGGCCTGTGCGGCAGCGCCCAGCGCCTGGTCGTGCAAGGCCTTGAGATCTTCCACGCTCTGCTCGGAGGTGACCAGCTGCGCCGCGAACGCCTCGGCGGCGTTGTTGTATTCGGTGGCTTTCGCGGTGTCGCCCGCGGCGGTGGCCTGGTCGGCCAGCGTCACCGCCTGCCGAACGTTGACCTGAAGCTTCTCGATGTCGGCCAGTTGGCGGTTGAGCCGCATCTCGAGTTGGCGCTGGTTGCCGATAACCGAGGCGGCCTGCTGAGTCAGCGCCTGGTGCTGACGCTGCGCCTCCTCGATGGCCTGCTGGATCTGCACTTTCGGGTCGGCGTGTTCGTCGATCTTCGAGTTGAACAGCGCCATGACGTACTTCCACGCCTTGACGAACGGATTGGCCATGGGTTAGCTCCGCCTTTGTGTGTAGGTGTCTGCCCTGAGGCTCAACTTATCGTCTCCGCCGTGATTGCCACACCCTCACTAGCCGGGCTAGGCGACGGCCATCGAGACGACGGGCGGAATGACGACCTTGGTGCTGGCGTCGATGTTGGCCGCACTGCGGGCGCTGGCCATTGCCCGCTCCCGGCGGGCCAGCTGTTCGCTGGCGTCGACGAGCAGCTGAGACAACGGCACGTCCAAGGCGTCGCAGATCGCGCTGAGCAGCTCGCTGGAAGCCTCTTTGCGGCCGCGCTCGACCTCGGACAGGTATCCCAGGCTGACCCGCGCGGAGTCGGATACCTGACGCAGCGTCCGGCCTTGCTTGGTGCGGGCACGACGCAGTACGTCGCCGAGGACTTCGCGTAGCAATGACGCCATCGCGCTCTCCTTAACTCCGGTCAGCTTGATTCTTCATCAGGTCAACGCACGCCGCGCGGTCAATGGTTCCCGGCCTCGCTTACTCGGCCGCGACCAGGGCCCGCAGCCTGCTGATCGACTCGCGCACCGCCGAGATTCGGATGTCCCAGCGCGTTCCGGTGAGCTTCAGCTCGATCACCTCGGTGTCGACCGGGCCGGCCAGACCCATGAACACCGTGCCCACTTCATGGCCGCCGTGTGGGTCGGGTCCCGCGACGCCCGTCAACCCGACACCCCAGGTGGCATCGCAGCGTTGGCGCGCGCCGACAGCCAACGCCCGGGCGGTCGGGCCCGCAACCGGGCCGACCTCGTCGAGAATCTGCGGCGCGACGCCGGCCAGCACGACTTTGGTGTGCTCGGTATAGGTGATCAGGCCGCCACGCAGGACCTCACTGGCACCGGGCACGCCGGCCAGCGTCGCGGCCAGCAGCCCCGCGGTCAGCGACTCGGCAGTTGCGACGCTCTGCTTGCGGACGGTCAGATCGGCGACCAGCCCACGCGCATCGTCACTGAGCAGCGGGTCGTCCACGAGCATCCTTTGCGGCGGAGGCGACGTAGTCCAACCCGGTGAGCACGGTCAGCACGATCGCGGCTGCCATCACCACCCATGCGGCCACCAGCCAGGAACCCGACAGCGGCAGCACGAACATTCCGATCGCGACGGCTTGCACGAGGGTCTTGAGCTTGCCGCCGCGACTGGCAGGGATGACGCCGTGGCGAAGCATCACAAACCGCAACACCGTGATCCCGACCTCGCGAGCCAGGATGACGGCCGTCACCCACCAGTGCAGGTCACCGAGCATCGACAGCCCGATCAGCGCGGCGCCGATCAGCGTCTTGTCCGCGATCGGGTCGGCCATCGTGCCGAATTCGGTCACCATGCCGTAGTTACGGGCCAAGGCACCGTCGAAACGGTCGGTGATGACGGCGACCGCGAAAACGACGAAAGCGATTATCCGGCTGGCGGTTTCGTGCCCGTTACCGGCGAACAATGCCAGCAGGAAGACCGGAACAAGCACCAGTCGCAACAGCGTGAGCACGTTAGCGAGGTTGGTGACCCGAACGCGCGGGACTACTGGACCTGTTTGAGGCTGTCCCGACACGGCAACAGAATATCGGTTAGCGCAGCGCTGAGCCTTATTACCCGCTCCACGCCGCGCCACGCGATCAGCATCGTCGCCGGGCGCGGCCCAACCGATACTCTGCAATTCGTGAACGCAGCGAGCGATCCACCGGCCAACGGGCCTGCGATCCGGCGCGCGCGAACCTCTGACGTCCCGGTGATCAAGGACCTCGTCGACACCTACGCGGGCAAGATCCTGTTGGAAAAGAACCTGGTGACGCTGTATGAAGCGGTCCAGGAGTTCTGGGTGGCCGAGCACGAAGGCGTCGTGGTCGGTTGCGGCGCATTGCATGTGTTGTGGGCCGATCTCGGCGAGGTGCGCACCGTAGCCGTCGACCCGTCGATGACGGGACGCGGCATCGGGCATGCCATCGTCGACCAGCTTCTCCGGATCGCCCGTAACTTGCAGCTGGAGCGCCTGTTCGTGTTGACCTTCGAGACTGAATTCTTCGCCCGGCACGGGTTCACCGAGATCGAGGGCACCCCGGTGACCGCCGAGGTTTTCGAGGAAATGTGCCGCTCCTACGACATCGGTGTCGCCGAGTTCCTGGATCTCAGCTACGTCAAGCCGAACACTCTGGGCAACTCGCGGATGCTGCTGGTGCTGTAGTGGGCGGGGTGGACTCTCAACCCGTTGTCGTCATCACCGGCGCTTCGCAGGGAATCGGCGCCGGCCTGGTCGCCGGCTACCGCGGGATCGGGTACGCCGTCGTCGCCAACTCGCGCAATGTGACCCCAAGCGACGATCCGATGGTGCTCACCGTCGCCGGAGATATCGGACAGCCCGGCGTCGGCCAACGCATCGTCGACGCCGCGCTCGAGCGGTTCGGCGGAATCCGAACGGTGATCAACAACGCCGGCATCTTCATCTCCAAGCCGTTCACCGAGTACACCGACGCGGACTATGACGCGATCACCGGGGTCAATCTGCGCGGATTTTTTGAGGTTTCGCGTGCCGCGGTGTCCGCGATGCTGCGCGGCGGAGCAGGCGGCCACCTGGTCAACATCTCGACCACTCTGGTCGAGAACGCGGACTCTGCGCTCCCCTCAGCGTTGGCGTCACTGACCAAAGGCGGGTTGAACGCCGTCACCAAAGAACTGGCCATCGAGTACGCGAAGCACGGCATCCGGTGCAACGCCGTCGCTCTCGGCGACATTCGCACTCCCATGCACGATCCGGCCACATACGATGCATTGGCCAAGAGGCATCCGTTGGGGCGCGTGGGCGACATCGACGATGTCGTCAAGGGCGTGCTGTACCTGGAGAACTCGCCCTTTGTCACCGGCGAGATCCTGCACGTGGATGGAGGTCAAAGTGCCGGACACTGATGCGCTGCGCGACGCCCTGGACCGCTGGAAGGCCGGCATCGACGCACACGAGCCCGAACGGGTCTCGGAGGTCTTCACCGAGGACGCCATCTTCCAGGGTCTACGCCCCTACAGCGTTGGCCGCCAAGGCGTTATCGACTACTACGCGAGCCAACCCGTAGGCCTGACCGTCGAATACGAGATCCTGCAGACCCGCCGACTGGCCGATGATCAGGTGCTCGGATACGTCCACGCCGACTTCACGTTTCCGGACGGACGCCTCGTCAGCGTGTTCCTCGGCGTGGCAGTCAAGCACAGCGACGACGGCTGGAGTATCTACTACTACCAGGCGTCCAAACTCGATTAGTCTGCGGCTCAGTCGATTTCGCTGTCGGTATCCGAGCCGTCGGCGCTTGAGCCGCCGCGGATCAGCGCCAACGTTCCGGCCAGGTCCTCGGGCTTGACCAACACGTCACGCGCTTTGGAACCTTCGCTCGGGCCGACGATGTCGCGGGTCTCCATCAGGTCCATCAGCCGGCCGGCTTTGGCGAAACCGACCCGAAGCTTGCGTTGCAGCATCGATGTCGAGCCGAACTGGCTGGATACCACCAACTCGACGGCCTGCAGCAAGACGTCCATGTCGTCGCCGATGTCGGGGTCGACATCCTTGCGCTCGCCGCTGGCCTTGGCCGTGGTGACGCCCTCGGTGTACTCGGGTTCGGCTTGGTCCTTGCACGCGGTGACGACGGCGTGGATCTCCTCGTCGGTGATGTAGGCACCCTGCAGTCGTAGTGGCTTACTGGCACCCATCGGCAGGAACAGGCCGTCACCCATGCCGATCAACTTTTCGGCGCCGGCTTGATCCAGGATCACCCGGCTGTCGATGAGCGACGACGTGGCGAACGCCAGCCGCGATGGCACGTTGGTCTTGATCAAGCCGGTCACCACGTCGACGGAGGGGCGCTGAGTGGCCAGCACCAGGTGAATGCCTGCTGCACGGGCCTTCTGGGTTATCCGCACGATGGCGTCCTCGACGTCGCGCGGCGCCGTCATCATCAAGTCGGCGAGCTCGTCGACAATCGCCACGACGTACGGGTAGGGCCGGTACTCCCGCTGGCTGCCCAGCGGCGCGGTGATCGCTCCGCTGCGCACCTTTGCGTTGAAGTCGTCGATATGACGAACCCGGGACGCCTGCATGTCCTGGTAGCGCTGCTCCATCTCCTCGACCAGCCACGCCAGCGCCGCTGCCGCTTTCTTCGGCTGGGTGATGATCGGCGTGATCAGGTGCGGAATGCCTTCGTAGGGCGTCAGTTCCACCATCTTCGGGTCGATCAGGATCATCCTGACCTCTTCCGGTGTGGACCGGGTGAGCAACGAGACCAGCATCGAGTTGACGAAGCTTGACTTACCGGAGCCGGTGGAACCGGCGACCAGCAGGTGCGGCATCTTGGCCAGGTTGGCCGAGATGAAGTCGCCTTCGATGTCCTTGCCCAGCCCGATCACCAGCGGGTGGTGGTCGCGGCGGGTCGTCGGCGCGGTGAGAACGTCGGCCAGACGCACCATTTCGCGGTCGGTGTTGGGCACCTCGATGCCGACGGCGGACTTGCCCGGGATCGGCGCGAGCATCCGGACGCTCTCGGTGGCCACCGCATACGCGATGTTCTTCTGCAGGGCGGTGATCTTCTCCACCTTGACGCCGGGGCCCAGCTCGACCTCGTAGCGGGTGACGGTCGGCCCGCGCGTGCAGCCGGTAACCGCAGCGTCGACCTTGAACTGTTGCAGGACCGAGCTGATCGAATCGGCCATCTGATCGTTGGCGGCGCTCCGCTTCTTCGGCGGATCGCCGGCCACCAGCAGGCTCAGCGGCGGCAGCGTGTACGGGCCCTCGACAACCCGGTCCACGACCAGGGTGTCTTGCTTGGCAACGGTTTTGGCGTCGCGCTTGCGGCTGCGCGACACCGTCGGCTCCGGCACCGTCGGGTTGTCGTCCGGGGCGACCGGGCCGGCGCTCGACGGCCACGCCTGGGCTTCATCGTCGCCGTACGTCGAGGATTCGTCGTAGTAGCCGTCGGAGAAGTCCTCGGCGACACCATTTTCCGTGCTCGTCTCGTCGTAATACTCATCGCCGTCGCGGTAGTCGAACATCCGCGTGCCGAACATGGAACGCAGCGTCTCCGGCAGTTCGCGAATCGTCGTGCCCGTCAACAGAAGCAGGCCGAACAGCGCGCCGATGAACAACAGCGGTGCGCAGATCCACTTGGTCAATCCTTCGGAGAGCGGACCCCCGATGGCGAAGCCGAAGAATCCGGCGGCGTGCGCACGTCCGGCCGGAGTGTCCGGCGAGCCGGCCCACAGATGCCACAAGCCCAGCACCGGCAGCGCCATCATCGCCGCGCCGAGCACCAGCCTGGGGCGGGCCTCCGGATTCGGCTCGGTGCGCATCAACAGCACGGCGACCGCAGCGGTGACCACGGGCAGCACCACCACCGCCGAGCCGATGAAGATGCGCACCACCGAGTCGACCCAAGCGCCAACCGGGCGGGCGGCGTCGAACCAGGAGCTGGCGGCGATGACGACCGCCAAACCCAGCAACGCCAGAGCAATCCCGTCGCGACGGTGGCCCGGATCGATCTCGCGGGCCCGGCCCACCGATCGGGCCGTGCTGCCGGTCCCCTTGGCCAGCATCAGCCACGTTCCACGCATGGCGCGACCACACGCCAGCCCGGCGTTGGTCACCAGCGAGTGGTTGCGGCGCCCGGCGGGCCGGCGCGGGGCCTTAGCGGGCCTTCGCGCGGGGCTACGCCGGGGCTGCGCCGACCGCGAAGAGCTCTTTGACCTGCTCGTTCGGGCTCTGGAGCGCGCGACAGTCTTGCTAGCCATGCGGCAAGCCTAATCGCTAAAACACCATCTGCACCATCCGCCACACTGGTTACCTGGCCGTGACCATGCAACCGGCGTTTCACCGGCGAAAACGCCCTCGGTAGGGTGACACCCGTCACTCATCTTCAGGAGGCCTGCATGCCCGTCGTCGTCGTCGCCACGCTGACCGTCAAACCCGAATCGGTCGACACCGTTCGTGACATCCTCACGACCGCGGCAGAGGAGGTGCACGCGGAACCCGGTTGCCAGCTGTATTCGGTAAACCAATCGGGCGAGACCTTCGTCTTTGTCGAGCAATGGGCGGACGAGGAGGCGCTCAAGACCCATAGCAGCGCTCCCGCGGTGGCCAAGATGTTCACCGCGGCCGGCGAGCACCTGGTCGGCGCACCCGACATCAAAATGCTGCAACCAGTTCCCGCCGGCGACCCCGACAAAGGGCAAATTCGCCCGTGACCGGAGGCCCACTCGGAGGCAAAGTTGCGCTGATCACCGGCGCTGCGCGCGGGCAGGGCCGCGCCCATGCGGTGCGCCTGGCGTCCGAGGGCGCCGACATCATCGGGGTCGACATCTGCGCGCCGATTGCCAGCGTTCCCTACCCACTGGCGAGCGCCGACGATCTTGCCGCCACCGTGAAACTCGTCGAAGACATCGGAGCACGAATCGTCGCCAAGGAGGCCGACGTTCGCGACCGGGCATCGCTGTCAGACGCGGTTCAGGCCGGTGTTGACGAACTCGGCCGACTCGACATCGTGGTCGCCAACGCCGGTATCGCCCCGATGCAGTCGGGTGACGACGGCTGGCGCGACGTGATCGATGTCAATCTGACCGGGGTCTACAACACCATCAAGGCCGCGATACCGGTCTTGATCAAACAGGGGGCCGGCGGGTCGATCGTGCTGATCAGCTCCGCCGCCGGCCTGGCCGGCGTGGGCAGCCCGGACGCGGGTTCGGTGGGCTACGCGGCCGCCAAGCACGGCGTGGTCGGTCTGATGCGCGTGTACGCGAATCTGCTTGCCAAACAGAATATCCGGGTCAATTCGATTCACCCGACCGGCGTCGAGACACCGATGATCGACAATGACTTCACCCGGGGATGGCTGGCCAAGATGGCAGCCGAGTCAGATTCGCCGGGCAGCATGGGCAATGCGTTACCGGTGGAGGTGCTCCAACCCGAGGACATCGCCAACGCGGTCGCGTGGCTGGTGTCCGACCAAGCCCGCTACATCACCGGTGTCACGCTGCCGGTCGATGCGGGATTCCTGAACAAGTAGCGCGTGGCGAGAAATCCAGCGGCACAAACCGCGTATGGCCCCATGGTGTTGGTCGCCTTGGAACAAAGCGAACCGCGCGGCCGCCGGTTGGTGGACGATGACCTGGCGGCGCGATTCTTGCCGGCGCCAACCCGGTGGCTGGTGACCAAGACGCCGCCGAACCCGATGAGACGACTGGCGATGGCCGCGATGGAGCGCGAGGGCCCAGGCCTGTGGGCCAGCATGAACTGCCGTAAGCGCTATATCGCCGACAAGGTCAACGAATCACTCGACGACATCGACGCAGTGGTCGTCCTGGGAGCCGGATTCGACACGCTGGCTTACCGGTTGGCCAGAAGGAACCGGATCCCGATCTTCGAGGTCGACCAGACCGTCAACATCGCCCGCAAGACGGCTGCTGTGCAACGGGCGCTGGGCGGGCAGCCGGTATCGGTTCGGTTGGTGCCGTTGGACTTTGAACACGACGACGTCCTCGACGTGCTGACCCGACACGGTTACAACCCCGACAGCCGCACCTTTTTCGTCTGGGAAGCCGTGACTCAGTACCTGAGCGCCGAAGCCGTCCATGCCACGTTGAACGAACTGCGGCACGCGACATCGGGCAGCCGACTTGTGTTCACCTATGTCCGAAGGGATTTCATCGACGGCATCAACCTGTACGGTGCCGACGCGCTGTACCGCAGGTTCAGGCAGCGTCAGCAGCTGTGGCAGTTCGGGATTCCCCCGCAAGAGGTTGCGGCATTCCTTGCCGGACACGGGTGGCAGCTGGCCGAGCAAGCCGGACCCGACCTGATCATGCGCCGGTACGTCGAGCCAACGGGTCGCCAACTCACCGTGTCGCCGATCGAATGGTCGGCCTACGCCGAAAAGGCTTGACCCTTTGGAGCCGCCGTGCACCGGATCGACGCAGTTCCGACACGCCGCCCCATAGCGTCCCCTGTTCAGCCCCATCACGGCGTCATACTGAATGCGTGGCCAGCAACGAGGCTGCCCGCTTATCCGGCCCAGTGGCGCCGTCGCCCCGGCGCCAGGTATTCGCCGGCTACCGATTTCTATCGCCGCACCAGGCTGCGGTGCTCTATGCCGCCACCCGCCAACTGATTTCCGGCGCGGAATGGGGCACGCCGCAGCTCGTCGTCGCTTATGTCGACCGGCTGCTATCAATCTTCGACGCCAAGCCCTTTGCGCTACCGGTGCGGGCCGCCGACCTCCGCGACCAGTACAGCGACGGCATCGCGCTACTCGACGAGCTCGCCGACGGCGATTTCACCGCCCTGGCCCGACTGCGCCAAAGCCTCGTTCTGTCCCACACCCGCGTGATGCCTTTTGTCGGTTTGCTTTTCGATCACGTCGTTGAGGCGATAGCTACGCCGCCGGCGACGTTGCGATGCGGCGCACTCGACCGCTACCACGAAACCGGATAGCGAGTCCGACACGCCGGACGCGGGCGTTCCTCTGATCAACATCGAATCGGCGTCATACTCGGCCCGTGGCCAGCGACGGGGCCGTCCCCGGTTACGGTCTGTCTGCGCCGGTGTCCCGGCGCAGGATGCTCGGTGGGCTCACTCTGCTGCCGCTGGTCGCCGTAAGCAGCTCCGTCCCTTCCGCTTTCGCCGATCCCGGCGAAGCCGCTACCGCCGCCGATGCCGCCGACACGTCGTACCGCTATCTCTCCCCGCATCAAGCCGCTGTGCTCGACGCCGCTACCAGCCGCCTGATCCCCGGCCCGGGAGACGACCCGGGCGAGACCACCCCGGGGGCGCACGAAGCCAACGTGGTGCGGTACATCGACGTCATGCTTGGGGCGTTTTCCTTCTCGCCACCCAAGGTGCATGCCGGCGGTCCGTGGAGTAACCGCGCCGGCGGTTCCGAGGACTTCATGGCCAACTTCGTCCCCCTCGACCGGGCCCAAACTTACGCCTGGCAACAGCGGATCGCCAACCTGCGCACCCAGTACACCAACGGCATTGCGCTGCTTGACCAACTGGCCGGTGGCGACTTCACCACGGTGTCGAAGACGAAACAGAACAACATCCTGGCGACTGGCCAGGCGGTGTCTTTCACCCAGGTGCTGTTCGGGCACGCGATTGAGGGGATGTACTCCGTACCGGAGTACGGCGGCAACGCAAACCTCGTGGGTTGGCAAAGCATCGCCTGGCCGGGGGACATCGAGCCGCGCGGCTACACCGACGCCGAAGTCGAAGCGCCCCAAGGGGACACGCTGGCCCAAAGCGGCATCATCGGCATGCTGGTCCAGGGCGGGTGGGCCCATGCCATCGCCAAAATGGGGGGAAAGGCCGGCGTTAATATTGGCCGGTAAAGCGATCATCGTCGGCTCGGGACCGGGCGGTTCGGTCATGGCAATGGAGCTCGCCGAAGCCGGCTGGGACGTGGTGATTTTCGAGATGGGACCCAACTACTTCTCCAACATCGAAGGGCAAGGGCCGTTTCCGACGGTGTTCTCCAACGATGAGCTCAAGTCGCAGTACCGCTACTTCGAGCAGCCGGATCCCTTGGCCTACCCGCGCACGTTTCGCCAAACCGCCTGGCAGGTCGCTGCGAACACCTACGTTGGCGACGTCAATGACCTGCCCAACCAGGTCGGCGGCGCGTTCCCACACTCGGACGTCAAGGTCACCCGGATGTGGGACATCGACTTCAAGGGGCTGTCGCTGCTCGGCCCGGTGCCTGGCGCGGACATGGCGGATTGGCCGTTCGAGTACAGCGAGCTCGCTCCGTACTACGACGAGATAGAGACGCTGATCGGAGTGCAGGGAGATGTCGCGTCGATACCGGCATTCGTACAGCGGCACCAGCCGCAGCAGAGGCCCTACCCGATGCCGCCAGGGGCGCAGATGCGCTCGTCGACGCTGCTTGCGGCGGGGGCCAAACGCCTTGGGCTGCATCCCTTCTACTTCCCGATGGCGGCCAATTCGGTCGAGTACAACGGATCCCCGGCGTGCAACAACTGCGGCTTCTGCTCGGGCTACGGCTGTCCGATCTCAGCCAAGCCGGCCAACCTCATCATGCTGCGGCGCGCGCTGCGCACCGGGCGCACGCAATTGCGACCGCAGACGACCGTCACCCAGGTCAACTACACCGGCCGCCGCGCGACCGGCGTCTCTTTTATCGACGCGGCGGGCAACGCCGGCGGCGAGAGCGCCGACATAGTTGTGCTGGCCTGCTCCGCGGTGTTGTCTCCGCGCTTGGCGCTGCTGTCCAACCTTCCCGACCCCTATGCCCGTATCGGCAAACGGATTATGTTTCAAAACTTCTACGATGGCTTCGCCATCTTTCTCAACCAGCGAGTGCACGCCTACCGCGGTCGGTCGTGCACGCAGGTGGTGTTCGATTTCAACGATCCCGACTTCCCCGGAGCTCGAGTCTTCGCGCGGCTGGCCGGTCTGCCCTATATCCGTGCCGGCCTGTGCGAGCTCGGGGGTAGCCAGAACCCGATCGCGGAAGGCAAGTTCTACCAAGAGATCCTCGGATTGATCCCGGGCGTGCAGTTTTTCGGCCGCGCGTTCAAGGATCTGATGCAAGCCTCGCTGCTGCGCGACCGGCTCGCCGGCGTCGACTGCTTCGCCACCGACATGCCATACCTGACCAACAACGTCACTCTCGACCCGACGATCAAGGACCTCAATGGACAGCCGGCCCCCCGGGTCACCTACAAGATCGGAAGGTTCGAGAAGGTTTCGCAAGACTTTTTCATCCCTTTGCTTTCCACGATGTGCGGGGCATCCGGAGCACAGCTGTACGCCGCGGTACCGCAGAGCACCGCCAATTCCATCGGAGGCACCGCGCCACCGACCGGATTGCACACCATGGGCGGGATGCAGATGGGCGTTAACCCGGCGACCAGCGTCGTCGATGGCAATGGCCGAATGCATCAGATGGACAACGTGTTCTGCTCCGACAGCAGCGTGTTCGCGACCTCCGGCGGCTCTAATCCGACCAACACGATCATGGCGGTCGCGCTGCGCACCGCGCGGGGGCTGACCGGCAGGCGGTCCCCTTTACCTGCCCCCGCGTTCGCCCAACCCGGCTGAGGTAACACTGGCGCCAAGCGCCGGAGGGCTCAGATCTCGATAACCGTCGGCACGATCATCGGCTGGCGACGGTAGGTCTCCCCCACCCACTTGCCGACCGCACGACGGACCGCTTGGGCGATCCGTGCCGGGTCGGTAACGTTTTCGGCCGCAAGCGATTCCAACTCCGCCTCGACTCTGCGAACAGCGGGCTCCAGCGCCTTGGGGTCTTCGGAGAAACCCCGCGAATGCACCTGCGGCGGGGCCGCCACCTTCCCGGTACCGCGCCCGACCACGACCGTTACTGCCACGAAACCCGATGACAGGATGAGCCGTTCGCCCAGTGTAATGTCGCCGACGTCGCCGGTGATCGAGCCGTCGACGAACATCTTGCCGACCGGTACCGCACCGGCGATGCGCACGGCGCCGCCCACCAGGTCAACGCTGACCCCGTTCTCGGCCAACACGATCGATTCTTCCGGCACCCCCGCGCTGGCGGCGAGCTTGGCGTTCGCCCGTAGCATCCGCCAGGTGCCGTGAACCGGCATGACGTTGCGAGGGCGAACCCCGTTATAGAGGAACAGCAGCTCACCGGAATACGCATGACCCGAAACATGCACGCGGACTTGCTGATTGGTGACAACGCGCGCACCGATCTTGGCCAGTTCGTCGATGACCCCGTAGACAGCCTCCTCGTTGCCCGGTATCAGCGAGGACGACAGGATGATCAGGTCTCCCGACGTCAGCGTGATGCTGCGATGCTCGCCGCGCGACATCCGTGACAGCGCCGCCATCGGCTCGCCCTGAGTTCCGGTGGTGATCAACACAACCTGGTCGGGCGCCATCATCTCAGCGGCGCCAATGTCGACCAGATCCGACTCGTCCACCTGCAGAAAACCCAGGTCGCGCGCGATTCCCATGTTGCGCACCATGGACCGCCCGACGAACGACACCCGCCGGCCCAGCGCCGTCGCGGCGTCGATGATCTGCTGCACCCGATCGACGTTGGAAGCAAAGCACGCGACGATGACGCGGCCTTGAGCGCTGCGAATCAGCCGGTGCAGCGTCGGCCCCACCTCGCTCTCCGACGGCCCCACACCGGGGATCTCGGCGTTGGTCGAGTCGCACAAAAGCAAATCGACGCCGGCGTCGCCGAGCCGTGACATGCCCGGCAGGTCGGTGGGTCGGCCATCGGGCGGTAATTGATCGAGCTTGATATCGCCGGTGTGCAGAACGGTTCCAGCACCGGAGCGCACCGCAATAGCCAGCGCGTCGGGAATGGAGTGGTTGACCGCGAAGAACTCGCACTCGAACACTCCGTGCGTGGTGCGCATCCCTTCGGCCACCTGAACGAAGACCGGCTTCACCCGGTGCTCACGGCATTTCGCGGCGAGCAGGGCCAGGGTGAACTTGGAACCGACAATCGGTATGTCGGGCCGCATTTTGAGCAGGAACGGGATCGCCCCGATGTGGTCTTCGTGGGCGTGCGTCAGCACCAGCGCCTCGAGGTCATCGAGTCGGTGTTCGATATGACGCAGATCAGGCAGGATGAGGTCGACGCCCGGTTCGTCGTGAGTGGGAAACTTCACCCCGCAGTCGATGATCAACAATCGGCCCAGATGCTCGAAAACCGTCATGTTGCGGCCGATTTCATTGATTCCGCCCAGCGCGGTCACCCGCAAACCACCTGTGGTCAGCGGACCTGGCGGTTGAAGGTCTACATCCACCTGCGAGCCGCCCTCTGGCTCACCTGAGCACCGACGCTGCCCGCATGTCGGCAGCCAGTGCGTCGATCTGTTCGGCCGTGGCGGGCATCTGCGGCAGCCGCGGATCGCCGACCTCGATACCCTGCAGGCGCAGTCCCGTCTTGGACAGCGTCACACCGCCGAGGCGGCTCATCGCATTGCTCAACGGGGCGATCGCGACGTTGATTTTGCGAGCGGTAGTGACATCTCCGGAAGCGAAGGCGGACAGCAGGTCTCGCAGCTGACCAGTCGCCAGGTGGGAAATCACGCTGATGAAGCCGGTGGCGCCCATCGCCAGCCACGGCAGGTTCAGCACGTCATCGCCGGAGTAGTAGGCCAGGCCCGTCTCCGCCATCAGTTGCATGCCGCCGTGTAAATCGCCCTTGGCGTCTTTGACCCCAACGATGTTGGGGTGTGCAGCCAATACGCGCAGCGTCTCGAATTCGATCGGCACCACCGAACGCGGCGGGATGTCGTAGAGCAGCACCGGCAGTGGCGTCGCGTCGGCGACCGCGGTGAAGTGCGCGATCAGCCCGGCTTGCGGAGGCCGCGAGTAGTAGGGCGTGACCACGAGCAGACCGTGCGCCCCCTCGGCGGCACACGCCTTGGCCAAGTGGACGCTGTGCGCCGTGTCGTAGCTGCCCGCGCCGGCGATGACACGGGCGCGGTCCCCCACCGCTTCGAGTACGGCCCGCAACAGGGCGAGCTTCTCGGCGTCGGTGGTGGTCGGCGACTCGCCGGTGGTGCCGGATATGACCAAGCCGTCACACCCGCTGTCGACGAGGTGGTTGGCCAGTCGGGCCGCCGCCGGGAGATCCAGGGATCCGTCCGGGGCGAACGGCGTCACCATGGCGGTCAGCAGCGTGCCCAGGCGTGTGTAAACGTCGAATCCGCCGGTACTCACGGACCCCAGATTACCTGGCGGTAGCAACCCCATTTGGCACCGCTGCGTGCTTGACTCAGGCCTCGGTGGCCAGCGGACTGGTCGCCACCTCGGTGCCGTCGGTCAGCGCGGAGATCTGGAAGTCGCCGAACACGGCCGGGGCGACGCCCGCCAGCTGCCGAAGGCACTCGATGGCCAGCCGCCGGATCTCGACGTCGGCGTGCTCGCTGGCCCGCATGGCAATGAAATGTCGCCAAGCCCGGTAGTTGCCGGTGACGACGATGCGGGTCTCGGTGGCGTTGGGTAATACGGCGCGTGCTGCCTGGCGGGCCTGCTTGCGGCGCAGGATTGCGTTCGGCTGATCGGCGAACTTGGCTTCCAGTCTGCTCAGCAGCTCGGTGTAGGTGGCGCGGCTGGCGTCGGCGGCCTCGACCAGGATGCGCCGCAATTCGTCGTCGTCTTCCATCCCGGGGGGAACGACGATCTGGGATTCGTTCTCCGGCACATAGCGCTGCGACAGCTGCGAGTAGGAGAAGTGCCGATGCCGGATCAGCTCGTGGGTGCACGATCGCGAGATGCCGGTGATGTAGAACGAGACACTCGCATGCTCGAGCACCGAGAGATGCCCGACGTCGATGATGTGCCGCAGATAGCCGGCGTTGGTCGCGGTCCTCGGGTTCGGCTTCGACCAACTCTGGTAGCAGGCCCGGCCGGCGAACTCGAGCAGCGCCTGGCCACCGTCGGCGTCGGTGCTCCAGGGCACGTCGGGCGGCGCGACGAACTCGGTCTTGGCGATCAGTTGCACGTGCAACGGCGCGGTCTCGGCCACGGCGAACACCCTAGCGGGCGCACGCAGCATGCCGGTCACGGCGACGGACGTTCCTACCCCGTACGGAGTGCGCCTACTTCGTCGGCTCTATCAGGGGTTTGACGATCTCCAATTCCTCGGGCCTGGCCGGCACTGCTTTCTCCTGTATTCGGGCCGCGGGCGTGGCGGGACTGGAGTACAACGATTGTTCCGCGCCGGACACCCACCCACCCGAGGTAGCGGAACGCGCTGACTCATATGCCGAATTCGGTTGGTACTCGCCCATCGGCGAGGACGGGAGTACCGAGCGGCCCGAATGGTAGAGCGAGCCGCTTCCCGAAATTGATTCGCCCTCAGGGTGTCCCGGTTTTTGGTAAAAAGCGATGTCGCTCATCCAACCTTGTTTTGGCACTAGGTACTCCAGGTCCTGAGGCGTGGTAGCCGAGGTGGCTGGGCGGACCGAGCCGGCGTCCGGCGGCGGGCCGTCCGGCGGCGGGGCGACCGGCGGCGGGGCGACCGGCGGCGGGTCAGGCGGACCCGGCGCCGCGGCGCACGTCGTGTGCTCGAGGTACTGCCGCCAGGCCTGGAGGCAAGCAAGCAGTTGCTGGGTGTAATCGGTCGGTGGGGCCGCCGTAGACCCAAGTGCAGCGGCCGGCATCGGCGGCGGCATGAACGGCGCCGGCGGCGGCACGGCGGACATCCCCCACGCGGGCGGCTGCGCATACTGCGAAGGCGTCATAGCGCCTACGGTCTTTTCGAGGTACTGGCGCCAGGCTTGAAGGTAAGCGTGTAACTGCTGCGCGTAGTCGGTCGAGGGCGACGTCATGGGTTGACCTCCGAGGATTGAAGGGGCAGGAAATACGGCGCGGCCCGGGGTGGCAGCCGAGAAATCGATCGGATGAGGCAACGATGCCTGGCAGTATTGCCCGTCAAGGTTGCGCAGCCTGCGGGTCTCGTATGGCTCCCGGTTCTCAATGTCGAAGACGTAGCAGTAATCGCCGGCCGGTGTCGGCAGACGAATCGGGCTTGAGAATCCTTGGTCGATGAAGCCGTAGGGAAGCCGCCAGTTCAGGACGGTTTTCTCCCGGCGATCGACGCCGCCGGACTCAACCCAAACGTAATGGTCAAGGATGGCGTTCACGGCGTGGCGGGCCGACTCACAGGCGGCCTCCATTGACGTCATCCGGGTGAACGTCTTGTTCCATGTGCCCGCGAACACCACCGAGTTGTGATGCACCTGGAAGCCGCCGTGGCGCGCCTGCCAGACATTGCGCCGCTCGAGATTCTCCAGCCACTGGGCCTCCGTCGGCCTCGTAGTCCACGACGAGCCGTGCGGGTTCCAGGGGTCGCAACCAGGTCGATTCGGCCAGTCTCCGACGATGGGGACCAGATACGGCGCTTCGTTCCGCGCCGGAGTTCCCTTGTCGGGCCAACCGGTCATCCTCAGGTTGCGGTCCAGCGCATACCAAGCTGGCCACGGGAGCAGCGCCTCGGGGACGTTGCCGGCGTCGCTGGTGACGGCGTGGATGATTTGCCGCCACACTTCTTGGGCGAGTTCGTCGGCGCTGCAGTCGCGCGCGGCCTTCCCGTGCCCGAATTCGTCGACCAGGTGACGCGACGGGGTGTTGAAATCTCCGATGTCAACCGACAGCACCGAGATGTGGCCGTCACGGGCCAGTGTCGGTTGCCTCTCCCACATCCCGCTCTGGTTTATCGACGACAGGCCCCATTCGGTCCCCGAGTAGTACATATGCCCACGGAGCAGCTGGAACTCGGTGTCGAAGAAGTATTGGATGCCCGCCAGCGTCTGAAACCGATCCCAGGGCACCCGACCCATTTCGTCCAGCCTGTGCGGGTCACGCCGGGCTGATGGGCGCGCTGGCGTGGGCTGCAGCGGGCCGGCGGGCGGTGGGACCGAGGTAGTGAACCCGTCGAGCCCGGCCACGGTGCCGCCGGTGCCGGCCGCGCGCAGCGGCGCTGTGATCCGTTCGGCCGTGGGCGCGTCGACGGCGACCACGACGTAATCGGGAGACAGGCGCATTCCGTCGGTCAGCTGAACCTGCACCCGCGGCCAACGGTGGGGTGGGTCTCCGCGGTCGATGCGCGGGGCCAAGAGCTGATCCACCCCACTTCGGACGAATCGGACTCCGAGCTCGACGAGGTGCCGGTACCAGTGGTCGAACCACGCTTCGGTAGTGGGGCCGTTGAGCACCCCGTCGGCTTTGTCGTCGTCGCGGTCCGTTTGCAGCTGCAGCTGAAGATATGTCGTCAAATTGGTACGGGCATCGCCCCAGTGGGAATCGAACGCGGCGAGCACCCGCGGCATTTCCAGGAGAGCCGCTTCGAAAGGTGGCGTGTAATAGAACCGACGGGCCACCGTGGCGTCGCGGCCGATGAAGAAGTCATAGGCGGACAGGTTCTGGAGTTCTCTGGCGCGGCGCAGAGGACTGGTGGCGAGATATTGCAGCAGCCTGCCCGCGAAGGTCTGCACATCACCAGGGCTGAAGCCTAGTTCCCCGAGCTGGCCTGCGGTGGTGAGTAACTCGGCGAGGGTGCGTGGCTTCTGGCGAGGAAAAACCAGGGAGGGCTTGCCTTCCACCGTGGTGCCCTGGGTGACCACTCGCCTGACGTTGTCCATGACGGTGCGCGACGTCATTTGCCAGCAAACCTGGCCGTCGACCTGCGCTGTTCGTTGATACACCGGAATGCGTTGGAAAAGGTCCCAGATGTGCAGGTAATACGCTGGGAAGAAACGGAATCCGTGCTCTCCGGCAACCGCCCGCGGTGGGATACGGGGCCGGCCTCGCCGCCCCGGGAAGGGGCGTAGCTCGGCGGTGCCACCCCTGCCCGAACCTGCCTTCGAGTACTGGGAAGCGGCGAGGCCGCCGAGCTTGATCGGCGGATAGCTGCCCGCGGGCATGGCGTTGTCCAGCACGGTCCGTTCATCCGGGTGAGGTTCGTACACCGTGACCTCGAAGCCGCGCTCTGCCAGTTCGTGAGCGGCGGTAAGGCCGGCAATGCCGGCTCCCAAAACGGCCACCGTGGGGTGCCGATCGGACGACGCAGGGGTCGTAATGTGCTCGCTCATTGCGGCCCCGTCCGCAGCGTAGCCAGCAACTCCGGATGCGATGGTGCCCGAACGGCCGCGTGGACGTAAGCGAGCAGCGTGTCGTGCGCGCGCAAAATGTCGTCCAGCGAGCCGTGCACGTTGACGACCCCGGCCTGAACTGCCTCGTCAAGGCTGAACCTGGCGTCGAGCAGGTCCAGGATGGCGGCCCGGGAGCTGGCGATCCGGGCGCTGCTCACACCGGCCGGACCGTCCGTCACCTCCAGCCGGCGACCACCTCGCAGCGAGAACACCTCGCCGTCGACATCGACCTCGACCACCAGCGGCCCGAGCGCCTCCAGCATATGGCGGTAGCTGGCGGGCACCTCGTCCTCAAGGTGCCCGACTGACCGCCGCAGCAGCGACGAAACCTGCTCAGCCATATAGCAACTCGAATACGCCGGCACCGACGAGGTCGATCTTTTCGCCGTTGATCGACCCAGTCACCTGAGCGGTGCCGTTGCTTTCACACAGCACGACTGATCGATCCAGGCACACCTCACTAGGCTGCGCGAGGCGCGCGTAAGCCTGCGGTCGAAATTCGGCGTGCACCGCGTCGCCCGCCCGGGTCGCGGTGATCTCGATCCTTTCCGGTACGTCCGACGCCTCGCCGCCGAGGACGAGCCGCATCGGGGGCGGCAAGGTGCAGTCGGCGACGCGGCCGAGCAGGCCGTGCGAGCGGGTCTGCACGGCGGCGGGTGGGAAGATGGCGGCGGGCTCGTCGTGGCGCCACACCCAAAGCGCTTGATACAGACAGCGCAACCGTCGCCGATCCGTCATCTGCTGGAAAACCAGCGACCACGGATCGTCGGGTCCTGAGGGAAGGATCGTGCCCCACGTCCAGCCGAAGTCGCCGCCCCAGTGAAACCGGCCCCAGTTGTGGTCGTGGTAGGCCACGTTGCCCTCGAAGCGCATCTCCTGGCGTCCGATGCGCAGCCACCCGTCGGCACGCAGCCGCGGCACGAATAGCCAGGACACCCGTCCGTCCCCCACCGGCTGGTTGTTGACGGCGAAGGGCCGACTCACCGAGGTGAGATCGAGCTCCCCCCGGATGTCGTGTCCAGGAAGGTCGATCACCACCCGGTACCCGTCCGGTCGCACGGTCATCCGATTGCCGCCGACGGTCAGGACGCTGAGGTCGGCCGACACGTCCAGCTCGGAGTCGTCAAACCGCTCGACGGCGCCAGTCCACCGTTGGTCGTGCGCTATCACGATGACGCGGGGCACCAGCCGGGGTCGACCGGCCGAGGGGGTTTCGCTGTTGAGGCTGAAGTTGATCAATATCCGGCTGCCCGGGCGGTGGACCACGAAGTGGTACCACTCCTTGAATCCGTCGGGCCTGGCGGTAGCGAGCACAGGGGTACGGAGGAAGTCGCTCCGGGCGAGCACCGCGCTCATCGCAGCCACCGGGTATTCATCGACGCGGACATAGCTTCCTCGGGCGTGTCAGACGGCTCCGCCCTCGCAGATTCGGCGAGGCGGTTGATCGCATCTCCTACGCTCGCGACGCCCAGCAGCAAGTAGCCGAAATCGTCGGCCTCGCGCTGGGTCTCGGCCTGAGAGTGGCCCTCGGCGGCCAGAGCGTGAACTACCGTAGCCAGACCGGCCAGGCCCAGCAGGTACCCGATGAAGCTACTCTGCTCAGCCAGCGCCGGGCGCGGATCAGTCAACATCAGGCGAACCCTTCGGGGCGAAAGTGGCCCAGCACCGAATCGTCGAGGCCGCGCCCGATGATCGCGTCCGCCAGCAGATCTGCCCATGCGTCCGGGACCGCGTTTGACTCCGCGGGCCCGTCAAGCACGTTGAGGCTCAACGTTTCCCAGATTCGCCGGAGGTTGTCGACCGCTTGCGATGCGGCCAGCGCATCGCGCAGTTCGGCTCCGGCGGTCGTGTCTGCATATCGGCGACCCTCGGCAACGAGCAGGTCGTGCAGACCACGCGCCGCCGCCGGGTTTCCGAGCACCGCGCGACGGACACCCAGAAGTAACTCGAACACGGTCCGCTCGGCGCCGTCGGCGTCCGTCGGCGGGGCCGGGAGTAGCGGCGGGACGCTGCGCTCGACGAGGTCGAGGGTCAGCCCCCTGATCCGCTCCAGCTCGGTGAGCATTCCGACCAGGTCCTCGGGGTTCATCGGGTGCGCCCGTGCACGTAGTCCACGAGGTCGCACAGCACATCCCGATGTCGACTCGCCGGAAACCAGTCGAGACCGGCCAGTAGGACCGCAGCTTTGCGAGCATGCCAGCGGGCAACCTCTCGAGCGTGCTCCATCGAACCGACGTCCAGCATCAGGCCATAGAGCCAACGAATGTCATCGAGCGTCTTCGATTCCGAGGAGCGGTATCCCTGCAGCCGGGCGGCGATCTCCGCCTGCCCAGCCCGAGACAGCTCGCCCCGGGCGACGAGCCCTTCCAGCAGCGAAGTGAGCCCCAGCTCGCCGTCGCTGCTCGGCCTGCGCCTGGCCAGAATCTGGACTGCGCGATCCCGGTCTCCCGGCTCGGCGCATCGCAAGGTGTGCAGCAGCATCAAGGTGCGTTTACCCTCCCAGAGGTCACCGCCGATCTCTTTGCCGTACTCCTCGGGGTCCGCCCGCAGGTTCAGCAGGTCGTCGGTGATCTGGAAAGCGGCGCCCAGGTGGCGGCCGAGAGGCTCCAGCGTCGCCGACCATTCCGGTCCGGCGCCGGCGGCGATCGCGCCGACCTGCAGCGGTGTGATGAATGAATACCAGCTGGTCTTCAGCTCAACCATCGCGAGGTAATCAGCGTCGTCGAGCTGCCAGGTGTTGGAACGCACCCACTCGAGCTCGAGGGCTTGGCCGTCGACGGTCTGCCGGGTCATGTGCGCGACGGCCCGCAGGATGCGTAGGGCCGGCCCGAGCCCGACGCGCTCAACGTTGTCGAGCAGTGGTTGCAGCGACATCGACAGCATGGCATCACCCACGTTGACGGCGATCGGGACGCCGTGGTCGATGTGCAGCGTTGGCCTGCCGCGGCGCCTCCACGACTCGTCCTCGATGTCGTCGTGAATGAGAAAGGCGTTGTGGTAGAGCTCCAGCGTCGCTGCGGTCGGCAGGACTGCCTCAAGGTGGCCGCCGAGCCCCAAGCAGGTGGCGATGCTCAGGGCCGGCCGGAGCGCCTTCCCGCCGCGGCGGGGATAGTCGAGGATCAGCTCGTAAAGTCTGCTCGCGCCATGCTGGCCGGGAGCGAAGAGCCGATCGATCTCGCCATCGCACGCTTCTTTGCACTCGGCGAGGTAATCCTCGAGCACATTCGGGGCCGGCGCGACGGAAGGCCGTTCAAGAGACAACGACACCGACGACGCCGTTTTTGTCTGTGATCCTCGGCGCGAAGCGAATGCGGACGGCAAGCTCGATATATCCATATTCAGCACTGGTCTCGCCGATCACTTCCAGGCTAGGAGGAACGCTGATCGCAAGGTCCACTGGCTCTTCACCGGGACTTGTCTCTACAGCACCCCCGTGCGCGATCCGTCGGCGACGGCCCAGTAGGAGCAGCCTTCCAATGTCGCCGGATTTCGCTTGACCCAAAACGCCGACGGCGAATGACACGCCATCGTCTTTGTCGGGCTTGCCGGGCCCCTTGCCCCCGTCGGGCTTGTCGGCCCCCTTGTCTCCGTCGGGCTTGTCGGGCTTGTCGGCCCTCTTG
>Ga0209113_1000013_pt1 | contig 43497 bp, 44 predicted proteins | sample TexAe_RefH0_O1_FD_187951 | JGI IMG/M metagenome (GOLD analysis project Ga0209113, IMG submission 187951) | Forest soil microbial communities from Davy Crockett National Forest, Groveton, Texas, USA - Texas A ecozone_RefH0_O1 (SPAdes) (version 2) | ecosystem: Environmental > Terrestrial > Soil >... | reverse complement strand
CATTGCGGTGATGTTGTCGAACAATCGATCCTGGGCTTCGGACGGCAGGTAGATCAGCAGGCCCTCGGCCAGCCAGGCTGTCGGTGCGCCGGTATCGAAGCCGGCGGTTCGCAATGCGGCCGGCCAGTCGGCGCGCAAGTCGATCGGGACGGTGCGTCTGTTCGCGGTCGGCGTGGCGCCCAGATCAGCCAGCGTGCGCGTTTTGAATTCGATCACCGCAGGCTGATCGATCTCGTACACCGTGGTGCCGTCGGGCCAGGGCAGCCGGTAGGCGCGGGAGTCCAGGCCCGATGCCAGGATCACCACTTGCCGTACGCCCGCCTGCACCGCGGCGAGCAGATACTCGTCAAAGTACTTGGTGCGGATGCCCATCCCGTCGACGATTGCCTGCGTCCGGTCCGGCGACGAGTTCGGGAGCAGCGAGAAGTCGAGTTCGCCATCCATCATCTTCGTGAAGAAGTCCAGCCCGACGGCACGAACCAGCGGGTCGGCGTACGGATCGCTGATCAGCCCATTGGGATCCTTGTTCGCCATCGCGCGCCCCGCCGCGACCATGGTCGCGGTGGCACCCACGCTGGAGGCCAGGTCCCAACTGTCGTCATCGGTGCGCGACATCGCTGCCCTATTTCTTCAGCGTCGCGGCGACGTAGCTCATCTTCCGGAACATAGCCATCGCCTCGTCGTCCGGGAAGATAAATCCATTGCGCTGGTACAGCTCTGGAGCAGGGTGGGCAGTGACCTGCCAGCCGTGACCGGTGAGGTAGTCGGTCACGATACTGCGTTCGCCGTGATAGAACAGATCAGCTGCGTCGAGGTCGAAACCGGCGCGCCGCCACCGCTCACTGATGCGCTGCACGCCTTCTTTGGAAAAGGCGTCTGGATCCGAGATGTGCTCGGTGGCCAGCTGGCTTCCCGCCGCGCTGAGCGCGGTGATGTTGTCGAACAATCGGTCCTGGGCGTCGGCCGGCAGGTAGGGCAGCAGTCCCTCGGCGCTCCACGCGGTCGGCTGATCGACGTCAAAACCACCGGCTCGCAATGCGGCCGGCCAGTCGTCGCGCAGGTCGATGGCGATCGTGCGGAGTTCCGCGGTCGGTGTGGCGCCGAGGCCGGCCAGTGTGCTGGTCTTGAATTCGATCACCTCAGGCTGATCGATCTCGTACACCGTGGTGCCGTCGGGCCAGGGCAGCCGGTAGGCCCGAGTGTCCAAACCCGACGCCAGGATCACCGCCTGTCGCACGCCCGTCTGGGCGGCGGTGGTGAAGAATTCGTCGAAAAATCTTGTGCGCACTGCCATTTGCTCCGTGCGCGTCTTGCGATTCAGCATCGGGTCATCCTCGAGGCTGAGCTCCCCGTCCAGGATTCGGACGAATGGCGCAAGACCCACCGCGCGCACCAGTGGCTCGGCGAAGGGATCGTCGAGCAGCGGCTCCGGTCCCCGGGAGGCCAACGCGCGCGAGGTCGCCACCATGGTCGCGGTGGCGCCCACACTGGAGGCCAGATCCCAGCTGTCGTCGTGGGTACGTGGCATCGAATGGCTCCTATTTCTTGTCGGTCAGCGTTCCGCTGACGTAGAGGCGGTCGGCGAACGGCAGGTCGTCCTCTTCGATCGGCGGAAGTCCGTTGGCCGCGAACATCTCCCGGATGGTGCTGCCGCCCATCTGCCATCCGTGGTCGGACAGGTAGACCGCAGCTTCGTTGCGGTCGCCGAAGTAGACCAGCTCGGTCATGTCGAGGTCGAGACCGTGTTTACGCCAGCGCTCGGAGACCTGCCGCATGCGTTCTTTGATCCGCTCCTCGTGCCCCGGCTTGCGGGTGGGCCCGCTCTCGGTGGCGATCCGGCTGCCCGGTGCGCTGAGCTCAGTGATGGTGTCCAGCAAGCGATCCTGCGCGTCGGGCGGCAGATAGCCCAGCAGGCCTTCGGCGCTCCACGCGCTGGGCTGCTCCGGGTCGAAACCCGCCGCCTTCAGCGCGGCGGGCCAGTCGTCGCGCAGGTCGATGGCGACCGCGCGCCGGGCGGCGGTGGGCTGGGCGCCCAGCTCGGCCAGGGTGCGGGATTTGAATTCGATGACCTGCTGTTGGTCGATCTCGTACACCGTGGTGCCGTCGGGCCAGGGCAGCCGGTACGCGCGTGCGTCCAGCCCCGACGCCAGGATCACCGCCTGCCTGATGCCGGCGTTGGTCGCGTCGAGGAAGAACTCGTCGAAGAACTTGGTGCGGACCGCCATGTTGTCGGTCATCCGTTGCACGCCCGGGGCGCCGTCGCCGTCATCCTCGAGGTCGGCGGGGTTCAGCTCACCGGTGGCCAGCCGCGTGAAGAGGTCCAATCCCACCGCGCGAACCAACGGCTCCGCATAAGGGTCGTTGATCAGTGGCTGTTCGGCCTTGCTGGCCATGGCGCGGGCTGCGGCGACCATCGTGGCGGTTGCGCCGACGCTCGATGCGAGGTCCCAGGTGTCGTCGTCGGTGCGTGCCATCGCTCCCCCTGCAGCAAACTGTGTGATTACTTAGCCAATATAACGAGCCTACCATGCACTCAATTGGCCCCTTGTACAGGCATATTGCTGAAACCCATGTCAAGCCGAATCATTCCCGCAACGCTGTAACCATGGCGTTCGAAGCGGCGGGCAAGCGGGTGCTGATCACCGGGGCGTCGTCGGGTATCGGGGCCGCGCTGGCCCGGCGGCTGGCCGGCCACGGCGCGGTGGTGGGGTTGGTCGCCCGCCGATCGGAGCGTTTGGCGGAGGTGCTGGCTGACTGCCGCCGAACCTCGCCGGAGTCGACGATGTGGGTGGCCGATCTGGGCGATACCGCCGCGCTCGACCGGTTCGGGTTGCGCGCCTGGGACGACCTGGGTGGCATCGACGTGTTGGTCAATAATGCCGCGACACCGAAGCGGCGGGTGGTCGAGGCGCTGGATCCGGCCGACGTCGAGGCGGTCATGCGGGTCAACTTCTTCGCCCCGATGCGGCTGACGTTGGCGATTCTGCCCCGGATGCTCCAGCGCGGGCACGGCGTCGTTGTCAACGTGTCCAGCGTTGGTGGACGGCTGGGCATCGTTCACGAAACCGCATACTGTGCAAGCAAATTCGCGCTGTGCGGGTGGAGTGAATCAATGGCCGTCGACCTGCACGGCACCGGCGTTTCGGTCAAGTTGATCGAACCCGGGCCGGTCGACACCGAGATCTGGGATCAGCCCGGCAGCGAGGAACCGCTCTACCAAGGACCCAAGGTGCCGGCCGAGGACGTCGCGGACGGCATCATCGCGGCGCTGGGCGGGGACCGTTTCGAGCATTACCTGCCGGACATGCAACCGGTCGTCGACGCCAAGAACGCCGACATCGACGCCTACATAGCCGGCGCGGCCGCTATGGCACCTCGATGAAGGCGCTGGTCTTCGGTGTCCGGCCGGAGCCATTGGACGGACCCGACGACGCACTGACGCACAGCCCCGTCGCACTGCGCCAGGTACCGGATCCCACTCTGCTGCACGATGATTGGGTCATCACTCGACCTCGCCTGACCGGCATCTGCGGCTCGGACTCCAAGCAGATCCTGCTGGACTTCGGCGAGGGCGACGGCGACAACGCAATGGCCGCCTTCTGTTCGTTCCCGCAAGTCATGGGCCACGAGGTGGTCGCCGACGTCGTGCAGTTGGGACCGAAGGCGCGCGGTCTCGAGGTGGGCCAGCGGGTGGTGCTCAACCCGTGGCTGTCCTGCGGGCCGCGCGGCATCGAACCGCCCTGCCCGGCCTGTCAAAACGGGGACTACAGCCTGTGCTGGAGCTTCTGTGACGGCGACATCAAACCGGGGATCCACACCGGCGTCTCGGCCGATGTGACCGGCGGCTACGCCGAGTTGATGCCGGCCCACGACAGCATGTTGTTCCCGGTGCCCGATTCGTTGCCCGACGAGTTGGCGGTCTTCGCCGACCCGTTTTCGGTGTCGCTGCACGCCATCACCCGCCATCCGCCGCCGCGCTCAGGCCGGGTCCTGGTCTACGGCGCCGGGTCATTGGGATTGTGCGCGTTGGCGATCCTGCGGGCGCTCTATCCGGACGTAGCCGTCGCGGTGGTGGCCCGGTTCGACACCCAGGCCGAGCTGGCCCGCCGATTCGGCGCCTCGATCGTGCTGGCGCACGAGCCGCGGCTGGCCGTCATCGAAGAACTCGTGGCCTGGGGCGGCGGCCGGTTGTGGCAGCCGCTGCAAGGGCTGCCGATGGCGTACCCGGGCGCGATCGACGTTGTCTACGACACCGTCGGGAAGCCGGAGACGTTTGAGGTCGGCGTCCGGGTCCTGGCCGCCCGCGGCACGCTGGTGAAGGCCGGCGTGCACGCCCCCGGCCGGTGGGAGTGGAGCCCGTTGTACTTCAAGGAAATCAACTGGGTCGGCAGCAATGCATTCGGCGTCGAGGAAGTCGACGGGCATCGCCAGCACGCGATCGCGCACTACCTCAACCTGGTGGCCGACGGCCACATCGACCTGCGTCCCATGTTGACGCACACCTTCCCGCTCGAGCACTGGCGGGACGCGTTTCTGGCCATCGCGAACCAGGGTGACAGTGGTGCGGTCAAGGTGGCCTTCGACCAGCGTTAAGCCGGGCGGGTGGCGCGATAGAAGGTCAGACGCCCGATGACCGGCTGCCGTCGGGTGGCCACCGCGGCGCAGTCGAATCCGGCTTCGCTCAACAGTTGCGGAATCGAGTCGCCGAAATGTGCTGCGGCGTGCCGGCGGCGGGCGAAGAAGCGGGCCAACCGACCGTCGTGCTCGGCCACGTCGGCATCGACGTCAACGACATGCAACCTGCCACCGGGTCGCAGCACCCGAAAGACTTCTGCCGCCGCAGCCTTCTTGGCACCGCTATCCAGGTGGTGCAGCATCATCGACGACAGCACCCGGTCGAATTCTGCATCGGCGTACGGCAATTTCTGGGCGTAGCCGTGATCGAAGCGAATTCCGGTCATGCCGTGTAACTTTCGCTGCGCGCGGCTCAACGCCAACGGGTCGGGATCGACCCCGATCAGGTCGATTCCGGGATGCGAACGCTTAGCGCGAATGGTCAGACTCCCGGTGCCGCTACCGATTTCCAGGACACGGTGACCATCGACGAGTTCGGCTTGGGCGATCAACGACTGGTGGACCTTGGGGAGACCGAGCGCGCGGGACAGCAAGTCATATGCGGGCAGCAAGGCGTCATGCTGGGCCGCGGGCATGTAGTCGTGCCGATTACTGTGGTGGAAGAGCGAATAGAGATTATTTTCGGTCATACTGACCATCATCAGTCAATATTCTCAAGCATATTTGAGCGATCTTCGGACAAACTAGGACTATCTTTGGTGCAATGCCAGGTCCGACCTACACGCCCACCCGCCTGATCCGCCACCGCGGCGGCGTGCCGGTCTACCAGTACCGGACCGATCCGCATACGCCGCCGATCTCGGTGATCCGGCACGGCGACCAAGTACGCGGCCTGGGCCGGCATATTCACGATTTCCCAGCGCTCTGGTATCTCCCCGCGGCGGCAGCGGTGTACGTGGTGGCCGCCGGTGAGGTGCTGGACCCGGTACAGCTCAGCGACATCGACGGCGGCGTCGGCGTGCTCTTCGACCCCGCCGCGTTAGGTGAGGATGGGCGATCGCCATGGCCGACGTGGCGGACGCATCCGCTGCTGTTTCCTTTTCTGCACGGTCAGTCCGGCGGGCTGCTGCGCCTTGACATGCCGAAAACCCTTCAATCGCAGTGGGACTCCTCGATCCGGTCGATCGAGGCTGAGCTCACCGGACGGCAAGACGGTTACCAGCAGGCGGCGCTGGCGCACCTCACACTGCTGCTGATTGATCTCGCGCGACTGGCCGGTGACGTGGTCGGGGACCTGAGGCGCAGCGGTGAGCCGGTGCTGGCCGACGTGTTCGCCGTCATCGACCGGCGGCACTGCGAGACACTGTCGCTGCGCGATGTGGCCGACGAGGTCGGTTTGACGCCCGGACACCTGACTACCGTCGTACGGCGCCGCACCGGCCGAACCGTGCAAGACTGGATCATCGAACGCCGAATGACCGAGGCGCGTAAGTTGTTGACGGAGAGCGATATTCCCATCTCCGAAGTCGCTCGCAGGGTCGGGATACCTGATCCGGGATACTTCAGCCGGCTGTTCCGTCGAACCCACGGCACCTCGCCGCGTAGCTGGCGGGACTACATCGGGTTGGCGCGCAGATAGCCGTACACGCCGGCGAAGTTGGCGTTGACATCGTCCGGGATCGGGACCGGGCCGCCGAGAGCCCTGGCCCCCCAGACGATCTGAGCGGTCCGCTCGACCAGTGCGGTGACGTGCAGGACTTTGTCCGGTCGGGGACCGACCGCCACCAGGCCGTGGTTGGCAATCAGCGCCGCGGCCCGGCCTTCCAGGGCCTTCACCGCGTTGGAGCCGACCTCGGGCGTGGCCGATGCCGCGTAGTCGCTGCAGCGGATGTCGCCGCCGCAGTAGATGGCGAATTCGTCGATGCACGCCGGAATCGGCTGATGCGCGATCGCGAACATGGTGGCCCACACCGGGTGGCTGTGGATGACGCTGCCGATGTCGTCGAACGCCTGGTAACAAGCCAGGTGCAGCTTCATCTCGCTCGACGGCGACCGCCCCTCGGCGGCATGCAACACGCCGCCATCCGGATCGACCAGCACCAGGTCGTCGAGCGTCATGTCGGCATAGTCGACCGACGACGGGGTGATGACCAGGTTGCCGTCTTCGCGTCGGGCCGAGATGTTGCCCGCGGTTCCCTCGACCAGCCCGCGGCGCAGCATGTCTTTGGCCGCAGCAAGCACCGCGTCGTGGGGATTGTCAACGAATCTCATGAGGTGAGCACCTCCGGGTTGACGATATGGGCCGGCGTTCTACCGGATAGCAGGGCTTCGAGGTCGTCGGCCACCATCTTGGCCTGCCGCGCCTCAGTGTTCCACGTGGCTCCGCCGATGTGTGGCGTGAGCACAACATTGCGCATCCCAACCAACGGGTGATCGGTCGGCAGCCACTCGCCGACGAAGTGGTCCAGGCCCGCGGCGGCTACCTTGCCGGTGCGCAGCGCCTCGACGAGCGCGTCGGTGTCATGCAGCTGAGCCCGGGCGCTGTTGAGGAAGACGACGCCGTCGCGCATGGCCGCGAATTGCTCGGTGCCGATCAGCCCGGTGGTGTCAGCGGTCACCGGTGCGTGCAGCGAGACGATGTCGGCCTCGGCCAGCAGATCGTCCAGGCTGTGTCTGGCGTCGTCGTTGTAGGGGTCGTAGGCGATCACCCGCATGCCGAGGCCGGACAGCCGCCACTGGACCGCGCGCCCCACCGCGCCGAGGCCGATCAGCCCGGCCGTTCGCCCGGCCACCTCCCACGCGCGGAAGCGCTGATACGGAATGCTGCCGTCGCGGAACACCTCGCCGGCCCGCACGTCGGCGTCCGCGGCCAACACCTGACGGGTGGCGGAGAAGAGCAGGGCCAGCGTCATCTCGGCGACCGCATCCGCGTTGCGCCCCGGCGTATTCAGCACCGGGATGCCGGCCGCGGTCGCGGCCGCGACGTCGACGTTGTTGGGGTCACCGCGGGTGGACGCGATAGCCCGTAAGCCTAGGTCGAGAACCGGCCCGCTCACCGAATCACTCTCCACCACAACGATATCGGCTCCTTCGGCGGAGATACGCTCGGCGAGCTGTTCGCCGGAATAGATGCGCAGCGGAGTCTGGTCGATCCACGGGTCGTAGACGACATCGACCAACTGCCGCAGCTTTTCGAATCCTTCGCCACGCAGCGGGGCCGTCACCAAAGCACGGGTCACGAGTGCCAATGCTGGCGTACGGTGACGCCCGTGTCACGCAAAGAGGTCACAATCGGCATCGATATCGGCACCACCGCCGTCAAAGCGGTCGCCGCCGATGAGGACGGCCGGGTGGTCGCGCGGGCACGGATTCCGCACGAGTTGCGGGTGCCGGCGCCGGACCGGCTGGAGCACAACGCGGACCAGGCCTGGCGGCGGGGCCCGCTGACGGCGCTGAACCAGTTGGCGCGCCCGGATGCGCGGGCGGTCGCGGTGTCGGCGATGGTTCCGTCGCTGACTGCCGTCGACGCCGACGGCCGGCCGATCACACCAGGGCTGCTCTACGGCGACGGCCGGGGCCGGGTGGCCGATGCTGATACCGACGGACCCTCCCCGGTGGGCGAGGTCGGCGAATTCCTGCGCTGGACGGCGGCCCAGGCGCCCGAAGCGGCCGGTTACTGGCCGGCTCCGGCGGTGGCCAACTACGCGCTGGCAGGCGAGGCGATCGTCGACTTTCCCACCGCCTATACGGGCCTGCCGCTGTTCGACGGCACCGGTTGGAACGCGCAGGAGTGTGCGCAGCGCGGTGTCACGGTCGATCGGATGCCCCGGGTCGAAGCTCCGGGCGTCGCGGTCGGACGGGTGGGCGACGCGGTGCTGGCGATCGGGGCCATCGACGCGCTGTGCGAGCAGATGGTGTCCGGCGCCGATGACGACGGCGACGTGCTGGTGCTGTGTGGCACCACGCTGATCGTGTGGGTCACCGTCCCCGAGGCGCGTCAGGTGCCGGGCCTGTGGACCATCCCGACCATGACCGGCAAGAGCCAGATCGGCGGCGCGAGCAATGCCGGCGGGCTGTTTCTCGGCTGGGTCGATCGCGTCCTGGGACCGGGCGACCCTTCTGCGGCCGACCCGCGGCGCGTGCCGGTGTGGTCGCCGTATCTGCGCGGCGAACGCACACCCTTCCACGACCCGGACCGTCGCGGGATGCTGGACGGCCTCGACCTCACCCACGACGCGGCTGCACTGCGACGGGCCGCCTACGAGGCATCCGGCTTCGTCGTCCGCCAGATCATCGAGCTGAGCGGAGCGAACGTGTCGCGGATCGTGGCCGCCGGTGGCGGTACCCGGGTCCAACCCTGGATGCAGGCCATCGCCGATGCCACCGGTCGGCCGGTGCAGGTGTCCGGAGTGGCCGAAGGCGCCGCGCTGGGCGCCGCGTTCCTGGCCCGGATGGCGGTGGGTGCGGAGTCGGCGCTCACCGACGCGGCCCGCTGGGCTGCCGTCGAGCGGGCGGTCGAACCCAGCCCGGCCTGGGCCGGCCCGGTGGCCGAACGCTACCGCCGGTTCATCGAGCTGGCGTCGTTACGGTAGCTCCGCCGAGACGTACCTGATATCCCCAAACGCGACCATCGAGGGAGCATCCGGGAATTCAAAACCGTTGGCGGCGTACAGCTCTGGTGTGGTGTGCACGGTCGTCTGCCAGCCACGGGCGGCCAGGTACTCCGCGGGGTCGTTGCGATCGCCGTCGTACACCAGATCGGCCCAGTTCACGTTCAGCCCTAGTCGGCGCCAGCGTTCGCTGATCTCGTTGCCACGCTTGGCGATTCGATCGCGGATGTCCGGAACATAGCCGGTGCCGATTCTGCTGCCGCTGAAGCTGAGCGTGGTGATGGTGTCGAACAACCGATCCTGCGCGTCCGGAGGCAAGTAACCCAGCAGTCCTTCGGCGATCCAGGCGGTCGGGCGCTCGGTGTTGAACCCGATGTCGCGCAAGGCGCCTACCCAGTCGTCGCGCAGGTCGACGGCCACCGCTTTGCGGTCGGCGGTGGGAGTCGCCCCAAGATCGGCCAGCGTGCGCGTTTTGAATTCGATGACCTGCGGCTGGTCGATCTCGTAGACCAGGGTTCCCGACGGCCACGGCAGCCGATAGGCGCGTGTGTCGAGCCCGGCCGCCAGGATGACGGCTTGGCGCACACCGGCTTTGGCGGCATCGGTGAAGAAGTTGTCGAAGAACCGGGTTCGAACCGCCATCCCCTCGGCGAGCCGCTGTGAGGTGAAGGCCGGATCATCGTCGGTGAGTTCGATGTCGCCGTTCATCATCTTGATGAAGGCTTCGACCCCGACCGCGTTGACCAATGGCTCGGCGAAGGGATCGTCGATCAGGGGGTTGGGGCCTTTGGACGCCATCGCGCGTCGGGCGGCCACCGCGGTGGCGGTGGCGCCCACGCTGGACGCCAGGTCCCAGCTGTCGCCGTCATGGCGTCCGCTGTCGCTTGTGGTCATCTGAAGACTTCCTATCTGCGAGTTGCGGTGAGGGAAACGATGTTTCGGAACGCGGCGAGCGCGTCGTCACCCGGGTAGACGCGGCCGTATTCGCCGAACAGGTCCCGGCGGTTGCGGGCGAGCACGTCCCAGCCGCGTTCGGTGAGGTAGTCGGCGACGTTGTTGCGCTCGCCCTCGTAGAACAATCCGGACAAGTCGACGTCGCAGCCGATAGTTGCCCACCGATCGCTCATCGCCTTGCCGCGCTCGGCCATCGTCGACCCGTTGTCCGGGTGATACTCCGTGGCGATCCGGCTGCCCGGCGCGCTGAGCGCGGTGATGTAGTCGAACAGTCGGTCCTGTGCGTCGGGTGGCAGATACATCAACAGTCCCTCGGCGCTCCAGGCCGACGGTTTGGTGTCGTCGAAACCGCTGTCGCGCAATGCGGCCGGCCAATCCTCGCGCAGGTCGATGCTGACCGTGCGGCGCTCCGCCGTCGGCTCGGCACCCAGTTCTGCCATGGTCTCGGTCTTGAAGGCGACGACCTGAGGTTGGTCGACTTCGTAGACGATACTGGCGGCCGGCCAGTTCAGCCGGTAGGCCCGGGAGTCCAGGCCGGCGGCCAGGATCACGGACTGTTCGATGCCCGCCGTCGCCGCATCGGTGAAGAACTCGTCGAAGAACCGCGTCCGGACCGCCAATGAGTCGGTTTCGGTCTGCAGTTCCGCGGTGCCGTTCTCGCCGGTGTCGGCCGGGTCGATCTCCCCGTCGACGACGCGGGTGAAGAAGTCGATGCCCACCGCACGCACCAAGGGAGCGGCGAACGGGTCATTGATGATCGGGTCGGTGTCCCGGGAGGCCAGCGCACGGGCCGCCGCCACCATCGTTGCCGTGGCGCCCACGCTCGAGGCCAGATCCCAACTGTCGGTATCACTGCGCGTCATAATCACCCTTCCGTCAACACCCAGCTGTAGTCCTTTGATATTTAGCCAAGGTAAAGAGCCAATGAAACCTTACGCCTCGTCGCTGTGTGCGGGCTGTCCAGCGGGTAAGCGCAGCAGGCAACGGCGTGGGCATCGATTCTGTGCGCAGCCCACCCGTTTGCAGGACGGCGCTGCGTGCGCTGTTAGTCTCGTAGACTGTCTGACGCGCGCCTGAACACGTCCTGGCCTGCATGTGCTCGGCGCGCGACACAGGACCATGCAGGACATTCAGTGCTGGATACGCCAGCCAGTAGGCACGCCGCGAACAGAGACCGGCTGCGCAGGAGGATAGAGTGCTTTCGGCTTTCATCTCATCGCTGCGAACAGTCGACCTGAGACGGAAGATCCTGTTCACCCTGGGCATCGTTGTGCTCTATCGCTTGGGTGCGACGGTCCCGTCGCCCGGCGTCAACTACCCCAACGTGCAGAAGTGCATCGCGCAGATCAGCGGCGGGGACTCGGCGCAGATCTACTCGCTGATCAACTTGTTCTCCGGTGGCGCGCTGTTGCAGCTGACCGTGTTCGCGGTCGGCGTGATGCCATACATCACCGCGAGCATCATCGTGCAGCTGCTCACCGTGGTCATTCCTCGGTTCGAGGAGCTTCGAAAAGAAGGCCAGTCCGGCCAGGCCAAGATGACGCAGTACACGCGCTATCTGGCCATCGCGCTGGCCATCCTGCAGGCCACCAGCATCGTGGCGCTGGCGGCCAACGGCGGCCTGCTGCAGGGCTGCAGCCTGGACATCATCGCCAACCAGAGCATCTTCTCGCTGATCGTCATCGTGCTGGTGATGACCGCGGGTGCGGCGCTGGTGATGTGGATGGGTGAGCTGGTCACCGAGCGTGGCATCGGTAACGGCATGTCGATGCTGATCTTCGCGGGTATCGCCGCCCGAATCCCGGGCGAAGGCAAGAGCATCCTGGACAGCCGTGGTGGGGTGGTGTTCACCACCGTCCTGGTGGCCGCGCTGATCATCGTCGTCGGCGTGGTGTTCGTCGAGCAGGGCCAGCGCCGCATCCCGGTGCAGTATGCAAAGCGCATGGTGGGCCGGCGGATGTATGGCGGAAGCTCGACTTATCTGCCGTTGAAGGTCAACCAGGCCGGTGTCATCCCGGTGATCTTCGCGTCGTCACTGATCTACATCCCGCACCTGATCACCCAGTTGGTCCGCAGCGGTAGCGGCGGCACGGGCAACACGTGGTGGGACAAGTTCGTCGGCAACTATTTGTCGAACCCAGCCAGCCCGGTCTACATCGGTATCTACTTCGGCCTGATCATCTTCTTCACGTATTTCTACGTCTCGATCACGTTCAACCCCGACGAGCGTGCTGACGAGATGAAGAAGTTCGGTGGCTTCATTCCCGGTATCCGGCCGGGCAAACCGACCGCCGACTACCTGCGTTACGTGCTGAGCAGGATCACCCTGCCGGGGTCGATCTACCTCGGTGTCATCGCGGTGCTGCCCAACCTCTTCCTGAAGATCGGTAGCACCGGGACCGTGCAAAACTTGCCGTTCGGCGGCACTGCGGTTTTGATCATGATTGGCGTCGGCTTGGATACCGTCAAACAGATCGAGAGTCAGCTCATGCAACGCAATTACGAAGGGTTCCTCAAGTGAGAGTTGTGTTGCTGGGCCCGCCTGGAGCGGGCAAGGGCACCCAGGCCGTGCAGTTGGCCGAGAAGCTCGAGGTACCGCACCTGTCCACCGGCGACCTTTTCCGGGAGAACATCGGCAACGGCACCAAGCTGGGTTTGGAAGCCAAGCGCTACTTGGACGCCGGCGATCTGGTTCCGTCTGAGCTGACCAACGAACTCGTCGACGACCGTCTGAGCAAACCGGACACCAACAGCGGATTCATCCTCGACGGTTACCCGCGCTCCGTCCAGCAGGCCAAAGCGCTGCGCGACATGCTCGAGCGCCGCGGAACCGCACTTGATGCCGTCCTGGAGCTTCGAGTGCCCGAAGACGTCTTGTTCGAGCGACTCCGATCGCGGGGCCGCGCCGATGACACCGACGACGTGATCCACAACCGGATGAACGTCTACCGCGACGAGACCGCGCCGCTGATCGAGTACTACAGCAACGAGCTGAGAACCGTGGATGCCGTCGGCTCCGTGGACGAGGTATTCGCCCGCGCGCTGCAGGCGCTCGGGAAGTAACGGTGATCGGCCTGGCCGGCCTGCGCAGTCGCAAAGTGGTGCCACAACGCAGCGCCGCTGAACTCGACGCGATGGCAGCCGCCGGGGCCGTGGTCGCCGCCGCTCTGGGTGCGGTGCGCGAGGCCGCAGTTCCCGGCGTTTCGACGCACGAACTCGACCGGATCGCCGAATCGGTGATCCGTGACGCCGGCGCCACGCCATCGTTCCTCGGCTACCACGGCTATCCGGCGTCGATCTGCTCCTCGGTCAATGACCGTGTCGTGCACGGCATCCCTTCGGCCACCGAGAAACTCGCGGCCGGGGACCTGGTCTCCATCGATTGCGGCGCGATCCTTCACGGCTGGCACGGCGATGCCGCGATCACCTTCGGTGTCGGCCAGATCATCCCTGCCGACGAACTGCTGTCGCAGGCGACCAAGGAGTCGATGGAGGCCGGGATCGCCGCGATGATTCCCGGCAACCGCCTGACCGACGTATCGCACGCCATCGAAACCGGCACGCACGCGGCCGAGGCCCGCTACGGGCGCAAGTTCGGGATTGTCGAGGGCTACGGCGGACACGGCATCGGCAGGCAGATGCACATGGATCCGTTTCTGCCCAACGAAGGATCTCCTGGCCGCGGGCCCGTGCTGGCCGTCGGATCGGTGCTGGCGATCGAGCCAATGCTTACCCTGGGAACCCGCAAAACCGTGGTGCTCGACGACGAGTGGACTGTCACTACCGCAGACGGCTCGCGTGCCGCACACTGGGAGCACACCGTCGCTGCGACCGAGGACGGGCCACGCATTTTGACTCTCGGTTAACCTCGTCGCCGGACGGAGTGAACCGAACGGACACCTAGATCGTGTCATCACCGAGAGGCTGGTGATGGACATACCGGGCACCGGCGCGGAAGCGATCGCTTTGAAGCGGCTGTGCGACCAGCACGCCGCCGCTTTATGGCGCTATGCGTGGCGGTTGACCGGTGACCATGCCCATGCCGAAGACGTGGTGCAAGAGACCTTGCTACGGGCGTGGCAACACCCGCATGTCTTCAACAACGGGCAGTCCCCGCGCGGCTGGTTGTTCACCGTTGCCAGAAACATGGTCATCGACGACCGACGCAGCGCCCGGTTTCGCCATGAGGTGATTCCCACCGACGGCACGGGGCCGCCGGAACCGGCAGGTCCTGATGAGTCGACCGGGGTGCTGAACCGAGCGTTGATCGGCGACGCGATGGCGCAACTGTCCGCAGAACACCGGGCGGTGGTTGGCCGGTCCTATTACCAGGGCTGGACGACCGCCCAGATCGCCGCCGATCTGGGGATCGCCGAGGGCACGGTCAAGTCGCGGCTGCATTACGCGCTGCGAGGACTTCGCCAGGCACTGGTGGAGATGGGTGTGACGCAATGACGGAATCGCGGAACGGCAACGTGCCGCAGGGCGACCACGAATACGAGATGTGGGACGCCGCCTACGTGCTGGATGCGCTGTCGGATACCGACCGGCGCGAATTCGAGCTGCACATGGCCGGCTGCAGTTCATGCCGGCAAGCCGTAGCAGAGTTCGAGGCCATCGCGCCGATGCTGTCGCTGCTGGACGAGGAGCCCGCCACGGTGCCGGCATGCCCCGATCTGCTGCCCTCCCTGCTGGCGAAGGCCGACCAGCGGTTGGCCGCGAACCGGGTGGAGCTGCAGCCCGCGCTGGTGACGGCGACGGCGGTGCCGGCGGAGACGGTTTTCCCGGTCTTCCGCACCGGCAACTATGCTCCCGTCCACGACGAGCTGACCACATTCGACCTGCCGGTCGAAGGTGACATTCCCGCCGAGCTGAACGGCTGGTACCTGCGTAACGGTCCCAATTCGCGTGCAGGCCAAGGCCATTGGTGTGTCGGCGACGGCATGGTCCACGGAATCCGGTTGGAAAACGGTCGCGCGGCCTGGTATCGCAACCGCTGGGTCCGTACCGACAGCTTCGATAACCCCGCCCCGCTCTACAACGACGACGGCAGCCGAAACCTGCACTCCAGCATCGCCAACACCCATGTGGTGCGCCATGCCGGCAAGACGCTCGCGCTGATGGAATTCTCGCTGCCCTACGAAATCAGCAATGACTTGAAAACGCTGGGCGCCTACGACTTCGGCGGCATGCTGACCGACTCGATGACCGCGCATCCCAAGATCTGCCCGAACACCGGTGAATTGCATTTCTTCGGCTGCGGCAACATCTTTGAACCACATGTCAGCTATCACCGCGCCGACGCCGACGGCCGGTTGACGATCAGTCGCCCCATCGACGTGCCCGCGCTGACCTTGATGCACGATTTCGCGCTGACCGCCGAGCATGTCGTTTTCCTGGATCTCCCGCTGCTGTTCAACCTGCAGGCGGCGCTCACCGGTTCCTTCGACAGGGATTTGCCGTACCGCTGGGACGACCGGTACCCCGCCCGCCTCGGTGTGCTCCGCCGCGACGACCCCTATGGCCCGTTGCGGTGGTTCGAGATCGATCCGTGCTTCGTCTTCCACGTCGTCAACGCCCACGATGTGACGGCACCCGGCAAAAGCGCCATCGCGCTAGAGGTGCTCCGGTATGACGAAATGTGGCGGGACAACAGTGAATTCGGGACCGATGCGGCGTTGTGGCGATGGACGATCAACCTGGACACCGGGGTGGTCGACGAGACTCAGCTCGATGACCGCGGAGTGGAATTCCCGCGGATCGACGATCGGCTGGCCGGCACGCCCGCCCGCTACTCCGTGGCGGTCGGCAGCGGCGCCCTCATCCGCTATGACCTGCAACGTGACACCGCGGTCGAGCACCGATTCGACCGCGCCGGCGAAGCCGGGGCGCCCGGTGAAGCGGTGTTCGCGCCCGCGATCGGTCGGCCGGACGAACTGGCCGGTTGGTATTTGACATACGTGTACAACTCGGTGACCGACAGCAGCGATCTGGTGGTCATCGACGCTTCCGACTTCGAGGGCGAGCCAGTGGCCCGGATCCGGATGCCGCGCCGTGTGCCACACGGATTCCACGGCAACTGGATGCCCGACTGAGCAAGATCATGGTGCTGAACTGCCAAGGTGAACTCGAAAGGCGCGCAACTCGTATCACATATCAGGAGGTGATCGAGTGAGTCGATTCACCAGCGCCGACAACAGCGAAGCCGCGTTGATGAAGGCGCTCTATGACGAGCACGCTGCACCGTTGTGGCGTTATGCGCTCCGGTTGACCGGCGACGCCGCTCGCGCCGAAGACGTGGTCCAGGAGACGCTGCTGCGGGCCTGGCAGCACCCCGAGGTGATCGGCGACACCGAGCGCTCGGCGCGTGCATGGTTGTTCACCGTTGCGCGCAACATGATCATCGATGAACGCCGCAGTCCAAAATTCCGCAATGTAGTTGGCTCGCTGGATGATTCGGGTGTACCGGAGCGATCCACCCCCGACGAGGTGGACTCGGCGCTGGACCGGATGCTGATCGCCGATGCGATGGCGCAGATGTCAGCGGACCATCGAGCCGTGATCGAGCGGTCCTACTACCGGGGATGGACGACTGCCCAGATCGCCGCTGACCTCGACATCGCCGAAGGGACGGTCAAATCGCGACTACACTACGCGGTGCGGTCGCTTCGACTCTCTCTGCAGGAGATGGGGGTGACCCGATGATGATATTCCGGGCCATCCGGGGGGCCGGCGGCTACGAATGCCTGGTTATGGCGGCAATTGAGGTGACACGATGAGGGTGATTCGAGGTTTCGGCCCTCCCGGTGACAGCGCTATTCCCGCTGGCGACACCCACGACTACGCGACGTGGGATGCCGCCTACGTGCTCGGATCGCTTTCCACCGCCGATCGGCGCGAATACGAGGCGCATCTGAGCGTCTGCCCGCTGTGCAACCAGGCCGTGAGCGAGCTCAGCGGCATGCCGGCGCTGCTGTCGAAGCTCGACGGCGGCACGGTGGCCACACTAGGTGGCGACGACCCCGCCGCGGCGCCGGCTATGGCGCCGACTCTGCTGCCGTCATTGCTGTCCGAGGTTCATCGGCGTCGTCGCCGCGTACGCATGGTGACGTGGACGTCAGGGGCCGCTGCGGCCGTGCTGCTGGCGGTCGGCCTGTTCGTGAGCATCGCCTGGCAGCACCCGACGTCCTCGGTGCCGCCGCAGGCAAGCGTCTCTGCACTGCCGATGGCCCAGATCGGTACCGATGCGCTGGCGTCGACGGTGTCGATCAGCAGCCAGCACTGGGGCACCTACATCGACCTCAACTGTGTCTGCCTGGCCCCGGTCACTGCCCATCACGACAAGCTGGCGATGGTCGTCGTGAGTCGCGACGGTTCCCACACTCAGCTGGCCACCTGGGTCGCTGACCCGGGCCACACGGCGAACCCGTCCGGCAGTATCTCGACGCCCGTCGAGCAGATCGCGGCGGTACAGATCGTTTCCGCCGACAACGGACAGGTACTGCTGCAGCGCTCACTGTGAAACAGTTTGTAGCGCAGAAGATTTGACTAACCGCTTGCCATCCAGCTGTGGAACATGCCACTCGGGTCGTAGGCGGCGCGTACCTGATCCAGGCGTGCCATGTTCGATTCGGTGATGAACGTCGCGGAACGCCGCGCCAGGTTCTCGTCAGCAAGCGAGATGCCGGTTGCCAGATGCGACATCGCGGCCATGTTGGACGGGGCCCAGTCGCCGTAGCGTGCGTCGTCGGCAGCATCGTGCCAGGCGGTGTAGAGCCCCAGGTAAATCTCGTCTTCCACGCCGTAGACCATCTCGGTGCGATCCGCGGACGGTTTCCAGCCCGCGAAGACGAAGTGCGACGGGTGCGGCGGCAAGGTCTCGATGATCTTGCGGATTCCCGGTAGAAGGTCGTCGGCCGGGGCCGACGTGAACATGTTGTCGACGCTATACCGATGGTCCTCAGGGTATTTCGCCATCACGGCCGAATACCAGTTGGCCAGGGTCGTCGGCATGTACGGAAGGGCGGCGGTTGCCCGGTCGATCACCGGGCACGTGCCTAGGATCGCAAGCGCTTTCGCGGCCTCGTCGTCGGACTCGGCGAAAACCGGCGAGGCGATAGCGATCGTCGGCTCGTCGGGTCCGACCTCCGGCGCGTTGCGCGAGGTGAGGATTTGCAGTTCGACTCGATCGTCGATCTCGCCGCTGATCGCGCGGCCCCAGCTGAACACCTCGTCAGCGACGTCGACCGGGTACAGGTACAGACACGTGCCCAGGACGGCCGGACGCCGGTGCAGTCGCAGCGTGAATGACGTAACCACGCCGAAGAATCCGGGCCCGCTGCCACGGGCGGCCCAGTACAGGTCGGGGTGGTGCTCCGGGTCGCAGTAGAGCGTGTCGCCTTCGGCGGTGACGACCTCCAGCCCGAGCACGCTCTCGCACGCCGGCCCGACGACCTTGCTGTTCCAGCCGTATCCACCCTGAAGCAGATACCCACCGAGCCGAATGCCCTCGCAATGGCCGGCCGGGAAGAACATGCCCTGAGCATCGAGATCGGTCGCAAACGCGCTGGCGATCACGCCCGGCCCGACGTGGGCGATCATCGCATCGGTGTCGACACGGCAGTGACCCAGACGGCTCACATCGAGCAGCATCCCGCCATCGCGCAGATGGCTTGCGTTCCAACTGTGTCCGCCCGAGCGAACGCCGACCTGGTAGCCCTGGGCCCGGGCGTAGCGGATCGCAGCGACGACGTCATCGGTGTCGCACGCCTGCACGATCACCTCGGGAAAGCGCTGCGGTAGAAGGCTATTCCACACCGTCTCGCGACGGGCGGCCTCGTAGCCATCTACACCGCGGTGGAAGAACCGCTTTGCGGTGAGTAACGCCATTGATCCCCCTTTGCTGTGGCCGTCAGGTAGTCCGCGATCTGACCGGCCAGTGGCGTGGCCGCCAGCCGGATCGCCCTCAACGGGCCGCTGGGTGGGATGCCGTAGCCGATCGCGAACATCCCATCGCCCATGTCCGAGGCGAAGCCGCCGGGCGGATTGCCGTGTTCGTCGAGCACACCGAGATGGCCGACCAGGCCGCCTAGATCGGGGTCGAAGCCCGTCGCGGCAATGATCACGTCGGGCGTGATGCCGGTGCCGTCGGCCAGGATTACCTGCTTGGATTCGAGTGCCGTGACCGCGGCCACCACGTCGATCCGGCGCGCCCGTACAACGTCGACCAGCTCGTCGGCCAGCGTGGGGATTCGGCCACGCTGTTCCACGGTCGCCTTCAGCCCGAGCGGCGGCCGACCGAAGCCGTACACCGATACATCACCAAGCAGCAGCCGGTTGAGCCGCGCTATCACCGGATCGACGATGCGTGCCGGCACCCGGGCGAACAATTCCAGGAACACGTCCGAGGGAATCGGGCCGATGGCACGGCGCACCAGATGTGGTGGCGTACGCACCGCCAACCAGACCTTACGCGCGCCGTTGTCGGCCAGCTGAACGGCGATGTCGGCGGCCGAATTTCCGGCGCCGACAACCAGGACGTTGCGATCGCGGAACGGCCAGGCGTTGCGGAAGTCGACGGAATGCACGACGTCGCCGATGAATTCGTTGAGTCCGGGCCATGGCGGGATGGCGGGCGTGCGATAGCGGCCGGTGGCCAGTACGACCGCCGACGATCTGATGTCACCGTGTGAGGTGTCCACCCGCCAGCCTTCGGCTGCGCGTTCGATGCGGTTGACCTCGCTGCCCAGCGCGAGCCTGATGTTCTGCTGGCGGACGTAGCTGTCGAAATATCCGACCATGTCCTCCTTGGAAGGCCAACGGCCGGCGCTGAGAGGAATTCGTTGCCCGGGAAGGTGAGACAGATAACCATTGGTGTTCAACCGGAAGTTGTCGTAGCGATTGCGCCACGACATCGCTGGTGCGGAGGCTTTATCGACGACCAGCGCCGAAACCTGATGCTGGTGCCCGAGCTCGCGCGCGACGGCCAGACCGCCAGGCCCTGCTCCGACGATAACGACGTCATGTCTGCTTCGGCGGTCACTGAACACACACTGCACGTCGATAACACGATTGCGGTTGCCTTGTGGTTCAACAGCAAATGGTGTTGAACCCAAGCGAGCCCCGAGCCGTGTCTCTTGTATGTCGAGAAAGCACCGGGTGGTCGACCACATCGTCGGTCATCTAGCGAGGACCGGAGTTGAGTACATCTTCGGCGTCGACGGCGCCAACATCGAGGACCTTTACGACGCCGCATATTTCCGGCCGGACATCACTGCCGTGCTGGCAAAGCACGAGTTTTCCGCTGCGACGATGGCCGACGGTTACAGTCGCAGCGGCGCCGGCCTGGGCGTTGTCGCCGCGACCTCCGGTGGGGGCGCGCTGAATCTTGTTCCAGCCCTGGGTGAATCGTTCACCAGCCGCATACCGGTTTTGGCACTGGTTGGCCAACCGGCGACCACGATGGACGGTTTGGGCAGCTTCCAGGACACCAGCGGACTCAACGGCTCGTTGAACGCCGAGGCGTTGTTCTCGCAAGTATCGGTGTTCTGCAGGCGGGTAACCAGCGCCGCGGACATCGCCTCCGCACTGCCGGCGGCCATCGCCGCGGCAAAAACGGGCGGCCCGGCAGTGCTGTTGCTGCCCAAAGACATTCAGCAATCCACCATTGACCAGGCATGCTCACCGGATGCCGATCGGCCACAAATAGTTGGTAATCCGCATCCGATTGTGCGCGCCCTGCGGCGGGTGACCGGGCCGGTCACGATCATTGCCGGCGAGCAAGTGGCCCGCGATGACGCGCGTGCCGAGCTGGCCTCGCTTCGGGCGGTGCTACGCGCACGAGTGGCATGTGTGCCCGACGCCAAGGACGTCGCGGGAACACCAGGCTTCGGTTCGTCGTCGGCGCTGGGAGTGACCGGTGTCATGGGCCACCCCGGTGTGGCCGAGGCGGTGGCCGGCAGTGGGCTCTGCCTGGTGGTGGGCACCCGCTTGTCGGTGACCGCGCGGGCCGGTCTCGACGATGCCCTGGCCTCCGTGCCGACGATCTCCATCGGGTCGGCGCCGCCATACTTCCCGTGCACCCACGTCCACACCGACGACCTACGGGTGTCGCTGCGGACGCTGACCGACGCACTCGTCGGCGCGGGACGGCCCACCGGCGTGCGGGTACCCGACGCAATCGCGCACACCGAGCTCACCCCGCCGGCCTTCGACGGCCCGGGCGTGCGCTATCGCGACGCGATGACGGAGCTGGATGACCTACTGCCCGCCGGGGTCGACATCGTCGTCGATGCCGGTAACACCGGCGCGGCGGCCATTCACTATCTGCCGGTGCGGCGCAGGGGACGGTTCGCAGTCGCCCTGGGCATGGGCGGCATGGGTTACAGCTTCGGTGCCGGTATCGGGATGGCGTTCGCCCGCAAAAAGACGCGAGGCGCCGGTGGTCGAGTGGTGGTGATCGCCGGGGACGGCGCGTTCTACATGCACGGCATGGAGGTGCACACCGCGGTGCATTACCGGCTTCCAGTCACCTTCGTGTTGCTCAATAACAACGCCCATGCCATGTGCGTGACCCGAGAACAGCTCTACTACAACGACTTCTACAGCTATAACCGGTTTTCGCCCAGCCACCTCGGGGCGGGTCTGGCCGCGATGTTCCCCAAGCTGTCGTCGGTAGACGTCAGCGACACGACGGAACTGGCGTCCGCAGTGCGCGCCTCACTGAACGTGGACGGTCCGGCGGTGATCAGCGTGGAATGCGCAGCCGACGAAATACCGCCCTTTGCACCATTTCTCGGTACGGCTGTAACCAGCCGCTCTACTAAACAACATATTTCACTACAGGAGGACCGCGCCCATGTCGCTGCCAGCGCTTGACGATATCGCCGCTCACACCGGCACTACCGAACCGATCGACGGTGTCGTTCGGATCGAGACCACGCCGTTGGAGGAGACGGCCGCAAACTTCTTCACGCAGATGCGGTCGGCATACCCTCACAACGAGGTGTTCGGGCAGTACTGCACCGTCAACGACTACGTGGATTGCCCGCCCGACGAACTTTTCGAATATCTGTCGGACACCCGCAGCCTCGAGGAGTGGACCTACACCCTGCGTGGCTTCACCCCGTCCGATGAACCGGGACTCTGGCTGGCTTACGACAAGCTGTTGCCCGACACCACGATTTACACCCGCACCTTCGCCAACTCGCAGGCGCGCACCGTCGACTATCACTGTGCGTGGGATCAGGGCAAGCATCTCTGGATGATCTACCTGATGCGCGTCCTCGACGCCAAGGTGGTGCTGGACAAGCCGGGTTCCGTTGTGATGTGGACGAATTGCCGTCATCCGTTCTACGACGAGAACCCTTATCCCGAGGTCGCCCCGGCGGAGCGTACCGGCTGGGTCGGCGACTTCTGGGACTTGTTCGGACCCGGCCACGCGCTGGAACTGAACAACCTCAAGAGCATCGCCGAATACCGCCACCGCCACGGCCTTTCGATCACCCCGGAGTGGATGAAATGACCACGCAACCCGACGTCAGCCTGATCGACGTCGCCAGCTACCTACCTGGCGAGCCGATCGGCGCCGACTACTACGCGCAGTTCGCCGACTCCGACGAATTACGTGACAACCTGATGTTCCGCGCGCCCTCATTCCGTCATCACGTCGGACCGGAGGAGACCGCGATCGACATGGTCGAACGTGCGGCGCAGGGACTGATCGAGCGGCACGGTCGCGACGTGATCGAAAATGTCGACATTTTGATCAGCCACACTCAGTTGCCGGATGTGCCGTTCTATGGCGCCGGCGGTGGGATGGCGCACCGGCTCGGCATGCACCCGAACTGGGTGCTTGATCTGCACAACGGCGGATGTGCGGCATTCGTATTGGCGCTCAACGTTGCCCGTCGGCTGCTCGCATCGGGTGAAGGGCACACCGCGCTGATCGCGATCGCGCAGAACACGGCGGGGCAGGTCTTCGACCAACCAGGAGTGCGTCGCAAGGCGCAGTCGGCGGTTCCCGGTGACGGCGCTGCGGTGGGCCTGGTGACCCTGTCTGACCAGTCACCGATTCTCGACATCGAATGCCGCACATACGGCGAATACGCCGGCGACATGACGATCGCCATGGATCCGCCCCGCAAGTACTGGGAGCCCGGTCCCGGCGAGGGTTCCATCGGGTTCACCGAAACCAAGATTGCCAAGGTGCTGGCCCGCGGGAACCGTCAGGTCCCCGAGGTGGCGTACGCGGTGTGCGACCGAATCGGGCTGAAGCCCAAAGACATTGACCTGCTGGTCACCAATCAGCCCAACCGGGTGTTCCTGCGGAATTGGCGCGAGGCGCTCGAGGTGCCCGAGGAACGTCACCGCGACACCTTTGACGAGTGCGGCAACCTGTTCGGTGCCGGCATCCCGGTCAACCTGGATCGCGCGATCTCCGCGGGTCAACTCGACGCCGGCGACGTGATCATGATGGCTGCTTTCGCACACGCCGGCGACTTCGCTGGCGCGGCGGCGGTGCGCTGGGGAGGTCGTAACTGATGGCCGAACCCGCGCTCGGGACCTCGGTGACCGCCGAGATCCTCTCCTCGCTACCGCAGGCGGTCGACCCACTGGCCTTGTCGCTCAATGAAAGTCCCTTTCCACCCTTGCCTGCGGTGCGTTCGGCGTTGGCCCGCAGCCTCGACGTGGCGAATCGTTATCCGGAGTTTCTGCCCGGACAGTTGCGGCGAATGATCGCCGACCGCGTGGGGGTGGACGAGGAGCAGGTCGTGGTCGGGACGGGAGCATCGGGGGTGGCGATGCAGATGTTGCACGCGGTCACCCGCCCGGGTGACCGGATTGTGATGAGCACGCCTACTTTCGACGGCTACCCGATCTTCGCGGAGATGGCCCGGCTGACCCCGGTCACCGTCCCGCTCGACAAGTACGGCTATCAGGACCTGGCGGCCATGGCCGAGGCGGCGGCCGATGCGCGCGTCGTCGTGCTGTGCCGGCCGCACAATCCGACCGGAACATTGGACGCGGCCTGGTCGGTGGAATGGTTCTTGAGCCAGATCCCCAGCGACACCGTTGTACTGCTCGACGAGGCCTATATCGAATTCGTCGCCTCCCGGTACCGGATCGACGGGCCGGATCTAGTCCGGCGTTTCCCGAATGTTGTTGTGCTGCGGACCTTCTCCAAAGCCTATGGGCTTGCCGGTTTACGGATCGGCTACGGATTCGCCGCGCCCGAGCTGGCGGGCAGGCTGTGGACCATGCAGTTGCCGTTCGGCATGAGCAGCGTCAGCGTGGCGGCGGTCGCCGCGTCGTACGACGCCGAAGACCAGCTTTCGCACCGCATTCGCCGAATCAGGTCGGAGCGCAATCATCTGCGGCTGCGACTGATGGCGATGGGCGTGTACAGCACGGACTCGCACGCCAACTTTGTCTACCTACCGAGCGCGCGGCGGCCTTGGAGCGAAGTCTTCACCGAGGCGGGTCTGCAGGTCCGCTGCTACCCCGATGGCGGTGCGCGGATTACCGTCGGCGACCTGCCGTCGACGACGGCGGTGCTGTCCGCGGTGGAAAAGTCCCTGACGTAGGGCCGAGGACGGCCGCGTCCCGCCCCGATCTGCGGTATGAAAGGGCGTGGCCGCATCCAGTGACCCCGGCAAAGCCGACAACCGCGATCCGATCGCGGTCGCGCGGACGAACTGGGAACGCGCCGGGTGGGGCGACGTCGCCGAAGGCATGGTCGCGGTCACGTCGGTGATGCGGGCCCACCAGATACTGCTCGCCCGGGTCGAAACCGCCTTGCGCCCTTACGATCTGAGCTTCTCTCGATTCGAGTTGTTGCGTTTGCTGGCGTTCAGTCGCAGCGGGGCGTTGCCGATCACCAAGGCCTCCGACCGGCTGCAGGTGCACGTCACCAGCGTCACGCACGCCATTCGCCGCCTGGAGGCCAACAAGCTGGTGCAACGCGTGCCGCACCCGACCGACGGCCGAACCACGTTGGTGCAGATCACCGACCTGGGCCGCTCGACCGTCGAGGACGCCACCGTCACGCTCAACGAGCAGGTGTTCTCCGATATCGGGATATCCGACGCTGAGTCGCAGGCGCTGGCGTCGTCGATCGAGACCCTGCGGCAGAATGCCGGCGACTTCTAGTCGATGGGCGATGGCACCGGGATCGTCGCCGTGACCGTGGTCCCGGAGCCCGGCCGCGATCGGATGTTCAGCCGGCCGCCCACTAACTCTGCGCGCTCGGCCATCGACAGCACGCCGTAGCCGCCCATCTCGTCGCTGCCCAGCGGATTCTCGAAGGTGTCGAAACCTATTCCGTTGTCGACGATTTCGAGTCGAGCGGTGTCGTCGTCGATGGCGAAGCGCAGCCGGGCCACCGACGCGTTGGCGTGCTTGACGATGTTCTGCAGGCCTTCTTGGGCGATCCGGTAGAGCGCGATCTCGATGTGCTCGGGCAACCGGACGTCGGCCAGCTCGAGCTCCATGTCCAAGTCCGGTATCGACCGGGCGAGGCTGGCCAGCCCACCGGCCAGGCCCAGATCGTCGAGCACCGGTGGGCGCAGCCCGCTGATCGCGGCGCGGGCTTCGCCTAACGTCAGGCCGACCAAGGCCCGGGCCTCGGCGAGTTGGCTGGAGGCCTCGGTGGGATCGTCGCCGACGGCGCGCGCTGCCGCGTCGAGCCGGTACGACAGCGTGATCAGACGCTGCGAGATGCCGTCGTGGATATCGCCTGCGACGCGACGACGTTCGATTTCCTGAGCCTCGATCACCTGCTCGACGAACAGCTCGTGGGCCCGTTCCCTGGCCACCAGCTGCCGGTGTAACCGGGCCTGATGCATGGCGCCGGCGATCAGCCGGCCGATCACGCGCAGCAGTTCGACGTCACCGTCGGTGAATTCGCGGCGAGCCACCGTGTGCACGTTGAGCACGCCGACCAAGCCGCCGGGATCGGTTTCCATCGGCATCGAGACCATCGAGGTGAAGTCGCGTCCGCGCAGCGACTCGATCGGCAGGTACCGCGGATCGGCTTCCTTGTCGTGGGTGATGACGACGGGCTCACGATGCCGGGCCACCCAGCCGGAAATGCCGGATCCCAAGGGCAGCCGGATCTTTCCCACTTGGCCGTCGAACGGCGGCGTGGCACCGGCGAGGGTGAGCGAGCGGTCGCTGTCGTCGAGCACGTGCACGAAACACACGTCGGTTCCGGTGGCCGCGGTGATCATCCGCGCCGCAGCGGCGGCCAGCGGTCCCACCCCTGGCCCGGTCGAGGCGGCCTGGATGAGTTCCCGCAGCAGCGCCAATTCCCGATCGGTGTCGACGAGATCGTGCACGGCGTGCGAGCCGCGGGCGCTGTTGTCAGGTGCGGTGGTCATTGGTAGATGCCCTCGCGCAGCGCCGTGGCCACCGCACCGGTGCGATCGTTCACCCCGAGCTTGCGATAGATCGCGCGCAGATGACTTTTGACCGTCTCCTCGCCGATCACCAGCTTGTTGGCGATCCCGCGGTTGGACAGCCCGTTGACCATGCACGACAGGATTTCGCTCTCACGCTGCGTAAGCCCCTGCCGGGCGCCCGGCCAGAATTCGTCCCGCTGCATGCGGGCCGCGGTGTCGGCCGCACGCGCCGCCATCCCCGGGTCGATCACGGTGTCGCCGTGATGGGCCAATTCCAGCTGGCGCACCAACTCGTCACTGTTGATGCTTTTGAGCAGGTATCCGCTCGCGCCCACCCGCAGCGCCTGATAGAGGTACTGCTCGTCGTCGTAGACCGACAGCATCACGACTTTGCGGCGTGCGTCGCGCTCGCGCAGCGACTTGCACAAGTCCAATCCGCTGGAGCCCTGCATGCGCACATCGCACAGCACCACGTCGGGCTGCAGGTCGTCGACGACCTCGACGGCGCGATCCGCGCCGACGGCCTGACCGACCACCTGCACCCGGTCCTTGAACGCGGCCAACATCGCCTTGAGTCCTTCGATGACCATCTCGTGGTCATCGACGAGGACAAGTCGTACCGGGGCCGCCATGGCACCACAGTATGCAAGTTGGTCACGCGAATCCCCCTAATGGGGGAGGCTGGGCAACCCCGGTTCGGGGCACCCTGTGGGCGTGCGAGCCAAGGGTCAGACTCGTGGAGCCCGCAGTTTTTGGTGGGACCGAGAAGCGCGGACGGAAGCCGATGTTCTGCGCGCGGTGATCTTCGACGCCGACACCGCGCTTCCCGACGTCGAACATGACGGTCCCCGGACCGATCTCGTCGATGCGGTGATGAGCCTGTTTGTCGCGGGTATCTGGGTGTGCGTGGTGAGCACCCGGCCACGGGCCGAGGTTGAAATGCAGGTGCGGCAACTTCTCGGTGACGGTCTCGTTGAGACCATCGTGACCATCGACGACCTATCCGAGCCAGACACGGCCCTTGCTCGCAGCGGCGAGCTGTACCGGCTGGCGTTGTGGGAGCTCGGAATAACGCCGCGGGCCGCGCTGGCCGTCACCGGCTCGGGTTGCGCCTTGCGTGCGTCGGCCGCCGCGGGGCTGCCTGCTGTATTCGTTGACAACAGGGAGTTGTCGGCGGCCAGTTGTCAGCAAGCGCACCGACGCTGGTGGATCCGGCAAGCCGCCTAGCCGCGAAGCGTCTCGATGATCGCGCTGAAGTCCTTGTCGGCGTTGGTCGTTGCGAACTTCGCGTAGATGTCGGCGGCGTGGCTACCCAGCGGTGCGGCTGAACCGGTCGAGTTGACCGCATCCATCGCCAGCCCGAGGTCTTTGTTCATCAGCGCGGTGGCGAAGCCGGGTTTGAAGTCGTTGTTGGCCGGCGATGTCGGCACCGGGCCGGGCACCGGGCAGTTGGTCTGCACCGCCCAGCAGTTTCCGGTCGCGCCGGTGATCACGTCGAACAACGACTGCGCCGACAGCCCGAGCTTTTCGGCCAGTACGAATGCTTCGCCGATCGCGATCTGCTGCACGGCCAGCACCATGTTGTTGCACACCTTGGCGGCCTGGCCGGCACCGGCAGCGCCGCAGTGAATGATCTTGCCCGCCATCGGCTCCAGCACCGGACGGGCCAACTCCAGTGCCTCGTCTTCGCCACCGACCATGAATGCCAGCGTGCCGGCGACAGCGCCCTTGACCCCGCCGGAGACCGGCGCGTCGAGCTGGGCCACGCCGTGCGAACCCGCCAACGCGTGGACTTCGCGGGCGTCGTCGACGGAAATGGTTGAGCTGTCGATGAATAACGCGCCTTCACCGGCTGCCGGCAGGATCTCGGCGTAGCAGCGTTTGACCGCCTCGCCGTGCGGGAGCATCGTGATGACGACGTCCGCCCCGGCGACCGCGTCCGCACCGCTGTCCAACACCACGACCCCGTGGCCGGCAGCGGCTTCGGCGGCTACCGGGACCGGGTCGAAGCCCCGCACGGTGTGGCCGGCGTCGACCAGATTCTTCGACATGGGACCGCCCATGTGACCGAGCCCTAAAAACGCGACCGTGGACATCTGCTCTGGCCCTCCTAGGCGCTGGCGCGGACCCGGGCGGCTTCGGCCCGGCCGATGACCACCCGCATGATTTCGTTGGTGCCCTCCAGGATGCGGTGCACCCGGAGATCGCGCACGATCTTCTCCAGACCGTACTCGCGAAGATAGCCGTAGCCGCCGTGCAATTGCAGCGCCTTGTCGGCGACGTCGAAACACGCATCGGTCACATACCGTTTGGCCATCGCGCACAGTTCGACTTTGTCGTCGTCGTCGCTGTCCAGTGCGGCGGCCGCCCGCCACAGCATCAGTCGCGACGTCTCCAGCGCGGTGGCCATGTCGGCCAAGGTGAACCGGATAGTGGGCTCGTCGAGCAGGGGAGCCCCGAACGCCTCGCGATGCGCGACATAGTTTGCGGCCTTGTCGTACGCGGCCTGCGCGCCGCCCAACGAGCACGCCGCAATGTTGATCCGGCCGCCGTTGAGGCCGTTCATCGCGATGCCGAAGCCGCCGCCCTCGCCGTCAACGCCGCCGAGCATCGCGTCGGCCGGCACCCGCACCCCGTCGAGCACCACCTGCGCGGTCGGCTGTGCGTTCCAGCCCATCTTCTCTTCGTGTGCACCGAAACTCAGTCCTGGGGTTCCCTTTTCGACGATGAACGCCGATATTCCGCGTGGGCCCTCGCCACCGGTGCGCGCCATCACCACGTACACGTCCGAGGTGCCGGCCCCGGAAATGAACTGCTTGACGCCGTCGAGCACATAGTCGCCGTTCTGCTTGACCGCCTTGGCGCTCAACGCGCCGGCGTCCGAGCCGGCACCGGGTTCGGTCAGGCAGTAGCTGGCGATCGCGTCCATCGAGGCCAGCCGCGGCACCCAGCCCTTGCGTTGCTCGTCGGTGCCGAACGCGTCGATCATCCAGGCGCACATGTTGTGGATCGACAGAAATGCGGAGATCGTCGGGCAGGCCGTCGCGAGTTGCTCGAAGATCCGCACCCCGTCCAGCCGGCGCAGCGCGCTGCCGCCCACGTCGTCGCGGCAGTAGATGGCCGCCATCCCGAGGCTCGCCGCCTCCCGTAGCTCGTCGACCGGGAAGTGCTGAGCGGCATCCCATTCCAACGCATACGGGGCAAGTTTTTTGGCGGCGAACGCGGCCGCCGTCTCGGTGATGACCCGTTCGTCGTCGTCGAGGCCGAACAATTGCGTCACCAGGGCTACTTCATTGTCGGGATGCTGAATTCGGCGCCGTCCTTGATGCCCGATGGCCAACGCTCCGTCACGGTCTTGACCTTGGTGTAGAACTGGATCGACGCGGGGCCGTGCTGGTTGAGATCGCCGAAGCCGGACCGCTTCCAGCCGCCGAAGGTGTGGTAGGCCACCGGCACCGGTATCGGTACGTTGACGCCGACCATGCCCACCTGGACACGGGACACGAAGTCGCGGGCGGCGTCGCCGTCGCGGGTGAAAATCGCTACGCCGTTGCCGTATTCGTGTTCGGTCGGCAGCCGCAGCGCGTCTTCGTAGTCGTGCGCGCGCACGATGCACAGCACCGGGCCGAAGATCTCGTCGGTGTAGATCGACATGTCGGTGGTGACGTGGTCGAAGAGGGTGGGCCCGATGAAGAAGCCCTTCTCCAGGCTGGCGTCATCGAAGGTCAGCTCATCGGTGGTGCGCTCGCGGCCGTCGACCACCAAATCGGCGCCCGCCTCGACGCCCTGGCCGATGTAGTCGCGGACCCGCTTGAGCGCGGCATCGGTGACGAGCGGGCCGTAGTCGGCCTTCGGGTCCAGGCTGTGCCCGACCCTCAGCTGGTTGATGCGCTCAACAAGCCTGTTGCGCAACCGGTTTGCCGTCTCCTCGCCGACGGGCACCGCGACACTGATTGCCATGCACCGCTCGCCGGCGCTGCCGTAACCGGCGCCGATCAGCGCGTCGACAGCCTGGTCCAGGTCGGCGTCCGGCAAGACGACCATGTGGTTCTTCGCGCCGCCGAAGCATTGCGAGCGCTTGCCGTTGGCCGCCGCGTTCTCGTAGATGTACTGCGCGATGTCGGAGCTGCCCACGAAGCCGACGGCCTGGATGTCGGGGTGATGCAGGATCGCGTCGACGGCTTCCTTGTCGCCCTGGACGACCTGGAATACGCCCGCGGGCAGGCCGGCTTCGAGGAACAGTTCCGCCAGCCGGACCGGCACCGACGGGTCGCGCTCGGAAGGCTTGAGAATGAACGCATTTCCGCATGCCAGCGCGGGGCCCGCCTTCCACAGCGGGATCATCGCCGGGAAGTTGAACGGGGTGATGCCGGCGACCACGCCGAGCGGTTGGCGGACGGAGTACACGTCGATGCCCGTACCGGCGCCCTCGGTGAACTCACCCTTGAGCAAATGCGGGATGCCGATGCAGAACTCGATGACCTCGATACCGCGCTGGATGTCGCCCTTACTGTCCGGCACCGTCTTGCCGTGTTCCAGGCTGAGCAGCTCGGCGAGCTCTTCGACATTGGCGTTGACCAGTTCGACGAACTTCATCATCACCCGGGCGCGGCGTTGCGGGTTGAACGCCGCCCACTCTTTCTGCGCTTCCTTGGCGGAGGCGACTGCGGTGTCGACATCGGCGGCTGAAGCCAGCAGGACCTGTGCCTGCACCGCGCCCGTGCTGGGGTTGAGTACGTCGGCGGTCCGGGTCGATGCGAGGTTGCTCCGGCGTCCGTCGATGAAATGCGGAATCTGTGTGGTCATGGTGTCCTCGGACATAGAAAAAGAAGCAGGTGGGTTTACTAGGACATCCTAGTAACTGCCGCGGCCGGGTGGCAAGCGGCGCAGGTCGGCGACGGCGCGCGGCATTATCGTCGAGCAGATGGGACCGGAGCGGCCGGGGGACTGGGACGCGATGCTGGCTGCGCCTCATGATGGGCCGATGGACAACACCAAACACGCGGTAGCGGCCACCGGCCTCCTCGTCGCGGCCATGCGCGCCGAGGAATCCGTGCGCGACGACGCCCTCTTTCACGATCCGTTCGCCCAACGACTGGCCGGCGAGGATGGCCGGCATCTGCTCGCCGAGGCGACTGCGGAGACTGGCCAGCCGTCGGCGCCGATCGTCGTGCGCACAAGGCTTTACGACGAGGCACTGGTGCGCGTGGCCGCATCGCAGGCGGTGATCTTGGCCGCGGGTATGGACGCCCGCTCCTACCGACTGCGGTGGCCGAAGGGCACCACCGTGTTCGAGGTCGACCAGCCACACGTGATGGCGATCAAAGACGAGCGGCTTGCCGGTGAGAAGCCGCGCTGTCGGCGCGTGGCAGTCGGCGTCGACCTCGCCGATGACTGGCCCAAAGCGCTTGAGGTGCAGTGGTTTAACCCCGAAGTGCCGACAATCTGGCTGATTGAAGGTCTGTTGCAGTATCTCGAAGCCTCAGCTGTCGACCAACTGTTCGCCCGCGTCGACGCGCTGTCCGCGCCCGGTTCGGTGCTGCTCTACGACGTCGTCGGCACGGCGTTGTTGAATGCCCCGTTCTCGGAGGCCATCCTCGCGTATATGGAAAAGCTTGGTGCGCCATGGGTTTTCAGCAGCGACACACCGGCCGCCCTCGTTGAAAAGCACGGCTGGTCAGCCACCGTCATCGACATGGCCGTACCGGGCAACAGATGGAAACGTTGGGCACACCCGCCGATTCCGGCTGATGTACCCAACGCACCCCGCGGCTATTTTGTCGAGGCAGTCAAGGCCTAGTCGCCGCCGCCACCGCCGCCGGGGCCTTTCGGCACGGTCGACTCCCCGTCTCCGGTGCCTTTACCTGGAGCGTTGCCCTTCATGTACTTATGCCCAGGCGCGTGCTCTTCCTCGAGCTGCTTCGGGCAGTACGCCTTTGCCGAGATCGTCGCGAATTGAGCGGCGCCGCTTTCGGTGAGGGCCGGGTTGCTCTCCTGCAGGTGCTGGATGAGGTGCAGGCCGCCCATGCCGTTGTGAAGGCAACCGCACACGGCCTGACCCGCGCTGACAGCCTGGGCCGGATCGGAAAAGCCGATTCCCACCTTGTTGAGGTCAGCGATGAAAGAGCTGTTGTTCTCGTCGCTCGACGGCTCGTCGAGCCCAGGCTCGGAGTGCGCCGGCACGGCAAGTATGAGTCCCAGTGATACGCCAAGAATGGCGAGTAACGATTTCATCGATCCTCCTTATCCGGTTTCCCCGGCGGCCTTCGCGACCGCCGGGGTGGCCTTGCCATCGGTCAGATGGACGGCGTGAATGCCTGGTTTGGTCGACAGCTTGGCGACCAGGTCGTCGAGTCCCGCCTCGTCGACGTTCCAGTGCTGCACTTCGTCGGGCGACTCCTGCAGCTTCGCGATCACCTTGTCGAGCGGGATCGGTCCCTTCGTCCGCGCGGGCGTGGTCACCTTGGCCCGCACGCCCGTGGAGCTGACGACGCGGGACGCCGGGCTGCCGAGCGCGCCACCGGCCAGGCCGCCGAGGCTGGCCTGGTTGAGCGCGCTCAGCGGGACCTCCATCGTCGGAGCGGCCGTCGCGGCAAAAGCGCCGTCCGGCAATGACGTCGCGGCGAGCCTGATCGCGGGGGTGGCGCCGGCCCAGCTGGGCGGCACCGACAACTTGCCCACCGTGTGCGCGCTGCCCAGCGCCCCTGCCGCCGCACGTGCTCCTAGTCCTCCCAGACCTGCGGCGTGCCCCGGCGAGGACAACCCGGCACCCAGCGAGCCGAGCCCGATGCCGTGGCTCCACGGCTGGTAGATGAAGAAGTTCTTCCACTGGGAGATGCCGAGGCTGGTCGTGCTGTTGACGACGTTGGTGTAGGTCGCCTGACTGCCCACGCTGTTCGCGAAACTCAACACGCCTTGGTACGCCGAAGACAGGCTCGAGCCTCCTGGAAGGAGGCCGAGTCCGTTGGTGAAGAAGTTCGTGTAGGTGCTGTTGAAGGTGGTCAGGGCCTTTGAGAACGAGTTCACATCGGTCTCGATCTGGGTGATGATCTGCGTCAACGGATCCACCGGGGCCGTTGCGGCGGCCTGTGCGGTCGAGGCCGCCTGTGCTGCCGTCCCGTTGTCGTTGGTGGTTTGCGGCGCCTCGGTGAAGGAGCCCAATCCGGTGGTGGCCGCCTGCGACGAACCCGCGTAACCGGTGATGGCCGCGACGTCCTGGGCCCAGAACTGCGCGTACTCGGCCTCCAACGCCGCGATCGCCGCGTTGTACTGACCGAAGAGGTTGGCCGGTATCAGTTGCAACAGCTCAGTGCGGTTGGCCAGGATCTCGGCCGGTGGCACGGTGGCCGCCAACGCGGTCTCGTAGGCGCTGGCCGCGGCCTTGGCCTGACCGGCGGTCTGCTCGGCCTGTCCTGCCGTCGTCCCCAACCACGACACGTACGGCGCGGCGGCCGCTGCGGCCGCCTCCGCCGACGGACCGGTCCAGTCGCCACCGACCAGGCCGGAAATCGTCGACTGGAACTGCGTTGCGGTGGACTGCAATTCGCTGGCCAGGGCGTCCCAGGCAGCCGCGGCGGCTGTCAGGGACTCCGCTCCCGGACCCGAATAGATCTTGGCGGAGATGAGCTCCGGCGGCTGCGCTGCGAAATCGAAAACCATTGCTGCCTCTCCTTATTCCGCGCTCGGCGGGATGACGATGATGGTGGCGGTGGTGGCGATCTCGTCGACAGCGACGGCGCCCGGCACGCGGAAGCCCTGGCCGACAGCCGCACGGGTGGCGGTCCCGCCGATGGCGCGCCCGGCGAGGCTGGACAGCGCCGTCTGGCCGAACATGCCGGGCTGAGCGAGCCCCATTTCCGGAGCTGCGTCGACCGCGGACGCTTCCATCTCGGCGGCAACCGTTCGGATGGCCGGTGTCGCGGCCGCCCAGTTCTGCGGAACCGACAGCGAACCGATGTAGCCGGCCCGGCCTACCGATGCGAGCGTTTCGGCGCTGCCTGCACCGCTGTAGGAGCCGCTCAGCAGCCCGCTGTGCAGCAGCGGGGACAGCGCCCCGGTGATGGGCGTCGGGTGGATCAGCGGGCCGATGCCCTGAATACCGACGCCGAGGTTTGGGATACTGACCGCGGCTTGGTAGAAGCTCCTGATGAAACCGGAGGTGAAGCCCAGCGGGCTGAACGGCCCGGCGAGGAAGGTGCTGATGCTGCCGTTCAACGCAGTGAACAGCTGCCCGATGCTGCTCAACCCGCCCGTCACGGATGTCGGCAGCGTCCCCGTGATCCCCAGTGAGCTGATGAACGCGGTCTCAGCAGCCGTCAACTGTGTTGCGAAGCCTGTGATGTCGGTGTTCAGAGTCGTCAGCTGGGTGTTCAGCTGCGTCAGGAACGCCAAAATGTCGCTGGTCGCATCGGCGGGCTGTGCGGCCGCCGCCTGGGCTGTCGACGCCGCCTGGGCAGCCTGCCCGCTGTCAGTGGTGGTCGCCGGAGCGTCGGTGAACGGGGTCAGCTGACTCGCGGTGCTAGCGGCCCCGGCGTACGCGTACATCGCGCCTGCGTCCTGGGCCCAGAACTCGGCGTAGGCCGCCTCGGTCGCGGCGATCGCCGGGGTGTTGATCCCCAGGAAGTTCGTGGCAACCAGTGCGGCCAGCAACGCGCGGTTGGCCTCGATCACCGGCGGCGGGATGCTGGCGGCGAACGCGGCCTCGTAAGCGGCCGCCGCGGCCTGCGCCTGAGCCGCGGTCTGCTCGGCCTGGGCGGCGGTGGTGGTCAGCCATGATGTGAAGGGCGCTGCCGCGCTGGCCGCAGCCGTCGACGACGGACCCGTCCAGCTCGAGCCCAGCTCGGTGATAGAGGACGTGTATCCGGCCGCCGTGGCTTGCAGCTCGCTCGCCAACGCATTCCAAGCGGTCGACGCCGCCAGCAGCGGCGCCGAACCCGGCCCCGTGTAGATCTTGCCGGAGTTGATCTCCGGCGGTAGCGCTCCAAAATCGAAAACCATCCGTGTCCCTCGCTCCGGCTATGTGTCCCCAATGCCCAGCGTCTGTCCAGCGCTGAGCGGCGGCAAAAAGCTTCCAGGGGCGTCCTTCAGCGCAGACAATTAAGTGCAAATTGCCTGGCAGCTGCCTGATTTTCCCTGCACCGAAGATTAGCCAGCCTTCGCGAAACCAAGGCCGGTCAACGCCGTGCCGACGTCAGTCGCGAGGTGCCGCGACCCCCGCTTGGCGGGCCGATGACCGCGATGCCAAAACCAGGGTTTACCTGGCAAGATCACCTATCGGGAGATGGTCGTGAAGCCCGTCGCGGTGGGTGAACGATCGGTAGCCGCGAATAAAAATCTGCGCATCCAAAATTCCGGACCGCGGCGTGAACGGACGGCAGCGTTTATGTGCGAGGAGATTCTTACCGGCGACCGCTGGGTTCGGCGGACCCCGATGCGTTCTGGATCGAGCGGCGTTTCAGCACGCCGCAGTAGGTTTTGGGTGGTCGCCGGCGAGGTAATCCGTAAGGGTTCACCTGCAGATACGGCATCCGGAGCCGGCACGGTCGTAAGATTGATGAGTCGGGCTGGACCTACAGTCGACGCACAAGCCAATAGTTCAGTCTCTCCGCGCCCGATTGCGGAGTTCGCCCTCGAGGAGACATACACATGTCATTCGTCACCACGCAGCCCGAAGCGCTGAGTACGGCCGCAACCGCCTTGGGCGGTATCGGCTCCTCGTTCAGCGCGCAGAATGCCGCCGCTGCCGCTCCCACCACCGGGGTTGTCCCCGCCGCGGCCGACGAGGTGTCGGCGCTGACCGCCGCGCAGTTCGCCGCCCACGCTCAGCTGTACCAGGCCGTCGCCGCGCAGGCCCAGGCGATCCACGAGCAGTTCGTCAACACGCTAGGAACCAGCGCCGGGTCGTACGCAGCTACCGAAGCCGCGAACGCCGCCAGCGCTGGCTAAAATCACGACTCTCCGTCGGCCGGGCACCGTGAAGGTGTCCGGCCGACAGCTTTTTTGATCGGAACACAAATGTCGCAAGCGTTGACCACCCTGAGCGAAGCCGAACGGCTCATGCAGGCGGGTAGTTTCGAGCCAGCGGCGGAAATCCTCGAAGACCTCGTCAACCAGAGTCCCACCCTCGAAGCGCTCTACCTGCTGGCGACGTCGTATCTGGAACTGGGGCACAAGGACAACGCGTTGCGCTACGCCACGGCAGCGGTGGAGAAGGACCCGTCGTCGGCGCCGGCTCGTGACTTGCTGGGGAAGGCGAATCTTGCTCTGGGGCAACTAGATTCGGCCTTGTCGGAGTACGTTGCACTGGCCGCACTCTGCCGCGAACAACAGCAGGCGCCACCCGCGCAATTTTCCATCCCGGCGCATTTTGCGTTGCACAACATCGAGCAACTCGAGCACATCCTGGCGGCAAACGGTGATAGCGCCGGGGAGATGACCGACCAACTCGAGGTTCTTCGTCGCGGCCTTACGAACGTCATCGATGAGGCAGACGGCGAGGCGCCGTGGGTTTCCATTCCGGGGAGCGGCAATCAGTTCCTTGCCGACCCGCCATACGTCCGTGTTGAGGAACAGCGGCTTCCGCGATACGTGAACACTGCCGTCGACTACCAAGCGATCCAGCACGGCGTCCTGGCCGGCGAGAAGGTTCAAGTGATCGACGACTTCCTGACGCCGGAGGCACTGGAACAAGTCCGAAAGTTCTGCCTGGAGTCCACCATTTGGCGTCACCCGTACAAATTCGGCTACGTCGGCGCGTTTCCTCAAGACGGGTTCGCCAGCACGTCGCTGTTCGCCATCGCCGAGGAAACCATCGCCGCACTCGGTGACGCTTTCGACGGTTACCAGTTCGGCGCCTGGTGGGGATTCGTCTACAACACCAACCTGCCCGGAACCGACATCCACGGCGACGATGCCGATTTTTCGCTGAACCTGTGGATCACTCCCGACTCGGCGAACCTCGACCCGGAGTCGGGCGGCCTGGTCATCTGGGATAAGGCGGCACCGAGCGACTGGAGCTTCGACGACTACAACTCCGGCGGCGATCGAGTGCGGAAATACCTCGACGAGCACAACGCCGAGTCGCAGGTCATCCCGCATCGCGCGAACCGGGCAGTCCTGTTCGAAGGCCACCTCTTTCATCGGACTGACGACTTCAAGTTTGCGCCCGGATTCGAAAATCGCCGACGCAGCGTGACCTTCCTGTTTCGCCGCAGCAAGGGTTAACGAGCCGCGGCCGCGTGTAACCCGCGACGCTATAAACCACTGTCAGGCAAGATTCCAGTGGAGCCACGCTCTCGACAGGCAGGCGATATGTGACGGCACACGGCGATCCCGTCGGCCCGCGACCCTTGCGGTTGGTGTCCGGCGACGGCTACCCGGACTGGGAGGCGGTCTACCAAGACAACGCCACCTGGGTGTATCGCACCATCTATGCCCGAGTCGGTAACCGGGCCGACGCGGAGGACCTCACCGCCGAGGTCTTTCTGGCGGCGTTGCGGCCGCTGCGACTGACCGCCAGCGTCGGCGAGGTTCGCGGCTACCTACGCGCCACCGCCCGAACGGTCTTGGCCGCGCACTGGCGCGAGACCCTCGGTCGGGAGATCACCTCGATCGACGACATCGAACAGCCGCCCGAGAGTGAGGAGGCGATCAGCACCGCCCCGCAGCGGGTGGCCGGTGTCCTCGAGCAGTTGCCGGACAACTACCGGCGGATCTTGGAACTACGCTTCCTGCAAGGGCGTTCGATCAAGGAGTCGGCCGCCGAACTCGGGGTCACTGTCGCCAATGCAAAGGTGCTTCAGCATCGGGCATTGCGGCTGGCCGCACAGGTCAACGAAAAGGGCGAATCATGAAAGCGCGCGCATTACGCAGGTACATCGACGACCTGCTGCGTGGCCGCCGCCCAAAGCCGTTCCGGCCCGACGAGTTCGAAGCCGCGCAAATTCGGACGGCCATCGAACTGCAGGCGGCGCGGTTGGGCAGCGACGCTCCGCGACAGGAGTTCCTCACCGATCTGCATCGTCGTCTCGCCGCGCAGCAGGCAGGCGCCGGACAGCCGGTGTCGAAGTCGACTGCGACCCGCAGGAACGTCCTCGTCGGCACATCGGCCGCCGCGGCAGCCGCGGTGGCGGCGGTATCTATCGATCGCGCGTTGATCGATAGTGCCCAGGTTGCCGACGACGGCAACAGCGAGTCTCGGGAGCTCACACCGACGACCGGACGCTGGATGCGAGTCGCGGCCAGCGCAGAGGTGACCGACGGGGTCATGCGACCTTTCGATGTCGGTTCAGTCATCGGGTTCGTGCGCCGTGTGGACGGCAAGGCCGAAGCCGTCTCGGGGGTATGCACGCACCAGGGTTGCCGACTCTGGTTCGACGCGCCCGACGACCGACTGCGCTGCCCGTGCCATTCGACGTCGTTTGCGCCCGCCGGCCAGGTGCTGACGCATCAATTGCCGATAGCTCCGAAACCGTTGCCCACGTTGATGGTTCGCGAACAAAACGGCGCCATCGAGGTGTTCGTTCCGGCACCGCCGAGCAAGCCGGCCTAGCCACGTGTAACCCACCGCCCTATCTATTGGCGACGTGTACTTTTCCGCCGAAGATGGAGGTGTATCGCTATGCCCGCACGACCTTGGGGCGCACGTGCTGTGTTGGTGGGTCTGATGGTGGTGGCGGGATGCTCGTCGCACCAGTCGGCGACGACGACGCCGTCGGTGACATTCGGGTCGGCGGCGACCACTCCCGGAATGCCGGGGATGAGCGGGATGGCGCCGATGCCCAACATGCCGGCGGGCACCACCGCCGCGACGGCGGGACCGGCGGCGCCGGTGTCCGGCAATGCCGTCAGCATCGACAACTTCGCGTTCGCCCCGGCGACGCTGACCGTGCCCGCGGGTAGCACGGTGACCTGGACCAACAAAGATGAGGAACCACACACTGTCGTCGCCAATGACGGATCGTTCCACTCGCCTGGAATGGGTTCGCAGGCAACGTTTTCCTACACCTTCGCGAAGGCCGGCAAGTTCGACTATGTCTGCTCGATCCACCCGTACATGCACGCGACCGTGGTGGTGACGCAATGACCGACGATCCGCACACCATGAACCGTCGCCAACTGATCCGGCACAGCGCATGGTTCGGCGCGGCCGTCGGACTGGCGGTGGTCGGCGGCGAGGTCATCTCGCACGCCGCCGGCACCGCCGATGCCGCACGCAGTTCGAACCGGCCGACCCTGCGATTCGCCCAAGTCAGCGACAGCCACATCGGATTTCTTGGCAAAGCCAATTCGAATGTCGCGAGCTCCTTCAACCAGGCGATCGACCGGATCAACAACCTCGGTTACACACCGGATTTCGTCATCCATACCGGCGACCTCACCCATCTGGCCACACCTGGCCAGTTCGATCAGGTCAAGCAGATGATGACCGGGCTGCGTACCCCGCACGTGTTCACCGTCCCGGGTGAACACGACTCGGTCGACGACGGGGGCCAGAAGTACCGCAGCGCGTTCGGCGCCGGAACCCGCGGCGACGGTTGGTACAGCTTCGACATCGCCGGCGTGCATGTGATCGGCTTGGTGAACACACTGAACCTGAAAAAGCTTGGGCACCTTGGTGTTGAGCAACTCGAGTTCGTCGCCAAGGACGTCGCGCCGCTGCCCAGCGACACGCCGATCATCGTGTTCAGCCATATCCCATTGTTCGCCATGTATCCGGATTGGGGCTGGGGCACCGACGACGCGGCCCAGGCGCTGAGCTATCTGCGCCGCTTCTCATCGGTCACCTGTCTCAACGGGCATGTCCATCAACTGTTTTCCAAGACCGAAGGCAACGTGACATTCCACAGCGGAACAACCACCGCCTATCCGCTGCCTCATCCCGGTGATGGTCCAGCGCCCAAACCGGTCACCCTGCCGGCCGGCAAATTGCATGACGCGCTGGGCATCCGTGAGGTCAGCTACACCCGGGGCCAAACCACTCTCGCGTTGAAAGAAAAGGCGCTGCAATGAATGTGACCAGATTGGCTTTGGCTGTCGCTTTGGCGGTCGCTTTGGCGGTCAGCGGGTTCAGCCACGCGTATCTGTATATCCATGGCTACCATCACATCCCGACGATCGGCACCGCGTTCTTGGTGCATGCCAGTGTCTCGTTCGCTCTCGCCCTGCTGATTGTGATCGGCGGTCCATCGTGGCTTCAATGGGCCGCTGCCGCGCTGGCCGGTGGTGCACTGGGCGCATTTGCGTTGTCGCGCACCGTCGGCCTCTTCGGCTTCTCCGAAACGGGATGGGAGCCGTCGCCGCATGCGGCGATCAGCGTGGTCTCCGAACTGGTGGTCGTTGGGCTGTGGGCGGTCTCTGTGATCGGCCACCGACGCTCGCGCGCCACGCCTTCCGCAGCCGAAGTGTGGCCCGCGCAAGAAAGCCTGCGCCGCTAGAAACCCTTGGCGATCAGTCTGGTTGGTCGCCGTTTCGGCCGACCAGATACCAGGTATGCATGATGCCCTTGCCCTTCACCTCGACGTCGCCGCGTTCCTCGAAGGCAAAGTGATCGCGAAGTCGTTCGTAAGCCAGCTGCGGCACTTGAATGCGTCCAACGGCAACAGTGGACTCCATCCGGGACGCGACATTGACGGCGTCGCCCCACACGTCGTAGAAGAACCGCTGCGACCCGACTACGCCGGCTACCACAGGCCCGCTGGACATACCGATCCGCAGCGGTACGGCGCGCCCGCGCGAATCAGTCAGTCCGGCAACGGCGTCCGCGATGTCGAGGGCAAGGTCGGCTAGTGCTTCGAGGTGGTCCGGACGCGGTTGTGGGATGCCGCTGACCACCATGTACGCGTCACCGCTGGTTTTCACCTTCTCTAAACCGTGCCGGGTTACCAGCGCATCCAGGCTGGTGTAGAGGTCGTCGAGGAATGCGACCAACTCCTCTGGCGAGGTGTCGCTGGCCCGCTCGGTGTAGCCGGCGATATCCGCGAAAAGGATTGAGGCGTCATCGTATTTGTCGGCGATGACCGAATTCGACCGGTCCTTGAGCCGTTCGGCGATGCTGGCCGGCAGGATGTTGGCAAGCAGTGCTTCGGAGCGCTGGTATTCCTGTTCCATCGCGGCCTCGGCGCTGGCGATCTGGCGCAGTCCGTACCAGACCATCGCGACTGCCAGCACGCCGGCCGCGATGGTGTTGACGATGAATCCCACTGTGACGAACCATGCGGGCTCAGCGCCGGTGTCACGCGGGACGCTGAATTCCAGTGTGATAACCAGGCTTATGCCGATGGCGGCGGCCGCGATGGCGAAACCGATGTGCTCGATACCCACCACCATGACAGCTGCTACGGCTGCGATCAGGAAATAGAACTCAACACCGGTGCCGGTGCCTAAATGCCAGCACACGAAGGTCATCGACAGATAGGCCACCATGATCAAAGCGAGTGGCGCGACCAGCTCGCCGAATCGATACAACGATGGGATGGCCGCATAGAGGGCGACAGTGCCAAGGTTGATAAACCCGATGTACCCGAAGCTGTCACTGAAGATCAGCTGCATGATGCCGAAGCCCGCCGTGACGGAGCCCCCGATCACGGCGACCAGACTGAGCAACCGCTGACGTTGCACAGTGGCCCGGTCATAGTGCCGATTGCGGGCTACCTCGCAACCGGCCTGCACGCGGCGTCCTGGGCGATGGGGCCCGGCGTCGGCGATGCTCGACATTTGACGTGACTCTACTCAACACTCCAGGTGCTGTACTGAACATGACGTTTGTCAGACCGCCGTGACACAATCGAACGTATGTTCGAGTATGCATCGTCGGCGATGGAGCGGTTGCGTGCCGCGGTGCGCACGGAGAATCGGGCGGCAGGCCAGCGGCTGGCCGTCATCGGTGAGCTTGATGTGCTGTGGTTACGGGAGGTCGGGGAGCGGGAGACCTGGTGCACCGACACCCAGGAGGCGATCACCGCGGAGGTGGCTGCGGCGTTGGGGATCACCCAGGGGTTGGCCTCCAGCTACCTCGAGTATTCGCGGGCGATGCGGTTGCGGCTGCCCAGGGTCGGCGAGTTGTTGCGGGCCGGCGATATTGACTATCGGACGTTTCAGACGATCGTCTATCGCACCGATCTGATCACCGATGCTGAGGTGCTGGCTGCGGTCGATGCGGAGTTGGCGATCAAGGTCGCGCGATGGCCGGGGATCACGCAGGGCCGACTGGGCAGTTACGTCGACCGGATTGTGGTCCGCGCCGATCGTGATGCGGTGCGACGTCGTCGTGAACGCCGCGGCGATCGGGAGGTGTCGATCTGGGGCGACGCCGATGGCTTGACCGAGATATTCGGCCGGCTGATCACCACCGATGCCCACGCGGTCGATGCCCGACTGGACGCCATCGCCGCCACGGTATGCGCCGACGACCCGCGCACCCGCAACCAGCGCCGCGCCGATGCCCTGGGAGCCATGGCGGTCGGGGCCGATCGGCTGAGCTGTCGCTGCGGGCAGCCCTGCTGCCCGGCCGCAGCCACGCCCACGCCAAGTCCGGTGGTGATCCACGTGATCGCCGATCAGGCCAGCCTGGATGGCACTGCGCAGACGCATGGCTCGATGATCGGATCCGACGCGCTGATTGCCCCGGAGTTGATCGCTGATTTGGCCGCGTCGGCCAAACTTCGTCCGTTGGTCCATCCCGCCGATGCGCCGCCGGAGCGCGGCTACACCCCGTCGCAGGCCCTTGCCGATTTTGTCCGTTGCCGCGACTTGACGTGCCGGTTCCCTGGTTGTGACAAGCCTGCGATGCGCTGCGATCTCGACCACACCGTCCCGTACGCCGACGGGGGTCGCACGCACGCGTCGAACCTCAAATGCCTTTGCCGCCTTCATCATTTGATCAAGACGTTCTGGGGTTGGTCTGACCAGCAACTGCCCGACGGCACCGTCATCTGGATCTCACCATCCGAGCAGACGTA
>Ga0209113_1000012_pt1 | contig 45991 bp, 46 predicted proteins | sample TexAe_RefH0_O1_FD_187951 | JGI IMG/M metagenome (GOLD analysis project Ga0209113, IMG submission 187951) | Forest soil microbial communities from Davy Crockett National Forest, Groveton, Texas, USA - Texas A ecozone_RefH0_O1 (SPAdes) (version 2) | ecosystem: Environmental > Terrestrial > Soil >... | reverse complement strand
CGGCGCGGGCGGCCGATTCCCCGCCTCCGGCGCAGGCCCCGGCGGGTGTGGTCCGCCCGTTGGCCGGCGCACCGCAGACGGCGATATTCGACGGCCACACCTCACAGCTGGCGATCGTCGCTCCCGGGCCTAGCTCCACCGCACCGTCGAGTCTCACGCTGCTGTCCTTGCAGCAAACATCTCAACGGGTCGTTGATCTGCCCGGTCCGGCGACCGCACTGGCCGGTGACAACGACGGCACGGCCTATTTATCCGGCCGCGGTGGCTATTTCATTGTCGATCTGGCCGCCGGCCGCGCGACCCGAGTGAACGTGCGCGACGCGGACAACGTCGACTTCACCGCAATCACCCGCCGCGCCGACGGCGTGCTGGTGCTCGGCGTCGCCGACGGGACGCTGTACACGCTCAAACCCGGCGCCGCCGACGTCGCCCGGACGAGTGTCCATGCGCACATTGATTCGATTGCGGCCCAAGGTAATACCGTCGCCGTCCTGGATCGCGGGCAGACCTCGGTCATCACGGTGGGCACCGACGGCAAGATCGGGCAGTCGCTGCGCGCCGGCCAGGGCGCCACCAACATGGCGGCCGATCCCGCGGGCCGGTTGCTGGTGGCCGACACCCGGGGCGGTCAGTTGTTGGTGTTCGGGGTCGACCCGCTGATCCTGCGTCAGGCCTATCCGGTCCCGGAATCTCCGTACGGCGTGGCCGGATCGCGCGGGTTGGCTTGGGTTTCGCAGACCGCGGCGAATATCGTTATTGGTTACGATCTGTCAACCGGAATACCACTGGAAAAGGTACGGTACCCAACGGTGCGGCAACCCGACACGCTCGCCTTCGATGATGTCGCGGGCACGTTGTATGTCGTGTCCGGCGCTGGCGGTGGCGTGCAGATCATCGAACATGCGGCGACAGGCCCACGTTGACGGCGGCACGGCACGGCAGACTGCCGACGGGCTGGGACACCGAATTGTCCGACGAGTACGAATGGGCGCCGTTGCGTCTGCCACCCGAGGTAACCAGGCTCAGCGCCTCGACGAGGCTGTCCATCGAAGCGGAGTATCGCGGCTGGGAATTGACCCGGGTACGGCTCTACACCGACGGAAGTAGACGGGTACTGTTGCGCCGCAAGAAATCTCGTGCAGAGCACGCTGACAGTAGCCGACCGGATCAGCCGGACCTGTGACGGCGGAACTGCCGCGTGACGAGAGTCCCGCGATGTACGCAACGCTGCGCCGATTGCTCTTCCTGGTACCCGCCGAACGCATCCACGCACTGGCGTTCGCCGCGCTACGCGGCGCCACGGCCGCTGCGCCGGTCCGGCGTCAACTGAGCCGTCGACTGGCGCCGATCGACCCGGTGCTGGCCAGCACGGTATTCGGGGTGCGCTTCCCCGGGCCGCTGGGCCTGGCCGCCGGCTTCGACAAAGACGGCACCGGGCTCAACGCCTGGGGCGCACTGGGTTTCGGCTACGCCGAAGTCGGCACCGTCACCGCGCAGGCGCAACCGGGCAACCCCGCCCCTCGTCTCTTCCGGCTGCCCGCCGACCGCGCCCTGCTCAACCGGATGGGCTTCAACAATCACGGCGCCGCCGCATTGGCCGCCCGACTGGCCCGGCACCGCTCCGATGTTCCCATCGGGGTCAACATCGGCAAGACCAAAATCACGGCGCCCACCGACGCCGCTGACGACTACCGGGCCAGCGCCCGACAGGTCGGGCCGCACGCCGCATACCTGGTGGTCAACGTCAGCTCGCCGAACACACCCGGACTGCGCGACCTGCAGACGGTCGAGGCGCTACGCGGGATCCTGTCCGCGGTGCTGGCCGTGACCTCGACGCCGGTACTGGTCAAGATCGCACCCGACCTCGCCGACACCGATATCGACGACATCGCCGACCTGGCAGTCGAACTCGGCCTGGCCGGCATCGTCGCCACCAACACCACGGTGTCGCGGGAAGGGCTGCGCACACCGGGGGTGGATGAACTGGGCAGCGGTGGCATCTCCGGGCCACCGCTGACCCAGCGGGCCGGCGAGGTGCTACGCCGGCTGTATGGCCGGGTCGGTGACCGACTGGCGCTGATCAGCGTCGGTGGCATCGAGACCGTCGACGACGCCTGGGACCGGATCACCGCGGGAGCGTCGTTGCTGCAGGCCTACACCGGCTTCATCTACGGCGGAGGCTTGTGGGCCAAGCACATTCACGACGGCCTCGCCGACCGGTTGCGCGCGGGCGGGTTTGCGTCGTTGAGTGATGCGGTGGGATCGGCGTCCCGGTAGCCGTCGAATATCTGCGCCCAGAACGTGCTCAGCTGTCGAACGGCGCCATCCGCACCGCGAGCGTCATCCCACAGCGTCGGAGTAGTCCGAAGCGTCCGCCAGGGACGGCGCGGGCTTCGTCTCTGATCGTGTCGCCAAGGCCGCGCTTGAACGCGGGCCCGCGCGGATGGCGTCGCAACACCTCGGCAATGTTGTGCGGAGCAATGTCCCACGCACGCAAGCCGGCGCCGTCGACCATCGCTCCATACTGCACGTAATAGGCGATCGCACCATCCCGCTTGACGGTCGCGCCAGGCGTCGTGTGGCAACAGATGCCGTCGGCGATCAGATCCGCTCGAGCCGGATCGATGCCCGCAGCCTGAGCGCATGCCAGCGCTCGTTCGGCTCCGCGGATCGTGAAGTCCTCGCCCGGAACTGGCGCCGTGGCTCCCCAGTCGTGGACCAGTGCGGCGCAGTAAAAAAGCTCACGGTCGAGCCACTCACCGTCGAGGGTCGCCAGCGCCGTTCCCCACATCCACGTCCGATACGAATGGTCGGCTATCAGATCGGACTGCTCGGCGCACGCCGCCTCGGCCTCGCGCGCAAGCCTCGAGTCCGGTGGCTCGAAATCCCGCACGTCGATGCTCGATGCGCCGTCGGGCAGCCTCCCCAGCGCCAGCTTCAGCCGTCCGGCGATGTTGACCGCCTGGCTTACCGCGATCGCACCAATCAGGCGACGTCGCTCCGCTGCCGTCAAGGTGCCGCGGGTGCGCCGGACCCACTCGAGCCCGCCGAGCCGATTAGGGTCGGGATCCGCCATGTGAGCTGCCATCGGCAATCGCTACCCGGTCAAAACCGTTGCAACGCAAGCCTTCCTACTAGTGTTGCTCGTAGGTCGCATGGATCACGGCTCGCGCGATCGCATGCTGAAAGAGGTTGAAGCCCAAGAACGCCGGGCTGGCATCCTCAGGCAGGTCCAGCTTGTCGACGTCGACCGCGTGCACAGCGACGTAGTAACGGTGTGGCCCGTGACCCGCCGGCGGTGCGGCGCCGATGTAGCGGCGCTGGCCCGCGTCGTTGACCAGCGTCAGAGCGTCGCCGGGCAGGTTGCTGCCCTCACCCGCGCCGGCGGCCAGTTCGGTGACCGATGCGGGCAGATTGGCCACCGCCCAGTGCCAAAAGCCGGAAAGCGTCGGCGCATCCGGGTCGTAGACGGTCACCGCGAAACTCTTTGTGCCATCTGGAAATCCCGACCAGGACAGCTGCGGGCTGACGTCCTCGCCACCGGCGCCCATGATGCCGCTGACTTGTGGCTTGGCCAACGCCTGCCCGTCGGCGAACGACGCCGACTCCAGATGAAACGACGGCAGCTTGGGCAGCGCGGCGTAAGGGTCAGGTTGTGTGGTCATGATCGATCCCCTCTCGTGTAATCGGCTAACAGTGCGTCAGGAAATGTGTCAGCACCTCGGTGCCGAACTTGAGCGCGTCGACGGGTACCCGTTCATCGATGCCGTGGAACAACGCCGCGAAATCCAGATCCGGCGGCAGCCGCAGCGGGGCGAAGCCGAAGCAGCGAATACCCAAGCGCTCGAAGGCTTTCGCGTCGGTCCCACCGGAAAGCATGTACGGCACCGTCCGGGCGTCCGGATCGACGGCGAGCAGCGCGGCGTTCATGGCGTCGACCAGGTCACCGTCGAACGTCGTTTCATACGACGGCAGGCTGGTCGTCCATTCCCGGGTCACGTCGGGGCCGATCAGCTCGTCGACCTCGGCCTCGAATGCCGCCAGGCGCCCGGGAAGAATCCGGCAGTCCACCACCGCTTCGGCAGTCGCCGGCACCACGTTGGTTTTGTAACCGGCCTTGAGCATCGTCGGGTTGGCGGTGTCACGAAGCGTGGCCTTCACGATGCGGGCGATCGGGCCGAGTTTCTCGACGGCCCCGTCCAAGTCGGGCGAATCGGTGTCGAAGGTGAACCCGGTTTCTTCGCCGACGGCCGTCAGGAACTGCACGACGCTGTCGGTCGCCACCACCGGGAAGCGGTGGCGGCCCAGTCGTCCTACCGCTTCGGCGAGCGTGGTCACCGCGTTGTGGTCATGGACCATCGAGCCGTGTCCCGGTCGGCCGCGCGCGGTCAACCGCATCCAGTGCATGCTCTTCTCCGCGGTCTCGATCAGGTAGAGCCGCCGTTCGCCGCCATCACGGCGCGGCACGGTCAGCGAGAACCCGCCGACCTCGCCGATCGCCTCGGTGATGCCCTCGAACAGGTCGGAACGGTTGTCCACCAGCCACTGCGACCCCCATTTGCCGCCGTTCTCCTCGTCGGCCACAAAGGCGAACACCAGATCGCGCGGCGGGACGATGCCGGACCGACGGAAATGCCTGGCGATGACGATCATCATGCCGACCATGTCCTTCATGTCGACCGCGCCGCGGCCCCAGACATAGCCGTCCTCGATCGCGCCGGAGAAAGGATGCACGCTCCACTCGGCCGGCTCGGCGGGCACCACGTCCAGATGCCCGTGAATCAGCAGCGCGCCGCGCGAGCTGTCGGCGCCCTTCAGGCGGGCGAACACATTGCCGCGACCCGGCGCACCGGATTCCAGGTACTCGACCTGGTAGCCGACGTCTGCCAGCTGGGCGGCAACCCAGTGGGCACATTCGGCCTCGCCCCTGGTGGTTTCGAGTTCGCCGGTGTTGGTGGTGTCGAACCGGATCAGCCTGCTGACAACGTCGACGACATCATCGATCGGAGTCGCAGCGGGCACCATCACAGTCACCTTTCCTACCACTGACGCCCGCGCGGCTGCGCGGCACTTGCGGGTCGAGTTCGCCAGTCGGCGCGCCCGCCGGCAGGTTTGGGTGCGGGCATACCCATCCGATAGCCTTAGCTGCTTGATTTGGTCTCGGTCCGAGTGGCGGAATGGCAGACGCGCTAGCTTGAGGTGCTAGTGCCCTATTAATGGGCGTGGGGGTTCAAGTCCCCCCTCGGACACGGCTTAACTCGTTCATGCCTCGGTGACAACGCAGCCGACCTGCGGGCGCAGGAGGTTTTAGCCGCGGTACTCGGACTCCAGCACCAGATCGGACACCAGTGACTGGTATTCGAGGTGCGCCTTGTGCTCGACGGTGTCCCACAGCTTGCCTTGCTGCTGGCGCATGTACTCGCGGTACTTCGGTGAGCCCGGCACCTTGACGTTGTCGGCGACCACGATCGAGCCCGGATGCAGCCAGCCCCGGTCAAGGATGCTCTTCAGGTCGTCCAGGTAGGCGTCCTTATCGTGGTCGAGGAACACGAAATCAATTGCACCAGAGATGAATCCGTGTTGGTCAGCCAGCCCGTCCAGGGTGCGCCCGCCGTCGCCGATGGTGCCGACGACACAGGTCACGCGGTCAGCGACACCGGCATGAGCCCAGATCTGGCGGGCGTTGGCGGCGTTGGCCTCGGCGAGTTCGACCGAGTAGACCTTGGCGTTCGGAGCGGCCCTGGCGATCCGCAGAGCCCCATAGCCACAGTAAGTGCCCAGCTCTAGTGCGAGCGCGGGATTGGCGCGCCGGACGGCCGCATCGAGGAGTAGCCCTTTCTCGTCGCCGACGTTGATCAACATCGACTTTTCGTAGGCGAACTTGTCGAAGGTGGCCAGCACGTCGTCCATGTCGCCGGCCCGCGAGTTCTGCAGGACGTAGTCGATCGCAGCCGCTTCGCGTCCGTCACCCAGCTGGCCCGTGATGGTGAGGTTGCGAACCCCTGCAGCCATTCGCCAGAACGACCATCGCAGCATGGGTATCCGTCGTTTGAGATCCATGAGGACCCACCCTAGTGCTGTCGACGGCCGGGGCCACTGTCCCGAGTGCGGCACCGAGGTGGCGCCGGCTAAGGAGAGCGACGCGCGGAGGGAAAGCCGCCGGTTCGGTGTCGAAGAAACCGACTACGTCGGCGCCGGCGTGTCCATCCACGACGACGGCGGTTTCGAAAGCTGTTGGCCTGGCAATCCTGTAGTTCAGCTGAAAAGTCACGCCCAACTGGTATTACAATTGGCAACGGATCCGGGCGGCAACTTGGTATGGGAAAGAGCGGATGACTCTTCGCGAGGTCCACCACGACGGATATCCGACCCACCGCCGGAAGGCGCGCTTCGACTGGTCGAACACCCCGTTGCACTGGGTACCGGGCGACCCGTTCGCCACCCACATGTTGAATGTGTATCACCTGTTGCTGCCGGTGAGCGAGCGTTGGTTCATTCAGGCGATGACCGAGGCGGCACCGCTGGTCGACGACGCGGACCTGCAAGCGGCCATCAAGCCTTTTATCCAGCAGGAGGCCTGGCATGCCTGGGCGCACCAGATGGTCCTACAGCATCTGGCGGAGCAGGGCATCGACACCACGCCATACACCGACAAGCTGCACAAATGGCTGTCCAAGCTGGGGAAGCAGCACCCGGAATGGCCACGGGTACTGCAGCGAATGTCGCTCTACCGGCGGCTCGCGGTTACCGCGGCATTGGAGCCCTTCAACACTGCGTTGGGTGAGTGGTTCATCCAGAACCGGGGTCTCGATAATGCCGGAGCCGACCAGACCATGCTTGACCTGCTGCGCTGGCACGGGGCCGAGGAGATCGAGCACCGCTCGCTGGTGTTCGACGTTTACCAGAACGTGTGCGGTAACTACGCCCTGAGAGCGTTGACGATGCTGTCGACTGCGCCGACTTTCGCATTCTGGTGGATTGCGGGACTGCGGTTCTTGATGGCGCAGGACCCGACCATCAGCACCAAGCCGCGTTGGCGAGACTGGTTCCGAGCCGCCCGGCAGTACCGGGCGCCGGGACCATATCTGGTCGCGGTAAGGGTGCCGGGCCGCTACCTTCGGCCGGGCTACCACCCCATCGCGGAGGTGTCCACGCAGCTCGCGATTGATTACTTGGAACACTCACCGGTAGCGCGGGCGGAGGCCATGTCGACGGGGTCCGAGGGATAGCTCAGCGCAGCATCGCTGCCACGATCCCGGCTAGATAGCCCACCCGCGCCACCTCCGAAGGCCGGAATGCCGACGTTGGCCTCGCCCCGGGTCGGACAGCCCGTCAGGCGAATTGAAGCTAGCCGGTAGCCGAACCATCCAGCTGACGCCAACCGCTGATGGCGGCTAGCGGCGCAGACAACCCGACGCGCCGAGAGCAACCTAAAGGCATGTCAACGACCCTCTCCAGCAATGCTTTTGGCACCGCAATGGGTGGCAACGACATAGGCGGCGCTCGCCCAGGACGCCATCCGGTGCTGATGAAAATGCTCGTGAGCGGCGCTGTCGCTCTCGGCGTCTGGGTTGGGGTAGCGGCACCGGCCAGCGGCGACGCGAACTCGGTCGGCGCCGACCCGAACCAGTTCGGCGACTTGCGCTGTAGCTGCCAACACTCAGCTTCACCTGGCGGCCGCGCTGGGACGGAAGAGATGAAGCGGGGAATCCGCGAGGGTCTCTCAGCCGGCTTAGGCCAACCACAGCCGTAGCTAATCGTGGGCTTTCAGCCACGGAAGGACTAAGTGATGACTACGACAATCTGGACGTTGCTCTCGATCTTCGTCATCGCCCCCGTCGGTGCCCTTGCCATCGACAGGCCCATCTTCGGTAACTGGATCTGGCACATCGAGCGGGAAAGGCGAGAGATCGAGGAGACCAGCGGGACGACCGGTCGTCTCGTTCACCAGCGTGCCTAGTCGACGCCGGGATGTCTCACGCAATACGCTGCGAGTTAGAACAGGTACCCGACGACGGCGAGCATGGTCCATGGACGGACCCAGCGGCTTTCTGCGCCGGCCGCGACGCACCTTCCGCGACCGTCGCGAAGCCGGTCGCGTGCTGGCCCAGGAATTGGCGTCGTATCGCGGTAAAGCGGGGCTGCTCGTGCTCGGGCTGGCCCGCGGCGGCGTGCCGGTCGGTTGGGAGGTTGCCGCGGCCCTGGGCGCAGAGCTGGACGTCTTCCTGGTGCGGAAGCTGGGTGTGCCGCAGTGGTCCGAACTCGCGATGGGGGCGCTGGCCAGCGGCGGCGGCGTGGTGATGAACGACAGCGTGGTGAAGAGCCTGCGTATCAGCGACGATCAGGTGCGCACGGTCGTCGAACGCGAATCCGCCGAACTCGTTCGGCGCGAACACGCCTACCGGGGCGAGCGACCGGTCGCCGATCCACGCGGCAGAACGGTCATCGTCGTCGACGACGGGATCGCCACCGGTGCGAGCATCCTCGCGGCGGTGCGAGCGCTGCGGGCCGCCGGCCCCGACTCGATCGTGGTCGCTGTGCCGGTGGGCCCGCGGTCGGTCTGCAAAGTGTTGGCTGAGGAGGCCGACGACGTGGTGTGCGCGACGATGCCGGACGAATTCGACGCGGTGGGCCAGGTTTTCGTCGACTTCCATCAAGTCAGCGACGACGAGGTCCGCGACTTGTTGGCGACCCGGCCTGGCGCCTAGGAGGTTTTGTGGTCGTCGCTGACGCTGTCGTCGGTCGCACCGTCAGCCTCGTCGAGCGCATCCGCAGGGTAATCCGCTGCCTCGTCGTCTTCGTGTGACTCCGGGGCGTCGGCTGAGCCCGGTCCATGGCTTGCCGGACCCGCCTCACGCCGGCGACGTTCCTGTAGAGCGTCAATGATCAACAGCAGGACGCCCAGCACACTGGCGCCGATACATACCCAGGCGACCAATTCGTTGCTGGTGACCACCGCGAACACCAGCGCGGCAAGGCCGATCACCGCTAGTACCAGCGAGATAATCAGCACTTGTTAACCTCCAGCCGACGGGCGACGTTGCCAACAGTGCACGATACCGACCGCTGGAGCCGGTATCTCCGACCGGCCTAGTTATTACCCCGATTGAACTGGTTGAATCCCGCAGCGTCGTTGGTGGCGCCGGAATCGACCGGCGCAGCCGACCCACGCTGTCCGAGCTCCTCGAGCTGAGACTCGAGGTAAGTCTTGAGCCGGGTGCGGTATTCGCGTTCGAAGGTGCGCAGCTGCTCGAGCCGACCCTCGAGAACCGTGCGTTGCTGGTTGATTGTGCCCATGATCTCGGAGTGCTTGCGCTCGGCGTCGGCCTGCAATGCGTCGGCCTTCTCCTGGGCCTGACGCAGCTGAGTCTCGGAGCGGGTCTGCGCGTCGGACAGCAGGGCGTCGGCACGCTGACGGGCCTCGGAAACCGTGGTCTCGGCCTCGCGACGCGCGTCACCGAGGATCTGGTCGGCGTTGGACCGCGCGTCGGACAGCAGCTTGTCGGACTCAGCCTGTGCTTGGCTCGTCAGACGGTCGGCGGTGTCCTGCGCCAGGCTGAGCACGCGGGCGGCCTTCATGGCCTGCTCCTCGCCGAGTTGCGGGGAGGCTACCGGGGCTGCGACCGGAGCGGGTTGCGGCGGCGGCTTGACCGGCTCGGGCTCGGGCTCGTACACCGGAATGGTTTGGGTGGGTTGAGCACTGGCGCCACCGGCCCGGGCGCCGGCCAGCTCCTGGTCCAGCTCTGCGACCCGCTGACGCAGATCGGAATTCTCCTCGATCAGCCGGGTCAGCTCGTTCTCGACCAGATCGAGGAAGGCGTCGACCTCGTCCTCGTTGTAACCACGCTTGCCGATGGGCGGCTTACTGAACGCCACATTGTGGACGTCTGCGGGTGTCAGCGGCATTCTTAGCCCCCTTGGGTGTGGACAGCCAAACCGTCCAGGAAAGTGTAAGACGGGATGAACGGTGTCGTAGCCATGTTGCAACTGCGGCCCATCCTGTCACACCAGACCCGCCGGTTGCCGAATCGGTCAATAAATAAGACCGAATTTCACAGTCTAAGAAAGCGTCAAATCATCGCCATATCCGAGCCAAATCCGAGCCGTGGCAAACTGCTTCAGCCGAATAGACGACGGTCACCCGGGCAGGCCTGGCGGAGTCAGCCCTGATAATCCAGCGCCATCGTCATACCGATGAACGCCACCAGCAGCAGCACCATGATGGACAGGTCGAAGCGCACGGCACCGACGGTGAGCTGCGGTATCAGCCGCCGCAACAGATTTACCGGCGGATCGGTGACCGACAGGATGATCTCGAGAATCACGACGGTGAGGCCGCGCGGATGCCAATCACGGCTGAAAGACCGGATGAACTCAACGACCACGCGCGCGATCAGCAGTAGCCAGAAGATGAACAGCGCAAAACCAATGATGTGCACCAGCAGCGTCAACTAGAGCCCGACCTTTAGTGATGAAGATGTGACCTTGGCGACAGCCTCAGTAGCCGCCGAACGCCACCCTACCGGCTAGGACGCTGCCCTGCCTCGCGGCTATTGGTAGGCGTAGAAGCCGGTCTCGGCGATGCGTCGGCGCTCTTCCGGGGAGACGTCGACGTCGGCCGGTGAGAGCAAGAACACCTTGGTGGCGACTTTGTCGAATGAGCCACGGAGCGCGAAGGCCAGCCCGGCCGCGAAGTCGACCAGCCGCTTGGCGTCGGCGTTGTCCATCGAAACCAGGTCCATGATCACCGGCGTGCCGTCGCGGAACCGCTCGCCGATGGTGCGGGCCTCGCTGTAATCCTTGGGCCGCAGCGTGGTGATCTTCGACAGCGGGCTGCTCTCGTCGAACAGCATCGCCATCCGGCGCGGATCCATCGCGAGCGCGCCGCGGGTGGAGCCGCGCAACGACCCGAAGCGCGGGCGACCCACGTCGGCGCGGTCGTAGTCCGGGCTGCGGAAGCGAGGCTCGTCGGCGAACCCGCCGCGATAGCTGCCCGCGCCGTATTCGGCGGGCTCGCCGCGCGGATCGTCATACTCGCGACCCTCGTAACGGCCATATCCCTCGTCGGCGAAGCGCTGCCGCGGGTAGCCGCTGCGCGCCGGGGCGTGGTCGTCGTAGTACTCGTCGTCGTAATCCTCCATGGGAGCCATGCCGAAGTAGGCCTTGACCTTGTGCAGTGTGCTCATCGCTTGACCCTTCTACAGCTCTGGGGATTCCGGTGTCTGTGATGAAGATGTGACTGGAGTGACTACTGACGGTGACGGTAGCGTTCGCTGGCCCAATAACGCGGTACCGACACGCACACACGTCGAACCATGTTTGACCGCAATTTCGAGGTCGTTCGACATACCGGCCGACAATCCGACCGCGGCCGGGTGGGCCCGACGCACCCGATGATGTTCCGACTGCAGCAGCGCGAACGCACGATCCGGCTCCCAGTCCAGCGGTGGAATCGCCATCAGGCCCACCAGCTCAAGGGATTCGGCGGCGTCGATCTGCGCGCAGATTTCGTCGACGGCACCGGCGTCGGAAACGTCTACGCCGCCCCGGGACACGTCACCATCGAGGCTGATCTGCACGTAGACCCGCAGCGGATTCTTCCGACGCCCGTCGCTCAGTGCGCCTGCGACCGCGTGGCCGAGCGCCGCGACTACCCGGGTACTGCTGACCGAGTGGGCGGTGTGCGCCCAGCCGGCCAGCGAGCGGGCTTTGTTGCGCTGGATCTTGCCGACCATGTGCCACTGCGGGCCCGCCGATGCGGCGCCGGCGCCCGCCGGACCGTCCAGCAACCGAGCGACTTCATCCACCTTCGCCGCCGCTTCCTGGTCGCGGGATTCGCCGAACGCGGCGCATCCCAATCGCGACAAAATCGCCACATCGGTTGCCGGAAAGAATTTCGTAATAGGCAGCAGTTGAATTTCATCGAGTTTGCGGTCGGCAGCGTCGGCGGCCGCCGCCAGCCGCGACCGTAACGCCGCCAAAGAATCGGCTAATTGCATTTCCCGCTCCGGTCGGGCGGAACGGTTTACCGCTAATGCGCTCATTCCATCCACACCACCGAGGCCAGCCGCCCCGTCGGGGCGCCGCGGCGATGGCTGAACAGGTTGACGTCCTCGACCGTGCACCGCGGGTCGATATCGATCGCGCTCACGCCCAAAGCCCTGAGCTGACAAGCGATTCCGGCCCGAAGGTCCAGCCCTGGCGTGCCCTTCGACGTGGTGGTGCGACTGCCCGGCAGCGCTGCCTCCACTTCGTCGGCCATCGCGGCGGGCACTTCGTAGTTGCGGCCGCTGACCGCGGGCCCCAGCAGCACCGAGATGTCCGGCTCGTGTGCACCCACCGACAGCATGACCTCGACGGCGCGGGCCACCACGCCGTCGCGAGCCCCGACCCGGCCGGCGTGCACGGCCGCGACAACGCCCGCTCGCGCATCGGCCAGCAGCACCGGAACGCAATCGGCGCTGACCACCGCCAGGGCCAGTCGCGGTGTGCGCGTTACCAATCCGTCCGTGTCGTCGAACGCGGTGTCGCGCGGGCCATCGACCACTTCTATGTGGTCACCGTGCACCTGGTTCATCCACACCACCCGGTCAGGGCTGAGTCCGATGGCCGCGGCCAGCCGGATCCGGTTGGCCGCCACGGCAGCCGGGTCGTCGCCGACGTGGTCGCCCAGGTTGAAGGTGTCGAACGGCGGCAACGAGGCACCGCCTGCCCGAGTGGTGCTGACCCGCCGGATACGAACGCTCACTTGCCCAGTATCCGGCTTGAGCAAGGCCGCCTCGCCCCGACACCGTGTCGCGGCCGTCATTGCATCGTGTGGCTAGCGCCGCATGAACGGCGGCACATCGACATCGTCGTCCTCGCCGCCGATGTCGAAGGTTGCGCCGTTGGTCGGCACCGACACGCTCACCGCGTCGGCGGGCTCGAACAAGCTGGAGCTGACCTTGCCGTGTTTGCCCGACGCGATCGTGGTCGACGTATCGGTGTTGCCGACGACCGGCTTTCGGCCCGGCCCGCTCGCGTCGAAGCCCGCTGCGATCACGGTGACTCGTACCTCGTCGCCGAGCGAGTCATCGATGACCGTTCCGAAGATGATGTTCGCGTCCTGGTGGGCGGCGTCCTGCACCAGCGAGGCCGCTTCGTTGATCTCGAACAGCCCCAGGTCGCTGCCGCCGGCGATGGACATCAGCACGCCCTGGGCGCCCTCCATGGAGGCTTCCAGCAGCGGCGAGTTGATCGCGATCTCGGCCGCCTTGAGCGCGCGACCGTCGCCGCGGGCCGACCCGATACCCATCAGCGCCGTGCCCGCGCCCGACATGATGCCCTTGACATCGGCGAAGTCGACGTTGATCAGGCCCGGCGTGGTGATCAGGTCGGTGATGCCCTGCACACCGTTGAGCAGCACCTCGTCGGCGCTGCGGAAGGCGTCCATCAGCGACACCTCGGCATCACCCATCTGCAGCAGCCGGTCGTTGGGGATCACGATCAGGGTGTCGCAGCTTTCCCGCAACGACGAGATGCCGTTCTCCGCCTGATTACTGCGCCGCTTGCCCTCGAAGGAGAACGGCCGGGTGACCACGCCGACGGTCAGTGCGCCGAGCTTCCGGGCGATGCTGGCGACGACAGGTGCTCCACCGGTACCGGTTCCACCGCCTTCACCCGCGGTGACGAAGACCATGTCGGCGCCGCGCAGCAGCTCCTCGATCTCGTCCTTGGCATCGTCGGCGGCCCTGCGGCCGACCTCGGGGTCGGCGCCGGCGCCGAGCCCTCGAGTGGAGTCGCGGCCCACGTCGAGCTTGACGTCGGCATCGCTCATCAACAACGCCTGGGCGTCGGTGTTGATGGCGATGAACTCCACGCCCTTGAGTCCCTGCTCGATCATGCGGTTGACGGCGTTGACGCCGCCGCCGCCTATCCCCACGACTTTGATGACGGCCAAATAGTTGTGCGGCGGGGTCATCATTCTTCGTTCCTCCCTGGTGGGACTTGCCTAAAGCGAACCGCCTCGGCAAACCTAAACCTCAAGTAAAGCCTTAGAGTTATGTCAAGTTGATTCGCGCAAACAGAACGGTATGGCCGTCGCGCACGGGATCCATGCAGGCGCGCCGACGCGCGTCCGGCGAATTTCGGGCGAATTTGTGCCGCGGCCAACGCCCAGTGGGGCGGTGCTTCTTACCTGACGGTCGGCAGATCCGGACTCGAGACGTCATAGGTGCGCCCCGGCCGGGTCAGCAGGGCGGTCAACTTCTGCGCCTTTTCCTCGGTGCGGTCGTTGGTCCCCCAGATCACCTTGCGCCCGTCGGCAAGGGTCAACGTGATCGACGCGACCGACGGTGCGGCGATCCGGCTCACCTGCGCGACGACTTCGGGGCGCAGCGCGGTCAACACCGCGAGCGCGGCCTTGGTCGCCGGATCGGTCGGTCCGGGATTGTCGACGTCGATGTAGGGCAGCGCCGGCGGTGGCGGCGCGGTCGCGAAGTCCACACCGTCCCGGTCGAACAGATGCGGCCCGTCAGGAAAGTCCTTGACCACCAACGGAATTCGCTCGACGATGATGATCCGAAGCGCCGATGGGTAGTCGCGCTGCACTCGCGCGCTGGCCACCCGGCGGATCGCCGCCACCCGGTCGGCGACGCCGTCGGTGTTGATCTGCAGAAGCGGCGTGCCGAGCCGGACATGAGCCACGTCGAGCACCTCGTCACGGGTGACTGCCCCGATACCGGTGACAATGATGCTGCGCGCCGACATCACCGGCGTGAAATACAGGACCAGCCCTACCGCGGTGGTAGCCACGATCAACAGCAGCGATAGAAGGAACAGCTTCAGGCCCCGGACCGCCCCGCGCCCAACGGGTTTGGACGTAGCCGCGGGTCGCCCCCGCGCAACGCGTTTCGCCTCGCGGCGGGCTTCTTCGATCGCCATCGCGCGCGCCTGGGCCTCGCGGCGCTCCGCGCGTTCCCGCCGGGCGCGTCGACGCGGCCCCTCTACCGGGTCGCCGGTTTGCTCCTGCTCCGCGGCGGTGCCGTCGTCGCCGTCGGAGGGCCCAGCGGTTTCGATCGGCCCGGTGGCCGTGTTTTCACCGACGGGGTCGTCGTCGGGTGTCACGCCGTCCGGCTCGGTCACCGCGACTCCCCCGGCCGGCCCGGCGTGCCGCGGTTGGCCTTCACCTGCAGCGCGGTGACGATCTCAGGAGCGAGCATGGTGACGTCCCCGGCGCCCATGGTGACGACGACATCACCGGGCGCCGCCGTCGCCGCCACTACCTCGGCGATCGATGAGAAATCGGGCAGATACTGCACTGGGACGCTGACGTGTTCGGCCACACTCGCCCCGCTCACCCCGGCGATCGGCTGTTCGCGTGCGCCGTAGACGTCGAGCACGAAAACCTGGTCGGCCGCGTCGAGCGCGGCACCGAACTCAGCGGCGAAAGCCTGCGTCCGCGAATACAAATGCGGTTGGAACACCACCAACGAGCGACCGGCGCCGGTCTGCTCCAGCAGCGTGCGCACCGCCTCCAAGGTGGCGCTGACCTCCGTCGGATGATGCGCGTAGTCGTCGAAAACCCTTACCCCGGAAGCCGTTCCGATCAGCTCGAAACGGCGCCGCACTCCCTCGAAACCGGCCAGCCCGTCCAGCACGCAGTCGGCCGCGGCGCCGATCTCGATGGCGGCCAGCATCGCACCCAGCGCGTTGAGCGCCATATGCCGACCCGGCACCGACAGTCGCATCACCCATGGATGGATTTCGCCGTCGAGCTTGACGTGTGCGACCGCCTCGGTGCCCTGTTGTTCCCACGACAACAACGTCCCGGCCAGCGTGTGGTCCGGGCCGTCGTACGACGAGCCGTACCGCAGTACCCGGATCCCCAGCGCCGCAGTGCGATCGGCCAACGCGGCTCCGCCGGGGTCATCGGTGCAGACAACGAGCGCGCCACCCGGAGCGATGCGCTCCACGAACGAGTCGAAGACCGCGATGTAGGCGTCGGAACTGCCGAAGAAGTCGAGATGGTCGGACTCGATGTTGGTGACCACGGCGATATTCGGGGTGTATTCCAGCAGCGAGCCGTCGCTTTCGTCGGCCTCGGCGACGAAGCAGTCGCCGCTGCCGTGGTGAGCGTTGGTGCCGGCCTCGCCCAGTTCACCGCCGACGGCGAAGGACGGGTCCCGGCCGCAATGCTGCAGGGCCACGATCAGCATCGACGTCGTGGTCGTCTTGCCGTGCGTGCCGGTCACCATCAACGTGGTTCGCCCGGCCATCAGCTTGGCCAGGACCGCCGGGCGCAGCACCACCGGGATGCCGCGACGACGGGCCTCGACGAGTTCGGGGTTGGTCTTCGGGATCGCGGCGTGCGTGGTGATGACCGCCGTCGCGCCGCCCGGCAGCAGATCCAGCGACGACGCGTCATGGCCGATCCGGATCAGCGCGCCACGCGCCCGCAACGCACGGACGCCGCGTGACTCCTTGGCGTCAGACCCCGACACCATGCCGCCGCGATCCAGCAGGATGCGGGCGATCCCCGACATGCCGGCTCCCCCGATGCCGACCATGTGCACCCGCTGCAGCTCGGGGGGCAGCGGCGCTGAATTCATCGTCGCGTTCTCCCCGCCCGCGCGACCTCCAGCGCGACGCGGGCCACCTGCCGTGCCGCATCCGGATGACCGACCAGCGCCGCGGCCGTGGTCATCGCCGCCAGCCGCGGCGCGTCGTTCAGCAGCCCGGCAACCTGATCCGCGACGAAGTCCGGCGTCAGGTCGGCGTCGGCCACCAGGATGCCGCCACCGGCATTGACCACCGGTAACGCGTTGAGCCGCTGCTCTCCGTTGCCGATCGGCAGCGGTACGTACACCGCGGGCAGGCCGACCGCCGTCACCTCGGCGACGGTCATCGCGCCCGACCGGCAGATCGCCAAGTCGGCGGCGGCATAGGCGAGGTCCATCCGGCTCAGATACGGGACCGCGACGTACGGCGGGTCACCGGGCTCCGGGGTGCGCAGGTCGATGGTGTTCTTGGCGCCGTGGGCGTGCAGCACCGCGACGCCCGCGGCCGCCAGATCGGCGGCGGCCGCGGCGACCGCCCGGTTGAGAGACGCGGCGCCCTGCGAGCCGCCGAACACCAGCAGCACCCGGGCGTCGTCGGCGAAGCCGAAATGCGCCCGCGCCGTCGACCGCACTGCGGCGCGGTCCAGCGAGGTGATGGCTTCCCGGACCGGCACGCCCACAACCTCGGCGTGCCGCAGACCGGGATCGGGCACCGCCGAAAGCACGCGGCAGGCACTGCGCGCCCCGACCCGATTGGCCAGCCCGGCGCTGGCGTTGGCTTCGTGAATCACCACCGGCACCCGGCGCCGGCGCCGGGTTACCCCGCGGGCGGCCAGGTATGCGGGCAGCGACACGTAGCCGCCGAACCCGATCACCACATCGGCGTCGACTTTGTCCAGCACGGCCCGGGTCTGCCGAACCGCCCGCAGCACCCGCGCCGGAAGGCGGGCCAGGTCACCGGTGGGTTTGCGCGGCAGCGGGACGGGAGTGATCAGCTCGAGGTGGTAGCCACGCTCGGGCACCAGCTTGGTCTCCAGGCCGCGCGCGGTGCCCAGCGCGGTGATTCGAACGTCGGGATCCAGCCCGATCAGAGCATCAGCGACGGCCATTGCGGGTTCAACGTGGCCGGCTGTGCCGCCGCCCGCGAGCACAACCGACAACGAGGAATGCCCGGTTGGCCCAGTGGCCGATGACCCCGTGACCGAGTCGCTCACCCGTAGCGCTGACCTTCCAGTGCTCGACGGCCATGTCCGTGACGCTGGCCGGTGGACCGCTGTCCGCCTACATGATGCCCTGCCCCGGTGCCACGCCTGTCCACCGCGGGCGGTCTGGCCGGACGCGCTGCCCGGCCACCGGACGGCTTCTGCTTGGCGGCGCGCTGCGGCTTGGCCGGCTTCGGCTTGCTGCGCAACCGGTCGCGCAGCGCCTCGACCCGGGTCGGCGAGTAAGGCTCCGGCAACGGCAGCCGCAGAATGCGGGTCATCCGGTCGTCGCGTCCGGCGCGCAGCGCTGCGACGGCCTCGGGTTCGTGCCTGGCCGCGTTGGCCATCATGCCGATCATCAAAAGTGTTGTGGCCGTCGATGTTCCACCGGCAGAGATCAGCGGCAGCTGGATCCCGGTGACCGGCAGCAGACCGATCACATAGCCGACGTTGATGAACGACTGACCGATCACCCACAAGGTGGTGGTCGCGGTCAGCAGCCGCAGGAACGGGTCGGCGGAGCGGCGCGCGATGCGCATTCCGGTGTACGCGAACAACCCGAACAACCCCAGCAGGCCCAACGCGCCCACCAGACCGAGTTCCTCGCCGATGATCGCGAAGATGAAGTCATTGTGCGCATTGGGCAGATAGTTCCACTTCGCTGTGCCCTGCCCCAGACCGTCGCCGAAAATACCGCCGTTGGCCAGCGCATACTTGGCCTGCCGGGCTTGGTACCCCGAGTCCTGAGGGTCCTGGCCCGGGTCCAGCCACGACCGCACCCGGTCGGAGCGGTAACCCGCCGACACCGCCAGGATCGCTCCGGCGACGATCGCGGCGAACAGCGAGCTCAAGAACACCCGCAGCGGCAGACCGGCGTACCACAGCAAGCCGAGCAGGATGATGCTCATCGACACCGTCTGGCCAAGGTCGGGTTGCGCGACGATGAGAGCGAGCGCGATGACCGCGGCCGGCACCAACGGGATCAGCATCTCCCGGAGCGAGGCCCGCTCCATGCGACGTGCCGCGAGCAGGTGCGCGCCCCAGATCGCGAAGGCGATCTTCGTCAGCTCGGAGGGCTGCATCGAGAATCCAGCGATCACGAACCAACCGCGAGAACCGTTGGCTTCCTTACCGATTCCCGGAATCAGCACCAGCACAAGCATCACGATGGTCGCGGCGAAGCCGGAGAACGCCAGGCGCCGCATGAACCGCACCGGCAACCGCAGCGCCAGATAGCAGGCGAACAGCCCGATGATCGTCCACAACACCTGCCGGCCGAAGATGACCCACGCCGAACCGTCGTCGTCGTAGGAACGGACCCCGGATGCCGACAGCACCATGATCAGACCCAGCGTGGTCAACAACGCGGCGATCGCGATGATCAGATGGAACGACGTCATGGGCCGGCTCAGCCAGGCCCCGAACCGGGTCCGCGGCTCGGCGGTGGTCGCTTTCGCGGTGGCCTTCGCCGTGGACGCCTCGGGTGTGCTGTCGGCCGCCTGGTCGCCCTTGGCTCCCCGGCGCAGCAGCCGGGCCAGCTTGTTCTTCACCTGCAGCTACCGCGGTGTGGCGCGGGCAGCGGCCGCGAACGCGTCGCCGCGGTCCCCGTAGCCGGTGAACTGGTCAAAGGACGCGCCGGCCGGTGCCAACAGCACCGTATCGCCGGGTTGAGCCAGGTCTCGGGCAGCGGCCACGGCAGCGTTCATAACGCGAGTGCCGACAGTCTCGTCCGATACGGGAACCACGTGTGTCACAGACGCAACAGGAGACTCAGCAGTCGCATGCATATCAATATCCTCGCCTGCCACAACCTCTACGACGGGCACATCCGGCGCGTGTCGCGATAACGCCTCGGCAACCATCGACCGATCCCGCCCGATCAACACCGCTCCGACCAGCCGCGATGCCACCCTGGCGACGGTCTCGTCGACCGACGCGCCCTTGAGCAGTCCGCCGGCGATCCACACCACCCGCGGGTAGGCCATTAGCGACGCCTCGGCGGCATGCGGGTTGGTGGCCTTCGAATCGTCGACGTAGGTGATCTGGTCGACGACGGCCACCCGCTCGGCGCGGTGCCTGCCGACCTGGAACGAGGCCAGCGCGGCCGCGATGGCGTCGGCGGGCACGTCGACGCTGCGCGCCAGTGCCGCGGCCGCCAGTGCGTCGAGGACGCCGACCGGGCCCGGCACGGGTATCGACGAGACCGCCGCCAGCGCCAGGTCGTCGGCGAATGCCCGGTCGACCAGCATGCCGTCGCGCACGCCGAGTTCGCCTGCCGCGGGCTCCCCGAGCCGGAAGCCGACCCGGATCGGCGCAGGGGCGTCCGTCAGCAGCGCCGTTGCGGGCGAGTCGTCGAGTCCGGCGACCGCGACCCGGCCGCGCAGCACGCCCGCCTTGGCGGCGGCGTAGTCGGCGAAGGTTCCGTGCCAGTCCAGATGGTCTTCGGCGATGTTGAGCACCACACCGGCCTCCGGACGTAGCGACGGCGCCCAGTACAGCTGGAAGCTGGACAGCTCGACGGCCAGCAGTTCGGCGGGCTGCTGCAACACGTCCAGTACCGGGTCGCCGATGTTGCCGCACAGCACGCTGCTGCGGCCTGCGGCAACCAGCATCGCGTGCAGCATCGACGTGGTGGTGGTCTTGCCGTTGGTGCCGGTCACCGTCAACCAGCGCCGCGGCGGCCCATAACGGCCGGATTGGTCAAGCCGCCAGGCCAATTCGACGTCACCCCAGATCGGGATGCCAGCGGACGCGGCGGCGGCGGGTACCGGCGCGATCGGCGGGAAGCCGGGGCTGACGACGACGAGTGCGTAGTCGGCGATGCGGTCGACGGCGGTCGCCGAGTCGACGGTCGGCGTCCCGGTCTCGGCAAGTTGCCGCTGAGTGGCCGGATCGTCGTCGTAGACCGTGGCCGTCGCGCCGATCTCGGTCAGCGCTGCCAGCACCGCGCGGCCGGTGACTCTGCCACCCGCGACCAGAACCGGCGCCCCCGCCGTCAACGGGCCGAGCGCGGCGGGGTTCATCCGCCGCCGGTGGCGGCGAGCCATTCGCTGTAGAACAGCGCCACGCCCAGGCCGCAGCTGATCGCGGTGAGTAGCCAGAACCGGATGATCACCGTGGTTTCGGCCCAGCCGGCCAGCTCGAAATGGTGGTGGAACGGCGCCATCCGGAACACCCGGCGACCGGTCGTCCGGAAGGCCAGGATCTGCACCACCACCGAAACGATCTCGGCGACGAACAGCGATCCGAGCACCACCGCGAGGATCTCGGTGCGGCTGGTCACCGAGATGCCGGCGATGATGCCGCCCAGGGCCAGCGACCCGGTGTCGCCCATGAAGATTCTGGCCGGCGCGGCGTTCCACCACAGGAATCCGATGCAGGCACCCGCGGTCGAGGCCGCGATGATCGCCAGGTCCAACGGGTCGCGCACGTTGTAGCACCCCAAGCCGGGGGCGGTCGCACACGCGTTGCGGTACTGCCAGAACGTGATCAGCACGTAGGCGGCGGTGACCATCGCCATCGAGCCGGCGGCCAGGCCGTCCAGACCGTCGGTGAAGTTGACCGCGTTGGACCAGGCGCTGACGACGACCACGCAGAACAGCACGAAAAGCGCGGGCGCCAGTGTGACGGTGGCGATTTCGCGCACATAGGACAGGTCGGAGGTGCCCGGCGTCAGACCGGCGTCGTTGCGGAACTGCAGGACAAGAATGCCCACCAGCACGGCGGCGGTGATCTGGCCGAGGGTCTTGGCGGTCTTGTTCAGGCCCAGGTTGCGTGCTCGCCGAATCTTGATCAGGTCGTCGACGAATCCGACGGCGCCCAGTGTGGTGGCCAGGAACAGCACCAGCAGACCCGACGCCGACGGGCCATTTCCGTTGAACAGCAGGCCGGCCAGGTGGGTGCCGAGGTAGCCCGCCCAGATGCCGGCCAGGATCGCCACCCCACCCATTGACGGCGTCCCGCGCTTGGTCTTGTGGCTGGGCGGACCGTCCTCCCGGATCTCGTGGCCGAAGCCCTGCCGGTTGAACAACCGGATCAGCATCGGGGTAAGCAGGATGGACACCGCCAGCGAGATGCCGACGGCGATGAGGATGTCGATCATCGGGTGTCGCCCCGCCCGTCGGCGGCCAGCGAGTCGGCTAATGCGCCCAGACCTGCGGCGTTGGAGGCCTTGACCAGCACCACGTCCCCAGGCTGCAGCTCAGCCCGCAACAAGGCCAGGGCGGCGTCGGCGTCGGCGGCGACAGCGGCTTCTCCGCCCCACGAGCCCTCCATGACCGCGCCGTGGTGCATGGCGCTCATAGACCTCCCCGTTCCGACGACAATGAGTCGAGACACATCTAATCGCACTGCCAGCCGACCGATGCGGTCATGTTCGGATATCGCGTCGTCGCCGAGCTCGGCCATCTCGCCCAGCACCGCCCAGCTCCTGCGTTTTCCTACGGGGCCGCCCCCGCTGCCGGCCGAGATCCAGGCCAGTGCCTGCAGCCCGGCCCGCATCGAGTCCGGGTTGGCGTTGTAGGCGTCGTCGATCACCGTCACCCCGTCGGCGCGGGTGCTGACCCGCATCCGGTGACCCGACACCGGGCCGGCGTCGGCCAGCGCCGCGGCGACCTGCCCGAGGGTGGCGCCGCATTCCAGCGCGACCGCGGCCGCGCACAGCGCGTTGCTGACCTGGTGGTCGCCGTGCACGGCCAATGTCACGTCGGCGACGTCGTCCGCCGCATGCAGCGCGAACTGCGGCCTGGCCAGTTCGTCGAGTGTCACCGGCCCCGCCCACACGTCGGTCTGGCTGTTCCGGCTGACCCGCACCACCCGCGCCGCGGTCACCTCGGCCATCGCCGCCACCGCCGGGTCGTCGACGTTGAGCACTGCCACTCCCGACCGCGGAACAGCTTGCGGTAGTTCGGATTTGGTTCTTGCGATGGCTTCGCGAGAGCCGAATTCGCCGAGGTGCGCGGTGCCGACGTTGAGCACCACGCCGATCGCCGGCGGCGCGATCGCGGCCAGCGCGGCGATGTTGCCGGGGTGACGTGCCGACAGCTCCAGGATCAGGTAGTCGGTAGCGGCGGTGGCACGCAACACGGTCCACGGGTGGCCGAGCTCGTTGTTGAACGAGCCCGGCGGGGCCACCACCTCACCGAGCGGCGCGAGCACCGCGGCCAGCAGATCTTTCGTCGACGTCTTGCCCGATGAGCCGGTGATTCCAACGATCGTCAGGCCGCCCGCGACCAGCTCGGCGGCCACCGCGGCGGCGAGCTTGGCCAGCGCGGCCAGCACCGCCGCACCCGAGCCGTCGGTGTCGTGCTCGAGAACGCCGGCCAGTCCCCCGTCGGCGCGTGGTGCGCCGTGCGGGTCGGGAGCGACCACGATCGCGGGGACACCGACCGGTCTGGCGGCCAGTACGGCGACCGCTCCGGCGGCCACCGCCGAGGCGGCGTGGTCGTGTCCGTCGGCGCGAGCGCCCGGCAGCGCCAGGAACAGCCCGCCGGAAGTGACTTTGCGGGAATCGAATTCGACGGTTCCCGTGACATAGCGGCGTGCCGCGTCCTCGGCGGAAATGTCGGCCAGGTCGCCGCCGACGATGGCGGCGATCTGCGCCACGGTGAGGGCGATCACGCGCGCCGCCCCTCGAGCGCGGCGGCCAGCTCCACGCGGTCGTCGAACGGCTGGGTGTGCCCGGCGCGGGTCTGACCGGTTTCGTGGCCCTTGCCGGCGATCAGCACCACGTCGCCGGCATCCGCCCAGGCCACCGCGTGGTCGATCGCCTCGCGACGGTCGCCGATCTCCACGACGTGCGCAGCGGCGTCGGCTTCGGTTGCGCCGGAAAGGATCTCGCGTCGGATCGACGCTGGATCCTCGCTGCGGGGGTTGTCGTCGGTCACCACCACCAGATCGGCCAGCTCGGCGGCGACGCGGCCCATCGGGGCACGTTTACCCGGATCGCGATCGCCGCCGGCGCCGAACACCACCGCCAGCCGTCCGGTCGGGCGGCGCAGGGTCCGCAAAACCTCCTGCAGTGCGCCCGGCTTGTGCGCATAGTCGACCAAGGCGAGGAAGTTCTGCCCGCGGTCGATCCGCTCGAGTCGTCCGGGAACCTGGGTGTGCCGGAGTCCAGTTGACGCCTGTTCGGGGGAAACGCCGACCGCGTCGAGAATCGCCAGTGCGACAAGGCAATTGGCGATGTTGTATTCCGCGGGCAGCGCGATCCTCAACCGGTGATGCACACCGGCCGGGTCGACGGCGGTGAACTCCTGCTCGCCGGCCTCAGCCGTGACGGCTTCAGCGCGCCAGTCCGCGGGCCGGCCCTTGGTGCTGACGGTCGTCACCTTGTCGGCGCGGTGGGCCATCGACCTGCCGGCGTCGTCGTCGACGCACACCACTGCGCGGCGGGCGTGCAACGGCGATGCCGGGTCGAACAGCCGCGCCTTGGCCTCGAAGTAGTCCTCCATCGTCGGGTGGAAGTCGAGGTGATCGCGGGACAGGTTGGTGAAACCGCCCACCGCGAAGCGAATGCCGTCGACACGGCCCAGCGTCAGCGCGTGACTGGACACCTCCATCACCACGGTGTCGACGCCGCGCTCGGCCATCACCGCCAGCAGGGCCTGCAGCGCGGGCGCCTCGGGCGTGGTCAGCGCGCTCGGGATGTCGACGCCGTTGATCCGCACCCCGACGGTGCCGATCAACCCGACCCTCCGCCCGGCCGACCGCAGACCGGCTTCGATCAGGTAGGTCGTCGTCGTCTTGCCCGATGTGCCGGTGACGCCGATGACCGCCACCCGCTCGGACGGATGCCCGTACACGGTGGCGGCGAGCTCGCCCAGAACGCTGCGGGGTTCGGGATGGACGAGTACGGGCACCACACCGGCGTCGCGGTTCAGCTGCGCCAACCCGGACGCGTCGGTGAGCACCGCGGCGGCTCCGCGTTCGACCGCGTCGCCGTAAAAGCTGGCGCCGTGTGTCGCGCCGCCGGGCAGCGCGGCAAAGAGGTCGCCGGGCTGGACATCCTGAGCCCGCAGGGTCACACCGGTGATCGGCAAATCCGACGTGGAGCTGCCCTCGGCGGGAACCGCCCCCACCTGGGCGGCCAGCGTCGAGAGCGGCACGCCGGCGCCGGTGGTGGGACGCAGCGCAGCGGGCATCTCCATCACCTCCGTCCGCCGACCGGTTTCCGGCGCCGGGGTCAGCGCCTCCATCAGCCCTGACACCTTATCGAGCGGGCGAGTTTCGGCGGACAGCCGTTACGGCCTGAACGACAGGTAGAGCACCACAACGTCGATGCCGAACAGCGTGAACGCCGCCAACGGGATCGCGAATCCCCAGCCCCGCCGGGCGGTCCGGGCCGAGGCGATGAGCGTCGCCAGCGAAAGAAGCGGCGCACCGAAAACCAGCAGGGTCATCACGGGAACTGGCGGGCCCAAACGCGGGCAGTCTTCGTAGGCGCATCGATCGGTGCCCATCGCCGCCGCGAAGCCGAACAGCATGACGAACAACGCGCCCGGCACCGTAAGGACCGCCAGGATCCAATTCACCACTAAGCGACCCCGGTGCTCGGCTCGGGTTGTCATCTCACGGTGTGGGCGTGGGCGTCGGAGTGTCGGTTTCGCGCATCCGGCAGTCCGACGTCGCCGCCAAGACCGTCCCAGCCTTGGTGCCGAAATGAAATTGTGCCCCCGAACCGGAAATGGCGAGGTCCTTGTTGCCCGGCTGGTCGACGAACACGCTGACGGTGGTGGCCCCGAATTTCGCGGCACCGTCCTTCACGATCTGCACCGCCTTCGGCCAGACGTTGTCGGGGATGGCTCGGTCGGACGCCAGTCGGTAGTACACCTGCACCGCGCGGGTCCACGCGAGGTCGCCGCCGCAGCCGTTCCAGCTGTTTTCGTCAACCTTCCAGGTCATCCCCGGCACCAGCGCAATGATCTGGGTGGCCATCTGATCCGTCGCCGCCACATACTGCGCACGCGCAGCTTCAAAACTCGGTTTAGAACGCAGCCCGTTCTCGAGTTCCGCGACACGCTGTGGACCGGGATTGCCCTGCGATCCCGAATCTGTTGCGCCACAACCGAAAACTGACATCGATATCACCACCATCCACACAATCCACGCGGCCACCCGAACGGTCATCATCGGCCCGGGTGTGGGTACGGGGTCAACGGCGTGGGCGCCATCACCAATTGCTGTCCGCCATCGGGTAAATCGGCGATCCCGGCCGCGACCACCGCCAGGTTGTAGCCGGACATTCTCAGCGTCTGCTCGCCTCCCGGCCCGGTGACCGCGCGCGGGTAGTCGGCGTGGCTGTGCACACCCTCTCGCACCACGCCGTCGGGACTCGTACCGGCTTGCGACGACAGTTCGGGCATCATGCCGCCGTACGGATCTGCTCCCCAGCCATGCAGCGGCGCGAGCGGCGCCACTTCGGGAATCCAATCGTCGCCAGGTGGCGCTCGCATGACGAACGCATGTCCATTGGCCAGCCCCAGCTGACTGGGGTTATCGAGCTCCAGACCCGGCGAGCCGTAGAACACCGCGTCGTTGACCGGATGCAAGCCCTGAGCATTGAGTTGCTGCAGGGCCAACGACGACGTGAGCGAACCGTAGCTGTGCCCGAACAGGCTGAGATGCGCATTCGGGTTGTTGGTGTGCAACTCCTGCAGATAGGGAGCCAGCGAGGCCGCTCCGGCCTTCGCTTGGCCGTCGTTGATGGTGCGCCAGAAATCGCGCGGGCTGGTCGTGTTGAGCACATTGGCCGGCGGGTCGTAGCCCATCCACGCGATGGTAACCACTGAACCCGAACGCCCCAGTCGCCGAAGCTCTTCGTTTGCCGTGTTCTGCAGATTTCGCGCCTCGGAGACCATGCTCGGCAGTGAATCCTTGGTGGTCGAGCCGATGCCGGGCACGGTCACCGAAATGTCGGTCGCGGTATCGGGGTTGCCGACGGCCACCGCGGCCTTGACCTTCTGACTCGGATCGGTCGGGATATCCAGCTGGGTCAGGTAGGTCTCCGGTGCGCGTCGGAGCGCATCGTCGATGGCGTCGTATTCACCCATCCGGTTCTGAGCGGCGTTCAACTGAGAGTTGAGGTCCTGCAGTCGATTCTGGTCACCGCCTGCTCTGGTGATGGCCTGCTTGAGGTCGTTGATGTGCGCCTGGAGTTTGGCGCGCTCTTCGCGCACCCGTTCCTGGTTGGCATCGCTTTCACGCTGGGTCGGGGTCAATCCCTGCGGACCGACCGGTGGGCCGGCATCGGGTGGAATAGCGGTGTCGCCGTCGGCCATGTTGATCGCGGCGGCCAGCTCCTGGTCGACGGCGTTGGCCTCGGCAAGAATCGCGTCGAGCCGGGGCTGTAACTGTATTTCGGCGATAAGCGCTTCTGACGGTAGGCAATTGGGGCCCGGGACCACTCGGTTGGTCATCGCGTCGATCGCCATGTGCAGTTCGTTGGCGTCGTGGCGCAACGTCCGCAGGTCCGACTGCACATGCTCGATACCGTCGGCGGCCTGGTCGGCGGCCCGAGCCACCGCGAGCGCCTCGTTGCCGTGGGCGTCGAGGTCTTGGCGGATGCCGGCGTTGACGTGCATTCTGGCCTCGGCGGTGGCGCCTTCCCAGGTGTCGAACACCGACAGGGTGCTCAGCTGACGCGACGCTTCCAAGGTGGCCTGCCCGCGAGCATTCGCGGCCTGAAAGACCTCACGCACCGCACCGGCGTTCCACCGATCAATGTCGGCCACCGTCAACGTCACGACTCAGGGGCAGGGTGCACTGCGCGCAGTTTCTCGACGTTCTCATTCTCAAGCGCGGTGAAATCGATGCCGTCGTTGTTCAGAGCCAACGCATGATCGCCGACGCTGGTCAGCAGTCTGCGTGACGTTTCCAGCCAGGCAGCGGTCCTGATCTGCAGCGCCGCCCCCGAGCTGCCGACCCAGCCCGACTGTGCCGCGGCGATCCGGCTGTCGGACGACAAATGGGCACTCGCCAGATCGTCGCCCTGGCCGGCCACGTGCGCGGCCGAGCTCGCCAATGCTTCAATGTCGACCCGGAAATCCCCGCCTGCCGCCATCACCGTCACCTCCCGCTGTGGTTCGTCATTCTCCCATATCACCGGGTGGGGGTCGGCCGCAATTCACCCCTGGCTACATGGCCTGCAGCGTCAACGGCGGACCGGGATCAGCTGACAGCGGGACGTTTCCGCGTTGCAGGAGCCAGCCGGCGATGTTGTGGAACAGCGGGGCCGCGGAGTGGCCGGGAGTCCCGTCGGCATTGGTGGACGGGTTGTCCATCATGACGCCGATCACGTAGCGCGGATCGTCGGTGGTGGCCATGCCTGCGAAGGTGATCCAGTAGACGTTGTCGTAGTAGCAGCCGCAGGCCGGGTTGATCTGCTGTGCCGTCCCGGTCTTGCCGGACACCTGGTAGCCGTCGACGGCGGCGGCGGGCCCGGTGCCCTGCTGGATTCCGGTCGGGTCACGCTGGACGACGCCGCGCAGCATGTTGCGGACGGTCCGCGCGGTCTCCGGTGAAACCACCCGAACACCTTCCGGGCGTGGCTCTTCGGTGCGTGCGCCGTCGGGCGAGACGGTGGACTTGATGATCCGCGGTGGAATCCGCACACCGTCGTTGGCGATCGCCTGATACATGCCGGTCATCTGCAGCAGGGTCATCGAAAGACCTTGGCCGATCGGCAGGTTGGAGAACGTGCTGCCCGACCATTGGTCGATCGGGGGCACCAGGCCCTCGCTTTCACCCGGCAGGCCGACCCCGGTGCGCTGACCGAGCCCGAATTTGCGCACCATGTCGTAGTAGCGCTGTGGTCCGACCCGCTGCGCGAGCATCAGTGTGCCCACGTTGGACGATTTCGAGAACACGCCGGTCGTTGTGTAAGGCGCGACGCCGTGAACCCAGGCGTCGTGCACCGTGACCCCGCCCATGTTGATCGAGCCCGGAACCTGCAGCACCTCATCGGGATTGGTCAGGCCGTACTCGATCACCGAGGCGGCGGTGACAACCTTGTTCACCGAACCGGGCTCGAATGGCGAGGACACCGGCAGGTCACCCAGCTGCTTGTTGCCCTGGCGGCCGATGTCTTGGGAAGGGTCAAAGGTGTTGTCGTTGGACATGGCCAGCACTTCGCCGGTCTTGGAATCGAGCACCACCGCCGAGACGTTGCGCGCGCCGGATAGATTCTTGGCCTGCTGCACCTGCTGCTGAACGTAGAACTGGATGTCGTCGTCGATGGTCAGCTGCACCGTCGCGCCGTTGACCGCCCGATGCTGATTGCGGTAGCTGCCCGGAATCACCACACCGTCGGAACCGCGATCGTAGGTCACCGACCCGTCGGTGCCCGCCAACTCCGCGTCCATGGAATCCTCCAGGCCGAGCAAACCGTGCCCGTCCCAGTCGATTCCGCCGACGACGTTGGCCGCCAGCGACCCGCCCGGATACTGGCGCAGGTCTTGACGCTCGGCACCGACCTCGGGGAATTTCCGGGTGATCGTGGTGGCGATCGCTGGGTCGACCGCACGGGCGAGATAAACGAACGTCTCGTCGCTGCGCAGCTTCTTCAGCACGGTGGCCTTGTCCGGCTTGTTGTTCAGCCGAAGCGACACTTCCTTGGCGATCTCCTTCAAGCGCTCCTGCGGGTCAGGAGCTTTCGCGTTCTTCTGCTTGGCTTCGCCCAATTGCTTCTGGATACGCCGCGGCTGGAAGGTCAGCGCGCGGGCCTCGATCGTGAAAGCGAGTTGGTTGTTGTTGCGGTCGACGATGTTGCCGCGCACCGCCTTTTCGGTGTCGGTGACTTTGAGCTGACCAGCGGCCTCCGCGCGCAGCCCGGAGGCGTGTGGCACCTGTAGGTAGAACAGCTGGGCGCCGGCCACCACCAGCGCCAAGAAGATGACGCCGTTGCCTACTCGGTGGCGGAAGACGAACGATGCTCCGCGGCTTCCGATCTCGACGGCCTGGCGGGTTCGGCGTTCACGCGCCGAGTGATCAGCTGGGCTCGCCTTTGCCCGACTCGGCTTGCGGGACTGCGTCTGTCGTAGTGACCGGCCGCCCGGCCGGTGCGTGCGATTCACCGTGGAACGCCGGGCGTCGTGACCGTCAGGGGACCGAACTGCTCACCAAGAAGAGGGCCGGTGGGCACGACGTGATGCGGTACGCCCGGGACGTCGGCCGGGGCCGGCCCGGCCGGCGGGGGCACCGGTGCGGCCAGCGGAACAGTCGCGACGACCGGGGGCGCAACCGGAGCGGGCGGTACCGCTGGCGCGACGACGAGCGGGGGCATAACCGGCGCTATCGGCATTCCCGGTGCTATCGGCATTCCCGGCGTGGCCGCCGGCCCCGCACCCGGTAGTGGCAGCGGGCCGTCAGGCACCGGAATGTGTTGCGGCCCCAGTGTGGTGGCGCCGTCGGGGGTGCGAACCATGGCGTCGGGACCGGGCGCCAATGGGACCAGCGGAGCGCCGTTGCCGGGCAGTACCAGCGAGGGCACCTCAACCGAATTCACCGGCGGAGACTTCGGCGTTGGCTGTTCGTCGGGCAGCTTGCTGTTCAGCGGCGGCGGCGGAACCCCTTGCGCGGGCTTGGGAGTACCCACCACAACCCAGTTCCCCGCGGGATCCTGCACCAGGTGCGCGGTGTCGCGGGTCGGGATCATGCCCAGGCCGCGCGCCGCCTCGGCCAGGGCCGGAGCGGCCTGCGCCTCCTGGACGTCGCGTTCGAGCGCTTCCTTTTGCTGCTGCAGCAACTCGGTGCGCTGCCGGGCGCTGCCCAACTGATAGGAGCGCTCGGCGGCGGCGGTGGACAGCCACAACGTGAGAGCGAGCCCGGCGCCCAGCGAGCCGATCACCAGTACGACGAATGGGACTTTGGCGGCCAGAGTCTGCGGGCGCAGATCGATCGACGTGAGTCGGTTGAGCAGGCGTTCCCGCAATGGGGTCCGAACAACCTTGGGCTTCTTGGCCTTCCGCGCCTTCGCCCGGGCCTTGGCCTGGGTGGTGGTCTTCGGTCGGGCCGGTCGTTCGACGGGCCGCGCCATCGGCGAGGTCTGCGGCGCGGATCGCGACCCGCGTGGCTCACGAGCCGGCGCGGTGGCTTTCCCGGCGCGCGAACGGGTGCGGCGTGCGGCGGTCGGCTCGGCCGCCGGGCGCCCCGCCTTCCGGGAAGCGTTGCTCTGCCCGCGACGCCGGTCGCCGGCGCGGGGCGGTTGCGCGTCGCGCTTGGCCTTCATGAGCCTCCCTTCGATTGCACACGTTGTAGCGCACGCAGTCGCACGGCGGCGCTGCGCGGATTCTGCTGGATCTCGGCGTCGTCGGCACGTTCGGCGCCGCGGGTCAACAGCGTGAATTTCGGTGCGTGCCCAGGCAATTCGATTGGTAGGTCGGCCGGCGAGCTGGAGGTGGTGACGTCGGCGAACAACCGCTTGACGATGCGGTCCTCCAGCGACTGATAGGCCATCACCACGATGCGTCCGCCGACGGTCAGCGCATCCAGCGCCGGCGGCAGGGCGTCGCGCAACGCGTCGAGCTCGCTGTTGACCGCGATGCGCAAGGCCTGAAACGTCCGCTTGGCCGGATGCCCACCGGTCCGCCGGGCCGGCGCCGGAACCGCTTGGTAGATAACCTCTACCAACTCAGCGGTCGAGGCGAACGGCGACTGCGCACGGCGCCGGACGATGTGCGATGCGATGCGGCGGGCCAGCTTCTCCTCACCGTATCGACGCAGGATGTCGGTCAGCGCGGACTCGTCGTAGGTATTGAGGATCTCGGCCGCGGTCAACGACGACGTGGGATCCATCCGCATGTCCAGCGGCGCGTCCTGCGCGTAGGAGAAGCCTCGCTCGGTCCGGTCGAGCTGCATCGACGAGACACCCAGGTCGAAAAGGATGCCGTCGACGGATTCGGTTGAGTCATAACCCGATTCGGCCAGCGCCGTGTCGATTCCGTCATACCGTGTCTGTACCAGGGTGAGCCGGTCGGCAAAACGGGACAACCGCCGGCGGACGATGTCCAGCGCGGTCGGGTCGCGGTCGATGCCAATCAGTCGCAGCCCGGGCAGTTCACTGAGGAACCGCTCGGCGTGTCCGCCGGCACCGACGGTCGCGTCGATGAGCACCGCGCCCGATCCGTCCCGATGGTGGCGCGTCAATGCCGGGCGCAGCAGTGCGAAGCAGCGGTCGAGCAGAACGGGCACATGGCCGAATTCGCCAGTGGCGTCAGCCATGACAACACCTTCCCGACGAGTAGCTTGGCAGGCGACTCGGCGGTCCGTTGCATCGAGGTCCCTGTCCGACGGCACGAACCTGGCGTTGGGGAAGTACGTCAGGGTCGGTTCGGACAGGGGCCACGATGCACGGGCACGCGCCTTAGATAATGTCGCCGAGTGCTTCATCGCTGGCCGCGGAGAAGTTCTCTTCGTGGGTCTCTTGGTACTGCTGCCAGGCCTGCGCATCCCAGATCTCCAGGTATTCAATCGATCCGATCACGACGCAATCCTTGGAGAGGTTCGCGTAGCGGCGGTGATCGGCCGACAAGGTGATCCGGCCCTGGGCGTCGGGATGCTGTTCGTCGGTGCCGGCGGCCAGGTTGCGCAGGAAGGCTCTGGCGTCGGGATTGCTTCTCGAGGTCTGACTGGCCTTACGAGCGAGTTCCTCGAACGCCGCTCGCGGGTAGACGGCGAGGCTGTGGTCTTGGCTCTTGGTGACCATCAATCCCCCTGCCAGTGCGTCGCGGAACTTGGCGGGCAACGTGAGCCGCCCCTTGTCGTCGAGCTTTGGCGTGTAGGTGCCCAGAAACATCTGGCTACCTCCATGCCCTTCGACTTCCGCCACGATACCCCACTATCCCCCACTTCGCTCCATTTAACGACGCGAATGTCACCGATTGGTGTCGTTTCAGCAGGTTCTCGGCCACCACCATGGCACTCGCGGGTCGAGCGGGTGTGCAGAACAGCTCAAGAACTGGCTGTTTAGCTGCAGTTACTGCTCAGGTGGGGCGCAGTGGGGCATCTTGGCAGGCATTTACGCCAAACCGCCGGCGGGCACAAAAAAGGGCAGCCAGTTGGCTGCCCTTTTTTCGTCGCGGACCCTACTCCTCGAAGCGACGGCGGAACCGATCCTCCATCCGGCTGGTGAACGATCCGCCGCCACTTTTGCCGCGGCGCTGACGTGCACCAGTCGAGGGTCCGGGGCGCTCACCGCGGCCGCCGAGTCGCGGGCCGGTAATGGCAAACACCACGCCGCCGAACATCACGATGAAACCGACCACGGACAGCGCCGGGAAGGTTCCGATCATGGTGGCCTTAAACGCCACTCCGGAAACCAGCATGGCGAGGCCGAGCAGGAACAACCCCGCGCCCTGCAACCGTCGCCGCGCCGTCGGGGCGCGCAACCCACCGCCGCGAACGCTCGAGGCGAATTTAGGGTCCTCGGCATAGAGAGCGCTCTCGATCTGGTCGAGCATCCGCTGCTCATGATCGGAGAGTGGCATTCGTCCCTCCTTGCCAAGAACCTGTCACGTTAATACCGATAGCACGCCTACGCCCGCTGCGGGGGCGACTAATAAGAATGATACGAGGTCAATCTGCGCGTTACCACCGCTTCGCCCGCTGATTGTAATCGCGACCGGTCCGCGATCAACGCGGCACCGCCGCGCCCGATAATGGGATGGCGCACTGCACTGGACGACTGAGGAGGGACCGCACGTTGGCGACATTCCTCATCAACCTGCCGCCACAGGACATGCAGCGACGACTTTCCGATGCCTTGGGCGTGTACATCGACGCCATGCGCTACCCACCCGGGACCGAGAACCAGCGGGCCGCGATGTGGCTCGAGCACACCCGGCGGCGCGGTTGGCAGGCCGTGGCAGCCGTCGAAGTCGAGGCGTCGGACGGGTCCGCGCCGTCGCCTGACGAGCTGAGCGACGCTCCACTGCTCGGTGTGGCCTACGGCTACTGCGGTGCCCCAGATCAGTGGTGGCAGCAGCAAGTTGTGGCCGGCTTGGAGCGCAGTGGCTTCCCGGCCCCGGAGATCAGCAAGCTGATGACCAGCTACTTCGAGCTGACCGAGCTGCACATCCTCCCTCGGGCGCAGGGCCGAGGTCTGGGAGAGGCGCTGGCTCGTCGGCTGCTTTCCGAGCGCAGCGAAGCCAACGTCCTGCTCTCGACCCCGGAGACCCGTGGCGAGGCCAATCGCGCTTGGCGCCTCTACCGGCGACTGGGCTTCCTCGACGTCATTCGCGGCTACCACTTCACCGGCGACCCACGGGCATTCGCGATTCTGGGCCGCCAGCTGCCGCTGTAGTCGCCCCGGTTCCGACCCGGTCTGGCACGATGACCTGGTGCGCGCCAGCGGTATACAGCTCTTGTCCGGTGGTTTTACGGCGGGTCATCGCCGCCGCCTGACGGCTTTGACGATGCTGCTGCTGGTGATACCCGTGCTCGCCGGCTGCGTGCGGATCAACGCATCCATCACGATCTCCCCCGACGACCTGGTGTCCGGCGACATCGTCGCCGCGGCGAAGCCACGCAACGACAAAGATCCCGGTCCGCAGTTGGATCCCAATCTGGCGTTCGGACAGAAGGTCGCGGTGTCCAAATACGACCGCGACGGCTACGTGGGTTCGCAGGCCACGTTCGCCGATCTGACCTTCGCTGAACTGCCGGAACTCGCCCACATGAACTCTGACGCACAGGGCGTGAACCTGTCGCTGCGCAGAGCCGGCGACCTGGTGATCCTGGAAGGGCGCGCGGACCTGACGTCGCTGACCGATTCCGAGGCCGACGTAGAGCTGTCGGTCGCCTTCCCCGGATCGGTGACCTCCACCAACGGTGACCGCGTCGACCCGCAGACCGTGCAGTGGAAGCTGAAACCCGGCGTGGTCAGCATGCTGAACGCGCAGGCCCGCTACACCGACCCGAGCACCCGCTCATTCCAGGGCGCGGCGCTGTGGCTGGCTCTGGCGTCGATCGCGGTGGCGGGCGCTGTGGCGCTGCTGGCCTGGTACACCCGCGATCGCTCGCCTCGTGTCGCCGAGCCGAGCGACCCGCCCTCCAGCTGACCCCGCGTCGACTCTCAGCTCGTCGGCGACCAGTAATCCAGCATCTCGGCGAACGTGTCGAACGCGGCCGCGGAATTGCCGTAGGTGGCTTCGAGATGAAGGCTCAGCGGGTAGCCCAAGTCGGCGACACCGTCGATCACCCGCTTGTACAGATCGAGAAGCAACTTGCGCCGCTGCGCCGGTTCGGTATTCGCCAACGTCGTGACGAACGCTTGCTCCTGGGCGACGGCGGCGTTGCCGGGATCTTGGATGAGCCAGTTGATGAAGCCGACCCTCTCCTCAACCTTGGGGACGAAGCCGAACCCCAACAGGATCTCGGGCCGGTGGTCGGTCTTCGCGGCGAACTCGGTCAAAAACCCCACGATCGCGTCGGAATACAGCAGCTGTGTCTGCGCGAACGTCGCACCCTGATCGCACTTGAAATTCAGCCGGCCCACTTCGCCATCGCGGGTGGGGATCAAGATCACACCGCGGTTGGCCACCAGCTCTTGAAAGATCGACAGGGCGTCGGTCGGCGCGACGCCGGAACCCTCGCCGTCGGCCATGGTCCGCGGCACACCGACGAAGACGATGCCGTCGATTCCGGCCCCGACCAGCTCACCGAGCCGTTGGCGCAACACCGGCTCGTCCATGAAAGCGGTGACCTGGCTGCACAATCCACGTACCCCGGGCAACTCGGGTTTGATGATCGACCAGAAATCGAGCACGTCGAGCTTTGGCTTCATCTCGACCGGTCGGTCGTCCTCTTCCTCGATCAGCCCTGGCATCATCACGTGCCCGATCCGGCCGTTGATGCCGGATTTCTCGGACAGCTGCAGCACCTTGTGGGCCTCTTCGAGAGCCTGCTCCCGACCGCGATCCACGTTGGGCGGCACCATCTCGAGCGCGACCGTGTTCAAAGTCAACGAGCTTCTCCTCATCGGACGACCAGTTCCCCCCGCGGCAGGTCAGACGCCACGAACCCACGTCCCGCCACGCACCACGACAGCATAGTGAGGCTGTCGAAGCAGTCGTCCGGCGACGGTCGGCCGCATCTCATCAGCGGTCCTGAGGGAGGCAAAACCCGCTGGACAGCGCCGCGCCGAATAGACTTGGCGGGCCATGATCTCAAGGGACCGGGAAGAGGTGTCGCGCTGAGCGTAGAAGCAGCGGCAACCGTCGAGCTGGCCGACGCCGTCACCGATCAGTTGCGCAGATACCTGCGTGACCGCCGAGCGGCCGCGGCGTACATCGGAAGCGACTATGACGCCCTGATCGCCGGCCTGGAGGACTTCGTTCTCGGCGGCGGCAAGCGGCTGCGCCCGGCCTTTGCTTACTGGGGCTGGCGGGCGGTATCGAGCACCGACGCCGACGAGCAAGCGCTGCTGTTGTTCTCGGCGCTGGAACTGCTGCACGCCTCGGCGCTGGTGCACGACGACGTGATCGACAGCTCGGCGACTCGCCGGGGCCGGCCGACGACCCACATCCAGTTCACTGCCCTGCATCGCGACCGTCAGTGGCGCGGACCGGCGGAACAGTTCGGGATGTCGGCTGCGATCCTGCTCGGCGATCTGGCGCTGGCGTGGGCCGATGACATCGTCGCGGGTGTCGATCTGCCGCACGGTGCCCGCACCCGAGTCCGCCGGGTCTGGGCCGACATTCGCACCGAGGTGCTCGGTGGCCAGTACCTCGACATCGTGGCCGAGGCCAGCGGCGCGGAGTCGATCGCCTCGGCGATGGCCGTCAACACCTACAAGACCGCCTCCTACACGGTGTCGCGTCCGTTGCAGCTGGGCGCCGCCGCCGCCGCGGATCGGCCTGATGTCCATGGGCTTTTCCACGAGGTCGGCACTGACCTGGGCGTCGCGTTCCAGTTGCGCGACGACGTGCTCGGCGTGTTCGGCGATCCAGCGGTGACCGGTAAGCCCTCCGGAGACGATCTGCGCTCCGGCAAGCGCACCGTGCTGCTGGCGACCGCCATGGAATTGGCCGACAAGTCAGATGCGCCCGCAGCCAAGCTGTTACGGGACTCAGTCGGCACCGACTTGAGCGACGCCGACATCGGCCAACTGTGCGACGTGATCGAACGGGTCGGCGCCCTGGCGGCGGTCGAAGACCAGATCGACGGGCTGACCCGCCGGGCGCTCGGCCTGCTCGCTGACGCTCCCATCCACGTCGCGGCCAAGGCCGGACTCTCCGAGCTCGCTAACCTCGCCGCACGGCGATCGGCCTGACGCCCATGTCCATTCCGACGTCCGTTCCGGATACCACGTCGGCTACCACTGCGCCCCAGTATCTTTCACGACTGCGGGAATTCGCCATCACCACCGAGGGCCGCCCGGCGCTGCTGGGCTTTCTGGGCGCGGCGCTCGTCACCATGGGGGGGCTTGGCGCCGGCAGCACCAAACAGCACGATCCGGTGTTGGAGACGCTGCACTTGTCCTGGCTGCGTTACGGGCACGGCTTGGTGCTGTCCTCGGTACTGCTGTGGATCGGCGTGACGTTGATGCTCAGCGCATGGCTATGGTTGGGCCGACGCGTACTTGCCGGCGACGCAAGCGAATACACCATGGTGGCCAGCGCTGCTTTCTGGTTGGCACCGCTACTGCTTTCGGTGCCCCTGTTCAGCCGGGACACTTACTCGTACCTGGCTCAGGGCGCATTGCTGCGCGACGGATTTGATCCCTATGCGGTCGGGCCCATCGACAACCCGAATGCCTTGCTGGACAATGTGAGTCCGATCTGGACTATCACCACCGCACCGTACGGTCCGGCGTTCATCATGATCGCCAAGCTGATCACGATGCTGGTCGGCAACCACGTGATCGCCGGGACGATGCTGCTGCGGCTGTGCATGCTGCCCGGGTTCGTGCTGCTGATCTGGGCGACACCGCGGATAGCGCGGCATATCGGCGCCAATGTGCCGATAGCACTGTGGATCTGCGCACTCAACCCGTTGGTGATCATCCATTTGATGGGCGGCGTACACAACGAGATGTTGATGGTCGGCCTGATGGCCGCCGGAATCGCGCTGACCCTGAATAGTCGACACATCGCCGGCATCGCACTGATTGCCGTCGGGGTTGCGGTCAAGGCCACCGCGGGAATCGCGCTGCCGTTCATGGTCTGGGTGTGGATGCGCCATCTGTGCGAACGGCGCGGGTACCGGCCGCTGCGCGCCTTCGCCGCGGCCGCAGGCATATCGGTGTTGATCTTCGTCGCCGTGTTCGCGGTGCTGTCCGGGGTGGCCGGGGTGGGCCTCGGCTGGCTGACCGCATTGGCCGGTTCGGTGAAAATCATCAACTGGCTGAGCCTCCCGACGGCGGCGGCCAACCTGATCCATGCGGTCGGAGGGTTGTTCTTCTCGGTCAGTTTCTACGCGGTGCTGCAAGTCACCCGCGTCGTCGGGATCGCGATCGTCGCGGTGGCACTGCCGCTGCTGTGGTGGCGATTCAGGCACAACGACCGCGAAGCGCTCACCGGCATCGCGTGGGCGATGCTGGTGGTGGTGTTGTTCGCGCCCGCAGCATTGCCCTGGTACTACTCCTGGCCGTTGGCGGTACTGGCCCCGCTCGCCCAGTCACGCCGGGCAGTCGCGGCGATCGCGGCGTTCTCTACCTGGATCATGGTGATCTTCAAACCCGATGGCGCACATGGCATGTACTCGTGGCCGCACGTTCTTCTGGCCACCGCAGTGGCGTTGTTCGCGTGGCGCACGATGAGCCGTCCCGCGGCGCAAGAGCAACCTGCCTGATCCGGCGGTCAGTACGCCATGGCCTGCGCGCGGCGCAGGACTTCGCGAGCCTGGTGGGCGTGTAACGCGTCGATCGGACGTGCGTTGCTGATCGCGTCGCGCGATCCGTCCCGGGTCACCGTCAGCGATGGGTCGGGAGTGAACAGCCAGCGCACGATTTCGGTGTCGCGGTAACCGCCGTCGCGCAAGACCACCAACAACCCCGGCAGGCTTTTGACGACTTCCCCGGTCGTGGTGAAAAAGATCTGCGGAACCACCACGTCTCCGGCGCGCCGCACCGCGACCAGATGGCCGTCCTTCAGATGCTGCTGCACTTTGGTCACCGTCACTCCGAGCAAATCGGCGACACCGGAAAGATCGTAGGTCGGTTCGTCGGGTCCCAGAACATCATCCCCGGCCGGAATCCTGCTCACCGAATCAGTGTACGACCGGGCGCGCGGCTTGTTCAGACACTGCGTAAAGGTTTCGGGCGCAGCGTGGGCCGCCGCCTACGATGGGCGCGTGGCTGCAGCGGCGAGCGACGACGCACTCGAGGGCGCATTGCTGGACGGGCGCTATCGCGTTGCGACCAAGATCGCCACCGGCGGTACCTCGACGGTGTACCGCGGCCTCGACACGCGTTTGGACCGGCCGGTCGCGCTGAAGGTGATGGACTCCCGCTATGCCGGCGACCAGCAATTTCTGACCCGCTTCCAGCTGGAGGCCCGCAGCGTGGCCCGCCTCAAGGATCCGGGGCTCGTCGCGGTCTACGACCAGGGCCTGGACGCTCGGCACCCGTTCCTGGTGATGGAACTTGTTGAAGGCGGCACGCTACGCGAGCTGCTGGCCGAACGCGGGCCGATGCCACCGCACGCCGTCGCGGCGGTGCTGCGCCCGGTGCTGGGCGGGCTGGCCGCCGCGCACCGCGCCGGACTGGTACACCGCGACGTCAAACCCGAGAATGTCTTGATCTCGGATGAGGGCGACGTCAAGATCGTCGACTTCGGCCTGGTGCGTGCCGTCGCCGAGGCCGGAATCACATCCACCAGCGTCATTCTCGGCACCGCCGCCTACCTGTCCCCCGAACAGGTCCGCGACGGCAGCGCCAGCCCCCGCAGCGACGTCTACGCCGCGGGGATCGTCGCATATGAGCTGTTGACCGGCCAGACCCCGTTCTCCGGCGACACGTCGCTGTCGGTCGCATATCAGCGTCTGGACACCGACGTGCCGGCACCGAGCAGCGTGATCAACGGCGTTCCCGCCCGATTCGACGAGCTGGTCGAGCGCGCGACCGCACGCGATCCCGCCGAGCGCTACGCGGACGCGCAGGACATGGCCGCGGAGCTGGGCGCGATCGTCGACGGGTTGCGCCTTCCCGACTTCAGGGTGCCGTCGCCGCGTAACTCGGCGCTGCACCGCTCGGCCGCGATGCACGGCAGCGACATCGACGAACGCAACACCACCGGGCAACTCCAGTCACCGCGCGGACCCGCGAAGGTGCATCATCCGACGCGTCAGCTGACCCGCGATCCACAGCACCGGCCCCAAAAAGCCGCCGCGCTCGATAGCGACGAATACCACGGGATATCACGGCAATTCGCCGGAATCGAGATGATCGAATTCGCCCTGGAACGCCAGCGTGCTCGACGTATGGTGCTGATCTGGATAGCGATCGTGTTGTCGATCACCGGCATGGTGGCCGCCGCGGCCTGGACCGTCGGCAGCAACGTCGGCGGTTTGCTCTAGTCGCGCAACATCTCCGCGACCAGGAACGCCAGCTCCAGTGACTGCTGGGTGTTCAGCCTTGGGTCACAAGCCGTTTCGTAGCGTCCACCCAGATCGGTATCCGAAATGTCTTGAGCGCCACCGAGACACTCGGTGACGTTCTCTCCGGTGATCTCGACGTGAATGCCGCCGGGGTAGGTGTCCAGCGCCCGGTGTACCTCGAAGAAGCCCTGCACCTCGTCGACAATCCGATCGAAGTGCCGGGTCTTGTAGCCGGTCGACGACTCGTGGGTGTTGCCGTGCATGGGGTCGCACTGCCAGATCACCTGATGACCGGTTGCCTGGACCTTCTCGATGATCGGCGGCAGCAGGTCACGAACCTTGTTGTTGCCCATCCGGCTCACCAGCGTCAACCGGCCTGGCTTGTTGTGCGGGTCAAGGCGCTCAACGTATTCGACGGCCTGTTCCGGGGTGGTCGTGGGCCCGATCTTGACGCCGATCGGGTTCGCGATCACCTCGGCGAACGCGATGTGCGCGCCGTCGAGATGCCGGGTCCGGTCCCCGATCCACAGGTAGTGCGCCGACAGGTCGTACAGTTGCTGCTCGCCGTCCTCGGCGTCGGACAGCCGCAACATCGCTCGTTCGTAGTCGAGCACCAAAGCTTCATGGCTGGCGTAGATTTCGGCGGTTTGCAGGTTGCGGTCCGCCACCCCGCAGGCGCTCATGAACTTGAGCCCGCGGTCGATCTCGGAGGCCAGCGCCTCGTAGCGCGCGCCGGCCGGCGAGGTCCGGACAAATTCCCGGTTCCAGTCGTGCACCAGATGCAGCGACGCCAGCCCCGACGAGGTCAACGCGCGAACAAGGTTCATCGCCGCGCCGGCGTTGGCGTAGGCCCGCACCAGCCGCGACGGGTCGTGCTCGCGTGCCGCGGCGTCCGGGGCGAATCCGTTGACCATGTCGCCGCGGTAGGAACGCAGGCCCAGCGCGTCGAGTTCGGCCGACCGGGGCTTGGCGTACTGCCCCGCGATACGGGCCACTTTGAGCACCGGCACGCTGGCGCCGTAGGTCAGCACCACCGCCATCTGCAGCAAGGTGCGGATGTTGCCCTTGATGTGCGGCTCGGTGTTGTCCACAAAGGTCTCCGCGCAGTCGCCGCCCTGCAGCATGAACGCCTCACCGCGGGCGACCTGGGCCAGCATCTCCTGCAGCCGCACGATCTCCGACGGCACCGTCACCGGCGGCACGCTTTCCAGAACCTTGCGTATCGGCTCGACCCGCTCACGCGTCCAACTCGGCTGCTGTGCAGCGGGCTTGGCCAGCGCGGCGTCCAGTCGCGCCCGCAGATCCGCCGGCAGCGGAGGCAGCGACGGCAGCTGCTCGATGGGTACGTCAACGGTCCAGTTCACCCGTCCATGGTAACCGGGCGGCACACGCCCCCAATCACGCCGCGATCAGCGCCGATGCGAATGGCCGGGCTAGCGCCCGTCGCCGTCAGACATGATCACCTGGTAGCGCGTCCGCTGGTCGCGGGCATCGACCAGCGCGTCGTGCACATTCGCCGACCGGCGCGGCAGCCGGGGGCTGCCACGGTCCTCCCAGAGCTGGCGCAGCTCGTGGGTGAATCGCGGGATCGGCGGCGGGAGATGGGTCATCGGGCCCCACAACTGGCACAGCGCGACGTGGTCGTAGGCGCCGACCCACGCCCACAGTTCGATCGGCTCAGCCCCGTCGACGTCGAAGAACGTCTCGAGATCGTCGCGGATCTGTGCGCGCGACCGCCACACCTGCGAGGCCGGCGACGGCAGCTTGGGCAGCACATTCGCGCGCACCCATTTCCCGGCTCGCTCCGGATTGAATTCGGTTGAGACGGCGTAGTATTCGCGGCCGTCTTCGGCAACCACACCGATAGAGATCAGTTCGATGTTGTATCCGTCATCGATGAACTCGGTGTCGTAGAAATAGCGCACCGCCACCTCACCCGACGCCGGCGCCGCTGACGAACACGCTCGGCACCGACTCCGGCGGCGGCGCTGGATGCACTTCACGGTCCAGCTCCGCATCGACCAGGCGGTGCGAGGGCAGGCGCGGGGTGCCCGCGATCGCGTACTGCAGCCACAGCTTGGCGTGCACGACGGGCCGGCGCAGCGTCCGTTCGCGCTCCAGCGCGCGGCCCATCTTGTCCAGCCGGCGCAGGTAGAGGTAGCGCGCCCATGGCGCCTGCGGGCGGGACAGCCTGATCGCCCCGATGACCAGCAGCGGGACGAAGAACATCCCGATCAGGCCGGTCCATACCTTGCCCTTGAGCACAACCAGCACCGCCAGTGGCAACGTCAGCACCATCGCGAAGATCACAGCGGCCCGCAACGCCGTCGAATGCGTGGTGTCCTGCCACAGGCTGATGAAGAACATCAGCGGGTGCAACCCCAGAACCAGGAGTCCACCTACCGCGACCGCGGCGAACACCGCGTCGACCGACGTCCGCCCGTCTTCCTCCCAGTAGACGTCGGACAGGTGCAGGATCAAGGCATACTCGTCGAGCACCAGCGCGGCGCCGATGCCGAAAACGATTGCGATCGCGGTGAATTCGGGCTCGGTTCCGTTGACGGACAACGTCACCAGTGTGATGCCGGAGATCATCACCATGACGACGCCGACCACCACGTGATGGACGTGCTTGGAGCCGATGTGGATGTTGCGTGGCTCCCACCACCGCGGCGGCCGGCCGGTGCTGTCGCGGCGGCGGATCAACCGCACGGAGGTGCGTGTCACGAAGAACGTCAGGATAAAGGCGATCAGGCAGCACAACAGGGGTAATCGACCGCGACCGATGATGTCGTGTTCGAACCAGTGCAGCACGCTTGAAAAGCTACGCCCCCTTCGGCCCGATGACCGTCCACGACACCGACTAGCACGCCCGCACCGATTAAGCTGTCACCGACATGAGTAGATGGGGCTCGCCCGACGCGGGCAGTGGGCGCGGGCGGGCAGCCACGGCGCAGCCGAATATCTGGCGAAACGCCGGATGGGTGCTGCTTCAGGCGCTGGCGCTGGTCGCGCTGGGTTACGCCGGGTGGCGAGTGGTCGGAAGCACCACCTACCGCATCGACATCGACGTGTACCGGATGGGCGGCCAAGCCTGGCTGGACGGCCATCCGCTGTACAGCCCCGACGTGAAGTTCCACACGCCGATCGGGCTGAACCTGCCGTTCACCTATCCCCCGCTGGCCGCGGTCATCTTCGCCCCGTTCGCCTGGCTGGGGATGCCGGCCGCCAGCGTCACCATCACCCTGATCACGCTGGCGCTGCTGCTGGTCTCGACGATGATCGTGCTGACCCGGATGGACGTGTGGGAGGCCAGCCGGTGGGTGCCCGGTCCGGGGTGGTTGCGCCGTTGGTGGCTGACCGCGCTGATCGTGGCGTGGGCGACGCTCTACTGGGAACCGATCATGGCGAACTTCGCCTTCGGTCAGATCAACGTCGTTCTGATGACGCTGGTGATCGCCGAGTGCGTGCCGCGTCGCACGCCGTGGCCGCGGGGGCTGCTGCTGGGACTGGGCATCGTGCTAAAGCTCACTCCGGCGGTGTTCCTGCTGTACTTCCTGCTGAACCGGGACCGCCGCGCCGTCCTCACCTCGTTGGCATCGGTCGTGACCGCGCTCGCGGCCGGGTTCGCGTTGGCTTGGCAGGACTCGTGGGAGTACTGGACTCACACCGTGCGCAACACGGATCGGATCGGATCGGCGAGCCTGAACACCAACCAGAACATCGCCGGAACGTTGGCCCGGCTGGGCCTCGACGAGCACCAACGATTCCTGCCATGGGTGCTGGCCTGTTTCCTGGTGCTGGCGCTGACGGTGTGGGCGGCCCGTCGAGCGTTGCGCGCCGGCGAGCCGGTCTTGGCGGTGATCTGCATTGCCTTGTTCGGGCTGGCGGTGTCGCCGGTGTCCTGGTCGCACCACTGGGTGTGGATGCTGGAGGCGGTGCTGGTGACGGCCGTGCTGGCCTGGCGGCGGCGAAACGTCGTCATGGCCGTGGTCAGCGCCGCCGGGGTGGCTCTGATGGTGTGGACCCCGATCGATCTGATGCCCAAGCACCACGAGGTGACCGCGCCCCTGTGGCGTCAGCTCGCCGGGGTGTCGTATCTGTGGTGGGCGCTGGCGACCCTGGTCGCCGCCGGAGCCACCATTTCTGTCGGCGCCGCAACCGCGCCCGCGCCCCGGCCATCGACTGCGCCGGCGCCGGTGTCCGCGGTCAGCTGATCGCTTATCCGGCAGCCGTCTGCGGAATCCGCGACGACGATTGCTTGTCCGACGGCGCCGATCCGTTGCCGTTCTTGAGCGTCGCGGCGTAGATGTCGACGTATTCCTGATCGGAAAGCCCCATCAGCTCGTAGATCACCTCGTCGATGACGGCGCGTTCGATGAATCGGTTGCCTGCCAGACCGTCGAACCGGGAGAAGTCCATCGGCTTGCCGAACCGGACAGTGACCTTTCCGAACCGGAGCATCGAGGTTCCGGGCGGGTTCACCTTGTTGGTGCCGATCATCGCGACGGGGATCACCGGGACGCCGGTCTCCAGCGCCAGGCGTGCCAGCCCGGTCTTGCCTTTGTAGAGCCGGCCGTCGGGCGAGCGGGTGCCTTCGGGATACATGCCAAGCAACTTGCCTTCGCCCAGAACCCGCTGGGCGGTGTCCAGCGCGGCTTGAGCCGCGTCGGCGCTACTGCGGTCGATCGGCACCTGGCCGACGGCGGTGAAGAACCAGCGGCTCCACCAGCCCTTGAAACCTTTTCCGGTGAAGTATTCCGACTTCGCCAGGAACGTGATCCGGCGCCGCACCACCAGCGGCAGATAGAAGCTGTCCATCACCGCCAGATGGTTGCTGGCCAAAATGGCCGGACCGGATTGCGGGACATATTCCAGTCCTTCGATTTTCGGTCGGCCGAGGATGGTCAGCAACGGGCCGAGGAAGATGTACTTCAAAAGCCAGTACGCCATCGAGCCTCCTACTCAGCCGCGCCAACAGTGTTCAGCGCCAAGACTACCCATCGAGTGTGTGTGGGACCACAGCACACGCACCACTTAACAAACACTTACGTCTTACTCACGCCTTCGATACCGACTCGACAGCTGTCAGCAAATCGATTTTCTATTCGTCGACGGTGACGGAGATGGGCTGATAGCGAGTCGACGGGCGGGGGTCGGCTGCGGCCTCGGGTTCCACACCGCCGCCCGGCGGTCCGTCCGGCGGCGGCGTCGGCGGTGCCGGCGTCGTCTGACCGACTTGATCGACGATGGCCCGAATCACCGACAGCAGCGAGACGCTGTGCTCGGCGATCACGGTTAGCAGCGGATGTTCGTCCCCGCTGACCACCGCGGCCAACGCACATACCGGGCACCACACCTGTTGGCATTTGCCGGTGCCCGCGCCGTCACCGACTGCCATCGACGCGGCCAAACGCACCGCGGGATCGATCTGGTCGAGGATTTTCTGCGCGAGCTTGCGTAATTCCGGTCCGATGTCGGGGTGCACGCCAGTCACTTCGGCCACACCTCCGGATCGGGTTGAAAACGCACCGTCAACTCGCTGCCGCGAAGATGCGCGTCGATTACCGTGCATCGCCGCAGGACGGACGCCAATCGGACTCTTCGCCGCATCCCACCGGCACCAACGATCAGGTCGTCGCCGACCCTGCCCAGGCTGAGCGCCCCGGAATCGATCTGCGGCAACTCTAGCCGCAATCGGTACACCGACTGCAGTCC
>Ga0209113_1000011_pt1 | contig 46119 bp, 29 predicted proteins | sample TexAe_RefH0_O1_FD_187951 | JGI IMG/M metagenome (GOLD analysis project Ga0209113, IMG submission 187951) | Forest soil microbial communities from Davy Crockett National Forest, Groveton, Texas, USA - Texas A ecozone_RefH0_O1 (SPAdes) (version 2) | ecosystem: Environmental > Terrestrial > Soil >... | reverse complement strand
GCTGGCCCGGCCGGTGCACGCCGTGCACGCGATCAGCCGCGACCCATCGCTGCGTGCCACCGTCGCCTTGGCCGATGGTCGTGAGCTGACTGCCCTTGCGCTGCAACGCATTTACCTTGACCGGGCGGCCAAGCTGGTCGACGGCCGCGACCACGACGCGCGCGCGGCCCACGTCGTGGAGACCTGGGCGCACGTGCTCGATCAGCTCGAGCGCGACCCGATGGAGTGCGCGGAGCTGCTGGACTGGCCGGCCAAGCTGCGACTCCTGGAAGGCTTCCGGCACCGGGAGAACCTGAGTTGGTCCGCACCCCGGCTGCACCTGGTCGACCTGCAGTACTCCGACGTCCGGCTGGACAAAGGTCTGTACAACCGGCTGGTCGCGCGCGGCTCGATGAAGCGTCTGGTCACCGAGCAGCAAGTGATCGACGCGGTCGACAACCCACCGACGGACACCCGGGCCTACTTCCGCGGGGAATGCCTGCGCCGCTTCGGCGCCGACATCGCGGCGGCCAGCTGGGACTCGGTGATTTTCGATCTCGGTGGCGATTCGCTGGTGCGAATTCCGACGCTGGAGCCGCTGCGCGGCAGCAAAGCGCACGTCGGGGCGCTGCTGGATTCGGTGGACAGCGCGGTCGAGCTGGTGGAGCAGCTGACCACCTGAGGCGCCGGACACCGGGCTTTCGCCTGAGCAATAACGCTATTGACCGGTAGGGTGGAGAACAACGGGCGTGTTTCACGCCCGATGACGATGCAGGAGGCAGCGATGGCCCAGGAGCAGACCAAGCGCGGCGGTGGCGGCGGCGATGACGACGACCCCACTGCCAGCACGGCCGCGGGCCAGGAGCGTCGCGAGAAGCTGACCGAGGAAACCGACGACCTGCTGGATGAGATCGACGATGTTCTGGAAGAGAACGCCGAAGACTTTGTCCGCGCATACGTCCAAAAGGGCGGACAGTGACCTGGCCCAACCGCGATCGCCTGGCCAACAACTCTGCACTTCCCGGAACCGCCTCCGGCGGCCTTTCCTCATTCACTGATTATTTGCGCCGTGAGGCGCCCGAACTGCTGCCCGCGGGCATCGGTAGCGCCGACGCGATCACGCCGAGTTCTCAGCTGCCGCACGGAACGACGATCGTCGCGCTGAAGTACCCGGGCGGGGTCCTGTTGGCCGGCGACCGGCGTTCGACGCAGGGCAACATGATCGCGGGTCGTGATGTGCAGAAGGTGTACATCACCGATGACTACACCGCGACCGGGATCGCCGGCACCGCGGCCATCGCCGTCGAATTCGCCCGGCTGTACGCCGTCGAGCTCGAGCACTACGAAAAGCTGGAAGGCGTGCCGCTTACCTTCGCGGGCAAGGTGAACCGGTTGGCGATCATGGTGCGCGGCAACCTCGCTGCGGCGATGCAGGGCCTGGTGGCCCTGCCGCTGCTGGCCGGCTTCGACATCCACGATCCTGACTCGCAGAAGGCCGGCCGCATCGTCTCCTTCGACGCGGCCGGTGGCTGGAACCTGGAAGAAGAGGGCTACCAGTCGGTCGGTTCGGGATCGATATTCGCGAAATCGTCGATCAAGAAGTTGTATTCGCAAGTGACGGATGCTGATTCGGCGCTGCGAGTTGCCGTCGAGGCGCTGTACGACGCGGCCGATGACGATTCGGCCACTGGCGGGCCCGACCTGGTCCGCGGGATCTACCCGACCGCGGTCACGATCGGCGCCGACGGTGCGTCCAACGTGGCCGAGCCACGCATCGCCGAGCTGGCTCGGGAAGTCATCGAAAGGCGCTCCCGCGCCGATACTTTCGGCCCGGACGCCGACCGTGCGGGAAGTGATTCATGAGTTTCCCGTACTTCATCTCGCCCGAGCAGGCGATGCGCGAGCGAAGCGAGCTCGCGCGGAAGGGTATTGCCCGAGGCCGCAGCGTCGTCGCACTGGTTTTCTCCGGTGGTGTGCTCTTCGTTGCGGAGAACCCGTCGCGATCGCTGCAGAAGATCAGCGAACTCTACGACCGAGTCGGCTTCGCCGCCGCCGGAAAGTTCAACGAGTTCGACAATCTGCGCCGCGGCGGAATTCAGTTCGCCGACACCCGCGGCTACGCCTACGATCGCCGCGATGTGACCGGACGGCAGCTGGCCAACGTGTACGCGCAGACGCTGGGAACCATCTTCACCGAACAAGCCAAGCCATACGAGGTTGAGCTGTGCGTCGCCGAAGTTGCTCACTACGGCGAGACCAAACCGCCTGAGCTGTACCGGATTACCTACGACGGGTCGATCGCCGACGAGCCGCATTTCGTGGTGATGGGCGGTACGACCGAGCCGATCGCCACTGCACTCAAGGACTCCTACGCCGAGAACGCCAATTTGGCCGACGCGGTGCATATCGCGGTCAACGCCTTGAAGGCCGGCAGCGGCAACGGCGACGACAACACACTGGACGTCACGACGCTGGAGGTAGCCATCCTCGACGTCAACCGGCCGCGGCGGGCATTCCGGCGGATCACCGGTGCCGCGCTGGAGCGGCTGCTGCCTGAGCCTGACGACGCCGAGTCCGACAGCGACTCGGCGGAGGAATCGTCGAAATAGGTTCTGGCTCGTGCTGATTGGCTTGCTGCTCGCGCTGGGCTGCTCGGTGTGTTATGGCACCGCAACGGTGCTGCAGGCCGCGGCGACCCGCTCGGTGGATCCCGGCGACAGCGATTCCGGAGTGGACGCGGCCCTGCTACTGCGGGCGTTGCGGCAGTGGCGCTATTTGGTCGGCATCGGGCTGGACGGCTTGGGCTTTCTCTTACAAGTGGCGGCGCTGCGGTTGGTGCCGATTTACGTCGTCGCCGCCGCGATCGCCGCGTCGTTGGCCGTCACCGCGATCGTGGCGGCATGGGTGCTGCATACGCGATTGTCACGCCTCGAGTGGGCCGCCGTGGCCGTGGTGTGCGCGAGCCTGGCGATGCTCGGCCTTGCCGCCGGTCCGGAGGGCTCCGGGCACGGGCCACCCCAGCTGGGCTGGGCGCTGCTGGTGATCGTCGCCGTGGTGTTCATCGCCGGCGCGGCCGCGGGCCGGCTGAGCGACCGCACCCGCGCCCTGGTCCTGGGTTTGGGGGCCGGGTCCGGCTTCGGCGTCGTCGAGATCGCCGTCCGCTTGATCGATCCGATCGATCCGACCAAGGCGGCGTTCTACACCAATCCCGCCGTCTACGCGGTGATCGCCGGCGGGTTGGCGGGCTTTCTGCTGCTCACTTCCGCTTTGAGCCGCGGATCGGTGACCACCGCCGTCGCCGGGATGGTTGTCGGCGAGACGGTGGGCCCGGCGCTGGTCGGGGTGGCGTGGCTGGGTGACCAGACCCGTCCAGGCCTGGGCTGGCTGGTGGTGGCCGGCTTCGTGGTCGCCGTCTTCGCGACGCTGGCGTTGAGCCGGTTCGGCGAAGCGCCAGAACCTGCCAAGGCGTGAACGGGCTTCGACAGCAGTCGCTTTCGTGTTGTCAGGATTCCCGTGGCTGGAGTCGACGCGGGCTGCTGCGGCCTCGCCACCGACCCGTCGGCGGGGGTTACACACCAGTTGCGGGTTGACCCAGTACGCTCGAATTGTGCAGCGACGAATCATGGGCATCGAAACCGAATTCGGTGTCACCTGCACATTCCACGGTCATCGCCGTTTGTCGCCCGACGAAGTCGCCCGTTACCTGTTTCGACGGGTGGTCTCCTGGGGCCGCAGCTCCAATGTTTTCCTGCGCAACGGCGCACGGCTGTACCTGGACGTCGGGAGCCATCCGGAGTACGCGACTGCCGAATGCGACAGCCTGGTCCAGCTGGTCACCCATGACCGCGCCGGCGAGCGGGTGCTCGAAGACCTGCTGATCGACGCCGAGCAGCGGCTGGCCGATGAGGGCATCGGCGGTGACATCTACCTGTTCAAGAACAACACCGACTCGGCGGGCAACTCCTACGGCTGCCACGAGAACTACCTGATCGTGCGGGCCGGCGAGTTCTCCCGGATCTCCGATGTGCTGTTGCCGTTCCTGGTCACTCGCCAGCTGATCTGCGGCGCCGGCAAGGTGCTGCAGACCCCCAAGGCCGCTACCTTCTGCCTGTCGCAGCGCGCCGAGCACATCTGGGAAGGCGTCTCCTCGGCTACCACCCGTAGCCGCCCCATCATCAACACCCGCGACGAGCCGCACGCCGACGCCGAGAAGTACCGGCGCCTGCACGTCATCGTCGGCGACTCCAACATGTGCGAGTCCACCACCATGCTCAAGGTGGGCACCGCATCATTGGTGCTGGAAATGATCGAAGCCGGCGTGGCGTTCCGGGACTTTTCACTGGACAACCCGATCCGCGCCATCCGCGAGGTCAGCCACGACGTCACCGGCCGGCGGCCGGTGCGGCTGGCCGGCGGCCGTCAGGCCAGTGCACTGGACATCCAGCGCGAGTACTACGCGCGCGCCGTCGAGCATCTGCAGACCCGCGAGTCCAACCCCCAGATCGAGCAGGTCGTCGACCTGTGGGGTCGCCAGCTCGACGCCGTGGAAAGCCAGGACTTCGCCAAGGTCGACACCGAGATCGACTGGGTGATCAAACGCAAGCTGTTCCAGCGCTACCAGGATCGCTACGACATGGAATTGTCCGACCCGAAGATCGCCCAACTCGACCTGGCGTACCACGACATCAAGCGCGGCCGCGGCGTCTTCGATCTGCTGCAGCGCAAAGGTCTGGCGACGCGTATCACCACCGACGAGGAGATCGACGCCGCGGTGGATCAGCCACCGCAGACCACCCGGGCGCGGCTACGCGGCGAGTTCATCAGCGCCGCCCAGGCCGCAGGCCGCGACTTCACCGTCGACTGGGTGCACCTCAAGCTCAACGATCAGGCTCAGCGCACGGTGCTGTGCAAGGATCCGTTCCGGTCGGTGGACGAGCGGGTCAAGAGGCTGATCGCCAGCATGTAGCCCGACGGCGATGCAGTCCGGGGCGCATCGGGGATGAGCCGGTGAATTCCGCGGGAGATTCCGGCAATTAGGGTGGTGCGGGTGGCGGTTTCCAAAGTCGAAAGATTGATGAACCTCGTCATCGCGCTGTTGTCCACCCGTGGCTATATCACCGCGGAGAAGATCCGGTCCAGCGTGGCGGGATATGCGGACAGCGCCAGCGACGAAGCGTTCTCGCGAATGTTCGAGCGTGACAAGAATGAGCTGCGCGATCTGGGCATCCCGCTGGAAACCGGCAGGGTGTCGTCGTTCGATCCGATCGAGGGCTACCGGATCAACCGCGACGCGTATGCGCTGCCCGCGGTCGAACTGACTGGCGACGAGGCCGCCGCGGTCGCCGTGGCCACCCAGCTGTGGGAGTCGCCGGAATTGATCACCGCCACCCAGGGTGCGCTGCTCAAGCTGCGCGCCGCGGGCGTCGACGTCGACCCGCTCGCGCCGATCGCCATCGCGTCACCGGCTGGACGCGTGGGACTACGTGGATCGGAAGGCGTTCTCGGACTGCTGCTCTCGGCGATCGACGCTGGGCAGGCCGTGCAGTTTCCGCACCGACCATCCCGCACGGATCCATACACCGTGCGCACCGTCGAACCGTGGGGCGTGGTGACCGAGAAAGGCCGCTGGTATCTCGTCGGGCACGACCGCAACCGCGGCGCCACCCGCACCTTCCGGCTGTCCCGGATCGGCGACGAGGTAACACCGATCGGTCCCGCCGGCGCCGTCACCCGGCCCGTGGACGCCGACCTGCGCGAGATCGTGGCCAACGCCGTCGGCGACCCGCCGACGGGCGTGCGGGCTCAGGTCTGGGTCGCCGACGGGCGGGCCACCGCGCTGCGGCGCGCCGGGACATCGCTGGGTTCTCGGCGGGTGAACGGCCGCGACGGCGACGTCATCGAACTGGACATCGGAACGACCGGTCGGGTGGCGCGCGACATCGCCGGATACGGCCCCGACGCTGTGGTGCTGGAACCGCACTCGCTGCGCGACGAGGTGTTGGGCCGGTTGCGCGCCCACGCTGGAGAGGGGGAGGCATGACACCGGTGTCGACGCGCTTGGTGCGGTTGCTGAACATGGTGCCGTACTTCCAGGCCAACCCGCGGGTCACCCGCGCCCAGGCGGCATCTGACCTAGGCGTTTCGGTCAAGCAGCTGGGGGAGGACCTCGACCAGCTGTGGCTGTGCGGCCTGCCCGGCTACGGCCCGGGCGACCTGATCGACTTCGAATTCACCGGTGACACCGTCGAGGTGACGTTCTCCGCGGGGATGGACACGCCGTTGCAGCTCACGTCGCCGGAGGCCACCGGCCTGCTGGTGGCGTTGCGCGCACTCGCCGACATCCCCGGCGTGGTCGATCCGGAGGCGGCGCGTAGCGCGATCGCCAAAATCGAGGCCGCGGCCGGAGCCGCCGGACACGGAAATGACGTCGCCGCGGTCGACGAGCCCGCACCGGTCGAGAGCCACGCCGCCGCCGCGGTGCGGGCCGCGGTCCGGGACCGCCGGGCGCTGAGCATCGACTACTACGCCGCCTCGCACGACACGCTGTCCACCCGGATCGTCGACCCGATTCGCGTCGTGCTGGTCGGCGATCAGAGCTACCTGGAGGCGTGGTCGCGGGAAGCCGAGGGCGTGCGGCTGTTCCGGTTCGACCGCATCGTCGATGCCAGCGTCCTCGACGAGCATTCCGCGCCACCGGAACCCGCGCTCCAGGCGCCGCCGGACACGTCGCTGTTCGATGCCGACCCGTCGCTGCCGTCGGCGACACTGCAGCTGGCGCCCGAGGCCTCGTGGATGTTCGAGTACTTTCCGATGCGTCTGCTCCATGACCTGCCTGACGGCTACTGTGAGGCGGCCATGACCTATGCCTCGGAAGACTGGATGGCCCGTCAGGTGCTGGGGATGGGGTCGGCGGTGCGCGTCTTGGGGCCGGAATCGCTGGCCGCACGGGTGCGTGAGGCCGCCGCGGCCGCGCTGGAGTCCTACCAGGCCGCGGCGCGGTCCGGCTGATGAACCAAACGCTGCGGTAGCATCGTTGTGACATCTGGAGGTAAATAAAAGTGAATGCTCTGACTCCGGGTCACCTGGCTATCATCGCGGTCCTGGTGATTGTTCTTTTCGGCGCCAAGAGGCTTCCCGAGGCCGCTCGCTCACTGGGCAAGTCGATGCGGATCTTCAAGTCCGAGGTCCGCGAACTGCAAAGCGACAACAAACCCGAAACGCCCGCCACCCAAGCCGCGCCGGTTCAGCCGGTGCATTCCGAGCGGGTCGAACCGCCCGCGGCTGACGGTCGGCCGGCCTAGCCTGGCATCGCCCCCGCGGCGCCCGAGCGCCAATTCACTGTGCGCACCACCGGTTTATTCAGGCGGCTAGATCCGCGTTTCCGTCGTAGCCGCATCAACCCCGACGCGACCATGTCGCTCGTCGACCATCTCACCGAGTTGCGCGCGCGACTGCTGCTCTCGTTGGCGGCTATCGCGCTCACCACGACACTGGGTTTCGTCTGGTATTCCCACCCGCTGTTCGGGTTGGAAAGTCTGGGCGAGTGGCTGCGGCACCCCTACTGTGCGCTGCCCCCCTCTGCGCGGGCGGACATTGCCAACGGCCAGTGCCGGCTGCTGGCCACGGCGCCCTTCGACCAGTTCATGTTGCGGTTGAAGGTCGGGTTGACGGCCGGGGTGGTGCTGGCCTGCCCGATGTGGTTCTACCAACTCTGGGCGTTCATCACCCCGGGGCTGTACAAGAAGGAACGGCGCTTCGCCGTCGCATTCGTCGTGCCGGCCGCGTTGCTGTTCGTCACCGGCGCGGTGCTGGCGTACCTGGTGCTGGCCAAAGCGCTGCACTTTCTGCTGACGGTCGGCAGCGACGTGCAGGTGACCGCGCTGTCCGGCGACCGGTATTTCGGGTTCCTGATCAACCTGCTGCTGGTGTTCGGCGTCAGCTTCGAATTCCCGCTGCTGGTCGTGATGCTCAACTTCGTCGGCGTCCTGACCTACGCGCGACTGCGGTCGTGGCGGCGCGGCCTGATCTTTGCGATGTTTGTGTTCGCCGCTGTTTTCACGCCCGGTTCCGATCCGTTCTCGATGACGGCGCTGGGGCTGGCGCTGACGCTGCTGCTCGAGCTGGCCATCCAGATCGCCCGCGTGCACGACAAACGCAAAGCCAGACGGGAAGCGCTGACCGCCCTCGACGACGACGAAGCCTCGGTCATCGACCCGCCCTCTGCGGTCGGCGCGCCGTCGAGCATCGCCGGACCTCATGACGACATCACCTGACGCGCCCGCCGCGGGGGAATTAGCGCGGTTCACTGCGGAACTGGAGTTTGAGCTCGACGGCTTTCAGCGCCGGGCGTGTGCGGCGCTGGAGAGCGGCCACGGTGTTCTGGTGTGCGCACCGACCGGCGCCGGCAAGACCGTCGTCGGCGAATTCGCGGTGCACTTGGCGCTGGCGTCGGGCGGGAAATGTTTCTACACCACGCCGTTGAAGGCGCTGAGCAACCAGAAACACAACGATTTCGTAGCGCGTTACGGCAAGGATCAGATCGGTCTGCTCACCGGCGACATGTCAGTCAATGCTGACGCCCCGGTCGTGGTGATGACCACCGAGGTGCTGCGCAACATGCTGTACGCGGATTCGCCTGCGCTGCGCGGACTTTCGTACGTGGTGATGGACGAGGTGCATTTCCTGGCCGACCGGATGCGCGGTGCGGTGTGGGAGGAAGTCATCCTGCATCTGCCCGACGACGTGCGCTTGGTCAGCCTGTCGGCGACGGTGAGTAACGCCGAAGAATTCGGCGGCTGGATCCAGACCGTCCGCGGCGATACCTCGGTGGTGGTCGACGACCACCGGCCCGTTCCGCTGTGGCAGCACATGCTGGTCGGAAAGCGACTTTTCGATCTGTTCGATTACGCCGCGCACGAGCCGGGGGAGCGGCAACAGTCGATCGTCGACCCGAACCTGTTGCGCCACATCGCCCATCGCCGTGAGGCCGATCGGCTGACGGACTGGCATGCCCCGCGACGCCAAGGCGGTCGGGGAGGATCGGGACGCCCGGGCCGGTCGGGTTTCTACCGGCCGCCGCCGCGGCCTGAGGTGATCCGCATGCTGGATGCCGACGGCCTGCTGCCGGCGATCACCTTCGTGTTCTCCCGGGTCGGCTGCGACGCCGCGGTGGGCCAGTGCCTGCGCTCGTCACTGCGGCTGACCACCGAAGAGGACCGGGCCAAGATCGCCGAGGTGATCGACCACCGCTGCGGCGACCTCGACGACGCCGACCTCGATGTGCTCGGTTACTACGAGTGGCGCGAGGCGCTGCTGCGCGGCATCGCCGCCCACCACGCCGGGTTGCTGCCGGTGTTCCGGCACACCGTCGAGGAGTTGTTCACTGCCGGGCTGATCCGGGCCGTGTTCGCCACCGAGACACTGGCACTCGGCATCAACATGCCCGCCCGCACCGTGGTGCTCGAACGATTGGTGAAGTTCAACGGTGAGCAACATCTCCCGCTGACACCCGGGGAGTACACCCAGCTCACCGGGCGGGCCGGTCGGCGCGGCATCGACGTCGAGGGCCACGCCGTGGTGCTGTGGAATCCCGGCGAAGACACCAGCGAACCGGCCGAGGTCGCCGGCCTGGCCTCCACCCGCACCTTCCCGCTGCGCAGCTCGTTCGCCCCGTCGTACAACATGACGATCAACCTGGTGAACCGCGTGGGCCCAGAGCAGGCCCATCGACTGCTGGAGCAGTCGTTCGCGCAATACCAGGCCGACCGCTCGGTGGTGAGCCTGGTTCGCGGGGTGGAACGCGGCCAGCAGATGCTCGACGAGGCCGCCGCCGAGCTCGGTGGACACGATGCTCCGGTTCTCGAATATGCCCGGTTGCGCGAGCAGATCAGTCAGCAGGAGCGTGCTCAGGCCCGCGCGTCGCGTCTGCAACGTCGCCAGGCGGTCAACGACGCGCTGGCCGGGCTGCGGCGCGGCGACATCATCACGATCACCCACGGCCGACGCGGCGGACTTGCCGTCGTGTTGGAGGCGGCCCGCGACAGCACCGACCCGCGACCGTTGGTGTTGACCGAAAACCGTTGGGCCGGAAGGATTTCCTCATCGGACTATTCCGGCGAGTCGGCGCCGGTCGGGTCGATGACATTGCCCAAACGGGTCGAACACCGGCAACCCCGGGTCCGTCGCGACTTGGCGTCGGCGCTGCGTTCGGCGGCCGCCGGTTTGTCGACCACCGGCGAGCGTCGAGGCAAGCGCACCGAGAGCCGCGATGCCGACCCCGAGCTCGCGGCGCTACGGGAAAAGATGCGTCGTCACCCAGTGCACCGCGAAGCTGACCGGGAAACCCGGGTCCGGGTCGCCGAGCGCTACCTGCGGATGGAACGCGAGAACGCCGCGCTGCAGAAGAAGGTCGCCGCCGCCACCAACTCGCTGGCCCGCACCTTCGACCGGATCGTGGGACTGCTCACCGAGCGCGGCTTCATCGAGCTCACCGACGGCACTCCCACGGTGACCGACGACGGCCGGCTGCTGGCCCGGATCTACAGCGAGAGCGATCTTCTGGTCGCCGAATGTCTGCGCAGTGATGCATGGACGGGACTCAAGGATGCGGAGTTGGCTGCCGTGCTTTCGGCGGTGCTCTACGAAACGCGCGGCGGGGACGGCCCCGGGGCGCCGCGCAACGAGCAGGTGCCGACGGCGCAGTTACGGCAAGCGCTGACTCGCACGCGGCGGCTGTCCGCGGACCTGCGCGCCGACGAGCATCGCCATCGCATCACGCTGAGCCGCGAGCCCGACGACGGGTTCGTCGCCGCTATCTACCGCTGGGCCAGCAGTGGCGACCTCGTCACCGCGCTGGCGGCCTCCGATAACGAGGGCAACGGCTCGCCCCTGTCGCCGGGGGATTTCGTGCGCTGGTGCCGGCAGGTGCTTGACCTGCTGGACCAGGTCCGCAATGCCGCGCCGCAGCCGGAGCTGCGGGTCACCGCGAAACGCGCGATCGATGCGATTCGGCGCGGCGTCGTAGCAGTTGACGCCGGGTAGGCTGTGCCGAAGCTACGGTTGCACACGACGACCGGCGCGAGTACTGCACGGAGCACTGAGAGGACTGACACACGATGAGCGGACCGCAGGGACCCGACCCGACGCAGCCGTGGCAGCCGACGCAGGGGGAAGGTCAGCAAGCCGGCGAGGACCACACCCAGCACGCGTCACCGTGGCAGCAGTCCTCCGGCGACCAGGGCTGGCAGGCGGCCGGTGGAGAGCACCAGACCTGGCAGGCGCCCGCGTACACGCCCACTGAATACGGGCAGTACCAGCAGCCGCCCACGTCGTACTACCCACCTTCGCAGTCCTATCCGCAGGGCTACCCGCAGCAGGACCAGTACGGCGGCCAGACCGCGGCTTACCCGCAGCAGCCGGGTCAATACGGCCAGCCCCAGCCGGGCCAGTACGGTCAGCCTGCTCAATACGGTCAGCCGGGTCAGTACGGGCAACCCGGCCAGTACCCCCAACCGGGCCAGTACGGCCAGTACCCGGGTGCCTACGGCCAGCCGCCGGCCGGGCCGAAGCGCTCGAAGACGATGGTCGGCTCGGTGGTCGGTGTGATCGCCGCCGTCGCCGTCGCGGTGATCTTGGTGTTGGGCTTCTGGGCGCCGGGGTTCTTCGTGACCACCAAGCTCGACGTCAGCAAAGCCAATGCGGGCGTGCAACAGATCCTGAGCGACAGCACCAACGGCTACGGCGCGAAGAACGTCAAAGACGTCAAGTGCAACAACGGTCAGAACCCGACCGTCAAAAAGGGCGCCAGCTTCGACTGCGACGTCAGCATCGACGGCACCAAGCGTTCGGTGACGGCGACCTTCCAGGACAACAAGGGCACCTACGAGGTGGGCCGGCCCAAGTAACGCCGTCTCACGGCAGCGCGTCGAGCGCCTTCTGCAGCCGCCCGATCGATGACCCGACGCCCAGTTGGGTCGCGAGTTCGGCGACCCGCGCCGGGTCGGCCGCCACCAGCGGCAAGCCGTCGGTGACCGTCGAGAACACGACCGGCGCATCGGTGGCCACCCGCACGACCGGTCCGGCGACGTCGATGTAGTCGGTGGCCGCCCGCAGCTTGGCCCGAACGCCTTTGGCCAGTGACGATTTGGGGTCGTCGACGGCGGCCAGGATTGCTGCCAGTGAGCCGTGCTGCGCCAACAGGGTGGCCGCGGTCTTCTCGCCGACACCGGGTACGCCCGGCAACCCGTCGGACGGGTCGCCGCGCAGCAGCGCCAGCTCGGCGTAGCCTTCGCCGGCCCGATCGGCCGGCACGCCGTAGCGCTCGGCGACCTCGTCGGGCCCCATCAGGGTCGCGTTGGTCAGGCCGCGCCCAAGGTAGAGCACCCGTATCTCGACGGGCTCGTCGCGGACCACCTGCAGCAAGTCGCGGTCGCCGCTGACGACGACGACCGGGTCGCGGCGCTCCTGGGCGGCTAGTGTGCCGATCACGTCGTCGGCCTCGAAACCCTCGGCGCCGCCGGTACAGATGCCGAACGCGTCGAGGAGCTCGGCGATCATCTCGACCTGCGGCGACAAATCGTCGGGAACCTCCTCGACATCGGTCTGCCCGGCGGGGTTCTCCTCTTCGACCCGATGGGCCTTGTACGACGGGATGCGATCGACCCGGAATTGCGGACGCCAGTCCAGGTCCAGACAGACCACCAACCGGCCGGGCTGGTGTCGGGTGATCACCGTGGCCACCGAGTCCACGAAGCCGCGGACCGCGTTGACCGGCCGGCCGTCGGGCGACGTGATCGAGGCGGGGACGCCGAAGAAGGATCGAAACCACATGCTGGCGCCGTCGAGCAGCAGCACCGGGGCGGACATGCCCGTCATCCTGCCAGCCGCACAGTTAGCCTGACTGTCATGGGTTCTGACCGCTTCGACGCAGAGGTTTATCGCCGCCGGGTGGCGGCAGCGACCGCCGCCACCGCTACGGCGGGTCTGGCCGGTCTGGTGATCACCCCGGGTTACGACCTGCGGTATCTGATCGGCTCGCGCGCGCAGACTTTCGAGCGCCTCACCGCGCTGGTGCTACCGGTCTCCGGTGACCCGGCCATCGTGGTGCCACGGCTGGAGTTGGCGTCGCTGAAGCAGTCCGCGGTGACCGATCTCGGCCTGCTAGTGCGGGATTGGGTCGACGGCGACGACCCCTACCAGCTGGTCGGCACCGCGCTGGGTGGCGCTCCGGCGGCCACCGCGGTCACCGATTCGATGCCCGCGCTGCACCTGTTGCCGCTGGCCGACGTCCTTGGCGTGCTGCCGGTGTTGGCCACCGATGTGTTGCGGGAACTGCGGATGGTCAAGGACGCTGCCGAGGTCGACGCGCTGCGCAAGGCGGGCGCGGCGATCGACCGGGTGCATGCCCGGGTGCCGGAATTCCTGGTGCCCGGCCGGACCGAGGCCGACGTGGCCGCTGATATCGCCGAAGCGATTGTCGCCGAGGGGCATTCAGAGGTCGCGTTCGTCATCGTCGGCTCCGGTCCGCATGGCGCGGACCCGCACCACGAATACTCGGATCGCGAAATTCGGGCCGGCGACATCGTCGTCGTCGATATCGGCGGCGCCTACGAGCCCGGCTACAACTCCGACTCGACCCGCACCTACAGCATCGGTGAGCCCAGTCCTGAAGTTGCACAACAGTATTCAGTGCTGCAGCAAGCGCAACGCGCGGCGGTCGAGGCTGTGCGCCCCGGCGTGACCGCCGAGCAGATCGATGCCGCCGCCCGCGACGTGCTGGCCGAAGCCGGGCTCGCCGATTACTTCGTGCACCGCACCGGCCATGGCATCGGACTGTCGGTGCACGAGGAGCCCTACATCGTCGCCGGTAACGATCTGCCGCTGCGGGCGGGCATGGCGTTCTCCGTGGAACCGGGGATCTACTTCCCGGGTCAGTGGGGCGCCCGAATCGAGGACATCGTGGTGGTGGCCGAGGACGGCCCCCAGCCGGTCAACCACCGTCCGCACGAACTCATCGTGGTGCCCGTTTAGGTCTCGTCAAGGCGGGCGCTGAACCCTGCCGGAGTATTAGGCTCGTGCGATGACCGATCACGACCGCGCCGCTGCCCGCCGAGAGATCACCAATGCGCTGATGAACGCGCTGGAACGCCGTCATGAAGTGCTCGACCTGATCGTCAAGGCCGACGATCGGCCGTCGGCGGTCGACGGCATCGTCGATCTGCTGGACACCTCGCGGCTGGGCGCCGAAGCGGTGATCGGCATGTCGTTCGATCAGCTGACCAAAGATTCGCGCAAAAAGATCGTCGCCGAGCTCGAGGATCTGAACAACATCTTGAGCTTCACCTTCAAAGACCGGCCGGCCAGCGCGGGTGAAACCTTGGCGCTTCGCGCGTTTTCCGGCAGCTCCGATCGCGATATCTTCGCCGCCCGCACCGACGAGGTCGGCGCCAAGGGTGACGGCTCCGGCGCCCCGGCCGGTGGCCTGGACGACGAAATCCGTTCGGCGCAGGATCGATTCGACGCCGAAGAGGCCGCTTGGTTCGTCGCGGTCGATGGTGACGAGAAGGTCGGCATGGTGTTCGGCGAGCTCGAGGGGCACGAAGTGCACGTCCGCATCTGGATTCACCCGGACTACCGGCATCGGGGCTACGGCACGGCAGCGCTGGCCAAATCCCGACCGGAGATGGCGGCGTATTTCCCGGCGGTGCCGTTGGTGATTCGCGCGCCCGGCGCGACGCTGGTCTAGCGGGTTAGTCGGCTTTGCGGGCCAACAGGTCCGAGGACCCCAGGACCCGCTCGACATGCACCTCGATGACAACCCGTCGTGGGTTCTCTCGCGGCGTGCGGTAACGCTGGGCGTAGCGCAGCTCCGCGTCACGCACCGCGTCGGACTCACTGTTGACGCTGGCCTGACCTTCCAGTGATAACCAGCGGGCGCCGTCGACCTGACTGAGCACGGCGACCCCACCGCGCTCGGCGTTGACCGCCTTTTGCGAGCCACCGGTCGTGATCACCCGGGCGATGTGGGTCTTGGGGTCGAAGGTAAAGCCCACCGCCACCACATGGGGCGAATTGTCGGTGCGCAGCGTGGTCAGCATCGCGAGATGGCGCTCGGTCAGAAACGCCAGCGCGTCGTTGGTCAGCCGGGCCGTGGAGTTCGCCATTACCGCTCACGCTAGCGCAGGTGATAATCGCAGCCGTGGATGACACGGGCGCGCATACGGTGCTGATTCTCGGCGGCCGCAGCGAAATCGGCGCCGAACTCGCGGTACGACTCGCTCCCGGTGCGTCCGTCGTGCTGGCGGCGCGCAACGCCGACCGGCTCGGCGAACAGACCGCGGCGATACTCGCCGCCGGTGCTGCGGCGGTGTCCACCCGCGAATTCGACGCTGACGACGTCGAATCGCACGGCCGCTTGGTGGCGTCGATCATTGCCGAACACGGCCCGATCGACACCGCGGTGCTGGCCTTCGGAATCCTCGGCGACCAGGGCCGCGCCGAGGTCGACGCCGCGCACGCGGTGGCCGTCGTGCACACCGACTACGTCGCGCAGGTCAGCCTGCTCACTCATCTGGCCGCCGCGATGCGGCAGGCGGACCGGGGAACGTTGGTGGTGTTCTCCTCGATCGCCGGTGCGCGCGTGCGCCGGGCCAATTATGTGTATGGCTCGGCGAAAGCGGGCCTGGACGGGTTTGCCAGCGGGCTGGCGGACGCGCTGCACGGCACCGGCGTGCGGCTGCTGATCGTGCGGCCCGGTTTCGTCATCGGCAGGATGACCGAGGGTATGACACCGGCGCCGCTGTCCAGCACGCCCGCGCAGGTGGGCGCGGCGACCGCGCGTGCGCTGGCCAAGGGCCGCCGGATGGTGTGGATTCCGTGGGCGTTGGGGCCCGCGGCGGCGGTGATGCGACTACTTCCGCAATTCATCTGGCGCCGGATGCCGCGCTGAATTACGAAGAGCCACTGCGCCCGCGCTGGCGATGCCACGATAGACCCGTGAGCGAGTGCGCAGCGTGCGGCACTGCGATGCGGGTCAACGCCAAGTTCTGCGACGAGTGCGGATCACCACTGGCGGCATCGGCTACGGCCGCAGAATACAAACAGGCAACTGTGCTGTTTGCCGACGTCGTGCATTCGATGGATATCGCCGCCGCGGTCGGTGCGGAGCGGTTGCGGGAGATCATGGCGCAGCTGGTCGATCGCGCGTCCGTTGTGGTCAAGCGTTATGGCGGGACCGTCGATAAGTTCACCGGCGATGGCGTCATGGCGCTGTTTGGCGCACCAGTAGCTCTGGAGGACCATGCTTTCCGCGCATGCCTGGCGGCGCTCGGTATTCAGGAGGAAGCCAAGCGCCTCGCGGTCGAAGTCGACAGTCGGGACGCTGTCAAGCTGCAGCTGCGGATCGGGTTGAACTCGGGCGAAGTGATCGCCGGCGAGATCGGTTCCGGCGCACTCGGCTACACCGCGGTGGGAACTCACGTCGGCATGGCGCAGCGCATGGAGTCGGTGGCGGCGCCGGGCGGTGTGATGCTGAGCGAGTCCACCGCACGGCTTCTCGGGGCCAGGGCAGTACTCGGCGAACCTGAGCTGGTGCAGATCAAGGGTGCCGCCAACCCGGTGCCGGCTCGCAGTCTGGTGGCGTTGGCCTCAGTACCGGAGCGGATCGGTCCGCATGCGTTGACTTTGGTCGGCCGCGGTTGGGAACTGGAAGCGCTGAAGGCGATGCTGGATCGGTCGATCGGTGGACATGGCTGCGTGGCAGGTGTCGTCGGCCCGCCGGGTATTGGCAAGAGCCGCATCGTGGCCGAAACGGTCTCTATTGCGGACAGTGTTGGCGTAGAAGTCTTTTCGACTTATTGCGAGTCGCATACCAGCGAAATCGCCTTCCACGCCGTGACGAGGCTCTTGCGGGCGATCCTGGGAATAGTCGATGTCGACGATGAGGACGCGCGGACGCGGGTGCGGATCCAATTGCCGAATGCGGATGCTGCGGATCTTGTGCTTCTCGACGACTTGCTCGGCATCCACGATCCCGCGGCAGACGTGCCGAATATCGCGCCTGATGCTCGGCGGCGACGGTTGACCGCGCTGATGAACACGGCCGCGCTGGCCCGGTCGACGCCGCGGGTGTATGTCATCGAGGATGCGCACTGGATCGACCCGGCCAGCGAGTCGATGCTGGCTGATTTCCTAGTGGTGGTGCCCCAGACGCGCTCACTGGTGCTGGCCACCTACCGCCCCGAATACCGCGGTGCGCTCAGCCAAGCGCCGGGCGCACAGACGATCGCGCTTGCACCGCTGGATCATTCACAGGCCGCTACGTTGATCGGCGAATTGCTCGGATCGCACCCTTCGGTTGCCGGACTCGCTGACCAAATCAGCGAAAGAGCTTCCGGCAACCCGTTTTTCGCGGAGCAGATCGTCCATGATCTCGCCGACCGTGGCGTGCTCTCCGGCGACCGGGGCGCATACGTGTGCCCGAACGAGGTCGCCGAACTGCAGGTGCCGGCGAGCGTGCAGGCAGCGATCGCTGCGCGTATCGACCGGCTCGACCCCTTCGCCAAACGCATGGTGAACGCGGCCTCGGTGATCGGGCTGAGATTCGAAGACGAACTGCTCGGCCGCCTCGTCGACAACACGGACATGACGACCCTCATCGAGGCCGAACTCATCGATCAGGTGACGTTCACGCCGCGCGCCGGATATGCCTTCCGGCATCCGCTGATTCGCACGGTGGCATACGAATCACAGCTCAGATCGGACCGCGCCGACCTGCACCGGCGGCTGGCGGCGATCATTGAGCAGAATGACGAAAATGGGCCCCTGATCGCCGAGCATCTGGAGTCCGCCGGTGATCTGCATGAAGCGTTCGGATGGCACATGCGTGCGGGCACGTGGTCGCGGGCGTACCGCGATATCGGCTTGGCCTGGATCAGCTGGCAGCGAGCACGACAGATTGCCGACCGGCTGCCCGCAGATGATCCCGACCGCACCGCAATGCGCATCGCGCCACGGACGCGGCTGTGTGCAACGGCCTGGCGCGCCGGGGGCAACGTCGCCGACACCGGGTTCGACGAGCTCCGCCAGATGGCGACCGCGGCCGGTGACAAAGTGTCACTCGCCACCGGGATGGCCGGACAAATCAACGCTCTTGCTGACAACGAGCGCTATCGCGAGGCGTCCCAATTGGCTGTCGAACTGGAACCGTTGTTGGAGTCAATCGGTGACCCAACATTGACCGTCGGGCTGCTGTGGACGGTTTTAAGTGCAAAATTCAGCCTAGGAGAGATCAACGAGGGCCTGCGGCTGGCACAGCGCCTGGTTGATCTGGCCGGTGATGACCCCCATATGGGCGACCTCATCATCGAAACGCCGCTGGTATTGACGCTGATGGCCCGGGCCGCCGGGCACGCGACTTTGGGTCAGGCTGGCTGGAAGCGCGAGATCGAGCGGTCGGCGGCGATGTGCCGCGAGATCAACCCCGGCGGGCGTGCCGTCATCGAGTTCCTCTACATGTACATGTTGGGGATACTGAATGGGCTGCTGCGATTCGACAACTCGATGCTAGAGGCAACCGCAGAAACGCTGAGACAAGCCGAACAGCGCGGCGACGATTACGCGCTGACGGCTGCTCGACTGCTACACGGCCTCGTCTTGGCTCAATCTGAGGGTCCGCAGCGCAGCGATGGGTTCCGGCAGCTCGCTGTGGCCCGTGATGCGTTGTTGGAGAAGCGGTTCCTACTGTGCCGGTTGCCGCTGATCGATTTGGAAATGGCAAAGGAAAAAGCACGCAGTGGCGATCCCGATAGCGGTATCGAGATCCTTCGGATCGTCGTAGACCACGAATTCGCAATCGGCGACATCATTCATCTCGGAGGCGTCGTCACGGCCCTGGTCGAAACCCTGCTGGAGCGTGGCACCAACGCCGACAAGGCCGAAGCGCAAGCCGCTATCGAACAGCTCGCAGCCGTGCCCGTCGAGACCGGATTCGTGCTGTACGACGTAGCGTTGCTGCGGCTGCGGGCGCTGCTGGCGCGGGCCCGAGGAGACGACGCGGCCTACCGCGATTTCGCCGATCGCTACAGCGCCATGGCCACATCGCTGGACTTCGAGGGGCACGTGGCGATGGCGTCGACGATGAAAGAGGCTTTCTAAGGTTTTCAGTCAGCGCTCAAAAGGGTGGTGGTGCGTAGTCGCCGGGCGGTTCGCGGCCGGCTATGGCCGCTCGCCGCGCTTGGCGCAGTAATCGGTTTTGTCGACGTTCGTCGGTGACGTAACGGGCGTGGTTCTGGGCGCGCGTGGGGCGCCGTTTAGGCATCATCGCGGTGTGGTCGCTGTGGTGCGCTGGTGCGGTATGGGGTCGAGTGTCCCAGTGGGCGTGCACAATTGGGGGAACAGCAAGGCGCTACCCGGGGTAGTGACGTATGTATGACCGGATGGCGCAGTCCAGATCAGCGTGCCGTCGGGCAGCTGCTGATCGCGCCAGCCCCAAAACGTCTTGATCAGATGATGGTTGCGACTGGCCGAAGTACGCTTTAAAAGGCATGTTGTCGAGAATCTGACCAGGCCGCGTGCCAACTACGACTCAAGTTTTTTTAAGTGAATCCCCCTCTTGCCCAATGGGTTTGGCAAATTATCCATAATGAATAATTTGCACGGGCAGTTGCTTGGTGCCCTCACAAGGTGTTAGAAGGATCCGTCGTCCTCCCATCCCGGCCCGCCGTGGTCCGCTGAGCGGACCGCATTGTTGCGAGGCGAAATCTCAAAAAGATGTAATCGGCAGCCGGGAGCCAATTAAGGGAGGTCAAGATGGCAGTTGAGCTGCAAGATGAGTGGCGGTACTGCAATAAGTGTTGCGGTCTTTGGTACGCCGGGAATGCAGTACGAGGCAGATTTGGGGTGTGCCCCGCTGGCGGTGGGCACTCAGGGGAAGGTCTAAGCGGAAACTACTCCCTTCAGGGCGATTCGTCTGATATGGCCTGAGCCTCATCGTGTTATCCGATTCGGGCAGTCGCCCACCACCCAACTACGTGCCAGTAGCGCGGTCGGCGTCCAACCGGGCGACCGATCCGGGCGACGGCACAAGTCTATCGAATATACGTTCGGTGGACTTGGGGCCTCCGACAAGAAGCCCTGGTTAGACTGGCCCGGTGGCCCCGACCTTTGCAGACGTCGCCAAAGCGCAGTACGTCCTACTCACCACCTTCACCAAAGACGGGCGGCCCAAGCCCACCCCAATCTGGGCGGCCAACGACGGTGATCGCCTGCTGATGATCACCCAGGGAAAGTCGTGGAAGGTCAAGCGGATTCGCAATACGCCGCGCGTCACGCTGGCGATATGCGACATGCAGGGACACCCGAAAAGCGCGGCCATCGACGCGACCGCGGCCATCCTGGACGCGTCGCAGACCGGTCTCGTCTACGACGCGATCGGGCGCGAGTACGGCATCGTGGGCAAGGTGTTCAACCTGTTCAGCAAGCTGCGTGGCGGGATGAAGAACAACGTCGGCCTTGAGGTACGCCCAGCCTGAATCAGCTGTGCAGGTGTTCGCCGAAGAACGCGAAGACGCGCGTCCACGCATCCTCGGTGGCTTCCTGGTTGTAGCCGAATCCGGCGATGCGCAGCAGCGGTTGGGCGGGAAGTTTGTTGGCGAAGCTGTGCCCGACGTTCGGATAGGACTTGATGTCGTTGGTAATGCCTTTGTCGTCGAGGACCCGCTGAAGCTTCTCCGGCGCCCCTCTGCCGGTCAGGTCCCGGCCGCCGAAGCTGGCGACGATCGGGCATGCCCCGTCCAGCGTTTCGCTGAGCTCGCGGGGGAGCGGCACGCCGTAAAACGGCGCAGAAGCATCAAAACCCTTGGGCGACATGACAAGTGCAAACTGTCCGCCCATGCAGAACCCGGCGATGCCGATCCGCCCGGTGCAGTCCGGCAGTGCTTTGAGGTGATCGCGGGCGGCCAGCAAGTCGTCGAGCGCCTGCCCCTGCTTGGTGAGGAGCTGGCGCATCACCTTGGTGACACACCGCGCGAAGCCGCCTCGGGCGTACAGGTTAGGGGTCAGCGCGACATATCCCCCCGCTGCGACCTGGCGGTTGATCGATTCTTTGTCCGGCCCGTAGCCGATCGCGTCATGAATGATCACCACGCCGGGCCACGGACCTTGGCCTTGGGGTAGGTCGAGAAGCGCGTCGATTTGGCCGGTCGGGGTGTCGATCTCGATTGTCGTCACGAGGCCATCTAACCGTGCGACGACGGTCCGCGGAACTCAGGTGACCGTCCGCGACGTTGCCATCTCATGGTGTCGAGACTGTTTCTGGTCTACGTGATCGCCGAGCTCGCCGTGGTGGTGGCGCTGGCGTCGACGATCGGGCTCGGGTGGACTCTGTTGCTGCTGTTGGCCGCGTTCGCTGCGGGGCTGGCGCTGGCCGGTTCGCAACTCAAAGTCCAGCTCGCGCGGCTGCGCTCCGGGTTGAGCGCCGACCAGCCGCGACTGGCCGCCGACACCACGGCGGTCGCAGTGGGAACGCTCCTGATGGTGGTGCCGGGTCTGGTGACCAGCGCCGCGGGCCTGCTGCTGTTGTTGCCGCCGACTCGCGCTGTGGCACGCCCCGCGCTGACGGCGATGGCCGTCCGCGGCATGGGTCGGCGGTTCCCGCTGATCACTGTCGCGACCGTCGGGGCCGACCGATTCGACCGCCGACCGCGGCCCGACTACATCGACGGCGAGGTCTTAGATGTCGAAGACGTCACCGAGTTTGTAAACCCGCCGGCTCTGCCGCCGCGGCCTGAGTAATCCCTCCACCGACCCCGTAGGTTTTGCGGCGTGACTAAGGTCTCGACCACTCTGCTGGTCAACGGCCGGGTGCACAGCCCGACCCATCCCGACGCCTCCGCGATGGCGGTGCGCGACGGTGCCGTGGTGTGGCTGGGCAGCGACGACGTTGCTCGACAAGAGTTCGCCGGCGCGGACGTCATCGATCTCGAAGGTGGCTTCGTCGCGCCGGCTTTCGTGGACAGCCACATCCACATCACCGCCACCGGGCTGACGCTCACCGGTCTGGACCTGCGGGCATCGACATCGCGATCGCACTGCCTGCAACTGATCGCCGACTACGCTGCGGCGCACCCCGGCCAGCCGTTGTGGGGTCACGGATGGGACGAGTCGTCGTGGCCGCAGGCCGCGGCGCCAACCACCGCAGAACTCGATGCGGTGCTCGGCGATCGGCCGGCCTACCTGGCGCGCGTCGACGTCCACTCGGCGCAGGCGTCGAGCGGTCTGCGGCGGCGCGTCGAAGGGCTGGCGTCGGCGTCCGGTTTCGACGAACAGCGACCGCTGGTCGGCGACGCCCACCATGCGGTCCGCTCCGCCGCGCGTGGTCTGCTGACTGATGGTCAGCGAGCCGACGCGCGGCTGGCCGCGCTGGACGCCCTTGCCGCGCAAGGGATCGTCGCCGCGCACGAATGCGCCGGCCCGCAGATCGGCGGGCTGGAGGACTGGCTCGAACTGCGGGCGCTGCGCGCCCACGGCGTCGAGGTGATCGGTTACTGGGGTGAGGCGGTCACCAGCCCGGCTCAGGCGCGGGCGGTGCTCGACGACACCGGCGCGGCCGGGCTGGCCGGCGATCTGTTCGTGGACGGCGCCCTGGGGTCGCGGACGGCCTGGCTGCATGAGCCATACGACGATGCCGACGGCGAATGTGGCGCCCGCTACGTGGATGCCGAGACCGTCGCCGCGCACTTGCGAGCGTGCACCGAGGCCGGCGTGACGGCCGGATTCCACGTCATCGGCGATGCCGCGGTGTCCGCCGTCGTCGCGGCTCTGGAACAGATCGTCGACGACCTCGGCGTGCCCGCGGTGGCACGCTGTGGCCACCGGTTGGAGCACCTGGAGATGGTGACCGCCGACCAGGCGGCCAAGCTCGGCGCGTGGGGGGTAATGGCCAGCATGCAACCCAATTTCGACGCGCTGTGGGGCGGTCACGCCGGCATGTATGCCCGTCGTCTCGGGATCGATCGAGCGCGGCGTCTGAACCCGTTTGCGCTGCTAGCATCCCAAGGCGTGGCCCTCGCGTTCGGATCCGACGCCCCGGTGACTGGCCTCGACCCTTGGGCGACGGTCCGCGCGGCCGTCAACCACCAGACGCCGGATAGCTCGATCTCCGCACGCGCGGCATTCGCCGCCGCTACCCGCGGTGGCTGGCGAGCCGGCGGTGCCCGTGACGAGCTGATCGGCAGCCTGGTGCCGGGCGCGCCCGCTTCCTACGCCGTGTGGGACGTCGACGCGCTCGACGTAAGTGTGCCGAGTGACGCCGTGCGGCGGTGGTCCACCGATCCGCGGTCGCGGGTGCCGGTGCTGCCGCGGCTCGGCCCGAACGACTCGTTGCCGCGATGTCGGCAGACCGTGCACCGAGGCGCAGTGATTCATGGTTAGAGGTCGCGGCCGGTTCGATCGCCGAGTTCGGCCCGCTGAAGACACCGACGTCTTCCCGGCCGTCAAAGACGACGACTACACCGGTCAAATTCCCGTCCCCGCCGCGGCGGCAGATGCCGAGGTCACCGGGGTGATCCCGGCGATCCGCGACGTCGAGGACGACGGCGATGACGCCGACGTCGCCGATCTCGAGTCGCAGGACGCCGAGCCGTCTGTCGTCGGCAATGACCGGCTTGCGGAGTTGCGTGGTCAGGCTGTCCGTGTCGGCAAGTACGTGTGGCAACGCTTGGTGTACCTGAGCGCAGTTCTGATGGCCTGGCTGGTCCGTGAAACGCGGATTCGAGTGCCACAAGCAGGCAGATGGCTACGGCCGCGGTTGACCCGGCTGGGTGCCGCGATTCTTGCCGGCTTGCTGCTCTGCGCGAGCTATCCGCGGTTCAACTGGTGGTGGGCCGCCGTCATCGCGTTCGCCGTGCTGGCCTGGGTGCTGACCCGCCCGGCCACCACACCGGTCGGCGGGTTCGGTTACGGCTTCCTGTTCGGCTTGGCGTTCTACCTGCCGCTGATCCGGTGGATCAGCATCCTCGTCGGCGCCATGCCGCTGGTGGCGCTGGTGCTGCTGTGCGCGGTGTTCCCGGGGATCTTCGGTCTGGGGGCTGTCGTGGTGCGGCGGCTGCCCGGATGGCCGATCTGGTTCGCGGTGCTGTGGGCGGCGCAGGAGTGGTTGAAGTCGACCATTCCGTTCGGCGGCTTCCCGTGGGGCGTGGTGGCCGCCGGTCAGACGTCCGGCCCGTTCTTGCCGCTGGTCCGGCTGGGCGGTGTGCCGCTGCTCTCGTTGGCAATCGTGCTGACCGGTTGCAGCGCCGCCGCTTTCGCGATGGGGGCGGTGTCGTGGTGGTTGGCATCCCGTCGGCACGCCGGAGCGAACGACGAGGCAGCCGACGCACCGCCCGCGGTCGTGTTGCCGGCGTTCTGCATCTGCCTGGTGTTCTTCGTCGCGGCTGCCGTTTGGCCGCAGGTGCGCCACTCCGGCACCGGATCCGGCAACGAACCCGTCGTGACGGCTGCTGTGGTGCAGGGCAATGTGCCTCGGCTGGGCCTGGAGTTCAACGCTCAGCGTCTTGCGGTGCTGGGCAACGACGTCCGCGAGACGCGCAAGCTGGCCGACGACGTGCGCGCAGGTCGCGCACCGCAACCCGACTTCGTCGTCTGGCCCGAGGACGCGTCGGAGATCGACCCGCTGCTCGATCCGGAAGCAGCGCAGGAGATTTCGGTGGCAGTCGAGGCGATCAAGGCGCCGATCCTGGTCGGCACGGTGCTCGACATCGCCGGCCGGCCCGGTGACGCACCGGCCGAAACCAACACCGTCATCGTGTGGAGCCCCAACGGCGGACCCGGAGAGCGTCACGACAAGCGCATCGTGCAGCCATTCGGCGAATACCTGCCCTGGCGCGGGTTCTTCCGGCATCTGACCAACCTCGCCGACTTGGCCGGCTACATCGTCCCCGGTAAAGGCTCCGGGGTGGTGCACGCCGCCGGGACCCCGATCGGGATTGCGACCTGCTGGGAAGTCATTTTCGATCGAGCCCTGCAGCACTCGGTCCGCAATGGCGCTCAACTGCTCGCGGTGCCCGCCAACAACGCCAACTTCAACCAGACGATGAGCGAGCAGCAGTTGGCGTTTTCCAAGCTGCGTGCGGTGGAGCTGGATCGCTACACCCTGGTGTCCAGCAACGTCGGGATCTCGGCCCTGGTCACCCCCGACGGCCGCGAGTTGCAGCGGACACGGTTCTTCACGCCCGGCTACCTGGACAGCCAGGTCCGGCTCAAGACGACGCTGACGCCGGCCGCTCGGTGGGGCCCGATCGTGCAGGGGAGTCTGGTCGTCGCCGCGCTGGCGATTCTGTTTGCTGCGATGCTGCACAATGGATGGTTCGCGGATCTGAACCGGCGCCTGTCAGCGCTGGGGAAGCGCTTCGGCCCCGGGTCGGAGAAATCCGACGACGACCCGCCCGACGACGACGTGGTAGCCGACGGCGACGACGTGTCAGCCGACGCCGAACTCGACGAGGACGGCCGAGATCCAGCCCGGCAAGGGCCAGACAAAGGAGATATATGACCACCGGCGATCCGGTGTCGCGGGTTGCGGGCGATCGTCCCAGCCTGCGCACCCTGGTGATCATCCCCACCTACAACGAGCGGGAGAACCTTCCGCTCATTCTGCAGCGACTGCACATGGCACTGCCCGACGTGCACGTGCTGGTCGTCGACGACAACAGCCCGGACGGCACGGGACAGCTGGCCGAGGAGCACGCGTCGGCGAATCCCGACCGGATCCACGTCATGCACCGCACCGTCAAGGACGGTTTGGGCGCGGCCTACCTGGCCGGATTCGCCTGGGGGCTGAGCCGGCAATACACCACGCTCGTCGAGATGGACGCCGACGGCAGTCACGCGCCCGAGCAGCTGCACTTACTGCTCGAGGCCGTCGACGCCGGCGCCGACCTGGTCATCGGCTCGCGCTACGTCGAGGGCGGCAACGTGCAGAACTGGCCGTGGCGGCGCTGGGCGCTGTCCTGGACGGCCAACACCTACGCGCGGCTGGCCCTGGGCATCGGCATCCACGACATCACCGCCGGTTACCGGGCCTACCGTCGCGATGTTCTGCAGAAAATCGACCTCGACCACGTCGATTCGAAGGGCTACTGCTTCCAGATCGACCTGACCTGGCGCGCCATCACCAACGGGTTCGTCGTCGCAGAGGTCCCGATCACGTTCACCGAGCGTGAGCTCGGCGTATCCAAAATGAGCGGATCCAATATCCGCGAGGCAGTGGTGAAAGTCGCGCAGTGGGGCATCGACGGACGCCTACACCGCAGGCGTCAGGCACCCATCAACCGCTGAACGAGCTCCGGGACCGTGAATCAGTTGCCGCGACGGCGCGTTCTGATCAAGTCGAGACGCTCTTTGAGCAGTTCCTCGAGCTCGTCGACCGAGCGTCGCTCCAGCAGCATGTCCCAGTGGGTGCGGGGCGGCTTCACCTTTTTCGGCTCAGGGAGGTCACCTTCGATCAAGGTGCCTTCCATCCCGTTGCGGCACAACCAGGTGCCGGGGATCTCGGCATCGTCGGCGAACGGAACGTCGAACTCTTCGCCGTTTTCGGTGCGGTAACGCGCAACCTGGCGCGGAGCCAAGTCGTGGTTGCGGTCGGTCTCGTAGCTTACGGCTCCAAGGCGACTGCCTCTCAGGACGCGATCAGCCATTGGTCAGCTCTCCTCTTAAAGTCTTCTTAGCACCTAGCGCCCTAAACAACGTCGCAGCGGGCGGCTTGGTTCCCAAGGTCGTCGCCGGTACGCGTGCGACCCAACCGTCCATGATACCGGGATTCGGACGGCACCCCGACTAAAGTCGGCCCCGTGACACGCCGCGTCCGCCCGCAGCCATGCCGTTGGTGTGGCCGCGACGTCGCCGACAGCGGGATGGGGCGTCGCCGCCAGTACTGCAGGCAGTCGTGCCGGCAACGCGCCTACGAGCAGCGAGCCTCGATCAACGGTGTCAAGGGTGCGTCGTTGCCCGCTGATGCGGTGGTGCTGTCTGCGGAGGAGGCCGCTGACCTCTCCGACCGCGTCTACCAGGTGCGATGCGCAGCGGAAGACGTCGCTACCGCACTAGACGAAGGTGCGGGCGCGCCGGAACTGCGGGAGCTGTGCGCGACCCTGATGCGCGCCGCCGAGGCCGCCGACGGATGGCGCTGACCGGGCTTTAGCCTCGGCTGACTGGTGGCGGGTACAGTCTCGCCATGGATCGCTGGGCAACGCCGGAATCAGTTGCGGAGCCAGGCCAGGGATGGGGTGGGCGAGTCGGCGCCCGCCGACGATGTTTGCCGGTCGAAGAGCAGGTTCGACGTCAGCCGCACGGCGAGTGACTCTGCTCCTCATCCAGGGCCGCATTCCGGATTGAGCGACGACCGACGTTAGGCGAGGGGTAACGACATGGCTGACCAACTTCAGCATGCAACCGAGGCGTTGCGGAAAGCTCTGGTCCAGGTCGAGCGCCTGAAGAGCAAGAACCGGGCGCTGCTCGAACGCTCCGGCGAGCCGATCGCGATCGTCGGTATGTCGTGCCGATTCCCGGGCGGGGTCGACTCACCGGACAGTCTGTGGGACATGGTCGCCGACGAGCGCGATGTGATGTCGGAGTTCCCGTCCGACCGCGGCTGGGATCTGGCCGGGCTGTTCGACGACGACCCTGATGCACCGCACAAGTGCTACGCGCGCGCCGGCGGATTCGTCGACGATGTGGCGGGTTTCGATGCGGGATTTTTCGGCGTGGCACCGAGTGAGGCACTGGCCACCGATCCGCAGCATCGCATGTTGCTGGAGCTGTCGTGGGAAGCGTTGGAGCGGGCCGGCATTGACCCCACCACGTTGCGGGGCAGCGCCACCGGAGTGTTCGCCGGAATCATCGCTCAGGGCTACGGGATGCTCGCCGAAGAGATCGAGGGTTACCGGCTGACCGGTATGACATCCAGCGTCGCGACCGGCCGAGTGGCCTACGTGCTGGGCCTGGAAGGCCCGGCGGTGTCAGTGGACACCGCGTGCTCATCGTCGTTGGTGGCCTTGCACATGGCGGTGCAGTCGTTGCGTTCGGGCGAGTGCGATCTGGCACTGGCCGGCGGCGCGACCGTGAATGCCACGCCAACGGTTTTCGTCGAATTCAGTCGGCACCGAGGCCTGTCTCCGGATGGCCGGTGCAAGCCTTTCGCGGGGGCCGCCGACGGGGTCGGCTGGTCCGAAGGCGGCGGAATGCTGGTGGTGGAACGGCTTTCGGATGCCCAACGGTTGGGCCATCGGGTGCTCGCGCTGGTGCGCGGTACCGCGGTCAACCAGGACGGCGCTTCCAATGGGCTCACCGCACCCAACGGTCCTTCCCAGCAGCGGGTGGTGCGCACAGCGTTGGCCAACGCCGGGCTGAGCGCCGGAGAAGTGGACGTGGTCGAGGCCCACGGCACCGGAACGACATTGGGCGACCCGATCGAGGCTCAGGCGCTGCTCGCCACCTACGGCCAAGATCGCGCCGAGGCCGGAAAACCCTTGTGGCTGGGGTCGATCAAATCGAACATGGGTCACACGCAGGCCGCCGCCGGCGTGGCCGGTGTGATCAAGATGGTCCAGGCGATGCACCACGAGGTGCTGCCGGCAACTTTGCACGTGGATGTGCCCAGCCCGCATGTGGATTGGTCGGCGGGTGCGGTGTCGTTGTTGACCGAAGCCCAATCGTGGCCCGCCAATGGTCGGGCCCGGCGTGCCGGGGTGTCATCGTTTGGCATCAGCGGCACCAACGCGCACGTGATCATCGAGGAGTGCCCGCCGGCTGAGCCCACCGAGAGCGCTCCGCAACCGCCGGTGGTGCCGTGGGTGGTGTCGGCCAAGAGTGCAGCGGCACTGGCGGCGCAGGCCGCTCGACTAGCCGAATCCATCGGTGTCCGTGAGCAATTGGGTATCGCCGATGTTGGATGGTCGTTGGCGGGGCGGTCGACCTTCGAGCATCGCGCGGTCGTGCTCGGCCGCGATCGCGGCCAGTTGCTGGCCGGACTCGCCGAGCTGGCCGACGGAACGCCTGGCGGTTCAGTGATCACCGGCCACGCCGCACCCGCGGGCAAGACCGTCTTCGTCTTCCCCGGCCAGGGCTCGCAGTGGATCGGGATGGGCGTCGAATTGCTGGACTCCGCGCCAGTTTTCGCTGCCCAGATGAACGCCTGCGCGGAGGCGTTCGCTGAGTTCGTCGACTGGTCGTTGATCGACGTACTGCGCGGCGCGTCGGGCGCACCGGGCTTGGACCGCGTCGACGTCGTCCAGCCGGCGCTGTTCGCGGTGATGGTCTCGTTGGCCGAATTGTGGCGGTCGATCGGGGTACGTCCGGACGCCGTCATCGGTCACTCGCAGGGCGAGATCGCCGCGGCCTATGTCGCTGGCGCCTTGTCGCTGCGCGACGCCGCACGGGTGGTCACCCTGCGCAGCAAACTGCTGTTGGCGCTGTCCGGCCGCGGCGGGATGGCCTCGCTGGCATGTGGAACCGATCAAGTGCGAGAGCTGTTGGCGCCGTACGGCGATCGGGTCAGCATCGCCGCGATCAACGGGCGATCTGCGGTCGTGCTGTCCGGTGAGGTGGCCGCCCTCGACGAGATCGTCGCCCAGTGCACCGAGCGTGAACTCCGGGCCCGCCGCATCGACGTCGACTACGCATCGCACTCTGTCGCCGTCGACGCGATCCGCCAGCAGCTCGCCACGGCGCTGGCAGGTATCGAACCGCAGTCGGCGCGCACCGTGTTCTTCTCCACGGTCACCGGCGGGACCCTGGATACCGCCGAACTCACCGCCGACTACTGGTTCCGCAACATCCGCCAGACCGTCGAATTCGACCAGGCGGTGCGTACCGCATCGGCAAGCGGCTACCGGACCTTCATCGAATCCAGCCCGCACCCCGCCCTGATCGCGGGCATCGAGGACACCGCCACCGACGGCGGGGCCGACGCGGTCGTGGTGCCCACTCTTGGCCGCGAAGACGGCGGCCTGACCCGGTTCCTCAGTTCAGCCGCCCAGGCGTTCGTGTCGGGCGTCAAGGTGGATTGGCGCGCCGCGGTGCCGGGTGCCGGGTTCGTCGAGTTGCCGACATATGCCTTTGAACGACGGCGCTTTTGGCTCTCCGGCGAGGGTGCTGCGATCGACGCCGCCGGCTTGGGATTGGGAGCCAGCGAGCATGCGCTGTTGGGTGCCGTGGTGGAACTACCGGACTCGGGCGGGGTGGTGCTGACGGGTCGGCTGTCGCCGGCCACCCAGGGTTGGTTGAACGATCACGCGGTCGACGGGCTGGCCGTGTTCCCGGGAGCAGGCTTCGTCGAGTTGGCCATCCGGGCCGGCGACGAGGTCGGCTGCCCGGTGGTCGACGAGCTGACTTTGCAGGCGCCGCTGCTACTGCCGTCCTCAGGATCGGTCGCCGTAGAGCTGGTGGTGGGCGCCGCCGACGAATCCGGCCAGCGCGATCTGTCCGTATTCTCCAGGGCGACCTCGGATTCCGCATGGACCTGCCACGCGACGGGACAGTTGTCCTCAGTACCGGTCGAGCCCGGCGCCGACCTGTCGGTGTGGCCGCCCGAAGGCGCGACTCCCGTCGATGTGACCGGTGGCTACCAGCAGCTGGCGGCGCGCGGCTACCAGTACGGCCCGGCGTTCCGGGGATTGACCGCGCTGTGGCGTCGCGGCGAGGAGTTCTTCGCCGAAGTGACGCTGCCGCAAGCGGCCGGCGGTGTAGGCGGATTCGGTGTGCATCCGGTTCTGCTGGATGCGGCCCTGCACGCGGCGGCGGTGACGTTCGACGGCGACGGTGTCGCATTGCCGTTCTCGTGGCAGGGCGTGTCGCTGCACGCGGCGGGCGCGTCGTCGGTGCGGGCGCGGATTGCGCCGTCGGGTCCGTCGGCCGTGTCGGTCGAACTGGCCGACGGGCTGGGGCTGCCGGTGCTGACGGTGACGTCGATGATCGCCCGCCCGATTTCCCGGCAGCAGTTGATGGCTGCGGTTTCCGGCTCAACCGGAGATCGGCTCTTCGAGCTGGCGTGGTCGCCCACGTCGGCGGCCTCACACGCCGAGACGCCGGCGTACGAGGTGTTCGAGTCCGTATCGGCGGCCGGGGATCCGGTGTCGGCCAGCTACGAACGCGTCCACGAAGCTCTGGTTGCGGTGCAGTCGTGGTTGACCGGACATGATTCCGGCGTCCTGGTGGCGTCGACGCGCGGCGCAGTGGGGTTGGCGGGCGAGGACGTACCCGATCTGGCCGGTGCCGCGGTGTGGGGGTTGGTGCGTTCGGCCCAGACCGAACATCCCGGCCGGATCGTTCTGGTGGATTCCGATGCGCCGCTGAGTGATACGACCGTGGCACGCCTGTTGGCGGTTGGTGAGCCCCAGCTGGTGCTGCGCGGCGAGACGATTCACACCGCGCGAGTCCGCGGCAGCCGCGCGGTGGACGGCGTGCTGGTACCGCCCGCTCACGGGCCGTGGCGGCTGGGTCTGTCGACCGCGGGCACCTTCGAAAACCTGCAACTGGAGCCGGTGCCCAACGCCGACGCGCCATTGGAACCTGGCCACGTTCGGGTGGCGCTGCGCGCCATCGCCACTAACTTCCGCGACGTCATGATCACGCTGGGCATGTTCACCCACGATGCGCTGATCGGTGGTGAAGGCGCCGGTGTCGTCGTCGAGGTCGGCCCCGGGGTTACCGAATTCGCGGTCGGTGACGACGTTTACGGATTCTTCCCGGACGGCAGCGGCACCCTGGTCCCCGGCGATATCCGGCTGTTGCTCCCGATGCCATCGGACTGGTCGTACGCCGAAGCCGCTGCGATATCAGCCGTTTTCACCACTGCCTACTTCGCCTTCGTTCACCTCGCCGACGTCAAACCGGGCCAGCGGGTGTTGGTGCACGCCGGTGCCGGTGGCGTGGGGATGGCTGCTGTGCAGTTGGCCCGACACCTCGGACTGGAGGTGTTCGCCACCGCCAGCCGTGGCAAGTGGGACACGTTGCGGGCGATGGGCTTCGACGACGACCACATCGGCGATTCGCGCACGCTGGAGTTCGAGGACAAGTTCCGCGCGCTTGTCGGTGAGCGGGGCATGGACGTGGTGTTGGACTCGCTGGCCGGTGAGTTCGTCGACGCCTCCCTGCGACTGGTCGCCCCCGGCGGGGTCTTCCTCGAGATGGGTAAGACCGACATCCGCGACCCGGGAAAGATCGCCGAAGAATATCCCGGCGTGCGCTATCGCGCCTTCGACCTCTTCGAGCCCGGGCGCAACCGCATGCACCAGTACATGCTCGACCTTGCCGAGCTCTTCGACGCCGGCGTGCTGCGGCCGCTGCCGGTCACCGCCTTCGACGTGCGGCGTGCTCCCGCGGCATTGCGGTATCTGAGTCAGGCTCGTCATACCGGCAAGGTCGTGCTGTCGATGCCGGATGCCTGGACGCAGGGCACCGTAATGATCACCGGTGGTACCGGCATGGTGGGTTCGGCGCTGGCCCACCACCTGGTCGTCAATCATGATGCGCGGCATCTGTTGTTGATCAGTCGGCGCGGACCTGATTCGGCAGGTGCTGCGGAGTTGGCCGCGGAGCTGTCGGCTGCCGGCGCCGAGGTGTCGGTGGTCGCCTGTGATGCGGGGGATCGTGCGGCGCTGGCCAAGGTGATCGCGGACATCCCGGTGCAGCATCCGTTGTCGGCGGTGATTCATGCCGCGGGTGTACTCGACGACGCGGTGGTGACGTCGTTGACGCCGGAGCGGGTCGACGCGGTGTTGCGGGCCAAGGTGGACGCGGCCTGGAATCTGCATGAGCTGACCCAAGATTCCAACGTATCGGCGTTCGTGCTGTTCTCCTCGATGGCCGGCCTGGTGGGATCGTCGGGCCAAGCCAACTACGCGGCGGCCAACAGCTTCCTCGACGCGCTGGCCGCCCACCGTCGCGCACATGGTCTGCCGGCGATGTCGCTGGGCTGGGGTCTATGGGACCAGGCCAGCGAGATGACCGGCGGCCTCGACGACGCCGGTCGGGCCCGGCTGGCGCGCACTGGTGTGAAGGCCCTGTCGTCGGTGGACGCGCTACAGCTGTTCGACACCGCGATGGTCGTCGACGAGCCGTTCCTGCTGCCGGCCCACATCGACACGACCGCCCTGCGTGCCAACGCCGCCGTGGTCCCACCGATGTTCGTCGATCTGATCAATGCGCCGGCCCGTCGGCGTGTCGACGACTCGCTGGCCGCCAGCAAGTCCAAGTCGGCTCTGGCGCAACGCATCCACGGATTGCCCGAAGCCGAGCAGGACGCGGTGCTGCTGGATCTGGTGCGTTCGCACATCGCGACCGTGTTGGGCAATACCACTCCGGAGGCCGTCGATCCGGACAAGGCGTTCCAGGAGTTGGGCTTTGACTCACTGACCGCCGTCGAGATGCGCAACCGACTCAAAGCGGCCACCGGGCTGGCGCTTTCGCCCACGTTGATCTTCGACTACCCGACACCGAGTCGGCTGGCTTCGTATTTCCGGACCGAACTCGCGGGCGTCCCGCAGGAAATCAAGAACGTCCCCTCGGTGCGGATCACCGGGGACGATCAGATCGCGATCGTCGGCATGGCCTGCCGTTATCCGGGCGGAGTCAACTCCCCGGAAGACCTGTGGGACATGGTGATCGAAGGTCGCGACGTCGTCACCGAATTCCCCGGTGACCGCGGCTGGGATCTGGCCCACCTGTACAACCCCGACCCCGACGTTCCCGGCTCCTGCTACACGCGCATCGGCGGCTTCGTCGAAGGCGTCGCGGATTTCGACCCCGCATTCTTCGGGATCGGCCCTTCAGAAGCGCTGGCGATGGACCCCCAGCAGCGGATGTTCCTCGAGCTGACCTGGGAAGCGTTGGAGCGGGCCGGTATTGATCCGACCATGTTGCGGGGCAGCGCCACCGGCGTGTTCGCCGGAGTCTATGCCCAGGGCTACGGCATGGGTGCCGCGCAAGCCGCGGAGGGCTTCCGGCTCACCGGGCAGTCATCGAGTGTGGCGTCCGGACGGGTGTCGTACGTGTTGGGGCTGGAGGGCCCGGCGGTGTCGGTGGATACCGCGTGCTCGTCGTCGTTGGTCGCGCTGCACATGGCCGCTCAGTCGTTGCGGTCGGGGGAGTGCGATCTGGCCGTTGCCGGTGGCGTCACCGTCAACGCCACACCCGACATCTTCGTGGAATTCAGCCGCATGCGCGGGTTGTCCACCGATGGTCGCTGCAAAGCGTTCGCCGGGGCCGCCGACGGCACCGGCTTCTCCGAGGGCGGCGGGATGCTGGTGGTGGAACGGCTTTCCGACGCGCGACGCTTGGGGCACCCGGTACTGGCGGTGGTAAGCGGTTCGGCGATCAACCAGGACGGCGCGTCCAATGGACTGACCGCGCCCAACGGCCCCTCACAGCAGCGAGTGGTCCGCTCGGCATTGGCCAGCGCGGGACTGACCGGCGCGGACGTCGAGGTGGTGGAAGGCCACGGCACGGGCACCACGCTGGGCGATCCGATTGAAGCCCAGGCGATTTTGGCGACCTATGGTCAGGATCGGCAGTCACCACTGTGGTTGGGATCGATCAAGTCGAACATGGGTCACACGCAGGCCGCCGCGGGTGTCGCGGGCGTGATGAAGATGATCCTGGCGATGCGCCACGAGATGCTGCCGGCGACTTTGCACGTGGATGCGCCCAGCCCGCATGTGGATTGGTCGATGGGCTCCGTGCAACTGCTGACCGATCGGCAGCCCTGGCCGGCGAATGGTCGGGCGCGTCGGGCGGGGGTGTCGTCGTTCGGTATCAGCGGGACCAACGCGCACGTCATCATCGAAGCGGCCCCGCCGGTCGAGCGGGCCGCTGAGGCACGCCCAGCAGGACCGCCGGTGGTGCCGTGGGTGGTGTCGGCCAAGTCAACGGCCGCACTGCAATCTCAGGCCGTACGGTTGGCCGAATTCATCGGCGTGCGTGCCGAATTGGCCGCCGCCGATGTCGGTTGGTCGCTGGCAGGTCGCGCCGCGTTCGAGCAGCGCGCGGTGGTCCTGGGTGCTGACCGCGACCAGTTGCTCGCCGGATTGGGCGAGCTGGCCGACGGCCGGCCGGGTGCGTCAGTGATCACCGGGACCGGGCTGACCGGCAAAACCGTGTTCGTCTTTCCCGGCCAGGGCTCGCAATGGCTCGGTATGGGCATGGGCTTACACGCCACTTATCCCGTCTTCGCCGAAGCGTTCAACACCGCGGTCGGCGAGCTGGACCGCCACCTGTTGCGCCCGCTGCGCGAAGTGATGTGGGGCCACGACGAAAGCCTGCTGAATACGACTGAATTCGCTCAGCCGGCACTGTTCGCTGTCGAGGTTGCGTTGTACCGCCTGCTCGAGTCCTGGGGAGTGCGGCCCGACTTCGTGATGGGTCACTCGGTCGGCGAGTTGACCGCGGCGCACATTGCCGGCGCCTTGTCGCTGGAGAACGCCGCGCTGCTGGTGGTCGCGCGGGGCCGTTTCATGCAGGCGTTGCCCTCCGGCGGTGCCATGGTCGCGTTGCAGGCCACCGAGGACGAAGTGCGCCCGCTGCTGACCGCCAACGTCGGTATCGCCGCGGTCAACGGTCCATCGTCCGTGGTGGTGTCCGGAGACGAGCAGGCGGTGACCGCCATCGCGGACCAACTGCGCGCCCAAGGCCGGCGAGTCCATCAGCTGGCGGTCTCGCACGCCTTCCACTCGCCGTTGATGGAACCCATGATCGGCGAATTCAAAGCGGCGGCACGCGAACTGGCCGTGCACCCGGTCACCATTCCGGTCATCTCCAATGTGACCGGGGAGTTGGCCGAAGATGACTTCGCGACAGCCGACTACTGGACTCGCCACGTCCGGGCGGCGGTCAGGTTCGCCGACAGCATCCGGCACGCGAATGCGGCCGGCGCCAGCCGATTCATCGAGGTGGGGCCCGGCGGTGGCCTGACCTCGTCCATCGAGGAATCGCTGACCGAGGCCGATCTGGTGTCCGTGCCGTTGTTGCGCAAAGACCGTCCCGAACCCAACAGCTTGATGACCGGTGTGGCCCAGGCCTTCGTGTCCGGCGTCGGCGTCGATTGGCGTGCCACTCTGCCCGGCGCGTCGTTTGTCGAGCTGCCGACGTATGCCTTTGAACGGCGCCGCTTTTGGCTGTCCGCCGATGAGAGCACCGTCGACGCCGCGGGTCTGGGTTTGGCAGCCAGCGAGCACGCACTGCTGGGTGCGGTGGTGGAGCTGCCCAGCTCGGGTGGTGTATTGCTGACCGGCCGGCTTTCCTCGGCAGCGCAGGGCTGGCTGGCCGATCACGCCGTGGGCGGCGTGGTGATCTTCCCGGGTTCGGGTTTTGTCGAGCTGGCGATCCGCGCCGGCGACGAGGTCGGCTGCACGGTCGTCGATGAACTGACGTTGGCTGCGCCGTTGGTGATTCCGGCGACTGGGTCGGTGTCGATGCAAGTTGTTGTCGGCGGTGCTGACGAGTCGGGCGACCGCGCGGTGTCGATATTTTCACGCGGCGATGCGCACTCGGGCTGGACGCTGCACGCCGAAGGTGTTGTGCGACCCGGCGCCGCCGAGGCGGGCGCTGACATGTCCACCTGGCCACCGGTGGGTGCGATGCCGGTCGACATCGACGGGCTGTATGACCGGTTGGCTGCGCACGGATACGGATACGGCCCGGCCTTCCAGGGTTTGACCGCGATGTGGCGCCGCGGCGACGACATCTTCGCCGACGTCTCCCTGCCTGATGACGCGGGTGTGTCACCGGCCGGCTTCGGGGTGCACCCCGCGGTCCTGGACGCTGCCCTGCACGCCGTGATCGTCGCCGGCGAGGCCGACCACGACAGCAAAAACGGTGTCCTGGTGCCGTTCTCGTGGCAGGGCGTGTCCCTGCATGCGGCGGGGGCATCGTCGGTGCGGGTGCGCATTGCGCCCTCGGGTCCGTCATCGGTGTCGCTGGAGCTGTTCGACGCGCTGGGGTTGCCGGTGCTGTCGGTGGCTTCGATGGTCGCCCGCCCGGTGTCGCGGCAGCAGTTGATGGCCGCCGTGTCGGGCTCGGGCCCGGACCGGATCTTCGAAGTCGTCTGGTCACCCGCGGCACCCGGATCGCACACCGAGACGCCGTCCTACGAGGTGTTCGAATCCCAGCCCGCCGACGACGATCCGTTGGCCTCGACATACGCCCGCACCCACGACGCCTTGGCCGCGCTGCAAGCCTGGCTCTCCGAGAACGACTCCGGAATGCTACTGATGTCGACTCGCGGTGCGGTCGGATTGCCGGGGGAGGACGTCACCGATCTGGCCGGTGCCGCGGTGTGGGGACTGGTGCGCGCGGCCCAGACCGAGCATCCCGGCCGCATCGCACTGGTGGATTCCGATGCACCGCTGAACGATACGACGATCGCACAGGTGCTGGGAGTCGGTGAGCCGCAGGCCCTGGTTCGCGGGGAGACGGTGTACACGGGTCGTGTGCACGGCAGTCGAGCGGTGGATGCGCTGTTGGTGCCCCCGGCCGACGAGGCGTGGCGACTGGGCATGTCCAGCAAGGGCACATTCGAGAACCTGGTCCTCGAGCCCATCCCGGACGCCGACGCACCCCTGCAGCCCGGCCAGGTCCGAGTCGCGGTTCGCACCATGCCGGCCAACTTCCGCGACGTCATGATCGCCCTTGGTCTTTACCCCGACGAAGACGCTGTCATGGGCGTCGAGGCGTCCGGCGTTGTGAGCGAAACCGCCCCGGACGTCAGTCGTTTCGCCGTCGGTGACCGGGTGACCGGACTGTTCCCCGAAGGCACCGGCAGCATGTCGATCACCGACGCTCGCCTGCTGATGGAGATCCCGGCCGGCTGGTCATACGCCGAAGCCGCCACGGCGCCGGTGGTTTTCACAACCGCCTACTACGCGCTGACTGCCTTGGCCGACGTCAAGCCGGGTCAGCGAATCCTTGTGCATGCCGGCGCCGGTGGCGTGGGTATGGCTGCGGTGCAGTTGGCGCGGCACTTCGGGCTGGAGGTGTTCGCCACCGCCAGTCGGGGCAAGTGGGACACGTTGCGGGCGATGGGCTTTGACGACGACCACATCGGCGATTCGCGCACGCTGGAGTTCGAGGACAAATTCCGCGCGGTGACCGCCGGTCGCGGCGTGGATGTGGTGTTGGACTCGCTGGCCGGTGAGTTCGTCGACGCGTCCTTGCGACTGGTCGCTGCGGGCGGGGTATTCCTGGAGATGGGTAAGACCGACATCCGTGACCCCGGCGAGATCGCCGCGCGGTATTCCGGTGTGCGCTACCGCGCCTTCGACCTGTTCGAGGCGGGACCCGAACACATCGAGCGCATGCTCACCGAACTGTGCGCGATGTTCGACGACACCACGCTGCGGCCGCTGCCGGTCACCGCCTTCGACGTGCGGCGCGCGCCTGCGGCACTGCGGTACCTGAGTCAGGCCCGCCATACCGGCAAGGTCGTCTTGACGATGCCGGATGCCTGGGCGTCGGGCACCGTGGTGATCACCGGTGGTACCGGCATGGCGGGTTCGGCGCTGGCCCGTCACGTCGTCGCCAACCACGGGGTTCGCAACGTGGTGCTGATCGGTCGGCGTGGCCCGGATGCGCCGGGTGCCGCGGAATTGACCGCCGAGTTGTCGGCTTCCGGGGCCGAGGTGTCGGTGGTCGCCTGCGATGCGGCGGATCGTGCGGCGCTGGCAAAGGTGCTGGCCGACATTCCGATGCAGCATCCGCTGTCGGCGGTGATTCACGCCGCAGGTGTGCTCGACGATGCGGTGGTGACGTCGTTGACGCCGGAGCGGGTCGACGCGGTGTTGCGGGCCAAAGTGGACACCGCCTGGAACCTGCACGAGCTGACCAAGGATTCGAATCTGTCGGCGTTCGTTCTCTTCTCGTCCATGGCCGGTCTGGTGGGATCGTCGGGCCAGGCGAACTACGCGGCCGCCAACAGCTTCTTGGACGGCCTGGCGGTGCACCGCCGTAGCCATGGCCTGCCGGCGATCTCGCTGGGCTGGGGTCTGTGGGACCAGGCCAGCAGCATGACCGGTGGACTGGACGCCGTGGACTTCGCACGATTCGCCCGCGACGGCATCACGGCGATGTCCTCCACCCAGGCCCTGCAACTGCTCGACACCGCAATGGTGATTGACGAGCCGTTCCTGGTGCCCGCGCACATCGACACCGTGGCGCTGCGGGCGAAGTTCGACGGCGGCACCCTGCCGCCGATGTTCGTCGATCTGATCAACGCAACGGCACGGCGTCAGGTCGACGACTCGTTGGCCGCAGCAAAGTCGAAGTCGGCGCTGCTGCAACGCCTCGAAGGTCTGCCGGACGACGAGCAGCGGGAGATCCTGCTGGATCTGGTGCGCTCGCACATCGCAACCGTGCTGGGCAACACCACCGCGGAGGCGATCGACCCGGACAAGGCCTTCCAGGAGCTGGGTTTCGACTCGCTGACCGCCGTCGAAATGCGCAACCGACTCAAATCCGCAACCGGGCTGCCACTGTCGCCGACCCTGATCTTCGACTACCCGAACTCGGCGGCGCTTGCCGGCTACTTCCACCAGGAGTTGGTCGGTGCCTCAGCCGGAGTTGCGCCCAAAGCCGCACCCGGCGAGGAGGAGATCCAGCGGGTGGTGGCGTCCATTCCGGTCAAACGGCTCAGGCAGGCCGGGGTCTTGGAACTGCTGCTCGGCCTGGCCAACGAGGCCGAGGGTGACGACGCGGATATGAACAGGGAAAAAGACCTCGCGACAATGGATCTCGACGACTTGGTCAATGCCGCGTTCCTCGACGACGACGACTAGTCCGATGAGGGTTGAGGCTCGCCCGTGAGGATCGCCGTCACCGGGGCCAGCGGAGTGATCGGTCGCGGCGTGGTCCTGCGGCTGCTCAGCGCCGGCCACGACGTCGTCGGCCTGGCCCGTCATCGGCCCGAAAGCTGGCCCAGCGAGGCCACCTTCGTGCACGGCGACATTCGCGACGCGGCCACGGTACAACGGGCGGTAGCGGGCGCGGAGGTCGTTGTGCACTGCGCCTGGGCAGTCAACCCGAGCTCTGGCCGACCCGTCGACCGTGAGGTCAACATCGGCGGAACGGCCAACGTCGTCGATGCGGTAGCGCGCAGCGGTACGCGCCGAATCGTGTTCGCTTCGTCGGCACACGTCTACGGCTCCGATCGAGAGGCCGCCACGCTATCGACGGAAGCCGATCAGCCGCAACCGGCTTCGATGCACGGGCAGGACAAGGCCCGCGCCGAAGAGATGGTCGCGGCATGCGGTGCAGAGTGGGTGGCGATCCGCAGTGCGGCGATCCTCGGCCGGGGCGTGGACAACTGGGTGCGAAAAGCGTTGTCATCGGTGTTCTTCCCCGATACGGGCGGCTCGGCACGTCGCATCTTGCAGGTCGTGCACAGCGACGACGCACATCGGCTTTTCGTCCGGGCGGCGGTCGATGCGGGCATCGGCAGCGGGCCGGTGAACCTCGCCGCACCGGGGGAACTCACCTTCGGTGAGATCTCCGCGGAGCTCGGGCGGCCCCTGTTGCGGGTGGGACGGTTGCTACGCGGGCTGAGCTCGGCGCCCGAGCTCGACCTGCTGCGCAGTGCGCCATCGATGAATACCGCGCTGTTGGGCGACAAATGGGACGTCACGCCGGCCTGGACCGCACCGGAATGCCTCCACGACATCGCATTGGCGGTGCGCGGCCGAGTGAGTGTCGGCTCGTGGTCGACGTCGCTGCCGTGGCGGCTCATTCCTGTCCAAGACGTTCCGGCGGTCGACATACCGGCGGCCGATGGAGTATCGCCGGTCCTGGCCGGCCCGGACGGCGGTAACGGCGAATTCGACACCCCGATCGACCCGCGATTCCCGACGTATCTGGCCACCAATTTGTCGGAAGCGTTGCCGGGGCCCTTCTCGCCGTCATCGGCGTCGGTGACTGTCAAAGGGCTGCGTGCGTCGGGCGCGGTCATCGCCGGACGTCTGCGGCCCGGCGGATTGATCCAGCGCGAGATGGCCACGCGCACCGTCGGAGTGTTTGCGCACCGCCTGTACGGCGCCATCACGACCGCCCATTACATGGCCGAAGTCGTGCCATTCGTCAAACCCGAGACGGTGGTTCAGCAGAGCCAGTATTTCGGCCCGAGTGCAGCGGCCATGCCGATATACGGCGATCAGCAATTGCCGCGCGAATCCGGCGGTGCGGCGGGTCCGTTGCGGACGCTCCGTGACCTGGGCGTGTTCGGGGTGAACCTGGCCGGTCTGACTGTCGGCGCGCCGCTGGACACACGTGATTTCGTCGACGACGTCGACCGTCTGGAAACGCTTGCGGTGGGCGACCTTTCAGAACTCACCGACCAGCGACTGCAGAGCTTGATCTTGTTGGCCCGCGACCACGTGATCGAGGGCTGGGTGCTGGCATCCGGATCGTTTATGGCGATCGCCGCACTCAGCGTCGTCGTGCGTGGGCTCAACGGTCGTGACATGACCTTGTCGGTCGGCCAGGAGTTGGCCAGTGCGGGGCCGTTGAGCGCTGTGTATCGACTCGCGGATGCCGCGCGACATGATCCCAACGTCCCGCGCATTCTGGCCGGCGGCGGCGACCATCTCGACGAGCTGGCCGCCGAAGCCCCGGAGTTCCACCGGGCCGTGCTCGCCGAGCTGAAATCGTTTGGACACCGCGGTCCCGGGGAGCTGGAGATGCGGTCGTTCAGCTACGCCGACGACCCGGAGTTACTGCTTCGCATGGTGGCGAAGTCACTTGCCACGCCGGCGCGCTCGCAGGCAATTCGCCCGGCGATCCGGCTACGCGCCCGACCGGTGGCTTCGCTTGCCGCCCACCACGTTCGGGACCGCGAGGTCCGTCGAGACCGCATGGTGCGCGCGATCTGGTTGCTGCGCAGCCTACTTCGTGAGCTCGGACGCCGGCTGGTCGGTTCAGGGGTGATCGAAACGGTTGACGACGTGTTCTATCTGCTGGTCGACGAGCTGGACGCGCTTCCCGCCGATGTGGCCGGGCTGGTTGCGCGCCGCCGCGCCGAACAGAGCAGGCTCGCGGGCGTGGCGCCGCCCGCCGTCTTCAGCGGCGACTGGCGCGCCGCCACCGTCGAGGCAACTGTGCTTGTCCCCGGGCAGCAGCTGACGGGCGTCGGCGTGAGCGCAGGCCGAGTCCGCGGACGGGTCCGAATCGTCAGGCCCGAAACCATCGACGACCTGGAGGCCGGCGAGATCCTGGTCGCCGAAGTCACCGACGTGGGCTACACCGCCGCGTTCGCCTACGCCGGCGCCGTCGTGACCGAACTGGGTGGGCCGATGTCGCACGCCGCGGTGGTGGCACGCGAATTCGGTATCCCCTGCGTGGTGGATGTTCACGATGCGACGCGGCGGCTGGCGCCGGGGGCGCTGATCGAGGTCGACGGCACCAGCGGGACGATCCAAGTCCTCGAACCCGACCTGCCGAGCGCTGGCCCTTGACGTTCGCTACGGTCAGGTGATGCATGAGCACACCGTCCGCGTGACGACTGCCATCGGCACCGTCGAAGGTTTCACCCGCGACGGGGTGCACCGGTGGCGCTCCATCCCGTACGCCCGCCCGCCAGTCGGCGCGCTGCGATTTCGGGCGCCACAGCCGGCCGAGCCGTGGCCGGGTGTGCGTTATTGCCACGGCTTCACCAAATGCGCACCCCAAGAACGCCGATACACCGTGCTCGGAGTCGGCAAGTACCAGCCGATGGGCGAAGACTGCCTGACGCTCAATGTCGTTGCACCGGAAGCCCCCGACAGCGAGTCGCTTCCGGTGATGGTCTTCGTGCACGGGGGTGGATACATCCTGGGTAGCTCGGCCACTCCGATCTACGACGGGGTGGCGCTGGCTCGCCGTGGTTGTGTCTACGTCTCGGTCAACTACCGGCTCGGCGCGCTGGGCTGTCTGGATCTGTCGGCGCTGTCGACCAAGGACGTAACCCTCGAAAGCAACCTGTTTCTGCGTGACATCGTGCTGGCCTTGCGCTGGGTCAAAGACAACATCGGGGCGTTCGGCGGCGATCCGGACAATGTGACCGTGTTCGGTGAGAGCGCCGGGGCACATGCCGTCGCCGCCCTGCTGGCAGCGCCCGCCGCGAAAGGGCTATTTGCCCAGGCGATTTCGGAGAGCCCGGCCAGTGGCATGACGCGGTCGAGCGAGGTGGCCGCGGAATTCGCCGCGCGGTTCGCCACCGTGGTAGGTGCCCGCAAGCAGGACGCCGCCCACGCGCTGCTGAAATTGTCGCCGGCGGAACTGGTGGCTGCCCAAAATCGCCTGATCGACGATGGCGTGCGAGACATGCTGGGTGCCTTCCCGATCGGCCCCGTCTTCGGTGACGACTACCTGCCACTGGACCCCGTCGAAGCGATGCGGCAGGGCAAGTCGCATCGGGTTCCCCTCATCGTGGGCACCAACGCCGAAGAGGGGCGCCTGTTCACCCGATGGCTCCAGCTGCTACCGACCACCCAGCCGATGATCGAAGCGATGCTTGCCGGGGTGGAACCCGCTGCGCGGGAACGCATTACCGGCGCCTATCCCGACTACCCCGAACGATCTGCGTGCATCCGGCTGGGCGGCGACTTCGCGTTCAGTTCGGCGGCCTGGGAAATCGCCGAGGCCCACAGCAGGCATGCACCCGCCTACCTGTATCGGTACGACTACGCACCCCGCATGCTGCGCTGGTCCGGGCTGGGGGCCACCCACGCCACCGAACTGCTCGCCGTGTTCGGTGTCTACCGCACCAAGCTCGGGGCGCTGCTGACCGCGCCCGTTGATCGGCGCTCCGCCCTGCGGGTCACCAACGAAGTGCAAAGGCGTTGGGGGGCATTCAGCCGTACCGGCAACCCGGGCGAGGACTGGCCGGTTTATGCCGACGGCGACCGCGCGGTGATGGTGTTCGACCGCAAATCACATCTGGAGTTCGATCCGCACCCCGAGCGGCGGATGGCGTGGGAGGGCTTCTCCCTGGCGCGATGAGCGCGGATGTGATTTCGTGGACGAGCCATGACACCGCATACCGACAACGTCGTCGAACGGCCGGCTGACCTCACCGCCGCCTGGCTCTCGGCAGCTATTGGGGCCGGCGACATCACCGACTTCACCGTCGAGCGCATCGGCACGGGTCAGATGAGTGAGTGCTACCGGGTCCAGCTGAGCTACGCCGACACCGGGCCATCCAGCGCCCGACCCGCCTCCGTAGTGCTGAAGGTCGCGGCTACCGATCCGATGAGCCGTCAGACCGGGATGACGCTGGGGCTCTACGAGCGCGAAGTGTGCTTTTACCGCGATATCGCGCCCGGGCTGCAGGGACCGGTCTCGTCGTGTTACCACACCGGTTTCGACGCGTCATCAGGAATTTTCGATGTGCTGCTCGAAGATGCGAATCCTGCTGTCGTCGGCGATGAAATCCGCGGCGCCACAATGGCGCAGGCCCAGATCGCTGTCACCGAGCTGGCCCGCTTGCAGGGGCCGTTGCTGGGGGACGCCACGCTCGCCGATGCCCCGTGGCTGAATCGCGACGCGCCGATCAACCAGGCGTTGATCGCGGCACTGCACGCCGGCTTCGTTGACCGCTATGGCGACCAGATCGCGCCTCAGCACCGCACGGTGTGCGAGCGGCTGGTCGGTGGATTCGACGGCTACCTGGCCGAGGAATCAGCCGCGGACCGGATCCATGGTCTTGTGCACGGTGACTATCGGCTGGACAATATGCTGTTCGGCGCGGACGCGGCTGCACGCCCGCTGACCGTCGTGGACTGGCAGACGGTCACCTGGGCCCCGGCGATGACCGATCTGGCGTATTTCCTCGGTTGTGCTCTGCCGGTGGAGGATCGGCGCGCACACTACGACGCCCTGCTAGATGACTTCCACCGGGCGCTCGGGCCGGATGCCCCGATCACCTTGGCGGATGTCCGCGAAGGTGTGCGCAGGCAAAGCTTCTTCGGGGTGATGATGGCCATCGTGTCGTCGATGCTGGTGGAACGCACCGAACGCGGCGACGCGATGTTCATGACGATGCTGCAACGGCATTGCGAGCATGTGCTCGACACCGACGCGCTGGCCATCCTGCCCGCACCGACGCCCGTCGAGCCGCTGTGCCCGTCGACCGATGACGAATCAGCCCACACCGCCACCGATGAGCCGTTGTGGAGCGAGAGCTGGTATGCCGACTTCGCCGACGCCGCACAGGGATTCGGCGGCTGGCTACGGCTCGGCCTGATCCCGAACCAGCAGACGGCCTGGCTGCACGCCCTGCTGTGCGGTCCCGGCCTGCCCACGGTCGCGGTCGTCGACTTCGAGGTTCCGCTGCCCGACGACCCGTGGGCGGTACGCACGGGCGCAGTCGATTTCACGCATTCGGCCGATGAACCGCTGCGCACCTATCGGATGGTGCTGCGGGGACAGGGCCAGTCCTATCAGGATCCGGCCGGATTGATGCGGGCAGAGCCGGGCACGCCGGCCGAGGTGGAGCTTGACCTGGAGTGGACCACCGACGGCACGGCGTATCAGTACAGGATCGCCACCCGGTACGAGATACCCTGCACCGTAACAGGATCCGCCACCATCGACGGTCGTCGCTATACGCTCGACTCGGTACCCGGGCAGCGCGATCACTCCTGGGGTGTCCGGGACTGGTGGTCGATGGACTGGATCTGGAGCGCGCTGCATCTTCACGACGGGACACACCTGCACGCGGTGGGTATCACGATACCCGGCGTTCCGCAGGTCAGTGTCGGATACATCCAGGACCGCGGCGAGACGGTCACCGAGTTGCAAACCATCGCTCCGGTGCAGACATTCGACGCGGTTGGATTGCCCGTCGGCGCGACGCTGGCGATCGAGCCCGGAGGTATCATGGCGACCGTCGACGTGCGCGGACATGCGCCGCTGCGCCTGGTCGCCCGGGACGGACGGGTCAGCCAATTCCCACGAGTGTGGGCCACCGTAACCACCGCAGACGGGCGAACCGGCGTGGGGTGGCTGGAGTGGAACCGCAATCAGCCAACGCAGTAGCGTGCGCACTGAAAAGCTCTATCCACCAAGCAGATCTGTCGTGGTGATGGGCGTCTCCGGATCTGGCAAGTCGACGGTGGGCGTGGCGCTGGCGCG